>Ga0302320_10001811_pt1 | contig 51025 bp, 41 predicted proteins | sample Bog_T0_3_FD_202130 | JGI IMG/M metagenome (GOLD analysis project Ga0302320, IMG submission 202130) | Peat permafrost microbial communities from Stordalen Mire near Abisko, Sweden - Bog_T0_3 | ecosystem: Environmental > Terrestrial > Soil > Wetlands > Peat | place: Sweden: Abisko, Stordalen Mire... | reverse complement strand
GCCTGGACTCGCGCTACTGGGGCTTCGTGCCGCGCGCTAACATACTTGGCCGTCCGCTTTTCAACTATTGGTCGTTCGAGGCCGCAGACGGGCAACTTGAACAAACAGGATTCGGTCACAAGCTCGCATGGATCGGCCACGTTCTGGTGCATTTCTTCCCAGACACGCGCTGGAAACGCACTTTCCACGTTGTTCGTTGAACCGAAATTGTAAGATCCCGATTTGATCTTGGTGCGCTCCGGTCGTATGACCGGCAACGAGGAAGTCTCACTCGCAGGCAGGCGTACTCTCGGTCATTGTGATCAGGCGTAGCGCAAAATGAGCACAGATATTTGCAGGCGTGCCACATGGCTATGAAGCTAACGCGGTTTCAAATCGTCCGTTTTGAAAGGGCACGACTTTAGTCGTGCCGCAAGCCGCCAGAAAAAAGGCATGGGCTTTAGCCCCCGAGGGCAGGCGATCTCAAGTTTACGCATGCTCTGCCTTGCTGAATCCGTGCCCGGTTAACGCCCACTTATACAAGGATTCCCGGAAAATCTGCCTTAGTCGCTCTAACTTACGCCTAACTGCACCAACCCCAGTGAAATCCACAGATTCACTCAAGATTTGCACTTGCATGCACAGATCGAGTCGCCCTACTCTCAAAAACAGCTGGTGACCCTGTAGGGAATTGGATACGCAGTTCCAGCCTGGCAGGAAGATGCATGAAGCAGTTTGAGGAAGTCAGTTTGCCGCAAGGCAAGCGGACGGAATGAGATTGAAACAGCATCCAGGGTCAGGCAGGGATGTGCAAGACCTGATTGGACGCGAAGATTCATCCGCGGCGCAAGCCGGGGATGCAAAGTTCGAGACCGGCCAGGGATTCATCATCGACCCAGCCGTTTGAGCAGGACCCAGGGGCAACCTCGGGGACGCAAGGGCGGCAACGCCGAGGGCAGGAAGATTCGGGGCAACCCGGAGATTCGCCGTCGGCAGCGCCAGAGGATGCGGAAGCCGGGGCAACCCGGCGGAAACATCGGGAGGCGAAGCTGGGAGAGCGGAGCGGCGGGGCAACCCGCAACTCAAGCTAACGGCAGCGCCGAAGGATGCGAGACGCGGGGTAACCCGAGACTCCATCGCTGGCACAACCGGAAGGTGCTTCAAGCCGGGGCAACCCGGCGGAAACACTGCGAGGCGAGGCTGAAGGAGCGAGGACGCGGGGCAACCCGAAGAATCCCCCAACAGCAGCGCTGAAGGATTGGAGACGCGGGGCGACCCGAAGCTCCATCGCCGGAACGGCCGGAACGTGCGGAAGCCGGGGCGACTCGGCTGAAACACGAAAGGCGAGGCTGGAAAAGCGGAGAGGCGGGGCAACCCGCCGCTCAAGCTCCGGCAGCGCTGAAGGATGCGAGTCGCGAGGCAACTCGAAGACGCATCGCCGGCACAGCTGAAGAGCGCACCGCCCGGGGCAACCTGGGAGATGCGCAGCCGGAGGTGCTGGAGGATGCAGCCGCGGGGCAACCCGGGGTTGCCAGACCGGCACAACCGGAAGACGCGTGGAACCGGGGAAGCCCGGAACCCGCTCACAAGGCTGGATGGGACGATCGACGATCCGATGAGCTGCACGGGCACAGAAGAAAGCGCCAGAGACTCCGGTCTCTGGCGCTTTCAAGTTTTGGCGAGCTCTTCGGGACTATTGATCCGGCAAGAAAACAGTGACATCGTATTCCCACCCATTTCCGCAAAAGACGCGGAAATGGATGGGGCACCCTGACAGTATTGAGTTGCCGGATCAATAACAGCAGGATCGTGCGTCCTGAGTCGAACGTTCGTTGCATAAATTCCGAAATGCAACCGCAGATCCTGCGACTCCGTCCGCCGCGGCGGACTGCGCTCAGGATGGCAGCCGTGTTGATAAGAAGCGCTGTCGGAACAATTCTTAGTGGACTCCAGCGCCTTCGCCGGCGCCTTCGCCGGGCTTGTTCTTGCTCAGCAGGAAGGCCAGCACCACCAGGCCGAGGGACATCCAGCTCAACTCCATGTAGACGTCCTGGTAGCCCTGCGCCTGGGCCTGCATATTGAGCTGGTTATAGATGCTGGCAAGCGCCATGCCACCGCCGTTGGGCCCGCCGAAGCTGCCGCCGAAGAAGCCGGTGAGCGCCTGGGAGTGCTGCTGAAACGCGTCGCTGGCTGAGGTCATGGTGCTCTGCAGGTGCTGCTGGTGCCACGTGGCGCGGGTGGTCACTTGGGCGTTGGTGATGGCGATCAGGATGCTGCCCCCGATGTTGCGGGCAAAGTTGATGAGGCCGGCCACCTGGTTCGACTGCTCCTTGGGCATGCCCACGTAAGCGGCATTGGTAATGGAGATGAAGCAGAACGGCAGCGGAACCATCTGAATGACGCGCAGCCAGGACGAAGCGGCAAAGGTCATATCGAGATTGGTCACGGCGGCGGCGTAGCGGTACGTGAAGAAGAACAGCGTGAAGCCGAGGACAGCCAGCCAGCGGGCGGCGACCTTGCCGGTGGCGATGCCGGCCAGGGGCATGACTAGAATCAGGGTGAAGCCTCCGGCGGTGAGGGCCATGCCGGAAGTGGTGGCCGTCCAGCCCAGCAGTTGCTGCATGAACTGCGGCTGGAGTACGGTGCTCGAGTTCAGCACGCCGCCCACCAGCATCATGAGCAGGCAGCAGATGGCGAAGTTCTTGTATTTGAAGAGCTTGATATTGATGAGCGGCGTTTTGTGGTTCCACTCCCAATAGAAGAGGCCGGCCATGCCGAAGACGAACAGGAAGGCGAAGGTGCAGATAAAGGGAGAGGAGAACCAGTCGTTCTCTTCGCCCTTGTCAAGCATGATCTGCAAACCGCCCATTGCGATGATCAGGAAGCTCAGGCCCAGGTAGTCCATCTTGCGCACAAGCGAGCGGTCGGGCTTGATCCACGGCGGGTCTTCAACCAGGCGGCTCACCAGGATGAAGGCCAGGATGCCGACCGGGATGTTGATGAAGAAGATCCAGCGCCAGGAGAAGTTGTCGGTGATCCAGCCACCCAGGGTGGGACCAATGGAGGGGGCCAGCACGGCGACCAGGCCGTAAAGAGCGAAGGCCTGGCCGCGCTTCTGGGGTTCGAAGGAGTCGGCCATGATGGCCTGGGCCATGGGCTGCATGCCGCCGCCGCCTGCGCCCTGCAGGATGCGGCAGATGAGCAGGATGGGCAGCGAGGGAGCCGCGCCGCACAGAAAGCTGGAGATGGTGAAGATAGTGATGCAGAGAACGAAGAAGTTACGGCGGCCCATGACGTTGGAGGCCCAGCCGCCGATGGGCAGGACAATGGCGTTCGCGACCAGGTAGCTGGTCAGCACCCAGGTACCCTCGTCGGTGGATGCGCCGAGCGAGCCGGCAATGTGCGGCAGGGCCACGTTGGCGATGGAGGTGTCGAGCACCTCCATGAAGGCCGCCAGGGCCACCGTCATGGCGATCAGCCAGGGGTTGACGCGCGGCTTCCATGCCGCCGCCGGCGCAGCCTGCGGGTTGTTGACGGTGACGCCGCCAGGGGTCGGCAAAGCGGATGAGGGTGCGGACAAAAGGGTTCTCCTCTGCGGGTTCTTGCGGGCCCTTGGGCCTGGAATTATGAGTGAGTTGCGCTTTCGGTGCAGGGGCCCGGCGGCGCTCAAAAAGGATGAAAAGGTCTCAAAACTTGCGCATACCTATCTATAGATTCGGCTTGACGGCTTTGGGGTTCATGGATTCGTTTTGAGAGCTGGCGGGGCGGCTTTTGGCGTGCGCCAGCCGATCAGCGCGATGACCAGCGCAACCGCCTGCATGGCAATGATGAACGCAGCGCAGGCGGGCCACTTCCCGATGGCCCAGAAGGCTCCGGGAACCACGCCGGCGGCCGTTCCACCCACGTAGTAGCAGCTCATGTAGAGCCCCGCGGCGGTTACCCGGGCGCCCGGCGGCGCGGCCACGCGAAGATGGGTCTGCGCGGCTGTCTGGGCGATGAAGACGCCGGAGGAGACCAGGGTGAGCCCGAAAATGATCATCCACAGCGCAGGAAAAAGCGTGAGCAGGACGCCGGCCATGGAGCAGGCGATGGCGCCGGCGATGCCCGCGCGCAGGCCCACGCGGGTAATGAGGAATCCAGCGGTGGGGGTAACAACCAGGCCAATGAGGTAGACAAAGAACAACGAGCTGAGCGCGGTGGTGGACAGCCGGTAGGGCGCGGCGCTGAGGTGGAAGGTGATCCATGTGAAGACGCCGACCAGGGAAAAAAGCACGTTGAAGCCGACCGCAAACGTGGCGACAAGTTGGCGGCTGCGGAAAAGGCTCTGGACCTGATAGAGGAAGGAGACTTGGAGCGCCCGCGCTGAATCGGCAGCCGGCGCGCGGTAGTCGGAGCGGCGGCTTCCGCCCGGCAGCCAGGCGGCCACGGCGCCGGCCCCGGCCAACGACGCCGCGCCCAGAGCCAGGAAGGCGATGCGCCAGTTGAAACAGTCGGTGAGAATGCCCGTGCCCACGCGGCCCATGAATCCGCCCAAGGCGGTTCCGCTGACGTAAAAGCTCATGATGAGCGCCACACGGTCCGGAGGCCACTCTTCGCCAATATAGGTCACAACCACTGCCACGATGCCGGGGACCATGATGCCCTGAAGAAAGCGCCAGACAATGAGTTGCGCGAGCGAAGTGGCGCTGGCGGCCAGCAGCGTGGGGATGGCGATGCCCACGAGCGACGCGACAATCACGCGCTTGCGCGGGAGCCGCTCGGTAAGCGCGCCAAAGACCGGAGCCGACAGCGCAACGCCGAGCGTAGCGGCAGAAACCGTGAGGCCGGCGGCGGTCTTGGATGCGTGGAAGAGCCCAGTGAAGAGCGGCAGCAACGGCTGTGTGCAGTAAAGCTGAAGAAAGGCGCAGACGCCGCACAGCGTAACCGCAGCCGCAGCCAGGCGGCTGGGCGACGAACGCTCCAATTGAGAGTCTGAGTCCAAGGATTAGGATACTTGATTGCGCGTTCGTGTCGCGGAGGGAGCAGAGGCATTGATGCCGCTGAAGAGAGCGCAGGAGATGCGTGCCCCCAGGCGCGGGCAAATCGAGGACCTGAACAAAAAAGCCCGGACTGCAAGGTCCAGGCTTTTTGTCGAACAGGTTCGGATAAAGCGTGATTTGCTACCGCGTGCGCCCGCCGGCCAGCACTTCGAATGTGAGAGTGGTGGTGTGCGAGACGCCGCCGTAGGCGCCGGTGATGGTGATCGGATAGGTTCCGGGAGGGGCGGTTCTGGCCACGCTGAGGGTAAAGTGAGACGTGCCCGAGCCAGTAATGGATGTGGGACTGAAGCTGCCCGTTACGCCGGAGGGAATGCCGGCGGCCGACAAGGCAACCGCGCCGGTAAATCCGCCCGAGCCCTTGACGGTCACTACCGCATATCCGCTCTGCCCCTGGACCAGGTACCCGGAAGTGGGCGAGACGGATATGGTGAAGGTGCCTGCAACTGCGGCCGTCACGGTGAGCGACACGGTGGCCGTATGGGTAATGCCGCCTCCGGTACCGGTCACCGTAATCGTGTAGGTGCCGGTGGCTGTGGTCGAAGCCACGGCCAGGGTCAGTTTGGAAGTGCCTGAACCCGGCGCCGCAATCGACGTGGGGCTGAAGGTTGCGGTTACGCCGGTGGGCTGGCCCGTCGCAGTGAGTGCAATGGCTGAACTAAAGCCTCCTGAGACGGTTGTGGTGAGGGTGGAGGCGCCGCTCGATCCCCGCGCCACGGAGACCGAGGTTGGCGATGCGGCCAGCGTAAAGGCCGGAACCGGCGCCGAGGTCACGGTGAGCGAGATGGTGGCCGTGTGGGTTATGCTGCCGCCGATGCCGGTCACCGTGATGGAATAGGTTCCGGTCGCCGTGGTGGAAGCAACAGCCAGCGTGACCGAGGAGGTTCCCGAGCCAGGCGCTGCAATCGACGTGGGGTTGAAGCTGACGGTAACGCCGCTGGGCTGACCGCTTGCCGACAGCGCAACCGCCGAGTTAAACCCACCGGAGACGGTGGTGGTGATGGTCGACGAGCCGCTGTTGCCAACCACCACGGAGACCGACGCGGGCGAAGCGGCCAGCGTGAAGGCCGGTGTTTGGGTGGTGGGCGCCAGGGCGTTGATCAGGGCCGCGCCGTTGGGGCTGCCCCAGCCGGTCACCAGATCGTAGCCGGTGGTGGCCGAGTAGCTGCCAGACGTGCCACTGGTAATGTCGTGGAAGTCTGCCGTGTAGGCACCCGTCAACGCGCCGCCCGATTCATTCTCCGCGTAGATGGTGGGGTTGATGAAGCCCAGCGTCGAGTCGCCGCTGGCAACCGCCTGCTGGTTGGCGAGCGCAATGTAGGCAGCCCACATGGGGGCCGCGAAGCTGGTGCCGCCGTATGTATTGGCCAGGCAGGTTGTCTGGTCGGCGCAGGTGTAGAAGGTGAAGTTCGCGTTGGCCGAAACATCGGGGCCATTGCGCAAAGTATTCGAGCCCTTGTTGGTCGAATTGATCACCCCGGAAGCCGCCTGCCAGGATGGAATGGCGATCTTGTCCGGCGAGATGCCGCCGCCCGAGTCCACCCACGCGGTCTCTGACTTCCACGGGCCGGCAGCGCTGGCGGTGGTCAGATCCGTTCCGCCGACAGAGATGACATTGGCATCGTCCGCCGGCCAGGCCTCGTTGCTGGCCGACCAGGTGGAACTGTCGCCCGAAGCGGCAAAGAAGTTCTGCCCTTGCGCCGCCATCTTCAAGAAATAAGGATCGAGCGTAGTGGGATCGGCCGGCGTCCAGCCCCACGAGCAGCCGATGGTCGCGGGCAGCGGGCTGTGCGTGGTCATGGCGCTGATGATGGCCGTATCGGTTGACCCGATGTACACCACCAGGCTGGCCAGCCCAGGAGCCATACCGATCGCCTGGGTCATGTCCAGCGTCTGTTCGGTGTCGTCGCAGTCGCCGCCGGCGCTGGTATAGGCGCAGGCAGTGCTGGTTCCATCCGTCGAGAGCAGCGTGACGGGCACGTTGTTGGTCTGGCCAACGTTGGCAAAGTAGGTCGAGAGGTCGGTCAGGTCGGTGCCTTCATATTCGAAGAGGCCCAGGTTCTGGCCGGCGCCGGTCAGGGCGGTTCCGCCGTAGTAGGCGGCGCGCATGTCGCTGCCCAGGTACGAAGCCGATGGCCCGGAGCCGGTAGTGGCGTGGGTCACGACCTTTTCCTCGGGGATGCCATGCGCGCGGGCGTAGTCGGTCTTCTTTACGAACATCGGATGCGGAAGGGAGTAGTTGTCCAGGCCGGAGACGTGCCAGAGCGGGAACGGTAGGCCGGTGGTCGGCTCGCGGTCGGCGGCAAAGAAGGTGCGGCCCTCGGTGGGGTGTTGGTAACTGAGCATCTTCACGCGAAAGGCCTTCTCGACGGAAGAGACGGGCCCTTTGATCTGCACTTCCATGCCGTCGCGCGATCCGCCGATGACCTCAAAGCCATTCGCCTTCACATAGGCCACCACTGCGTCATAATCCGCTTGCGTGGGCCCAAAGCGCTCCGTGAACTCCGGCGGGGTGAGGAACTGGCGGTAAGAGAAACTGGCCGGGTCGTAGATATCGGCCAGGAAGGACTTCAGACCGGCGGCGTCGCGCAGGGGCAAGACGACATCGAGCTGCATGACCTGGTCTTGGGGAAGACGCCCGATGGCGCGCGCCTCGCCGGTGCGTGCAACCTCACGTACGTGATGCGTAAGCAGGGATTGTGCCGTTGAATTTGTTGTTGCGGCCGACAGAAGCGCGGCCACTGCGAGCAAGAGCAGACTGATTCTCCGGAGCATGGGTTCTCCTTGGGGGGGTATCTGGCGGACGTACGACGGGAAAGCCTGGGGGACGGACAGCCGCTGAGTCAAAGTAGGGTACCACTGGAAATTGTGACGAGCCAGAGAAATTTCCCCGGGCTCTGTTGAGTTTCAGGCAACTCCGGAAGGGAATGCGCTGCGTTTCCCTTCCAGGCTCTTCCGTGATTGGAAACGCCTATTTGTTCCCTTTGTCGTGCCGTTTCAGGAATTGATTGAGCCGCTGGCTGTCGACCGGTTCACCCTGGGAAGGCTGATTGCGATTCGAATTCGCAGAGGCGGCCAGGATGAATTCGAGGCCGACGCCGTCGTTGCCCCAGCGGACCGATTTCGCATGGACGGTGATCGAACGCTCCAGGGGATGTTCTTCGCTGCCGGCAATGGAAAGCGTCATGCGGATGACCGTGCCGGGATACCAGCGCTCCGCGGTCACCACATACAAGCCGGTGGGGCTGATGTCGCGAATCTCATGCGCCTGCGGTGCGCCGCCGGTAAAGAAATGGGCAACCAGGCCCTCGACGGAGCGGCGCGCTTTGGCGCGGGGGTCGCCGGGCTCGGAATGCAAGAGCCGCCCCAGCCAGCCCAGCGAGGACTTGGCCGTCTGACGCGAGGGATCCATCCACGGCTTGGCGGGTTGCGGGTCCACAGTCTTCTGCGGAGCTGCGGGCTTCTGCGGCATTGTGGGTTCCGGCTGAGCAGGCAGCGCCACTGATTCCGCGGCCACAACTGGAGCCATCGCGACTGCCTTGGACTCCTCCACAGGCGCCGGCAGTTCGGCAACACGAGCGGGCAGCTCAGGCGCCAGCGTGGGACGAACCGGCTCAACGGGTACTTCCCGGACCAGCACTGGACCCAGCGCCGGACGGGGTTGGACAGAGTGCGAAGCGCCACCCAGGGTTCCGGTGCGGGCCAGCCGCTCCAGGCGCCACTCCATTTCGTCGGCCGGGCACAGGATCAGCTGGTCGCCCGCCTGGGTCTGCGAGGAAAAGATGGAATGGGCGGGCAGCGCCAGCACGCTTGCCGCCGGCGGGCTCGACGGCGAGACTCGGAACGTGGGAAAGAATTCGACCACGTCCAGCACCCGTGAATCCTCGTCCAGGTAGAGCAGATCCAGGGGAGCGCTTACATCCGTGACAGAGATGCCGCGAAATGGAATCAGCCACATGCCCGCGCCGGAGTTGGGCTTGAGCGTGGCCATCCACTCCTGAAAGCTGGGCACCGAAAAGTCGCCCGCAACCACATGCAGACCGAGAAAACACTCCCGCGTCTGGTTATATGCGCAGCTTTGCCCTGGCTCCATCTGGCCCTTCAGCTCCGACAATTCAACCGGCAGGTGGAAGCGCCGTTGTGGAAGCGCACTTCGCCCCGGACGGGGTGTCTCAGTCGATTTGCGGCAGGGTTGCGCCATACTGTCGCATCCAGAATCTATCGGCGAAGGGGTGCCTGACAATCACACAGAATGTGCAAGCAGCTCAGAATCAGTGTTAGTTCTGGAACGAATCCATGGGCTTCAGCTTCCCGGCACCCCGTGCAAACCGGTATAACCAGAGACGGGACTGTTTCCCCAGCAGCCCACCCGCACAACTGGAGACAGGATGAGCGCTCCGCTTCTCGCCCAGGACGGGCCCCGGAAGAACACTGTGCCCACGGGCAAGCCGGTCAACTCGCCGCGCCAGGTTCTGTTTGCCAGCCTGGTGGGCACAACCATCGAATTCTTTGACTTTTACATCTACGCCACGGCAGCGGTGCTGGTATTTCCCCGGCTGTTTTTTCCCTCCGCCAACCCGGCAACGGCCACGCTGGCCTCGCTGGCCACCTTTGGCATAGCCTTCCTGGCCCGGCCCATCGGCTCGGTGCTCTTTGGCCACTTTGGCGACCGCGTGGGCCGCAAGACAACGTTGGTGGTGGCGCTGGCCACCATGGGCGTCTCCACTGTCTCCATCGGGCTACTGCCCACTTACCACTCCATCGGCCTGGCCGCTCCACTGCTGCTGGCGCTGTGCCGGTTTGGGCAAGGCATCGGCCTGGGCGGGGAGTGGGGCGGCGCGGTGCTGCTGGCCATTGAGAATGCTCCACCTGGCAAGCGCGCCTGGTACGGGATGTTTCCCCAGCTGGGCGCTCCCATCGGCTTCTTCCTCTCTGGCCTCGTCTTTCTGGGGCTCTCGCAGCTGCTTACCGACCAGCAATTCTTCACCTTCGGCTGGCGGCTGCCCTTCCTGGCCAGCGCGGTGCTCGTCTTCGTCGGACTCTACGTCCGGCTCACCATCACCGAGACGCCCGTCTTCCAGGAATCGCTCAAGCGAAAGGAGCAGGTCAGGCTGCCGACTGTCGTCGTGTTTCGCCGCCACAGCCGCGAGCTGGTGGCCGGAACCCTGCTCTGTATGGCCACTTTTGTGCTGTTCTACCTGATGATCGTCTTCGCGCTCAGCTGGGGCACCACCGCGCTGGGCATCAACCGCAGCCGCTTCCTCGAAATGCAGCTGCTCGACACCTGCTTCTTCGCGCTCATGATTCCGCTCTCCGCCATTCTGGCCGAGCGCGGCCGCCGCAGCGCAATGCTGTGGATCACAGCCGCCATCTTTCTCTTTGGATTCGTGCTGGCGCCTATCTTCGTGGCCGGGGAAGGCGGCGCGCTGGGCATGATGGCGTTGGGGCTCTCGCTGATGGGCCTCACCTACGGCCCGCTGGGCACGGTGGTCTCCGAGCTGTTTCCCACCCCGGTGCGCTACTCGGGCAGCTCGCTGGCCTTCAACTTTGCTGGGATCCTGGGAGCCTCGCTGGCGCCGTATATTGCCATGTGGCTGGCCAAGAACTACGGCCTGCCGTATGTGGGCTACTATCTTTCGCTCTCCGCAGTGCTCACCTTCATCGGCCTGCTGATGATCCGCGAGACCAAAGACGACGATCTGGGCGCGGGGCGCGGCTGATCGGAGACTTCGCTCAGAGCGCAGAAGCCATCTCCGCCAGCTTGGCGACGGTGTTCATATTGCGCGCCGTCCCCGCCTTCGCGCAGGGAATTTTGAGCTTCGAGTCGCCTACCCCATCCGCATAGAAAACATAGATCTCGCGCACTCCAGGCGCCAGCAGCTCATTCACCTTTCCGGAGACGGAAGACAGCCCATCCGCGGGCGGCGCTTCGTCCAGGAAGATGGCCAGGGTGTGGCTGGCGTGCGTCTCCTTGAAGGGATTGGCGGCGTGGACCGCGGCCATCTCCGCGGCGGTGCGGACAAGCACCCCCACCGGCCTGCCGGTAAACGCCTCAATCGCGGACTCCAGCGTGGCCTTGACCCTGGCCTCGGACTTCGCTGACTTGAACACCACGTTGCCGCTGGCGATGTAAGTCCGCACCGCTTTGAAGCCGGCCTCCTCGCACAGCTTTTTGAGCTCGGCCATGGGCAGGTTGCGGCTTCCCATCAGGTTGACGGCGCGGAGAAGAGCGACATAGGCGGGCATGCATCCTTTGTACACCGGAAAACAGAAAGTGGGCGGAAAAGGCGGCGGCATTTAAGCTAGAGCCAGCCGATGACTTCCCTTCCCCCCAAGCCGCCCGCGCGCGGCATGGAGGCATTTGCCTCCCGCGACTTCCGGCGCTACCAGCTGGCGCGCGTCGCCGTCGTCCTGGGCGCCGAGGCGCAGTCGGTGGCCGTGGCCTGGCAGGTCTATTCCATCACTCACCGCGCCCTCGACCTGGGCTACACCGGCCTGGCGCTGTTCTTGCCCGGCCTGCTGTTCATCTTGCCCGCCGGCCACGTGGCCGACCGCTTCGATCGCCGCCAGGTCATTCTGGGCTGCTATGGGCTCCAAGTCTTCTGCACCATGGCGCTGCTCGCGCTCACCCGCACCGCCCCGCACAGCGTGCTGCCTATCTATGGCGTGCTGTTGTTGATCGGCACAGCGCGCGCCTTCTCCGGGCCGGCCAGCTCGGCGCTGATTCCGCACCTGGTTCCGGAGCAGCACTTCGTCAACGCCGTTACCTGGGGCGGAGCCATCTGGCAGTTCTCCAACATTACCGGACCCGCGCTGGGCGGGCTCTTGTTCACGCTGCCGCTGGCGCGGATGGTCGCCGGCATCTGGCCCGCCGGGGCGATTCTGGAGGGCGCAGGCATCGTCTACGTCTTCACCCTCTGCACACTGGCCTGGTTCCTGGTGCTGGTGGCCAGCCTGCACGTGCGCCCCGGCCGCATGGAGCATCGCGCCGCCTCCAGGAAGGTGGTCATGGCCGGCTTCCAGTACATGATGCGCTCCTCGCTGCTGCTGGGGGCTTCGTCGCTCGATCTGTTCGTCGTGCTGCTGGGCGGCGCGACGGCACTCATGCCCATTTTTGCCCACGACATCCTGCACCAGGGGCCGCGCGGCCTGGGCCTGCTGCGCGCCGCGCCGGCGGCCGGAGCGCTGCTGATGAGCCTGACCATGGCGCGGTTCCCGTTCCGCCGCAAGGCTGGCCTGCGCCTCTTCGTCTGCGTTGCCGTCTTCGGGGCTTTCACCGTGGTCTTCGGACTCTCGCACAATCTTTGGCTCTCGCTCGCCGCGCTGGCCATCGCCGGTGCGGCAGATACGATCAGCGTCATCATTCGCGGATCGCTGTTGCAGCTGGGCACGCCACCGGAGATGCGCGGCCGGGTAAGCGCGGTCAACTCGCTGTTCATCGGCGCATCGAATGAGCTTGGCGAATTTGAAAGCGGCGCCACAGCGCAGTGGTGGGGCGCGGTGCGGGCCACCGTCATTGGCGGCGTGGGTGCGCTGGCGGTCGCCGGGCTGTGGGCCGCGCTCTTCCCGCGCCTGCGCCAGGCAGACGAACTGACCGCCGAAGCGCTGCGTCAACCACCCGCGCTGGGGCAGACGGCGCTTGCGCGCCAAGAGGGAAGTTAACTACACAGCTGAACAGGCTGCGGAAAAACTCGCCATATCTCGATCTCGGGCCGCAGAGTTCAATAGAAAAGGGTGTGGCTTTGGCCATTGAGGCTGGAAACGGCGAGAAGACACATTCCCTCGGCGGCTAAAGCCCGATACTTCATGGACCCGTCTGGCGCCGTGGGACCCAGAGGGTACCCCGCCACGCCCTTTCAAAACACGGTCGAAGGAACTTATTCATAGCTTCCTTGTACCGGCTCTCCAATCCGTGCCCCCGGTCTCACTCGTAGCGCAGCGCCTCGATCGGGTCCAGGTTGGCGGCTTTCCAGGCCGGGTAGATGCCGAAGATGAGACCGATGGCGCAAGAAACCACAAAGGCGATGAGAACCCAGGTGGTGGAAAGAGATGCGTGCAGGAAAGAGACGGCAAAGTGCAGAATCAAGGTGAACAGCGCCCCAGCCAGGATGCCGATGATGCCGCCCACAATGCACAAGGTAATGGCCTCCAGCGTGAATTGGAGCAGGATGTTCTTTTTGGTTGCGCCGATAGCCTTGCGCACGCCGATTTCGCGGGTGCGCTCGGTGACCGAGACCAGCATGATGTTCATCACGCCCACGCCGCCCACCATCAGGCCGACGGAAGAGACGCACACCATGAACAGAAATAGGCCGCCGGTAAGCTGATTCCACAAGCGGGTGAGCGACTCGGGGCTGAAGATGGCGAAGTTGTCGTCCTGCTCGGTGCGCACATGACGCCGGATGCGCAGCAGCTCGCGAATCTCCTCGGTGACCAGGGTTTTGTTGGCGGGGTCGTCGTACTTGATGGTGATCCAGAAATCCTTGAGTTCGGGATGAAGCTGGTGAAAGGTCGGGAGCGGAAAATAGGCGGCGTTATCTTGCGTGTTGCGCCCGCTGCCGAATGGCTGGGGCTGGACATCGAGGACGCCAATGACGGTAAAGACGCTGTCGTCGCATTCGATTTCCTTGCCGATGGGCGAGCTGTCGGGAAACAGATCTTCGGCGGCATCATGGCCCAGAACAACCACTTTGGCGGCTCGCTCTTCCTCCGAGTCCGACCACATGCGCCCGGCAATCAGCTCAATGTCGTTGGTGTCCTTCACTTCCGATGTGTTGCCATTCAGAATGGTGTTCTGAATCTTATGAGTGCCGGCTTTGATGGAGACGTTGCCCAGACCGGTTTCGAAGTTCTGGTAGGTAATGCTGGGATCGACGGCAACCACGTGGGGAAGGCTGCGCATGGCAATGCCGTCATCATAGGTGAGCTGCTTGCGGTTGAGCTCCTCGGTGGTGAGCCGCTGGCCGAAAGGCTCGAAGCGGAAGGCCCACAGGTCGTTGGTGCCCAGCGATTTCACGAATGTGTCGATGTTGGTGTTGAGCCCGTTGATCGCCGAAGAGATGAGAATCACGGTGGAGATGCCGATGGAGATGCCGAGGATGGTGAGTCCTGAGCGCAGCTTGTTCTTGCGCAGCGTATCGAGCGCCATGCGCACGGATTCTTTTGAGTCGCTGAGTCGCATCGCTAGTGTCCTGAGTCTGAAGTTCTTCCCATCATGGGCGCTGTCATTCTGAGCGAACAGGGCCCCAAACGTCGTTCAGTTTGGGGGTGGTGAGCGAAGAATCTGCTTCTTGGTCTCCCCGGCCTCTTGTTAAGCACTTCAGCCTCCACGCTAAAGCTCCGCTCGCAGGGCGGCAATGGGGTCGAGTTCAGAGGCCTTGTAGGCCGGATAGACGCCGAAGAACAAGCCTACCGAGGTGGCTACAAACAGGCTCACCAGGATGGACCATATCTCCACTTCGGATGGGAAGGCGATGGCCAGGGTAATGACCTTGGCCAGGGTGATGCCCAGCGTGACGCCGATGACGCCGCCCAGCAGCGACATGGTGGCGGACTCGATGAGGAACTGCAGCAGGATGTCTTTACGGCGCGCGCCGAGCGCCTTGCGGACGCCAATCTCGCGGGTGCGTTCGGTGACGGAGACCAGCATGATGTTCATAATGACGATGCCCCCAATGACCAGGGAGACGCCGGCAATGGCGACCACCACGGCGCCGAAGTTATTGAGCAACTTGGTGAGCAGGTTGCCGAAGGTTGCGCTGGAATCGATGGAGAACGCATCGGGAACATTGGGAGCCAGGTGGCGGCGGGTGCGCATGATCACGCGCAGCTCGTCCTCAACCGCATCCATCACTTCGCCGCCTCCGCCCGCATTGATGTAAATGGTCAGGCTGTCGTGGGCGCCATAGGTGTGCAGGAATGCAGTCAGCGGGATGGCGACCAGGTCATCCAGGCTCATGCCCAGAGCCTTGCCCTGGCGCTCGATCACGCCGATCACGGTGTAGGGCACGCCATCGACGCGAATCTCCTTGCCCAGCGGGTCGCCGGGGCCGAGCACGTTGTCCACGATGTCGTAGCCTACGACCGCGACCCGCGCGGAATGCTCGTCCTCGACCTCGGTGAACGAGCGCCCCTGCTCGATGTTGAGATTGGAGATCGCAGCCATGGTCCAGGTGGTGCCGCGAATGCTGGTATCGGTGGTGGACTTGGTCTGGTAGACAACCTTGCCGGTGGTGTTGCGCTGCGCGCCAACCGAGGCGCAGGACTGGCACTCCGACAGAACCGCCCGGTAATCGTCGTAGGTGACGTCCTTGCGCTTCTGAAAGTCGAGATACTCCTCCAGGGTGATGAAAGTATCGGGCATTTTGCTGATGGTGACTACGCTGGCGCCGTAGGTGTTGATCTTGGTGGTGACAAATTCCTTGGCGCCGTTGGTGAGCGTAACCACCGTGATAACCGAGGAAACGCCGATCACCATCCCCAGGAGCGTAAGGATGGTGCGGAGCTTGTTGGCCCACAGCGATTGCAGCGCGAGTTTGAGGGCTTCGGTAAATTCCATGAAATCCTGCGATCGGGGTTCAGTCTTCAACCTCGTTGAACGGTTGCACTCCCCATCCTACAACGGTTTTAATCCGGGCCGGTTGCCGGCCTGACCGGTGGATCTTCGGCGGACTTGCAGTTTCCGGAGCCGTGCCTGGCAGAAGGTCTATTGCTATGGACGTGCGAGAGGCCGTTCTGGCCGCGTTCCGGTTCTGCGGAAAGTGACCGAAGCGGCGGTCAGCCCTGAATCAGGATACGCAACAGGAGGTAAGCCGGTTCCGGAAAGGAGATTGCGGGTTAGCTTCCCGAGCTGCCAAACCCCTTCTCGGCGCGCGCGGAGTCTTCCAGGCTGGCGACGGTCTCGACGGCGCCGGTGAGCACCGGGACCGGGATCATCTGGGCAATCTTCTCTCCGGCCTTGAGCTCGACGGGGGCGCTGCCCAGGTTGGTCATCAGGATGAGAATCTCGCCGCGGTAACCGGCATCGATGACCCCCGCGGTGGTGGCAACCCCTTTGGCTGCCATCGAGGAGCGGTCGCGCACCAGCAGGCCGAGCGGGGCTCCGCTGACCGGATGGCGCGCCTCGGCGGCGATGCCGGTTCGGACTTTGATGGTGGCGTGCGGGGTGAGCGTGGCTGCCTCCAGAGAGAACAGGTCGTAACCGAGGTCTTCGCCGGGATGAGCGACAACGGGGGCGCGGGCGCCCGGGTCCAGCAGTTTTACTCGCAGCATGATTCCATTTTATGGGAGCGCAGGCGGCTACTCCGAGTCTGCATCGGCGTCCTCAGTATCGGACGCCGCGGCATTCTCCTCTTCGCCTTCGACGGAGATGCGCAGGGACTTGAGGAAGTGCAGGTCGGTCTGGGTGAACGGACCCTCGGCGCCGCTTTCGTCCGCGCCGGCCTCGGGCTCGCCTGCTTCCTTGGCAGCCACCTCGTTCAGGCCGATGGTGGCCTCCAGCATCAGCAGCACGTCGAACCCATGCTTGCGAATGTCTTGCACCACGCCGGCAATCTGCTCGCTTTCGATTACCGACTCGTGGATGGCTTCCCCCAATTGCTGAATCAGTTCGCGCAGACGGGCTTTCATGGGTACCTCCTGAGGCGGCGGCCTGCGCCAGTGAGATAGCGCCGGATGCTGCGTGAGTTTCCTTTACCTTACTTCCAACGCCGCCGGAGAGCAACCGGGAACTGGGATGAAACTGCGCCAAGCGGTACAGGCAGGCGCGCTGTTACCATCAAAGCGAAATGAAACCGCAAACCATCGGCCGGGCCTTGGGAATCGGGCTGCGCGTGGCGGGCCGGATGGCAGGCCAGCGCGTGGCCGCCAGCGCCCAGGCGGCGGCCAGCCAACCGGCCGCTCCCGCCGGGCCCTCTGCCGAGCAGGGCCGTGCCAACGTCCGTGCCACAGGCCAGGTTGCCGGGAAGGCCACACGTGGCGTTGCTGCCGGGGTGGGAGGCTTTCTGCGGCCCTTCCAGCGGGTGGGGGGAATCCTGTGGCTTGAAGTGACGGGCGTCTTCTTTTTTCTGCCCGTGGTGGTCTTCGGCCCGGTTCTGTGGAAGACGCGCTTGAGCTGGGCGCACGGGCCCGACCACCGCACATTCGTCATCACCGCCGCAATCGTTGTGCTGTTTCTCTACCTGAGCGTTTCGTCTTTCTGGCGCGCGCGGAAGCGATGACTCTCGCTTGCGCTACTTCGCTCTCCGGCTGTGCAACGCGGGGCTGCGGCGGGTGTGCAGCATTGCATGGGCCACCACAGCGCTCCGTTCAAGCCGGTAGTAAAGATCATAGGGAAACACTTTGAGGCGCGTCCCCCCCTTGCGGCCCCAGATAGATCGGACAACTCAAAGGATGCACAGCCACGCGGTCCGCAGTCAGGTGCAAATCCTCCAACAGCCTCTCCGCCAAGCAGGGATCGATTGAGTCATACCAGTCGAATGCCTCTGCCAGATCCTGTTGAGCTGCCTTGCGGTGGACAACTTTCCGTTTGCTCACCGGGTGCGCAGACGCTCAGATATCTGATCGAGTGTCAGTAACTCCTCGGACGAGGGATCGTAATCCGCAAGCTGCTCTTCTACAATCATGCGATGGGCGGCCTCGACAGGGGACTCCAACGGAGGTGTTTCGATGCTCTCCCAAAGGTCGTCGATCAGTGCCAGGCGCTCCTGTGTAGAGAGGGTCGCGATTTCTGCTTTGCTCAGGACGGCCATGGCGACAGTTTACCCCGGATTCTCTGGTTATGTTCGCAGGCAAGACCGCACAAGGGCCCGGACGATCATGACGAATCCTGTAAACGTCGACTCGGACGCGGCCTCATTCTCTCCAGTTCTTCGCCGACTGGCTTGAACGCGCGAGGACCCAGGCCACCACGCCCGCAATCAGCAGCCCAGACAGCAGAGAAGCAAAGCCGCCGCCCAGGCCTCTCACCCCACGGACAAAGACCTGTCCGTGGGGACCCCGATCTGGATCGGAGTGCCGTCCACGGTGAAGTGTTCGTCGCTCAAGCAAGTTCTGCTCGCGCCCATCAACCATCACCGACTCCATCAGCCGCACCCGGTTCTTGGTGAATACAGTCCCATTTCCGCTAAACTGACAACAGCCGTGCCGCACGCCCTTGCCCAATCCGTGGAGACGCTGACCACGGTGCTCACCATCGCCGGCATGGGTTACTTCCTGGCCGCGCTCGTTGCCGCGCGGGTGTTCGTCTCCGCTCGGCGCACGCCCCTGCAGGCCTTCGCTCCCGGCGTCAGCGTCCTCAAATCGCTCAAAGGCCTCGATCCGGCGATGCTGGAGGCCTTCCGCAGCCACTGCCGCCAGACCTACGCGGGTGAGTACGAATTGCTCTTCGGCGTCTCCTCGCTCGACGACCCGGCCGCGGCAGCGGTCGAACAGCTCAAGCAGGAATTTCCCTTCCATTCCATCCAGCTCGTCGAGTGCCCGCTGCGCCTCGGCGCCAATGGCAAGGTCGGCACGCTGGTTCAGCTCGCCGCCCTCGCCCGTTACGATTTCCTGCTCATCAATGACTCCGACATCACCGTCTCGCACCGCTATCTGGAGCGGGTGATGGGGCACTTCTCGCCTTCGCCCATCACCGTTTCACAGGCCCCCCAGCCCGCACAGGAGACCGGCCTGGTCACCGCCCTTTATCGCGGCCGTGCCCACGCCACCCTTCCTTCGCGGCTGGAAGCGCTGGGCATCGCCACCGACTTCCAGGCCGGCGTGCTGCTCTCGTGCATGATCGAACGCGGCCTGCACTACGGCCTCGGCTCGACGCTCGCCGTTAGCCGCGCCGCTCTGGCCGGCATAGGCGGACTGGAAACTCTTGTCGATCACCTGGCCGACGATTATGAACTGGGCGCGCGTTTGGACAAGGCCGGCTACCGTATTGCTCTCAGCGCGGAGGTGGTGGAGACGGCCATCCCCGCCTACCGCTGGCGCGGCTTCATCGATCACCAGTTGCGCTGGGCCCGCACCATCCGCGATGCGCGCCCCTGGGGTTATGCCGGCCTCATCTTTACCCACGGGCTGGCTTGGGCACTGCTCAACGTCGTGGCCAGCGGCTTGAGTCCGCTCAGCCTGTGGCTGCTGGGTCTGAGCTTCTTTCTCCGCCTCGCCCTGGCCATGACCGTAGGCGCGCAGGTGCTGGCCGACCACGAGGTTCTGCCCGGTCTCTGGCTGCTGCCCTTCCGTGACCTGGGCGCCCTCGCCATCTGGGCCTTCGGCTTTGCCGGCAACACCGTTGTCTGGCGCGGGCAGCGGTTTGAACTGAAGGATGGAAAACTGAAGCTCTAGCTCACATGCGCACTAAGGTCTGCCGTCCCGGAACTGGGAAGAAGCAGAAGTTCCTTTTCCCAAAGGAATTCGTGTTGCACCACTCGCCACACCTGCCTTGCGCGCCTCGGGGTAGCTGGGACCGGTGCGTTTACAATAATGAGGCTGGCGGGGCACTCCAGCATTACGATCTCACAGCGGTATGTGCACCCTACGGGCAAGAAAGTCGAGCTGACGTTCGACAGGCTTGAAACGCTCAATCAGAAGGCGTTGGAGGCATCACCCGGTAGTAAATAGCTACGTTTCTAGATACGGCGAGTCTGTGGCTGAGAAATGTTGCTCATAAGCCGTTCATTCTGAACGACGGGCCTGTAGCTCAACGGTTAGAGCAGGGGACTCATAATCCCTTGGTTGGGGGTTCGAATCCCTCCGGGCCCACCATTAACTCACTTGTATTCAGTGCTTCTTGACTGCGTCCGTCGGCTGTGGCGGCGTCTATTCCCCGAATGTGACCAAGAATGTCACTAAAAGTTGGGACGCCTTCGTTCCGACGATTGATCGCAGTTCGAGGGGAATCCAGGTTGTGGTGCTGGTAAGGCTCCGTTGACTTGGTGTCGGCACGCCCGATCAGCGAGTGTCTTTGCGCAGGCGAGAGCCATCATCGAATTACGCGACTATCATTTCTCGGATCAGGATATCCTTGAGAGGCTGCGAGAATTGCTGCGGGCCCGGGGACGGCTTTCAGGAATCCTCATCGACGAAGCCAAAGATACAGACGCATTCATTCCCGCCATTTTTGCGTTACGATCTCCGCCTATAGAAGATATAGGCGCTCTACGCCCGCTGTGCGCAAACAAGTCTGAGCGTTTGGAGTTGAAAACCTGCCACCGCAGACTGCCTTGGAATTTGCCCAGCGCGAAGCAGAAAAGATCGATCTGCGGGCCTCCAGTCTGGAGGCGATTCTGCCGGCGCTTGTTGAATGGATCGATGGGAACCCCGGCGCAATCCTGCATATGTTGAAGATGGCGCAACTCCCCCGGTACCGGGCTGGCGGCCAGATCGAGCCTCATATCCGGTATGTGGACTATCGCATGGGCCGCAGATAGCCAGAAATAAGCGCAAGTCGCGGTTCGGAACAGAACACAGTGAAGGCAGGAAGAAGCGCTGTGGGCGCAGACGGCCCAAGCAAGGCCGCCGAATCTCGATCTATTCCTCGATCCGCGCCGCAGCCTCTTCTTCTGCAACTACGAAAAAGTGGCGCAAGTGTGCTCCTCCAAACGAAGTCGTCATAGCCACATCGGCGGCATCCCGGCCCGTTGCCATGAGTACACGGCCAATCCGGGATTGGTTGTTGCGGGCGTCGAATGTCCACCAACGGTCATCGAGATACACCTCAAACCATGCGCTGAAGTCCATTGGAAGAACTACGGGGACACCGATGTCGCCGAGATAGCCGGTCGCATAGCGAGCGGGAATGTTGAGTGCACGGCAGAAGGTGATGGCCAGATGTTGATAGTCGCGACATACGCCCACGCGTTCAGTAAAAACATCGAGAGCCGTCATTGTCGGCCGGGCATGCAGATAGTTAAACGTGACTTTGTTGTGAACCCAGTTGCAGATGGCCTGTACTCGGCCCCAGCCCGGCGGGATTTGTCCGAATAGTTCAAACGCGATGCCTGAGAAAAGATCCACCTCGCAGTAACGGCTGGTGAGCAGGAATGAGAGCACTTCGTGCGGCAGAACGCCGACGGGCTGCTCACGGGCATCCCAATTGACCTCATCCGGAACTCCGGAGTCTCGAATGAGCGTGGAGGATCTGAGTTTGAGTAGTCCTGGAGGCGCAATGAACCGCGTGCAACGATTTCCGAAACCGTCGATGTAATCGCTCACTTCAAGGCCCGGTTCTGTCTTCAGCTGATCCGGCTCCAGTAGATCGGCGGCGCGGGATGGATGGACATTAAGCAAGGTCACCATTGCGACCGTGGCGGGAATTTCGAATTGAATGTCGTATGAAAGACGAATCAGCATTGTTGCGCCTCCAGGCGTAAAGTTGTTGGACTCCGTATCGTCCTGTGGGAGGGGGTATGCAGCATGGCGAGCCGGCCCTCCTTCGATTTAGGATGCAGGATTTTAGATGCAAGTAGTTGAGTCCGCCGCGGCGGATTCCGTCCGAAACATCCGGTTGGGAGTGCATTGGGGACCAGTCCATTTTCTCTGTCGGTGCTGTGTCCTGCAGTAGCGGAATGGGCATCTTTTCGGAGGTCGATATGTTACCGTATCTGTACGCCCCGGCATCCAAAAGACGTTTGGCGGGTTCGCGGTCTTTGTTGCCAAATGCCTGCGGATCCCTGATTCCAGGCGTGGGCGGTGAGGGAGCGGATGGGGATACAAGTAGCGCTGAAGCACCGGACAGTGTACCGGTACGAAAAGGCGATATGTCTCGGTCCCCAGGTCATCCAGTTGCGCCCCGCGCTGCACTGTCGAACGCCAATCCTCAGCTATACCCTGGATGTCTCCCCCTCCGAACACATTCTTAACTGGCAACTGGACCCTCACAACAATCGTCAGGCTCGCCTTCTTTTTTCAGGGAAGACAAATGAATTTGCGGTGGAGGTAAACCTCGTCGCAGATCTATCTCCTTACAACCCGTTCGCATTCTTTCTGGAGCCGGGATTTGAGGAGTACCCTTTCGCATACCCGACGGGGTTGGCGAAGGATCTTGAGCCCTATCGATCCATGGACCCGCCTGGACCGCTGCTTCATGCGTTTCTTCAGAGCATTATGGAGCGGAAGAGCAGTACGATCGGTCTCCTGCTTGACTTGAATCGAAAGGTACGAGACGAAGTTGGCTATGTCACGAGGCTGGCGCCCGGCGTCCAGACGTGCGAGGAAACCCTTGAAAAGCGCTCAGGGTCGTGCCGGGATTCGGCGTGGCTGCTGGTGCAGAGTCTCCGAAATCTGGGGATCGCCGCACGGTTCGTCTCGGGGTATTTGATTCAGTTGCAGTCAGACGATCCGGCGTCTGGAGGTCCGAACGAGGATTCCGCGGATCTGCATGCATGGGCGGAAGCGTTCTTGCCGGGCGCGGGCTGGATTGGCATGGATCCAACCTCGGGCCTGCTCGCCGGCGAGGGCCATATCCCCCTGGTCTGCACTCCGACCGCTTCGCAGGCCGCCCCAATTGGGGGCACTTCGGAGCCGGCCAAAGTGGAGTTCGGTTATTCCATGGAGATTCGCCGCTTGAACGATCCACGAAGGCCGTCCAAGCCTTTTACCGACCAGGACTGGCAGCGGATTACGCAGGTCGCGCATAGCGTCGACGAAGAACTAAAAGTTCAGGATGTGCGCCTGACCATGGGAGGCGAGCCAACTTACGTCGGCATTGACGACCCCGAGAGCCCGCAATGGAACATCGATGCCGCAGGGTCGATGAAGAGAACCCGCGGCCTGGCGCTCATTCAAGGTCTCCGTGAGGGGATGGCAGCCGGCGGATTTCTCCACTACGGGCAAGGCAAATGGTATCCCGGCGAGGCCGTGCCGCGTTGGGCGCTGAGCTGCTATTGGCGTGTGGATGGCGTTGCGGTCTGGGAGGATATCGGCCAGATCGCGCGCGAAGATGGGGAATACGGTTTGGGAGCGGCGGATGCTCTTCGATTTATTGAAGCGCTCACGCTCCGTCTCGAGGTGAGTGCGGAAAATCTGCTTCCCGCCTATAACCCGGATAGCGAACGGGCGGAGCCGGTTGGCTACATATTGCCGCTTCGCCGCCGGCAGCCAGAGGGACAACTGCGCTGGTCGAGTCAGTTGTGGTTCCCTCGGCCGAAACGCCTGCTCCTGTCGGTTGGCGATTCACCCATTGGCTTTCGCATTCCCACCGAGTCCATGCCCTGGGTCGCGCCTGACGAGATTGAATACGACTTCGATGATGCGCCCTTCGAGAAGTGGGTCAAGCTTCCGGCACACCCGGCACGCCGCATGGACCTCTTCGCGATAACTCCCGCGCCCGATCCGCTTCCCGCTGTCTTGCCTGCGTCCGATGAAGTTCCGGTAATGATCCGGCCCTCGTTATGCGTGCAGGCTCGGGAGGGGCGCCTACATGTGTTCTTGCCCTATACGCCCAAACTTGCGGACTATCTCGACCTGGTGAGCGCGGTTGAGGATACATGCCAGTACATGAAAATCCCGGTATGGGTGGAGGGTTACGCACCGGCTCCCGATCCGCGGTTGCGATCGTTCAGCGTCACTCCGGACCCGGGCGTTCTGGAAGTCAATCTGCCGCCTGCGAGCAACTGGGACGAACTGGAACAGATCAATACTTTGCTGGATAGAGAAGCTCGCCGCAACCGCTTAACCGCGGAAAAATACAACTACGATGGCGGCCGGGGTGGTACGGGAGGAGGCAACCACATCGTCATCGGCGGGGCCACCCTGCTGGACAGTCCCCTTCTCCGCCGCCCTGACCTGCTCCGCAGTATGGTCGCGTTTTGGCAGAACCATCCGTCGCTGTCGTACCTGTTTTCCGGCATGTATGTCGGCCCTACAAGTCAGTATCCACGCGTGGACGAAGCGCGCATGGATGCCTTGTATGAGCTCGAGGTAGCCTTTCGCAATCTCCCGTCGGACGATTGTCCGCCGTGGGTCATTGATGGATTGTTTCGCAACCTCCTCGTCGACACGACGGGAAACTCTCATCGCGCCGAATTCTGCGTGGACAAGCTTTTTCCGCCCGAAGGTCTGGGGTTACAACTTGGATTGCTGGAATTACGCGCATTCGAAATGGCGCCTCATGTGCAGATGAATCTCCTGCAGATGTTACTGATTCGCGCCTTGGCAAGCATGTTTTGGAAGACGCCATTCGAAGGCAGCCTGGTTCGCTGGGGCACCACACTGCACGATCGCTTCATGTTGCCGGAGTTTGTCCGGCGGGATCTTCGCGAGGTGCTCGCCCAGTTGCGGCTGTCAGGACACAACTTCGAGGACGAGTGGTTTGATTCGCACCTGGAATTTCGCTTTCCGAAGATCGGGTCGATCGCCGCGGACGGAGTCGAGCTTGAACTGCGCCAGGCTCTCGAGCCTTGGAACGTGTTGGCGGAAGAGACTTTCTCCGGACGAACGGTACGCACCGTAGACTCATCGATGGAACGGATGCAGGTGAAGCTTTCCGGAGTCACACTGGAATCCCGCTATGCAGTCGCATGCAATGGGCGCAGGGTGCCTCTTCAATTCACTGGCGAGCCCGGCACAGCATTGGCCGGCGTTCGCTTTCGTGCGCGGCGCTTGTCCGCCACATTGCATCCCACAGTTCCCGTTCATGCGCCGCTTGTCTTCCACCTTATCGATAGCTTGAGCGGTAACTCGATCGGCCAATGCACTTACCATGTTGGACCACCCGACGGCCGCCTTTACCCAGGCCGTCCCGCCAATGCCGCTGAAGCCGACGACCGGCGCATGGAACGCTTCCAGGTGGCCACGCCCGCGCTCAACCCGATGGCGGCGCCTGCGGAAGAGATCAACCCGCTCTTTCCCATGACTCTCGACCTGCGCCTGCCGCCGCGCAGCCGAAAGACCCAAATCGAGACCCCGGGGCTCCTGTCATGACCGTCGATCTGTATCAGACTCCGCTCCGCTATGGCGCGGCCTATGACGAGCTATCGGCCGACGGAGTCGCTCCTCGACCGCACTGGGCGCGCATCATGCAGTCCTTCCGTGCCATCGGCCCCGAAGAGCTGGGTCGACGCTGGCAGCATGCCGAACGCCGCATTCGCGAGAACGGCATCACTTACAACATCTACAGCGATCCGCTCGGCGCAAACAGACCCTGGAAAATCGACATCGTTCCATTCCTGATCCCGGCTGAAGAATGGCGATTTCTCGAGGCAGGCATCATTCAGCGCGCCCGCTTGCTGAGTCGAATTCTTGAGGATCTTTACGGCTCGCAGGAACTCCTCGCGCAAGGACACATTCCTGCCGCGCTTGTTTTCGCCAACCCTGCATTTCTTCGACCCCTGGTAGGTGTGCCTGTCCCCGCACACAGTTATCTTCACATGCTTGCTGTCGATCTTGCGCGCTCGCCGGACGGCCATTGGTGGGCGCTTTCCGATCGCACCCAGGCTCCTTCCGGCAGCGGCTATGCATTGGAGAACCGCACCATCGTCTCGGATATTCTGCCAGACATCTTCAGAACGTCGAACGTCCTGCGCCTCGCTCCCTTCTTTCGTGCGCAGCGCGACGCGCTTGCCGCACTGTCGCACCGCAAGAATCCGCGCATTGTTCTTCTCACCCCTGGCCCGCACAACGAGACCTATTTCGAACACTCGTACATAGCCCGATACCTTGGATTTACTTTGGTCGCCGGAGCGGACCTCACTGTACGTGACCGGTCCATCTACCTCAAGACAGTTGATGGATTGGAGCGAGTCGACGTTATATTGCGCCGCGTGGACGATAGCTTTTGCGATCCGCTGGAATTGCGGAGCGATTCGCTGCTCGGTGTGCCAGGCCTGGTCGAAGCCATCGTAGCTGGAAACGTCGTCGTCGCCAATGCATTGGGAAGCGGCTTGATTGAGACATCGGCGATCATGCCATTTCTTCCCGGCCTATCCAAACATCTGTTGGGCGAGAAGCTGAAAATTCCATCCGTCGCGACATGGTGGTGCGGCCAGCCATATGCGCTCGAGTGGGTGTTGAGTCATCTCGATTCCGTGGTGGTGAAGCCGGCCTTTCCTTCGCGCGGCGTAGAGCCTGTTTTCGGAGCCGAACTCGATCAAGCCGAAAAGGGAAGATTTGCTGAGACATTAAGGACCAATCCCCATGAGTTTGTGGCACAGGAGCAAGTCACTTTGTCCAACGCACCCGTTTGGGACAATGGACACCTTCACTCGCGCAGTGTTGTGCTGCGTGCCTACGTGCTCAATACAGGAAATGGATGGACGGCGATTCCGGGAGGATTGGTGCGGGTTGCCGAAGCAGAAGGATCGGTCGTCTCCATGCAGCGCGGCGGGCACAGCAAGGACGCATGGGTACTGTGGGACAACCCCGTCGATACATTCAGTTTGCTGCGCCCTCGCAATGAGCCGGTGGTGTTGCGCCGTGAGTTACCCGGTGTGCCGAGCAGCGTAGCCGACAATGTGTTTTGGTTGGGGCGCTATGTCGAGCGGACGGAGAATACGGCTCGAATCGTGCGCTGTTTAAGCTCCCGTGTACGGCGGGCTAACGAAGCGGAGCTAGCCTGCCTGATCAGACTGCACGGTTGCCTGGAATCGAGGCAAAGCAAGTTGCCGAAGACTAAGAACAAGCGGCCTACTTCGCTGGAGTTTGAGCAGGAATTGATCTCGATCGTTACCGATCCAAAGCGGACTGAAAGCCTGGCCTCTACTGTTGCAGAGCTATCTCGCGTCGGCGGCACGGTTCGCGAGCGGTTATCGGCCGATATGACGCTTCTCATCGGGCAGTTGCGGGACTCAGTCGAGGCTGGGCGAGAAACCGAGTTTCTCGAGTATCCGGCACTGCTGACCCTTTGGCTGCAATTGCTCTCCGCTTTTTCCGGGCTTGAGCGGGAGAATATTTGTCGAGGCATAGGCTGGTTGTTTCTCAGCATCGGCCGGCGTCTCGAGCGCGCGATCTATCTCACACGGCAGCTTCGTGAAATCACCAGGCCGCTCGCCGAGCGGGACTGGCCGCTCCTGGAGTGTTTGCTTGAGGTCAGCGACAGCTCCATGGCTTACAGGAGCCGGTACTACACCACACTGCAGCCGTTGGCGGTCCTCGACGTCTTGATGGCCGATGAGACCAATCCCCGGTCGTTGGACTTTCAACTAGCCCACCTCGCCGATCTTTACGAAAGGCTGCCGCGGCATTTGCCGAATGATTTGCAAATGGTGCGTGACGCTTTGGCCGAGCTGCGCGGGTTCGATCTGCGCAAGATAAAATACCCGTTGCCCGGAGCTCCAAGGGTCGCAAACAGCACCGGTGGCCCTGTTCAGCTTGAGCGCTACCTCAGAAGGCTGGAGAGATTGCTGCCATCCTGGTCAAATAACCTGTCAAGCAGATACTTCAGCCACGCGCGCACGCTGCCGGTCACCATGGGCCTATGATCTACAAAATTGTCCATCGAACCACGTACAAGTACAAATATCCGGTCTCGGTCGGGAACCATGTTGCGTGTCTCAAGCCGCGTTCTCTTCTCCAGCACCGGTTGGCAAAGTGCGAACTGCACATCCAGCCAACCCCTGCAGCAATCACCGAGAGAGTGGACTATTTTGGAAACATTCTCTACTTTTTCACCGTCCGCGAACCGCATACAGAATTGATCGTGGAAGCGCGAAGCGAAGTTACCATGCAGGATATTGCGACTCCATCGTCACACCCGGATCTCTCCTGGGAAGAAGCGGTTCGATCGCTGCCCGAGGACCATAGCCCCGAGGGACTTGCGGCCTACCAGTTCAGATTTGAGTCGCCGCGCATTTCGTTGCGAGCGGAGTTTGCAGAGTATGCACTCAAGTCGTTTACGCGCGGACGGCCGCTGCGAGAGGGCCTTCTGGATCTCACCGACCGCATCCACAGAGATTTTCGGTTCGACTCGGGAGTGACCACTGTGCGCACAACGACCGAAGAGGTCTTTCGCAAGCGGAGGGGGGTATGCCAGGATTTTGCGCACCTGCAAATTGCCTGCCTCCGCTCCCTGAATCTGTCGGCACGGTATGTCAGTGGATACCTCCGAACCTATCCGCCTCCAGGACAGCCGAGGCTTGTGGGCGCGGATGCGTCCCATGCCTGGGTGTCCGCGTACTGTCCGGGGACAGGCTGGCTTGACCTCGACCCCACGAATAACCTGATTCCCTCAAATGGCCACGTGACGTTAGCCTGGGGACGAGACTACGGCGACGTGAGCCCTCTCCGCGGCTTGATTCTAGGAGGCGGAGTGCATGCCCTGACAGTTGCCGTCGATATGGAGCTGTTCGAATCCCGATGATCGCAAGCGCCCATATCTCGACGTAGCAAAGATGAGAGGCGATGAACAGCAATGGGGATTCCTCGCAATCGGTGAGGGTGAAAAACCGGCACCCGGCTCCGCCCCGATGCAGCGCCGGCAGTGATCCTGAAGCGCGATTCCTGGGACCACACTCGTTGCCGACCGAAACGGGCAAAACCGCTAGTTGAATCTCGGTTTGCGCGAACAGTGCACTCATTGAATTCGACGTGTGCCCTCTTCGGCGCTCTTGGCCGTATCAAATGGTGTCAGTGCTCAGCTCGCTCAGAGCGCATCGGCGATTTTCCGGCATTTAACTCGAGCTCCGGTTTGCCGTTCGATCGAATTGCGACAAGAAAGTCAGATCCTCCACGGAAGACGCCTTCTTCATGGCAAAATCCCTCGCCGCTCTTGGGGCCGTTTTTGGCGCAAAGATGCACTTCCGCCGAGCTAAGTTCTAGCCGGCCCTGTCACTGGCGCGCTACGAAAGCTCTTCACTGGCGCGAGAGACAGGGGCTGGCCACCTGCCGCCTGGCGCCTGGCGCCTAAACCTATTGAAAGGCTCCTGTTTCCCCGCATTCTTCGAAATAACCCATGGTTGGTTGCGGTCCCAAGGGGGAAAGTGGTATTCAAATGGACCATGTTCAATCAGTCTGGTTCTAAAGGCACGCTGCGAGTTCGTTCATTCAATCGCCGTCATTTCCTGAAGGTTGCCGGATCGGCCGCGATCCTTCCTGCCGTTCTTCCCGCGTACGCCGCGCAGAGTTCGGGAGCTTCAGCCAACAATCGTATCAACGTTGGCGTGATCGGCATGGGCTGGCAAGGCCCGGGCAATACGAAGTCCTTTTTGGCGTCGGATGATTGCCAGGTAGTGGCGGCCTGCGATATTGATGCGAATCATCTGCAGGCCGCGGTCAAGATGATTAACGACAATTACGGGACGGAGGATTGCAAAGGCTACCACGATTACCGGGAGCTGCTTGCCCGCGACGACATCGATGCAGTGATGATCGCCGTACCCGATCATTGGCATGAAATCGTGGCGACCGAAGCCGCGCGCCACAAGAAAGACATCTACGCCGAGAAGCCCCTTGCGCACACCATCGCCGAACAGCAATCCATTGTGCGTGCGGTCCGGCAGAACGGCATTATCTGGCAGATGGGCTCATGGCAGCGCTCTGTTCCCACATTTCATAAGGCCGCGGAAATCGTCCGCAACGGACTCATAGGCACCGTGACTCATGTGGAAGTCGGTCTGCCGGGCGGCAACTCGGATTTTGACGGCGTGGAAAAGGACGCACTGGCCAAGCTGGCCGCCCTGGGAGAAAATGTCGCCAGCCTCGACCAGGTTGTGCCCGGCTCGAAGGCCTGGAATCTGCTGGTCTCCGATCCTCCGGCGGAATTGGATTACGAGACGTGGGTTGGCCCGTCCAAGATGGAGCCTTACATTCGGGCGCGCTCCCATAAATCCTGGCGCTGGAATTACAACACCGGCGGTGGGCAGCTTCTGGACTGGATCGGCCATCATTGCGACATTGCGCACTGGGGTCTGGATTTCGACAACTCCGGTCCGTCGGAGGTGGAAGGCAGCGGCGACCTGCCGCCAGCCAACGCGGTTTGGAACTCCGCGCCCAAGTACCGGTTTGAATTGAAATATCCGCAGGGCGTCACCATGACCATCGCCGGCGGCTACCCCGACATCAAGGGCGGCGTGAAATGGATTGGCACCGAGGGCTGGGTGTGGGTCGATCGTGGGGGATTTGACGCCTCGAATGCCGCCTGGACGCAGGGCAAATATCTGCCCAGGGAGCTGCGCAAGGTGAAGCTTTACACCTCTTCCAATCACCAGCAGAACTTTCTGGACTGCGTAAGAACGCGTGAGGCAACCATTACGCCTGTGGAAGTTGGACACCACTCGGCAATTCCCGGACACCTTTGTCTGATCTCCATGCATACCGGAAGAAAAATTCACTGGGACGTGAAAGAAGAAAAGATCCTCCACGACCCCGAGGCCGGCAAATTGCTGACCCGCGAATACCGGGGACCATGGAAGATGAGCTGAAGGCTTTTTCAGCCGCGGCCGGCTTTCGTTGTTTCCGCCTGCTGGCGGCGCGAATTTTATTGAGAACCTTTGCACTTCAACCTTGGCATCGACCGAGGAGACATGACTGACTCGACTGAAAGAAGAGTGGATTCCGCCCGCAAAGTGAATTGGGATTTTACCTTTGCCTTTCTCGCTTTGCGCCTTTGGCTCGGCGTACGCGCCCTGTTTGTCGGCATTGAGAAATTCGGCGCCTATCGATCCGTGGCCATGCCGCTGATCGACCCGGCAACCGGCCAGCCGGATGCGAGCGGCGTGATGGTCAACGTGAACATCAAGTCCTATGCGCTGGCCAATTATGCGGGCATCCCGGCCGCGCTCACCGGCAAATTCGCCCATGAGCCGCTGTTTCCGAAATTCCTATTGGTAGCCTTCGACCGCATGATTGGCCCGGCATTTATTCTCACCGGAATCATGCTTCTGGTCGGCCTTGGCACGCGTCTGTCGCTGATCGCCCAGGCGTTGCTTTTTATCGCACTGACGGTCGGCCTGGTCTTGATCGATCAGAACGACGGCGTGGCCTGGCTGGGCATTCACATTGGCCTGGTCGCGGGGGCCTTCCTGCTCGCCGAACACAACAGATTTGCGGTCCTTAAAAAATGGTGAACCCGTTCCTGAATCGCCGTGAATTCATCGGCGCGACCACCGTCGCAGGCGCAAGCCTGCTGCTGAACGGCTGCAAATCCGATACCGGCCAGCAGTCCGCCGCGGCCCACAAGTCTTCTCTGAACACCATCAATATCGCCCTCCTTGGTTATGGTGAGGAAGGCAAGGTGTTGCTCGAGTCCCTGCTGAATATCGAGGGCGTCAGGCTTGTGGCGCTGTGCGATATCTGGGATTACCACCTCCAGGAGGGTGCGCGCTATCTGGGTAAAGTCGGCAATGAGGTCCGCACGTACGAAAATTACGAAGACCTGCTCGCCAAGGAAAAGGACCTGCAGGCGGTGGTCATCGCTACGCCCGACTTCTGCCATGCGCCAATGACCAACGCATGCCTGAAAGCCGGCCTGGATGTCTATTGCGAAAAGATGATGAGCAACACGATCGACGGAGCTCGCTCCATGGTCAAGACCATGCGCGAAACCGGAAAGCTGTTGCAGATCGGTCATCAGCGGCGCAGCAACCCGCGCTACCTCTTCACCCTGAACCGCCTGCTGCATGAGGCGCAGTTCTGCGGCCGCCTGACCGCAGCCCAGGGGCAATGGAATCGGGCAGTCAAGGAAGACTTCGGCTGGCCAAAGAAGTACGAGATGCCCGCGAGCACTCTGGCCAAATACGGCTACAAAGACATGCACCAGTTTCGCAACTGGCGCTGGTACAAGGGACTCGGCGGCGGGCCGTTGTCCGATCTGGGCGCGCATCAGATCGACATCTTCAACTGGTGGCTGGGCACGCCGCAGTCCGTGATCGGCAGCGGGGGACTGGATTACTACAAAAACCACGACTGGTATGACAACGCGATTGTCATCTACGAGTATCCGTTGGCCCAGGGCGTGGCGCGCGCATCTTATCAGGTGCAGACAACCACCAGCGCCGGCGGTGGTTATTTTGAGATGTTCATGGGCGACGAGGGCACCATTAAAATGTCGGAAGACCCATCCATCTGTGCGATCTATCGCGAGGCGCGCGCCACTGAAGTCTCATGGGACGATCTGCTGCAGAAGGGCTACGTCCGCGCCAAGACGGCTTCCGCAGAGGACGCCGAGAAAGTGGACGTGCGCGAGACCGCGCAACTGGCGGAATATGAGATTCCGGTGTTTTTCAATAAGCCGCCCCATCAGCCGCATCTGGAAAACTTTTTCAACGCCATCCGCGGTACGGCAAGATTGAACTGCCCCGGCGACGAAGCTTTCAGCAGCGAATACACCATCCACAAGGCAAATGAAGCCGTTGCCGCGCAGACCAGACTTGCCATTACTGCCGAGGAAGTGAGAGCCTGAGTCAAGCATGAAAACCCTTTCTACGAATATTTCCGTTCTTGCTGTTCTTCTTATGGCAACCGCCGCACTTGCGCAGAACCAGGTTGTTTTGAAGACCCAACTGCCGCCGCCACTGTTTGTGGGAACGCCTGTACCCCTCAATGTGCCCAACCTTGAGCCTCCGACGAGAGGCAAGCGGGCCGACTTTTACGTTCCCGCCGGCACCGTAAACCTTGCGAGAAACAAGAAAGTTACATCCAGCGACAACAATCCCATTGTTGGGACGCTGGACATGATCGACGATGGAGACAAGGATGGCAACGAAGGCTCCTGGGTTGAGCTTGGACCCGGCAAACAATGGGTTCAGATTGACCTGGCGAGGAGAGTGAATATCTACGCGGTCCTGGTCTGGCATTTTCATTCTCAGGCACGCGTGTATCGCGATGTTGTGGTGCAGGTTTCCGATGATCCCACGTTCAGATCAGGCGTAATGACCGTATTCAACAATGACTATTCCAACAATTTTGGCATTGGCGCGGGCAAGGATTTGAGTTACATCGAGACGTATCAAGGCAAGCTCATCGACGCCAAGGGCGTGGCCGGGCGTTATGTGCGTCTCTACAGCAACGGGAACACGGCCAACAAATTGAATCACTACATTGAGGTTGAAGTGTGGGGCAAGCCCGCCGTCTGAAGCCGCCCATCGGCCGCGCTGGTGTTCCCAAGTGGGCTCGCTGGGCCGCTTTTCCCCTTATCGCCCTTCTCGGACTGCTCCTCCGCCTGCCGCAACTGGGTGCGCGGCCCATGCACACAGATGAGGCCGTCAACGCATACATCGTAGGACAATTGCTGGCTGGCAAGCCTTTCACCTACGATCCGCAGGATCGCCACGGTCCGGCGCTGGCCGCACTTGCCCTTCCCCTGGCTAGAATACAGGGTGCAAAGTCGTTTTCCGATCTCACGGAATCGGAGCTGCGTCTGACAGCGGTTCTGGCCGGGACTGTCACGATTCTGCTTTTGGGCGCAGCGGTCGAAATGTTCGGCTTCGTGCCCTGCCTGGTCGCCGCTCTACTGTTCGCAGCTGCGCCTCTGCCCGTCTACTACGACAGGTATTTCATTCATGAGTCCCTTTTTGCCGTCGCCACATTTGGATTGATCTTCACTGGCTGGCGTGCGTGCAAAGGCCAGTCCATTGCGCAGGCCGCTCTGGCTGCCGCGTGCGCTGCGTTGATGCTCGCATGCAAGGAGACCGCCCTCCTTCACTTCTTCGCGCTGGCTGCCGCCGGATTCGTCTTTTGGCGCTGGAATCTGCGCGACAGGGGTCTTGCCGGTTTGTGGCTGCCAAGAGCGGCGCCGGCCGCGGCTGCCGCTTTTCTGCTGGTGAGCATCCTGCTGTTCACCTGGTTTGGCGGCAACTCGAAAGCCCTGGCCGCGTTGTTGCAGGCAGCGCCGAATCTCTTGGTGCGTGCAGGCGGTGAAGGCCATCAGAAACCTTTCTGGTATTTTGCCCAACTTCTCGCTGGCGGCTGGTCGGGCGGAGTGATTTTGGCCCTGGCCTGCATCGGTTTCTTCCAGACCGCGAGAAAGCGTGACCCTTCGCCGTTTGGATTTCTTGCGTTTTACGCCTTCTTCCTTGGCATCATCTACTGCCTGATTCCGTACAAGACCCCATGGCTGGCCCTGAATTTCTGGCTGCCCATCGCCCTTTTCGCCGGCCTGGCGATCGAGTCGCTCTGGCGCTTGCCGGCCAAGCATCCTGCTCTTCGCATCGCCATTCCGGTCTGTTACATTCTCATGGGAGCTGTGGCCGCCGCGTTGATCGCCCACGATACAGAGCAGCGGGTCTTTCTCCACGCTGCCGATGAAACCAATCCCTATGCCTATGCCCACACCTCGGAGGATTTGCTCGCACTGCCCGCGGAGATTGATCGGCTGGCGCGTCAGGGTGCAATCGCAGTGCCGCGTATCGCCGTCATTGCTTCCGATCCCTGGCCGTTGCCGTGGTATCTGCGGCACTTTTCCGAAGTCGGATTCTGGCAGCCAGGTCAGCAACCGGGAAAGGCGGATTTTTACATCACCTCCACCGAGGCCGCGGACCGATACGGAGATCAGTTGCAGAATTTTCGTCCGGAATTTTTCGGAGTCCGGCCCGGCGTGCTGATCCTTTTGTGGTCGCCCGCGCCGAAATGAGATCACATGGCTCATATCCACCAATTCAACCATCGCGCCATGGCCACCTACTTCGAGGTGCGCATCGCCGATGAAGAAGGAGCGTATGCCGCGCAGGCTGCGCAGGCCGCGCTCGATCTTCTGGATAAGCTGGAATCGCATTTAAGCCGCTTTCGCGCCAACAGCGATATAGCGCAAATCGCTGAGCTCGCGCCGGGCGAAAAGATGCGCCTGAGCGAGCCGGCGTTCGCCTGCCTCGAAATAGCAAAGAAGATGGAATTGGCCACACTCGGCGCGTTTTCCGCCACCGCCGCTGCCCTGCAATCGCAAGCCTGTGTGCCGCAGTGGAATTTACTGCCCGAGCAGCTTTCCATTCAATGCGAGAGTGGGCGGCTGCAATTCGATCTGGGCGCCATCGGCAAGGGGTTTGCGCTCGACCGCATCGCAGAGTTGCTGCGCAGCTGGGACTGTCCCTCGTTCTTGGTGGTTGCGGGCGGCAGCAGCATTCTGGCAGGCGATGCGCCGAAGGATGCCGCAGGCTGGTCCTGCGGCCTGGGTGACGACCATGCAGCGCGGCGACTCTGTCTGACGCACACTTCGTTGAGCGGCTCGGGGCTGGCGGTGAAGGGAAGCCATATTCTCGATCCGCGCACCGGCCGGCCGGCCTTGCGGCAAAATCGTGCCTGGGCCCTGGCGGATACCGCGGCTGAATCGGACGCACTCTCGACGGCGTGCATGGTCTTGACCGAGCCGGAACTGGAAGAAGTGCTTGCCCAGGATCGTTCGTGGTTGTTCTTCCTCGATGCTGACAGTATCGACCGGCCGATGGGAAGCCGCGCTCTACCGCCGCAAGCCTGATCTCCTGCGATTTGGCCTTGCGTCTCCCAAGGAAAAATCGAAAACTGCTTCTTCTCCAAGCTCCTTGTTCCGATCTTCAAGCCAGTATCGCCTCTTCGTTAGTTCAGTTGCGCAAAGCTCCGATGGGGCCGCCAATTGAGGCCACCCCCAGCTTCGCGCCCCAAGCCTCACTCACAATAATCTGTGCAAGCCCCAAGCCGCGAAAATTGGGGTAGCCTTCGAAGCCTTCAATGGATTCGCGGACTATGGCCTCTATGGAGATGATTTCATTGCCGGTCAGCTTCAGCGAACTGATCGAGACTCGCGACGACAAGAAGCTGCTTCGCTTTCAGAAGCAGATCGCCAGCTACGAACTGCTCATCGTCGATGAACTGGGCTTCGTGCCTCTCTCCAAGACCGGGGTCCCCGGCGACAGATCGTCGTCGCTGGGGTGGAAGACCGGGGTCCCCGGCGACAGATCGTCGTCGCTGGGGTGGAAGACCGGGGCCTAACTGCTCTTCGAAATGCTCAGCCAGCAATGCGAACGCGGTTCAACGCTGGTCACTTCCAACCTTCCGTTCCAAGAGTGGACTGAAGTGTTCGGCTCGGAGCGCCTGACCGGCGCCCTCCTCGGTCGGCTCACACATCGTGTACACATCCAGACAGAGCCCCAATTTCGAGGTAATCTCCGGAATGCGGCGATACAACCGGAACTCGGGGAGCCGGCCTTTGCCTTTGTCCAGTCCCTGGGAATTCCACGCCCTAATGTTCGTCTCTGTTGGCGATAGGCGGACCGGCCATCGTATCTGCCAGTAGCCACTTCTCGCTGTCACAACAAGGTTTGGATGATCGCGAAGACGCAGCGCTATTGAATGAAATCCCCGGTTGGAGCGAACGTGGATAAAAGGTCAGCACCTAGCGATTCGGGAGGCGATTGGCAATTGTCTCCAGACTGCGTTCAAGATTTTTTATGTTCGTGAGCGTGAAGTACTCGCTCCCTGTGAGCCGCGCTATGGTCTCAGGGACATTGCCGCGTAGCCCATCTGTCGCCATGATGGCGGCCATCTTTGCGAGAGCCAGAGAAGGAGCAATCTGGGTCAGGCAATCGTAAGCCTGAACAGCTTTGTTCTGTGTGGCGTCCGGAACCGGGACAGAATCTTCGCCCATGCAGCCCCGGGGCGGATTGGGGTAATGGTGACTTCCCGGCAACTCTCAATATGCGTAATGTGCGGCCTCCGATTTCCTGGTTGAGAACCCAATGCTGAAGATCGCGGTATCTGTGTCACTGGGTTCGCGGACCGCGTCCCGGATCTCGAGCCTGCTGCGGCGGTCAGGCGTCTCACTGATTAGCAGAATTGCGCGGCCGTACGCAGCCGGCTGGTTTCGCAACGGGTCCACCGCAAAGCCGAGGCTATCGAGAATTGCCGCTCCATTGTCCGCACTGCTGCGATCGTGGAGAGATCCTGAAGCAGCACAGTTCTCCATGTGACGCTGTCTAGTGCAGCCCGGGGTATGATCGGCGACAGCTGCGGCGGCCGCGTCTATGCTGGGGATGAAGAACTGAACCAGTGTCGGCTGGCTGCCAACCGCAACTGCGGCAATTTTGTGCGCAACATCGCCCACCATTGTTTCCAGCATCGGACCCAGGTGAACAGGCTCTTGGGAACAGGGGGCTGACACAAGGTCGGCGAGCCCGCAATCGCGAACGTTACTGAGAGCAGCGCAAGATAGGCGATGCGCATCGTGAGCAGGACCCTTCGCGACAAGTTTAGCGGTTGAAACGGCCAGCTCCCGGGTGGGCGCTGACTTGAAGCGGGGGAGCATCTTTGCTCTGCGAGCGCAAGTTGACGGCTACGGACTTGTGGTTTCGAGGCTTCGGCCCATTCCTGGCGGTCGTCCAACCGGCAATTATGCGTCAACTAATAGGGTGATAGGACACCGCACCCGCTAAGACACCCCTCCCGACCCGCTCTTTCCGAAAACGCAGATTTCGCTACCGTTCTGCCAGTAAATGAGATACAGTGAGTGATCCCTTCGAGGAGGCGAAATGTATCTGCATGTGATTCATGACGGCTATTCGTTTTATTTGATCGACCAGAGTGGTGAGCTGCGCTGGTATCGGGATAGTGCAGGCGACGGCGCCAATTCCTGGCAGGTGAATTCCGGCAAGCAAATTGGGACCGGTTGGAACAATGTCTGGAAGATGTTCGCCGGCTCGGATTTTGGCGAGTTCTATGTCGTGGATCGCAACGGCAACTTGCGCTGGTATCAGGATCTCCTGCGGGACGGCTCAAACAACCCGGGTGGAAACAGTGGGTGGGATCATGCCTCGGGCAAGATCGTGGGTACGGGATGGGACGGGGTGCCGCATATCTTCCCAGGACCGAATGGGGTGATTTATGTCGTCAATTATGCGGGCGAACTGTTGTGGTATCAGAGGTGGAAAGAGCCGCGTCTGGTGGGAAGCACTACCGTCGGTGGCGATCCGTACAGTTTGTGGGCGAATCGCGGAGTAGGCCAGCGGATCGGCGTGGGATGGCTGGAGGGACGAACCATCGTGACGAGCAAGTTCGCCGCTCCGCCCCAGAGCACAAACAGCTATGTGATCTACATCGTCAGGGATGACGGCGGGTTGTACTGGTACCAGGACACGAAGGCGGACGGTACGAGTAGACCGGACGGCTACGGCTGGGCGGAGAACTCCGGCAGGCAGGTGGGCAGGGGGTGGAAGGCCCCGCTGCTGCTCGCTGGGTCTGGCGGCATCCTGTATCTGGGACATGTTGACGGTACCCTGCACTTCTATCGCGACCTGCTGCGCGACGGGACCAGCGATGGCGGCGGTTATGGCTGGGCAACGAATTCCGGGGCGCAGATCGGTACCGAGTGGGTACAATTCGACCCCGGCGCTGGCCCCTCACCGCCTGAACCTGGCGACGGCGACGGGGGCGGCGGAAACGTTGACACGCCCAACCCGGTGGGTAACAGCCAGGACGATCCGACAGATTGACCTTTCCGTTGAGGATACACAGAGACAATCTCTGCGCCACGCTCTCTGAAAAATCGTATAAACTTCGCGTTCGCCCTCGCGCCAAATGTTGCGTTCCAGCTCACTATCCAATCAGCTTTCTTGATCGTGAAATTGCTCCATCCAACCACCCAGATCACCCCGAATACCTGAAAGGAAAGGTCGGACTTTTCCATGAACCTATCTTCTCAGATGTCTGCGAGCACAGCGTCTGGTTGCGCGCCGAGCAGTTCTTCTCCGAAAACGGGGCTTTCGGAAATCTCGCGTCGAAACCCTCTCCTGTCTCGCAAAGGGTAAGTTTCGGGACAAGTCGCGAAGCCACAGAAATCAGTAGCTTGGGCGTCCCGAATGTCTGTCCCCAAGATTGGGCAAGAGACGCCAAACCCGTGCGTGACAGAGTCCGGGGATGTAGTCGCGCTGGATTGTCGCCAATCGTCCCCTAACGTGAGTTGGCTCACGTTGGGTCCGAGTTGCCGGTGATGGGCTCGCGACCGGCAATACAGGCACCGATGAGGTACGCGCCTCGTGAGCGGCCCATGTTTTCCGAATAGCAAATCTCCTCGCAATTTGGACGCTTGGACCTTTGCTTGGGGTGTCGACGGGAATGCGCTTCGATCAGAGCCAGACGCAGGAGTTGCCAGGGAGAGCGACGATGTTCGACTTCAGAACGATTTGCTCCCAAGAGCGCGGGGACCCCTTTGGCACGTAGAAGATTGCAGTCAGATTTTGATGACTTAGCAGGAATGCCTGCGCCTGCTCTGCTCCGGACACGAAGAAGGCGGTCGACAAGGCGTCGCTGGATGTGTTCGATGCTGCGATCACGACGGTCATGAGCATGTTTTCCACAGGCTTGCCGTTGCGTGGATCGAGAAGGTGGGTATGGAGTTTGCCATCACGCACAAATGACTTCTCGTAGCTTCCGGAGATCGAGATCGACATGTTCTGGAGTCTTAACGAACATGCCTGTTTCCTGGGATCGAAAGGATCGCACACGGAGATCTCCCAACCATGCTCACCGGGAGGCGCCCCGATCGCGTAAATGCTGCTTGTGCCGCTTGAGACCAGCGCACGTGAAACTCCATCCGCGCGCAGAAGTTGGACCACTCGGTCTACGGCGTAGCCTTTTCCAATTGCGCCAAGATCCAGCTCGATACCAGGTTCGTCGAACCGAACGGTGTGCGTGGCGGCATCCAGCTTTACATGCCGATAGCCAATCCGCTGCATCGCCTGCTCCATTTCGAGCGGTTCAGGCAGGCGACCCCACCCGCGGAAAAATCCCCACGCCTTCATGAGCGGTCCAACGGTTATGTCGAAGGCGCCGCATGTCTCTACGCTGAAACGGAGAGAGTCTTCCAGAAGGTTGAACAGTTCCGGTGTGACAACCACAGCTCGGCGAGAAGCCTCGCGGTTGATCATGGAGAGCTCACTCTCCGCTTTGTAGTGGCTCATCAGGCTATCAAGGCGGTCAATTTCCTGGAAGGATCGGGCCAAAGAGTCCTGAAGGCGCTCGGAACTCGATCCGTATGCCGCGATGGAAAAAATGGTTCCCATCGCGGCATGCGAGGCCTCATGCCGGACCAGCGAACCCTCAGAGCCGTCACTGCACATTGTTACCGTGCCTCACTTTAGCCGCGGGCCATCACAAATCTCAAACGGTGGTGTTCCATGCTCTACGGAAGTCAAAGCGAGCCTTCGCAATGGGTGTGCCCGCAACATCGACCCGGCTCAGGTCGCGTGTGCCCACTCCCAGTTGTTCGGCGAGCCGAAGCGTGCTGTCCGATTTCTCAAACGGCGGTGTGCCGCGATCCGCCATCGGATCGAATCCCATCAGCGCCATGCAGGCGGCGTCTGTAGACACACAATTGGTTCCCGCAACCAGCAGGCCGGGATGAATGGGGGCTGCATGCCGGTTCGGCGTCTCGCCCCCGGCCATGGTGTAAATGCCGTCGACGACCGCCAAGTGGATGGGCCGGGCTGCCACCAGGTCCGCAACCGCTCTTGGGACTCGGTAGCCATCTTCTTTGGGCGCGTTCAGATTCACCTCTGGCGGCGCGCTCTTGGGGGGCTGACGCTTGCCGGAATGGAGAAGGAAGCGGCCTCCAGTGGGAACCAAACCAGGCTCGTCCTCGGGAACATCCTGACCGTAGATGGTGCAGGGAGTGATACCGAAACAGTTCTTCATCGACAGGGTGACGCCGGTGGTGGTGTGCTCCTTGAGCTTGGCCAGCGAGACAAAAACGTCGCAGTCTCGATAGGAGTGGTTCAGGTCGTAGCCGGTGAACAGCAGGCCGCCATGGGGAACCATGAACCGCGCATAGTCCTTGCCGCTGCCCAGGTAGTTCGTATTCTCAAACTCTACCCGGTTCGCCGCTCTTTCAAAATCGCCCGGCATCCATCCGGCCGCAAACATAAATTGCTGAAGAGGTTCGCTCGTCACCAGCGCACTCTCCAATAATCGGATGCGCAGTGCACCCGCCCGTCCGAGCAGATGCACCAGGGCGCCGACGACCTGAGGGTGAGGCCATGTGGTCATCCCCTGCTGCAAGTACCTCAGCCTCATGGTGGGCGTTCCAGTCATGTTGAGTTTGATGGCCACGGTTTTTCCGCGGACCAGCTTCTCCAATCCGCCGAGTTGATCGAACATGGCGGAGAGCACGTCTACCACATGCCGGTTGTATTCCGAACATAGTCCCACGGCAACGCGGCCCGCGGGGGCGTGCTGGGCTGAAAGCAAGGCAGGCGGCGCGATGTACGCGCCAGCGGCCATGGTCATGGCGCCAAGAAACTGCCTGCGTGACGAGTTCATTTTCACGGTCACACCGTCCTCTCAATCTCAATGGCACAATTCACGGAAAGTTCAGGAAGCTCGAAACTTGTCCCGCCACTCTCGGGAGTACATCGCAATGAAATCGGAGTTTTGGAATTCGGACTCCAAAGCTTGGCCCCGTGCGCGTTCAATCTCACCCAAACGGCAAGATAGCTGGCGGTACGATCTGCGTAGTTCACAATCTGGACGATTTCTTTGCTGCGGCCGGGACCGATGCTGGCAAAGCAGTTTGTGGTTCCGGGGTTGAAGAGTCGCGCCAGATCGTTCTCGCGGCCCACCAGGAGATGTGTGTCCCTGGCCAATTGGAACGGGTCTGAAAAACCTCCTGCTGCGACCACAATTCTGCCTTTGCGGAGATCGTAAATGTTATAGCCGGACAGCCAATACTCTTGCCTGGGCACACCCCCGGCGGGCCCCCAGTATTGAGGGGCGATCACCAGGCCGCCTTGCTCTACAAAGTCGAGCAGATTTTTATGTTGCTCGGAGGTGGGCGGATCGTCGTCAGTCCAAAGAACTGCCTTCAAGCCGTTTACGGCCCCCCCCAGCGCGCCCCTTCGATCCAGAATCTCAAATTGCACATGCCGGCGATTGAGAAGGTTGAGTGTCTCTCCAGACACGAACGAGTTCTGCCCCCTGAAATCGGAAACCACCGCCAGGACACCCATGGGCTCGAAAGCTCGCCATTCCGAGTGATCTTCAAAAAAGCAGAGCGCCGCACTGATGCTTTTCCAGGCAGAGATGGCCTGTGGATCTCCGTTCAGCATCCCGGCGCGCATCGCATCGTCAAGCGAGAGAACCCAATGGCTGCCGTAGGCTCGCGAATCGGCAATAGCCCGGCAATAACTTTCAACCGGCAAAACCCCTGAGGACTCGGGTAGATCGATTTCAAGCCACAGAGATTGATCCGAGACCATTCGGCGGGAAAGCAAGGCGAACCAGCCATTCGAATCCACCCACGGATCGCCGGTCGGGCCGCCAACGCCGGTGTCTCCTTTCATGGTCGGAAGTACAACGCCAGGCCAGACATTTCCCGTCGCCGAAAAGATGTCTGTGGTCAGGTCCCAATCGATGCTGTCACGCGCGAATCCGAGAATGACAGGCAGGTCCAGAGGGTGGCTCGCGGAGGCATCCATGCTCGCGGCTCGATCCATCATGACTGCTTGGAGTCCGGCAGCACGCCCTGCTGTGACGATCGCGGCGGGGTTCTTGCTGGTTCCGACCTTGCCTACGAAACTCAGTCCCAGTTCGCGGCCGGCGGCGATGAGAGGCCGCAGCGCCGCTTGTTGAGCTTCGTCATCCGCCGTTCCAGAAGCCCAATCCACAACCAGGCAATTGATGGGCGTTCCCCGAACCAACTGCAAGGCTGAGGGTTGAGTCCACCCCTCGACGGTCTTCCTCAGTTCGCTCGCGGCAGGGCTCGACTTGGAGATTCGAGCGGCCTCAATGGGACCGCATGGCCATCGCATTGGCACCCATTTTGCATTCAGGCTCATCCCGCCACTCCCGGTCGCAACTCTAAGTCTCTTATAGTCGCAGGGCAGTTGGTGGCACTGTAACCTGGATCACACCGGAATCGGCTTATAGCTGTTCTCCAATTGCTGTACACCGCGGGGACTTCGATCCCGGAACAGCCCGGAGGAAAGGTAAGGAAACATGGCACTGGTCAGGAAGGCTGCCGCACAGGCAACACAAACTTCTCTGGTAAGAACATCCTCTGCAACCAACCGCGAGGCGGACGCGCAGCGGAAAAGGGCGCGGACGCTGTTCCGGCCGGATGTTGTGACATTGGACATCAACATGCCGGAGATGGATGGCCTGACCGCGCTTTCGCTCATCATGGCCGAGCGCCCGGTGGCCGTGGTCATGGTTTCATCGCTCACCGAGCAAGGGGCGCTGGCCATGTTCGAGGCGCTGCATCTGGGCGCCGTGGATTACATCACCAAGCCCGGCGGGACGATCTCGCTGTCGATCGAAAGAGTCTCGGAAGAGCTTGTGGCGGAGGTGCGCAGCGCCGCAAGGGCGAAGCCGCGAGGGAAACGGACACGCGTCTCGGCCGCGGCCCGGGGATGGGAGGATGGGCTGGTGGTGATCGGCGCTTCCACGGGGGGCCCGCGCGCGCTGGAGATTGTGTTGTCGGGGTTACCGGCTTGAGTGTACCGGGACATCCTTTACGTTTTAGACCGGGGACATGGCTTACAAGCCCCTTGCGGTGAGAGTGGCTCTGGTCGCGGGTTTTCGGCGGGCTTTGCCGGTCTTCAATCAAATGATAGTCGTCGTCGTAGCTGTGGTAATGTGGGAATCCCCGCAGGGATTTCCAAGGTGTGTGGGAAGGGTGGAAAGCCGGCTTTATGGCTTTCCATGCTTTCCATGCACCGGCATTTCCACGGCTTTTTGGGCGAAATTGTTTTTTGCGCTCGCAATTTCTGTGCGCGTGCCGATTGTTCGGGAAGAAGTCCAAATCGGCAAGAGGACGCAGGACATTCTGCCACCCGATCGAATTGAATGGAGATAGCTTCTGGGTTGCACACTATCCGCCGGGAATGCCACAAAGCTCCCTCTACAGCTAGCGTGGGCCGGCGAATTGTTGCGAATGGATCGATCATCAATGAGCCAGTCGCAGCCCATGGACAAGCAATCTCACCATAAGAAGAGCAGCGGCCGTCACGATCAAGTCTGCTGGAGTTAGGGATCGTATCGGTCTTACCGCTTGTATCGTACGTTTGGAGAGGCTGGCCCCGATCACTGCGAAAGCCCAAAACGCTGAGCCTACAAAATTTGGGACGATGAGAAACCTGGGCAATGGCAAGTAAACCAGGGTGATGAGAAATGTGCCGATCAGCCAAGGACCAACAGTAGTGCAAAGAACCGCCTTGCTCCGGCTGAACCAAGGCGGCGCCCAGGAAGAAAGCTCTTTCCCCATGAAATACATCGTCGTCGGAAGAATTAGAACGCCCACAATGGATATCACGTTCATCAGGAGCTTTGGGGCGCCTGCGGATCGTAATGCCACGTTGAAGTCGCCTCCAAATGCAGCCGCAGCGACGGGGCCGAGAAACAGGTAAAATCCAACGATTGCGAGCATCAGGAAGAGAAGCCCGCTTGGCCTGCGGCTAAAGCGCCACAGATACAAAGCGAAGCTGATCAGACCCAAGGTAAGACTGAAGATTGGACCCGCAACCGCAATCGCAATGAGTTGTCGCGTTGTAGCCGCAGCCGCGTCGGGATTGACCCACATCTGGTAAAGCGTGGAACTGAACCCGAGCATATAGCCGGCGGTCGCGTGCGCCGCTTCGTGCGGAGTGACATTCAACGCGAAAGCAGTCATAAAGAGCAGTGTGGGACGGACCGCGACGCCCATGAGGTAAGCCGCTCCCGCGCCTCGCCCGGAGCCAGCCCGACTGTTCGGAGACGAGGTGGCCATATCATTCGGCATTTCTGGGGCCATTGTTCAATCCTGTTCTACCCGATGATGCTCTTATCTCCGCGTTCAAAGCATCGCGTCACCCAGGAAAAGGCTGCGGCTGGATCTTGACGAGCATACGAGATCCGGCGCCTCATAGTTCCATGTCGCAACCCACACACACCAGCCACTCCCGTTTATCGCTGAGCTTTATTAGGTGTTCGCGCTAACCACCTGTGATTCTTCATGGTCGCAACACGGGGCGGAACCGCATTTCCGAAGTGTTGAACTCACCAAGTTCTGTGTTGCAGAAAAACACGCTGTGGACGTCTTCGTCCATCTGTTCCAGGCCAATCTCTTCGTTGCAGAACACTTCGCTGACGAAAACACGACCCTTGTGCCAGCTGATGTCTCCACTGTTGTTCACCCGCCGAGCCTGGAACGATCTTGGATAGCGTGTTTTGTTTTCTCTGTCTAGCGCATTTACACTAACTGCGATACTGGCGTGGAGCGTTTGATAGGCATAGCCACCGGGGCGAATGCCAATCTCCTTCAGGCGTGCCTTCTTGAGACCGACCACCATGTCTGCCCATTCTTGCTCTGGCTGGGCCCTCAGAGTTGCGCCGACCATGGCCAATCCGAGGACAAGACCCTTGCATTCGGCAAGGATTTCAGAAGCGTAGGGCTCAGGGAGAGGTCTCTTCTCGAATCCAGACCAGCGAGCGAGAAAGGTTCGAGCTTGCTCGGGATCAAGGAAACCCACCTCATAGTTCTTTGCGCCAAGAGATCCGGCGAACCCTTTATCCCGCGATGTGTAAAGTAGCCGGGAGTGGCCGGAGGGCATCGGGAAGGGCTCGACTGCATCTAGGCTCCACACGTCGTCCAGAACAATTAATACGGCTCTGTTCTACAGGAGGGTGTTGTAGACTGCTCGAGAGTATTCGCGGAACTCCTAGTTCAACGCCCTGGCCACCCGCTCTATGCATTTTTCGATAGGAACCTTTGCTTCCCTTCCGATATCTAGCCAGACAATGCCGTCCGAGAACGCAGAACGAACCTGTGGGTCATGACAGAGGCCGAGCGCCACGATGGTCTTCCCGACACCTCCCATTCCCTCGATAGCTGTAAGCGCCACGGTATTTGAGTCCGAAATAAGCGCGTCGCGTAGAGGCTCGGATAGTTCAGGGCGGTTAATGAAATTCCGGGGAAGAGGAGGGACGGCGGCAAACGGATCGAGTGAGGTCAAACCAGGGCGCATGAATTCGCGGATTCGCTGGTTGGTCTCATCAAAACGCCTATCAATTCTCTCCCCAAGCTCCGCTATGGAGAGATTTAATAGGATATTCGCTATTGGCTGCCTTCTCTTTATCTCGTAGTGAAATGAGCCGCAGAGAAATCCAAACCAGTTCTCTAGAAAGATCTCGCGCGTCCGATTTGGGAGCGGCCCACTCTTTTTTTCGATCTCGGCCAACGCTTCTGCGGCCCGCTCCTCGGCGTACCGATCGTCAACCGCAATCGGCATTTTGCCGGGAGGTATCGGAACAGGAGTGAAGGAAACTTCAATCTGCTTCCGATCAGTTTCGCAGCCCTCTTTCGCTTGGAGAAGCTGGCGCCTGTCTGTCTCGCTTAAGAACCCGCCTACCGGTCGGCGGATGTCTCGTAAAGCTTGTGGCAAACGCGCCTCAATACATTCTCTCCAGACCGCAAGCTTACCTGTCGGCGGCTCAAGTGGTTCACCCAACGCCTCCATAAGGCAAAAAAGACTGGCATGTAGCGAGGACCGCGCCACAGCCCGTTCCAGATCCTGATTGCTGTCAGGACGCGTGATGTTGAGGAACGCGCTTCGGAGTTTCTCTACGTCGCCGTGGAACGCATTGCCGGTCGCACCTCCAAACAGCTGGGCGAGAACATCGGCACTCCCGTCTGATCCTGCCTTCTTGCTTATGGCATAAGCGAGCGTCGCGAGAATTGTGATTGAGCTAAGCATCGTTGAATCAAATCTGCTACAAACGCCTTCCAGCGCTCTCAATTCCTTTTAGCCGCGCAAATGGTTCAAATTCCTGGCGTTGCCAATTTCTGACATTGTAGCCCACTACGAAGTGCTTGATGCCCTCCGATTTAGATCAAAGGAACCCGAAGTGAAGTCTCGACCCTCCATACCGAAAGCAGGCCAGGCTATGGCTGGTGCGTTGTGGGGCTATTGGAAAGAAGCTGAGTTATCTCTCGTGTGACCGCTTGTGGCGCTGGCCGGAAGGTCTCCATTTCTCAAGGTACATATCCCTCGTCTGTCCAGGGCAGTGTGATCTTGTAGAAGTACTGGCGGACCTGACCGGCGCGCGTGCGCAACTCGTCAAGCCTGTCGGCCCCGCGCAGCAGTTGCTTGTTGTAGCGGCCGGCGCTCATTGGAGCGCCGTTCCTTTCGGCCACGTCGCGGCTGACGCCGCGGTCGTGTTTGACGGCCGTCCATATGCTGATGTGGACGGCGGCGAGCATGGCGCGTTCTTGAATCACTGGACCACCTCCTGGTGCTCGATGCCGAAGCGGATGAACTCCGGCGTGTGCGTGATGGCGCGATCCCGCGCTGCCGCGTCGCGCATGGCCATCACGCGCATCTTGGCGGGCATCCGGTCGAGACACTTGAGGCCGCGCGCGATGGAGCTATCGGTCATCACCCGGCCCAGCGCCGTCGAGATGGCGATCTGCGCCGATGGCTCCGTCGGTACCCAGTACTTCCGGATTGGCGATTGACGGGTTGGCGACCATCCAACCGGAAACCGCATTTCGAGTCCCTTTCCGATCTTGAAACGTGCCTCGGCTTGATAGCAGCAATTAACGCTATTCGCTGTTCGCTGACAAAGGCGAGGAATTTCGCTTTGACAATCTTCTTATACTTGTTTAGTCTATGCCTATAGAGAACAAGCCTATGACAGAAAGCAATGCACGTGATTTGTTCCCCGGCGCGCTCGAGATGATGATCCTTGAGTCGCTTCGCCGCCAGCCAGCCCATGGCTATGCATTGGTGCAACACATCCAGCAGCGATCGAAGAATCTGCTTCAGGTGGAAGAGGGCTCGCTCTATCCTGCACTGCAGCGGTTGTTGAAAGCAAAGCTGGTGAAGGCGGAGTGGGGCGTTTCGTCGACCAATCGCCGTGTTCGAACGTATCAAATCACCGCTGCGGGTCTGAACCATTTGGAACAGCAGATCTCCAGCTTCGAGCGCATGTTTGAAGGCATCTCGCTGGTCCTGAACCCGGGCAAGGCCACCACAGGCTAACGAGACCATCTGAAAGAGGTTTCCAATGAACTGGATTCCGCACATCTTCCGCCGCCGCAAGATGTACGACGACCTCGCGAACGAAATGCGCCTTCACATTGAAGAGCGCTCCGAACAGTTGATGCGCGAAGGCATGAACGCAAAGGAAGCCGAACGGCAGGCCCGGGTCGCTTTCGGCAACTCCACTCTGCTTGAGGAGCGCAGCCGCGAAGTTTGGCAATGGCCAACCATGGAGTCAATTTGGGCCGACCTGCGCTTCTCCATCCGCCAACTGCGCAAGTCACGCGGCATCACCCTCGCCGCTGTGTTCACCCTCGCTATGGCCATCGGCGCCAATGCCATCGTTTTCGGACTCATGGACGGTCTCATTCTACGGCCGCTCAACGTGCCCCAGTCCGAGAGCCTCTACGGAACCAACTATGGCAACAATCCTACCTGGCAGTCGTATCCCAACTATCTTGAACTCCGGGATCGTAACCACAGCTTCGAAGATCTGGCAGCCTTCAACATGGTGCTGGGCGTCGGTCTGGATACGGGCAATGATCCGGCGAGCGCAAATGGCTTTGCAACCACCGGCAACTACTTTGACGTTTTGCGGATTCAGCCCATGCTCGGCCGCTTCTTCCATGCGTCCGACGAGCGCGGCCCCAACAGCGCTCCGTATATCGTGCTGACCTACGCCTATTGGCACGCACGCTTCCAGGGCGATCCGCGGGTCGTTGGCCGTCAGGTCCGCCTCGACCAGCATCCTTACACCATCGTCGGTGTGGCGCCGCCCGGTTTCCAGGGAACCATCTCGTTCATCGCGCCAGACTTTTTTATGCCCATCGTCAATCAGGAACAGCTGGGCATGGACGGCCTGAGCACGCGCTTTACCGAGCATTCGGTTTTCGAGTCCATGGGACATCTGAAGACGGGCGTAACCCCTGCTCGGGCGGTCGCAGATGTAGACGCGGTGTCAGCATTTCTGGAAAAGACCTATCCCAAGCAGATCGCCCACAAGAGCACCGCCCTTAATCGAGAGGGCCTCACATCGTTCGCCCCTGCCGCTCTAGGCCTCGTCGCGGCACTGATGCTGCTGGCAGCATTGATTCTGCTGGCGGCATGCGCCAACCTCGGCAGCGTGTTCGCAGCGCACACTGCCGATCGTTCCCGCGAAATTGCATTGCGCCTGGCGCTCGGCTCAAACCGCACGCGCATCCTGCGCCAGCTCTTCACCGAGGCGGTGCTTATTTCACTCGCCGGTGGCGCCCTTGGCCTGCTCGCCAGCATAGTACTCTTGCGCCGGCTCAGCGTGTGGCAGCCCATGCCGGACGTTCCCATCCATTTGCCCGTGAGTCCCGACGCAAAACTCTACGCGGTGGCATTGGGCCTGGCATTGGTGAGCGCATTCCTCTTCGGAATTGTTCCGGTTCGCCAGGTGCTTCGCGCCAATCCCTATGAGATCGTCAAGGCGGGCACGAACGCCAGGCTCGGAAAACGAATCGCGGCCCGCGATGTTCTCCTTGTGGTCCAGATCGCCATCTGCGCAGTTCTGGTTACGTCTTCGATGGTGGCCGTACGGGGACTCATCCGCTCATTGCACAGTAACTTCGGCTTTGACCCGCACAACACGATGGCCGCCGGAGTCAACCTGGTTACCGCTGGATACAGCCTGGAAAAAGCACCGGCCATGCAACGCCGCATGATCGAAGCATTGCAAACCATCCATGGCGTGGAGTCGGTCGGATTGGTGAACGGTTACCCGCCTTTGGTCTATACCGCCGGCGACCGGGAGAACGTGTTCAAGGAAGGTACAAGCGATCTGCGGCCGGCAAATGCCGCACTTGTGCCGTTCCACTACGAAGTATCTCCCGGATATTTCGCTGCCGCCGGCACCAGCCTGCTTGCAGGCAGAAGCTTTTCCTGGCAGGACAATAAAGACGCTCCCGCGGTTGCCGTAATCAATCGTGAGTTTGCCCGCATCATCTATGGCTCGGTCAGCAACGCAGTCGGCAGAAATTTCAAGCTGCATGATGGAACCGAAGCCCAGGTGGTCGGGGTAGTCGAAGATGGAAAATACATGAGCCTGACCGAGGACCAGGAGGCGGCGATGTTTCTCCCCTTCCTGCAATCACCGTCGACTTCGGCCTATCTGATGGTGCGCTCCCACCGCGATCCGCAAGAGCTTGCCGCAGCCATGCGAAATAAGATTCACCTGCTCGACGCGAGTCTGCCAGTCGAGACACAGACCTGGATCAACCTACTCGAGCCCGTCATGTTTCCCTCGCGGATGGCGACCCTATCGCTCGGCGTAATGGGGGTTTTGGGCGTCATGCTTTCCATCACTGGCATCTTCGGCATGGCCGCTTACTCGGTCAGCAAGCGCCTGCACGAACTGGGAATCCGCATCGCTCTCGGCGCGAAGAAGACTGAAGTCCTGCGGGCAGCGCTGGGGCGTCCGTTGAAATTGCTGGCCATCGGTTCGGCGTCGGGGCTGTTGCTCGGACTGCTGGCCACGAAAGTCCTGGCCTACATCGTCTACCAGGCGACGCCGCGCGATCCGTTTGTCCTGGCCGGCGTGGTTCTGGCCATGCTGGTGGTTGGACTGCTCGCCACCTGGATTCCGGCGCAGCGCGCGCTGTCGGTCAATCCTCTGATCCTGCTGCGCGAAGACTGAGGCTTTTTGGCTCCCCTGATCGTGCGCTCAACTGGCATCCAGGACCGGGTTGCGGCCCGCGCCGTGCCGATGCGGCTGTTCTGCCGCTTCGACACCGTCACCAAGGTCTGTGTCGACGGTGGCTACACAGGCTCGCTGATCGACTGGGCAAAGCAAACGCTCGGCTATACCGTGGAAGTGGTTAAACGCACCGAGCAGCACCTGTTTCAAGGACTCCCCAAACGCTGGATCGTCGAACGCGCTCTCGCATGGCTGAGCTGGTCCCGCCGCTTATCCAGGGACTACGAACTTCGCCACGAATCAGCCGAAACCATGATCCACATCGCCTTCGCCCATCAACTCTTGAGAGGAGACACCTAGTTTTTTGAACAGGTTCTCAATACTACTGTGTTAAAAAGTGGATACCCCTTCTAAACAATTCCGGTATCTGTGACCGACACAGTTGTACCTTGTTTGCATGAGCGCCAAGTCGGGAACCAGAGACGCCCGGCAGCAACGGCTGAGGAGCTATCTTGACCGTC
>Ga0302320_10001810_pt1 | contig 51037 bp, 42 predicted proteins | sample Bog_T0_3_FD_202130 | JGI IMG/M metagenome (GOLD analysis project Ga0302320, IMG submission 202130) | Peat permafrost microbial communities from Stordalen Mire near Abisko, Sweden - Bog_T0_3 | ecosystem: Environmental > Terrestrial > Soil > Wetlands > Peat | place: Sweden: Abisko, Stordalen Mire... | reverse complement strand
CTCGCTAATCGGAGCATCGTAATCATAACTCGAAGTGTCGGGCTTGAAAGGGCGGTCGGCACCCGACCACAAACCAAAGGTGGTCCCACCATGAGCCATGTAGATGCTGAAGGATTCGCCACTGGAGAGCATGGACTGAAGGTCGGCCAGATATTGGTGGGCATTCCCGAGATGGTGTGGGGCGCCCCAGGTGTCGAACCAGCCCGGATAAAATTCACCGCACATGAGCGGTCCTTGCGGATAAATTTCCCGCAGCGAGGCGAAGGCTTTGTCAGGGTTGGACCCGAAATTGACAACTGGAAACAAGTCAGGCCGCCAGCCGTGCTTCAAATCGGAAGGGGGGTTACAGGCAAACAAGGGAACATCAAAGCCGGCGTCAAGCATGGTTTGGCGCAAGTCGCCCATGTAAACGAGATCATTGCCGAAGGAGCCGTACTCATTCTCGACCTGGACCATCAGGATCGGACCGCCATGGGTGATTTGCAGTGGAGCAAACTGCCGGGCCACTTCGCGCAAATAATCCTCCGCTGGCCCGATGAAACGCGGATCCCGGGTGCGCAATTTGATATCCGAGGTCTTGAGGAGCCACCAGGGCAGACCGCCTTCATCCCATTCGGCACAGGAATAAGGGCCAGGACGCAAAATGACCCAGAGGCCTTCCTGCTGGGCGATCCGACAGAATTCCATGACATCGGCCTGGCCGCTCCAATCAAATTTACCCGGTTCCGGCTCGATTTGATTCCAAAAAAGATAGGCGCAGACGGTGTTTAGTCCCATGGCATGAGCCATTTGCAAGCGATTGCGCCAATATTCGCGCGGGACGCGGGCTGCATGGATTTCACCACAACGGATTTGAAAATATTTTCCATCCAGTAGAAAAGCATTGGTGCCAATCGAGAAAGTATGGGCAGGATCAGCCTGAGCAAAAGGGGCAAAGAAGGTTATCCCGAAGGCGGCCAATATTATGGCCATCGATTTGATGAAGATTTTGTTCATGAATGCGTCTTCAAAAAATACTTAAAACAACAGGTGGAAGGAAACAGGAAACAACTGGCAGAGATAGTCGAAGAAAGCGAACCTAGGGCGGGGAATTAAAGGGAGCGGACACGAGGATAATAATGGGGTGGCCGACGGGATTCGAACCCGCAACAACAAGCTCCACAAGCTTGGACTCTACCATTGAGCTACGACCACCAGCCGTTTTGAAATAGTAAATTTTTCGCGGCCTTTAGTCAAGTTTCGCCGCGATGGCCTGGGTAAGTTTCTGAGCGTCGGCATTGAAGAGGCGGATGCCCTCGGCCGTTTTCTCGGTAGCCATGGGGTTTTCGTTGAATAGCCAGCGGAATTTGATTTCGTCGAGCGGGATTTTTTCGATTTTGCTGTCGCGCGCCAGTTCGGGGCTGAGCTTGCGGGTGAGGGGCGCGATGGATTTTTGGAGTTCAGCGAGGAGGTTCGGGCTGATGGTCAGAAGGTCGCACCCGGCAAGTTCCTGGATTTCGCCGACGTTGCGGAAGCTGGCGCCCATGACTTCGGTGCCATACCCGAACTTTTTATAGTAGCCGTAAATCTCCTTTACGGAAATGACGCCGGGGTCCTCCGCGGGGGCGAAATCCTTTTTTTCCTTCGCCTTATACCAGTCCATGATACGGCCAACAAAGGGGGAGATGAGCCGCACTTTGGCCTCGGCACACGCGATGGCCTGGGGCAGCGAGAAAAGGAGGGTCAAATTGCAGTTAATCCCTTCGCGCTGGAGGATTTCCGCGGCGCGAACGCCTTCCCAGGTGGAAGCGATCTTGATGAGGATGCGTTCGCGGGGGATGCCGTGAGTCTTGTAGAGTTCGATGAAGCGGCGGCCCTTGGCCACCAGCGCCGCGGTGTCGAAGGATAAATTCGCATCGGTTTCGGTGGAAACGCGGCCGGGGACAATTTTCAGGATTTCGGTGCCGAACAGGATGAGCAAGTCATCGATCACGCGCCCCAAGCGCTCGCCAGCGGGGGCGGATTTGTTGTCGGCGATGGCCTTGTCCACGAGAAACTGATACTCGGGCATCTGGGCGGCCTTGAAAATCAGGGACGGATTGGTGGTGGCGTCGCGCGGGGCGAATTGCTTGAGGCTGGCGAAGTCACCGGTATCAGCGACGACGACCGTGAACTGCTTGAGTTGTTCGAGTTGGTTGGCGGCATTCATAAGTGATCAATCGTTTATCAGGCTCAAAATACTTCGCCCTTGGGCTTTGGCAAACTTTTTGACACCACCCGCGCATGCTTTAAGATGGAGCCGAATTTGCGTATGCCCACCCACTATCTAGCTTATGATCTCGGCGCCGACAGCGGGCGGCTGATGCTCGGCACCCTTGAAGACGGAAAGGTTTCACTGGAGGAATTGCACCGGTTTCCGAACGGTCCGGTCAAGAACAACGGGGCATTGTACTGGAATATTGACGGGTTGTTCGGCGAGTTGAAAACGGGGCTGAAAAAGGCGGTGGCGACCGGGCGGCCGATCGCCAGCATCAGCACGGATTCGTGGGGGGTAGATTATGCACTTTACGACGAGCGGGGATTGATCATGCCGCCAGTTTGGTGTTACCGCGATGGGCGGACGGCAGTTGGGATTGAAAATGCCCAAGCCAAGATAGACTGGCCGACGACCTATTCGATCACGGGCATCCAGTTTTTGGCGTTCAACACGATTTACCAGATTGCGAGCGAACCACCGGAAAGGCTGGGTCGGGCACGGCAGATACTGTTGATTGGGGACGCGGTAAACCATTTCTGCAGCGGGGTGGCGCGGAACGAGGTTTCCCTGGCGAGCACCACGCAACTTTACGATCCCCGGGAAAGACGGTGGTCGGATCGCCTGTTTGCCGCGGTGGGATTGCGGGAAGGCCAGTTCGCGCCCGTTTGCGCGTCCGGAACGCGATTGGGGCCGCTGAAACGAAACCTTGCCACTGAGGTCGGGCTGCCGGCGATCGACGTCATTGCGACGTGCTCGCACGACACGGGCGCGGCGGTGGCAGCTGTTCCGGCCAGCGGCGGAAACTGGGCCTACCTGAGCTCCGGCACGTGGTCGCTAATGGGAGTAGAATTGCCAACGGCGGTAATCACGGACCAATCGCGCGCGCTGGGTTTCACCAATGAGATTGGCTATGGCCACAGCGTGCGGCTGCTAAAAAACATCATCGGCCTCTGGCTGGTGCAGGAATGCCGCCGGCAATGGGCCAAGGAAGGAAAAAAGTACGAGTTTACCGAGCTGGAAAAGCTCGCGGGCGACGCACCGCCATTCGTATCGCTGATCAATCCGGATGACCCACGGTTCATGGGTCCGGACAATATGCCGGAAAAGATCGCGGAGTATTGCCGGGAAACCAAGCAGCCGGTACCGGCCACGCCGGCTGCCACAATTCGCTGCATTTATGAGAGTCTCGCGCTGTATTATCGGTTCACTTTGCGACGGCTGGAACGTTTGACCGGCAAGAAGATCGAGACATTGCATATCGTGGGCGGCGGAAGCAAGGACGCCACCCTGAACCAATTTGCCGCCAATGCATTGAAAATTCCGGTTTTGGCCGGACCGACGGAATGCGCGGCGATTGGCAATGTCCTGATCCAGGCCATCACCCTCGGCCACGTCGAGTCTCATGGTGCAGCGCGCGAGATTGTACGCCGCTCGATTGCACCGGTCACATTCACGCCGCAAGATCCGGCGCAATGGGACGCGGCATCGAGGCGGTTTGAAAATTTCCTCGCTTGATGGATGATGGGCAAATGGACAGGCGGCATATGCGCTATGGGCATATCTTTACGACGCAATTAATGTTATCCTGATCGACCGACTGATGAAATAAAATGGAACCACTCGATTCAATTCCCGGGTTTCGCGCCGTGCCGCGAACGGGCGTCATTTATGTCACGCACGAGGCGACGCGCCACGGTTTTGAGTACGGTAAAGCGGATTGGGCCAACCTTGGGCAAGGATCGCCGGAGACTGGCCCGATTCCGGGATCGCCGCCGCGGGTGGAGAGCATCACGGTTTCCGCGCCGAGCCAGCAATATGCGCCGGTGGTGGGAAATCGAAACCTATGCCAGGCCGTGGCGGATCTTTACAACGCGCGATATCGGCAAGGCAAAAAGTCGCAGTACACTGCCGACAACGTGAGCATCGCGAGCGGTGGACGATTGGCTTTGACGCGCCTGGCGAGCGCGCTGGGCGACATCAACATGGGCCATTTCATCCCGGATTACACGGCGTACGAGGAATTGTTGAGCGTGTTCAAGGCGTTCACGTCGATCCCGATTTTGTTGCGCGCGGAGAAGGGCTATAAAATCTCCCCGGCCGACCTGCGAGATGAGATTCTGGGCCGCGGCCTGAGCGCATTACTGGTAAGCAACCCGTGCAATCCCACCGGCCAGCACATGGAAGGGGCCGAGCTGGCGGCATGGTGCGAGCTGGCGCGGGAATGCCAGTGCTCAATGATTTTTGATGAATTTTATTCGCATTACATCTACGGCGCGGCAGGAGCCACTAAGCCGAAAATGATTTCCGCGGCGGAATTCGTGGAGGACGTGAACAAGGATCCGATTGTGGTGGTGGATGGATTGACGAAAAACTGGCGGTATCCGGGCTGGCGCATCAGCTGGACACTGGGGCCGAAAGCGGTGATTGAGGCCATCGCCAGCGCGGGTTCATTCCTCGATGGTGGCGCCAATCATCCATTTCAAAATGCGGCGCTGCCTTTGCTGGAGCCAAAAAATGTGGAAGCGGAGACTCTTGCCATCCAGACACATTTTGGCAAGAAGCGGGCCATGCTGCTGAAAAGGCTGGCGGCGATGAATATCACGACTGATGCCAAGCCGGATGGCGCGTTCTATGTGTGGGCCAACCTGGCCAAACTGCCGCCGCCGCTGGATGACGGCATGAACTTTTTTCGCGAAGGCCTGAAGGAAAAAGTTATTGTAGTACCCGGGGTCTTTTTCGACGTGAATCCGGGTCACCGCCGAATCCAGGCACGTTACAAGAATTACTGCCGGATCAGCTTCGGACCTGAAATCGAAAAACTTGAACTGGGATTGGACGCATTGGAGCGAGTGATAAAAAAGTTCAAATGACGGGGAATTAAACGGGGGATGCCTCGACTGCGAGTTGCAAATCCCGGAAACTGGGCCATTTTGACACTAAATTTGCGCATAATTTGGCGTAAAAAACGCTGCCTAACTGCCGACCAGACATGATTTTATGGTGGACATACCAGCAACTTCGGGCGAGTAGTCCGAAGACAAGGCTGGCGGTGATTGCCAAGCTCGCGGAATCCGAAGACACGGATTCCATTGAGCCGCTGTTATTTGCGCTCAAAGACAAGGAGCCGGAGGTGCGGATTGCCGCGGTGGAGGCCCTGGGGAAAATCCCTGACAAACGCGTAATGCAGCCTCTGCTGTTGGAACTGCGTGATCCCGTAGCGGAAGTGCGCGGGACAGTGGCGGAGATTTTGGGACGGAGGGGCGATTTTCAGGCTATCGGCACACTGACCGGTTTATTGCGAGATAACGACGACCAAGTGCGGGGGATTGTATCGCGAAGCCTGGAAAGGTTGGGCTGGAAGCCGGGCGACGAATCTGAGCGCCTGCAGCAGATTTTGGCCAAAGGAAATTTGCGACAGTTGGCGGCGATGGGCCCCAAAGCAATCCCGCCGCTTGTAGAATTAATGCGCACCGGGACGCCGGAGAAACAATTTGCCGCGATCAAAGCACTGGGTGAAATCAGTGATTCGAGGGTCTCCCAAGTCATGCTGGAAGTGCTGAAACGGGAGGATGCCAATTTGCGCACGGCGGCGCTGGGGGTGCTGGAACGGACGGGTGATCCGTCGGTGTATGAAGCGATTGAAAAGCTGCTCCGGGATGGCAACGCCACGGTGCGGGGCGCGGCCATCGAAGCCGCGTCGCGCTGCGGAGGCAAGCGAGCAGTGGCGGCGGTGATTCGCCTGTTGCGCGACCCCGCGTGGGAAGTCAGGCACATTGCCGTCAAGACACTTGGCTCGCTGGAAGATCCGGCGGCAGTGGACGGCCTTTGCGGCATGTTGTATGACCCCGACAAGGATGTGCGCGAAAGCGCGGTGATCAGCCTGGGAAGAATCGGTGATCGCCGGGCGATCCCGGTACTGGTGCCTTTGCTGTATGATGCGGAGAGCGCGATGCGTACAGCGGCCGCGGCCGCGTTGCGGCGGATTGACCGGAAATGGGAGAAGGACGAATCCATCCAGAGTCTGTTACCGCAAATGAAGGCGGCCCTGGATCACCATGATTACTGGGTCAAACACAGCGCGCTGAAATTATTCGAGCAACTGGACATTGACCCCGCAGCGGTGGCGATGGAGCTGGAACCGGGAGCGGTGCCGACACCGGACGCGGAACATCCCGCCTTTTCCATTCTGGCGGATTTGCTATTCGATTTTGACCGGGATTTGCGACTGGCCGCTGCGGAAGCCTTTTGCCGTTTGAAAGAAAAGGGCGCTCAGCCCATCCTGGCGGCGGCGGTACATGACGAAGACCGGCAGGTACAGCGGGCAGCGCTAGACGCGTTGGCGGCGCTGGGCTAAGCATGGGCTTGCGACTTGTTTTCGCGGTCAGGTCGCGGCAAGCTCGGACTCGGACGGCCGCGAAATCGGCCATTTAAGTTTTGAACGAATCGCTAAAACATAACCGGATATTGTTTGTGGACGACGATTCCGTCTTCCTCGGAACAATTTCAGATTTATTCGCGGCATGGAGCCAGGACAAGTGGCACATCCGCCAGGCCACCTCGGCCGACCAGGCGCTGGATATCCTCAAGCAGGAGAAAATCGATGTCATCGTGGTGGATGCCAACATGCCGGTGCTGGACGGTGTGCAATTCCTAAAAATCCTAAGCCGCCGTCATCCCGAGCTGAAAAAAGTGATGCTGACAGGTCTGGCCACGGAGGAAAGGCGATCGGCGTGCCTCGCCAACGGCGCAGAGTTGTTCATTGAGAAGCCGCGTTCGTCGGACGGACTGAAGGCAGTGTTCGCGATGCTCGACGAGTTAATGACCTGGAAACCGCGCGAGGGGTTTCAGGGCATGCTGCGCAAAGTCGGGCTGCAAGACGTAATCCAGATGGAGTGCCTTGGTCGCAATTCGTGCGTGCTGGAAATCAGCAACCCGCAGGTTTCGGGAAGGCTTTACATTGAGGAAGGCAGTCTGATTCATGCCATCCTGGGGAATTTAACCGCCGAAAAAGCACTTCAAAAGCTGCTCTCGCTGGCGGGTGGCTCCTTCCAACTGCTACCTTTTGAAGCGCCAGCGCAACGGACCATCAACGGGCCGTGGGAGTTTCTGCTGATGGAAGCGGCGCGGGTGCGGGATGAAACGGCGCAAGAGGCCTCGGTGGACGGGGAAGCGAGCAGGGAAACTTCGCCGAGTGCCGGGGACGCCCGTCAATCGACGGTGGTGGAAACGTTGATCAGTTCAGAGAAGGGAGATGTCCTCTACGAATGGCAATGCGCGAACGCGGTAAACCGGATGGCATGGATGCAGAGTGTGGCGCAGGCGGCGGCAGCGATGGCGGTGGATTCGCCGCTGGGAAATTTTGACCGGTTGGAACTGAGTGGCAGCCAGGGCCGGACGATTGCGCAAGCCCGACCTGACCGGCTGGTTTTTGTGCGCGTGGCGCACCAGCCCGCGAGCGCATGAACGAAACACTGCAACAATGGTTCGACGCCTGCCTCGGCACGCTAGGTACGCTAGGTGGGGGAGTCCGGCGTCCGGACGGATCCAGCGCCTGCCGAAGTGCGGACGAGACCTTTCCTACTGAGAAAGTGGAACGCGTAGTAGAGCTGCTGGCACAATTCCAGCCCGAATTGTCCAGTGCCATGGCCGCCCCGCGCTGGAGCACGTGGCAGTTTGAACAAGGGAAAATCCGTTGCGTCTGCCGGCCCGATGGCTGGCTGTTTGGACTGGTGGTGCGCACGGAGTCTGACGCCGCTAACAATCTCAATAAAGTATCCGACGAATTTCTGGCACTGGACTTGACTGCATCGAACGGCAGCTCGTAGCCCGGCGCGGTTTACCGGCTGGCCCCTTTTTGCTTTCCCCGATTTGGCTTACGCCGCATCTTGACGGTGTGAAATTATCCGCTGCCGAAATCCGTCTCGCGGTCAGAATTGCGCTGCTCGAAGATATTGGGAGCGGTGACGCGACAACGCTGGCGACCGTGCCTGGAAATTTGCGGGCCACCGCGCTGCTGCGCGCCCGGGAACCGCTCAAGGTGGCGGGAATTGAGTTTGCGGAAACCGCCTTCCGGTTACTTTCGCGGCGCATCACCGTGCGGAACTTTTTACCAGACAGCAGGCAGGCGGAAGCAGGGCAAACCGTATTGAAGATTGCGGGGCCGGCGCGGGCCATTTTGATGGCGGAAAGGGTGGCACTAAATTATTTGCAGCGGCTTTCCGGCGTGGCCACGGCGACCGCGGCTTTTGTTGCGGCGGTGGCCGGCACCAATGCTCGCATCCTCGACACACGAAAGACCACGCCCGGCTGGCGACGTTTTGAGAAATATGCGGTCACCTGCGGCGGCGGAAAGAACCATCGCGCTGGATTATTCGACATGATCTTGATCAAGGACAATCACCTGGCTGTGTTGCGCGGGCAAAAACCCAACGCCATCGCGGCCGCCGTGACGCGCGCGCGCCAGTCATTTCCCCGACTCAAGATTGAAGTGGAAGCAGACACGCTGGAGCAGGTGGCAGAAGCGGTGGCAGCCGGGGCGGATGTGGTGCTGCTGGACAACATGAATTTGAAGCAATTGCGCACGGCGGTGAAACTGTCGGCCGGCCGGGTGCTGACCGAGGCTAGCGGCGGCGTGAATTTAAAAACGGTCCGGGCGATTGCGAACACAGGCGTGGACTTCATTTCCGTGGGAGCAATCACTCATTCGTCCCCCGCGGTTGACTTGGGACTGGATTTTGTGGAATGAGACAAGCCTGACTAACAGTGAAATGCTGTGGTGCCAGAATCGTGATTTTTTAAATTGTGACGACCGACGCAAAAATACTTGCCGCTTTGCGCGCCAATCCTGATGGCGTCTCAGGGGCGCAATTGGCGGAAGAGTTAGCCATCAGCCGAGCAGCGGTCTGGTCGCGCATCGAGGAACTGCGGCGGGTAGGTTACGAAATAGCGGCAGGCCCGCATTTTGGTTATCGCCTGGTCAATTCGCCTGACGCCTTGCACGCGGATGATTTGCTGGCGCGACTGGGGGGAATGCCGAAAATCATCGGGCGCGAGATTCAGGTGTTCAAGGAGACGACTTCCACCAACGACATCATTGAAAAACTCGCCCGCGACGGTGTACGCGAAGGCGTAGTCGTATTCGCCGAGTCGCAAACGCGCGGCCGGGGCCGGCTGGGGCGCAAATGGATTTCTCCTGCAAACAAAGGACTGTGGTTTTCCATCCTGTTGCGCCCGCATTTGCTTCCGCAGGAATCCACACAATTGACGATCGCGTCGGCCACGGCCTTGTGGCGAGCGATCCGTAATACCACGGATTTGCGGCCAGAGATCAAATGGCCGAATGACATCCTGATTGGCGGGAAGAAAGTCGCCGGGATCCTGACGGAATTGAGGGCGGAACTGGATCGCGTCCACCACATGACCATCGGTATTGGAGTAGATGTGAACGTGGCGGCGCACGAACTACCGCCGGAGATCCGGCCGATCGCGACCTCGCTCCAGATTGAGGCGGGAACAGAGATTTCGCGGGTGGATTTGGCGGCAGCGATCATTTTCGAACTGGACATCGATTACGGACGCATTTGCAGTGGCAAATTTCCCGAGGTCGCGGATGAGTGGGAGGCGAGCTGCGGGACGATCGGCAAGCATGTGGCGGTACAGGTGGGTGACCGCAAAATCAGCGGCCGGGCTGAGTCACTGGATGACGACGGCGCGTTGCTGATCCGTACGGAGCACGGGCACCTTGAACGCGTGATCGGCGGGGATGTTGCGCTGGAAAAATAGGTTCCATGGAGATGAACAAAGCCTCTATCGTTCGCAGTTTTTTTAAATCTGGTTTTCTTTTTTCGGCTGAACCGGAGTAATTTGCGGGGAAAAATCAGATTGTGATATTACTTTTTGACATCGGCAACACCCATACGCACGTTGGCCTCGCAAACGCCAAGGGAGTGAAGAAACGCACAGACATCCCGACCACCGCCTGGCTGACGGGCGGCGGGGCAGTACTGGTAAAAAAATTTATTGGCAAAATGGGGATCAAAGGCGCGGCCTTGTGCAGCGTCGTACCCAAGGCGACACCACTGGTCGTAAAGACCGTCTGCGACCTGACAAAGGTTGCAGTTTTAGAGCTGTCTCCGGAAACGATCCGGGGTGTGGGGATTGATTATCCACGGCCCGCTTCGATCGGTCCGGACCGGCTGGCGAATGCCATTGCCGCTTGCCAGCGTTTCGGCGCACCGGTGGTGGTGGTGGATTTTGGCACGGCAGTGACCTTCGACGTGGTCAATTCGCGAGGCGATTACATCGGCGGCATCATCACGCCGGGCCTGGCAGCCATGACTGATTATCTTCACGAAAAAACCGCGCTGTTGCCGAGGATCCAGATTCGCGAGATTGAAACGGCCATCGGCAAAAGCACGGAACAGGCCATGTTGATCGGCGCGGTTCACGGTTACCGCGGCCTGGTGCGCGAATTGATCCGAGAATTGAAAAAGGAATTGGGAGTAAAAAAATTACCCGTGGTGGCGACGGGTGGCTACGCGGCGCTCATAGCGTCCAAATTGCCGGAGATCAACGCGGTGGCGCCGGACCTGACCCTAGAAGGCGTCCGCCTCACTTGGCTACGGAGAGCCTCCAGCGGGTGATTGGGGAAGTCTTTAATCTTGCGAACGAACCGTTTTGAAGGTGCTGGTAAATTCTTTCGGCTGAGACGAATTCTCGGGCAAGAGAGCCAGACTTACTGAGCACCATCCCGTTTGGCGCGGCTGTCCAATTGGATCCAGATTAACGCAATAAAACCGAGCGAAAGCAGGGCGGTGACGCCAAAGGCTCCGCTGTTGGGTGAGCGGGCGGCGAATTGCAGCGAGCAGGCCCCCACCGCGGGGCCGAGACAATTGCCCAAACCAATGGCAGCCTCGTGAATGCCTCCGTGCTCGCTCTTGGCTCCGCTGGTTTCCATCGAGTAATAGAGGGAGGAATAATAGATCAGGCCGGTGGCACCGCCAAAGAATAGCTGGGCGAGCAAGACCACTACCAAGCTGGGTACGACGAGGATCGCAAGAAACGACAGCACGAGCAGTGTAAAGGCTGTCACCAGCCAGCGAAAACGATAATGCCAACCGGACCAGCGCAAGAGCATGATAAATGCCGACAACCGGGCGAAGCACCAGAGCGAACAGACTACGCCGGCCATGCCGGTGGAGAGTTGAAACCTGGCGGCAACACCCGGAAGCACGGCAACCAAAGTGTTGATGGCGATGTAGGCGAAAGGATTTGACAACCATGCCATTCGCAAAAAAGCCTGCGCCCGGGCCGGGTCGGGCCAGCTGGAATCCGGTGTTAACGTGGAAGTGGCCGCGTAAGCCCCCAGCGGCTGGCGTTGCAACCAGAGTGTCAGGACCCATTCCGCCGTCAAAAAAAGAATCGGGACATAGAACATCGCCTTGAACCCGAACAGATCAATGATTTTGCCGCCGGAAAAAAACGCGATGGCATAGGCCACAGCCCACACGATGTTGTAAATGCCAACGGCGCGCGGCACATCGGCGGGGATCTCGCCCTCGCTGACGAGGGCTTCAAGCGTCGGCCAGGTGGCACACATGCCGACAGTAATGATACAAGAGGCGATGATATGGCCGACGGCGGTGGACATCTGCGAACCAAGCAGCAGGCCGGCAATCATGACACCGAAACCCAGTTTCAGCGTGGTGAAATAGCCGAGACGATGGGCCACTTTCCCGGCCTGCCAAGCCGCGACGGCGTAGACCATGCCGAGCAAAGCCGCGAGCGCAAGATTTTGCCGGTCGTTGAAACCGAACTGCGCGCGCATGAAGAAATAGAAGTAATTTAGGTAGAGGACCGTGGCGAAGGAGTTGAGTCCCTCAATGGCGTAGCGTGCGATCCGGATTTTTTGCAGCCGATTCACGCCTGCGAAATTTCCTCAATCGCCTGGAGGCAATACCATTTGACGGCGTCGCTCATGGACGGCTGAAGGGTTTCGAGTTCCTGAACGGCGCACCAGCGGATGTCGTGGTGCTCGGCGGACGCGAGGGTCAGCGCACCCGATTTTGGCCGGGCCCAGTAAATCAGGCCGATGTGCTCGTGGGTCTCGGAAATGCGGTGGATATCCATGAAACGAGGGGTGATCAGCGCGCGGGTGCCGGGCGAAGTCGTGGGCGGCCGTTCGCCGAGCAGTTCAACCTCAAAACCGCTTTCCTCGCGCGCCTCGCGCAAGGCGGCTTGCTCCGGGTCCTCGTCGAGTTCAATGTGTCCACCCAGCGGCAGCCACTTGTCCAGCTTGCGGTGATGAATGAGCAGGACTTTGGCGTCATGCACCACAAAGACGGCGACAGTAAAATCAATTTTTTCGTGGATGTGAGCCATGTTCGGACTATTTGGAAATTGATGGCTGCAGGACCAGCAGAAAGTTTAAAAATAAAAGCGCCCCGACGCAAGTCGGGGCGCTTGAGTCCGAACAGTTTTATTTCAACTTATCGAAATTCTTCTGGAGAATCTGCCAGTCTTTGAGGCCGGTAACCTTGCTCTGGAAGGATTTGTTGATCTCGGCTTCCTTCGCGTTTTTGGTCGGCTTGTTGCTTTTGTAGAAAATGCCGAAGTAGCCGGGGAATGGCTCACCGGCGAGCTTGTAGGCGGCCATTTCATCGGTGACGTCGTGGTGCTTGGGGACTTCGTTAAAGACGCCGCCCTTGCGCGGGTTACTGGCGTCGAAGGCCCCTTCATAGAATTCCACGCATTCGCTGAGGCATTCAATGAAACTGAATCCGTCATGATCCATGGCGGCTTCCATCATTTGCAACACGTGGTTGGGATTCGTATGCGTGGTGCGGGCTACGAAGGTAGCGCCGGCGGAGATCGCCTGTTTCATGGGATTGATCGGGTAATCAACCGCGCCCCACATGTCAGTCTTGCTCTTGAACCCGAGCGGTGACGTGGGCGAAGTTTGCTTTTTGGTCAAACCATACACCCAGTTGTCCATGACGCAGTAAGTCAATTTGACGTTCTTGCGAGCGGTGTGATTAAAATGGTTGCCGCCGATGGAGAAGGCGTCACCGTCGCCGCCGAACACGAAAACGTGGAGGTCAGGACGGGAGAGGGAGATGCCGCTAGCGAACGGAAGGGCGCGGCCGTGGATGAAATGCGCCCCGTGTGCCTGGACGAAATAGGGGAAGCGGCTGGAACAGCCGATGCCCGCGACGGTGGTGATTTTTTCGTGCCACATCTTGCGCTTTTCAATCAGCTTGAAATAGAGCGCGAGCACGGAAAAATCGCCGCAACCGGGGCACCACGTCGGGTGATCGGCGGCAATTTCCTTTTTGGTTAGTCCTTTGCGCTCTTCCGGCAGAGCGGGCGCAGGGACGGAGGCAATGTTTCCGGCACGTTCGGGAGTTTCGGTCAAAGTCTGGCTCATATATGTGTCAAATTAGAATTAAATCTTGCGCAAACCGGCGGAGACGTTGGTTTTAGCGCGTTCCAGGATCTCCTTGACCTTCCAAGTCAGGCCGTCGGTTTTATTAATGCCGTGGATTTTAGGGTCGCAATAACGGGCGCGGAGTACCGCCCCCAACTGGCCGAAACCGTAAAGTCCTTCATCATTCATTTCGACGACCAGCACGTGGTTGAACCCGGAGAAAATGTTTTCCAAACCATTCGGCAACGGATTGATGTGGCGGATGTGCAGCGAGGAAACACTGTCCCCGGAGGCGCGGGCGCGGTCAACGGCCTCCCGGATGGGGCCTTCAGTGGACCCCCAACCGACGAGCAGAATATTGCCCTCGGGCGGACCATAAATTTTTGGCAGCGGCAGGGTGGCGCCGAGCGCCTGCAGCTTTTTACGGCGCTTGGCCATCATCTGCGTGTGTAGCTTGGGTGAACCGGTCGGATGCCCAAGTTCATCGTGTTCCAAGCCGGTGACGATGGGATACTTTCCGCTGTTAATGCGGGTTCCCGGCGGGAGATGCGTGGTGATGCCGTCAGGGGCGGAAAGGTCATACGGCTTATGATCAGCCACGGACGCAAAGCTGGGGGAAATGTCCTGGCAAACTTTTTCAAGGTTCGGTTCGGGGAACGCCTCGATGCGGGTGGCGATGCCTTGGTCGGTCAGGATAATGACGGGCACGCTGTATTTGCGGGCCAAATTGACAGCCTCGATGGCCATGTAAAAGCAATCCTCGACATTAGCCGGCGCAATCACGACGCGAGGCGAATCGCCGTGGCCGCCATTGAGGGCAATGTTGAGATCGGATTGCTCAATATTGGTCGGCATGCCGGTGGAAGGGCCACCGCGCTGCACGTCAACGATGACGAGGGGCATTTCAGCCATCACGGCCCAACCCAGCGCCTCGGTTTTAAGGGAGATGCCCGGACCGCTGGAACCGGTAACGGCCACGCGACCGGCATAACTGGCGCCAATGGCCATGGAAATCGCGGCGATTTCATCTTCCGTCTGCACAAAAGTGCCGCCGTACTTGGGCAGTTCGCGGCGAAGCAACTCCATGATGTCTGACCACGGGGTGATGGGATAGCCTGCGCCAAAACGAACACCAGCTGCAATCAGGCCGTAACCCAAGGCTTCGTTGCCATTCATGACGACCTGCTGGCCAACCTTATTCTGACTGGCAACGAACTTGAATGTCTCCATCACGTTGCCGAGCGGATTGGCATAGCCGGCATGAAACGCGGCGAGGGCGTTGTTCAAAATGCTGGGGTCCTTGCCAGTGAAACGTTCGCCGATGAGCTTTTCCAGCTTGGGAATATTCAGATCGAACATCTTGGCGATGAGGCCAAGGGCGAAAATATTTTTACCCTTGTCCTTGGCGGTGCCGCCAATAGCCTCGACGGTCAGTCCGGAGATGGGAATGCCCAGGTGGTGATAATCTTTTTTCAGCTCTTCCTTGGGGACGACGTGATCTGAGTCGTAAAGAACGATGCCGCCTTTTTTAAGGGAGGCCAGATGCCCTTCGTAGCTGTGCTGATAAAACGCGAGAAGGACATCCGCGTCATCGCCGGAGCTCAGGACTTCGCCGGAGCCCATGCGCACCTGGAAAATGGAGGGGCCGCCCGAGATGGTGGCGGGAATGGTCATGAAGGTCATGACTTCCTGTTCGCTACGACCAGCCAGGCGGGCCAGAAAGCCGCCGATGGCCTGAATACCGTCCTGCGAATTACCGGCGATCCGGATGACCACCTCGTTAATGGAGGCAACCTTGGGGGCGCCTCCGGCCGACATTGCTGTTGTTGTATCGCTCATGGAACCGTTAAAAATAAAGCATTTATGTTAACCGCATGCAAAGTGGAGGGTGGCTGCCGTCAGTCAACGCGGCACTATTGCCTTTTAACAGTAAGCAACCAGAACCAAAGTGTCAAATTCTAATGACGCCTTTAACTCCATAAGAATTAATAATTTACGTACGAGGCAAATGAATCCAATCTTTTTCCGCGCCATCACTTGCCATTGCTAGCAAAGATGCGTTAGGGTCCCTAGCGGCAATGACTTTGCAGGAACAATACGATGACGCCATGTTCGACTTCAGCCGGGGCGAATTCGACAAGGCGATCACCAAACTCAATACGGTACTGGCGCAGGATCCGGCCAATTTTGAAGCCCAACTGGCATTGGGGATGGCTTTTTACCGCGGGGGCGACTTAATTTCGGCCATCCGAGAGGGTCACAAGGCCGAGAAGCTGCGCCCCAAAGAGCAGCTAGTGCATACCAACCTTTCGCTGTTTTATATGAAGTCCGGCGACAAAATCACGGCCGAGCATCATGGATTGCAAGCCCGCATTGCCGGCTGGCGCGAGGACGCCGCCAAAGCCAAACAGCCCGGCGAAAAGACCGTCGCCGATCCGGAATTGGAAATCGCCGGGAGCAAACCGCAGCCAATGAAGCTGCCGACCAAATTTCCCGAGCAACCCTGGAAGAAAAAAGCCGCGGCTTACCCGGCAACCGACAAGTCGGCTCCGGCAACGCCCAAGACGAGCGAATAACCAACCCGAAAAACGATATTAAATAATATGAAATCCGCCTACGAACTGGCCATGGAACGACTGAACAAGAGTGCACCGAGCGTCAAACTGACGGCAGCCCAGAAAAAGGAGCTGGCCGAGCTGGATTCGCAGTACGCCGCCAAAATTGCCGGGCGCGAAATTGCCTTGAAAGCCGAGATTGAGAAATTTGCGACGGCGGGGGATATCGAAAAAGAGCAAGAAACCCAGCAACAGCTTGCAACAGATCGCAAGAAGCTGCAGTCCGAGCTGGAAGACAAAAAAGAGCGAATCCGCGCTAGAAAGTAAAATCGCGATGTTCCCGACGGCGGGAAGACTAAGGTCTACCGAAGGTTGGCGGATGATCATGTCTTTGGCCAAGCTTGTCCCCGAAACGGTATCAAGGCTGTTTGAGTCGGTACAAACACGGGCCAGTTGAGATTGGCAAAGTCACTTGATTTTGTCCGTTGATCACAATTGGAGTTGTTGGCAAATCCTGCCAAACCGTTCCCATGTTGTTTGAACTTTGCTGCAATACGATATTATTTGCTCCTGCCGTCCAATTTAGAACGACGTTCCCATTGGCCACATTAATTTGCAGTGCGGGAACGGGCGGCGATGCTGGCGATTGTTCGGTGTAAAGCACTCCACCATACACCACGGCCACCAAATCCGCACCGCTCGCCGAAGTGGCCACCGCACGCCAATTTGAAGCGGGAACATTATCCGGAAACCAGCTTGCACCTGAATCAGTTGAAGAATAGATCAACCCGCCATTGACCGCCGCGGTCAACTGGCTGCCATCGGCCGACATGGCCAAAGCGCTCCAATTAGTACCAGGGGCGCCGGTTGCAAACCAGGTGGCACCTGAGTTGGTGGATATGAAAATAAACCCGCCATTGTCCGCGGCCGCGAGATGACTGCCATCCGCTGAAGAGGCGACGGCTTGCCAGTTGACAATGTTTGCAATGGTGAGGTCGAGAACATTGGTGATTTGAACGTTAATGCCGGAATTGGTGCGGTTAAAAATTTTGTTGTTGATGATATTGACAAGCTGGGTGTTGAGGATCCCGCCGCTCTCACCAGGCGTGGGAATGCTGGCGATGAGCAAATTTGTGAGTCTTGAATTGGTCACGACGACGCCGGCGCCAAGCGAACCAACCCCGAGGACGTTGGTGCTTGCCAGACTGCCTAGAACACTGTTGCCCTGCATTCTGGTGCTTTGCAAATTGACGCCAAGCATGAGCGCGTTGACAATGTTTGTCGCGCCGTTATTGGCGCCGGTCAAAGTAACCCCAATACCATTGGTTATGTTCAGCACGCTGCCTGAAATGAACAGGTCGGAAATTGTCTGGATTGGGAATGAGCCAATCAGGTAGTTAGTCGCTATTGAATAATTGGTGGAAAGCAAATAATTGGTTGTGATATTTCCCAAATTTGTGACTGTTATGCTATTGGTTACAATAGTGCCTATCAGGTTGGTGTAATTACCGCTGAACGCGAAAATATTGGTGCAAGTGACAAAGGCGTTAGTTGCAATCGAAAGGTTATTCCAAGAGGACCCAGCATTGGTTGACAGATAAATGCTCCCGGCGGAAGCCGCCAACAATCTGCTGCCATCCGCTGATGAGGCGATGCTTTTCCAAGAGTCGTAAGGCGTGGTTAATTCCGTCCAAGTTAAACCGCCATTGGTGGATTTCCAGGACCAGCCGAAACGGGCAAGCGCAAGCAGCGTATTGCCGTCAATTGAGGAATACACGGCAGACCAATCCTGGCTGGGCACATCGTTGGTTTCCCATGTGGCGCCTGAATTGGTGGACGTGAAGATTCCGAGATTTTCGACGGTGCCTGCCAATTTTGTGCCGTCCGCCGAAGAAGCCACGGCGGACCAATATTGCCTAGGGGCGCCGTTGGTCGTCCAACTCGCTCCAGAGTTTGTTGAGGTATAAATCAAGCCGCCATTGGCCGCAGCTGTCAAACTGCTGCCATCTGAGGAGGAAACGATAGCCGTCCAATTAGTGCTGGGCGCAATGGCCGCTGCCCAATTAGTGCCCGAATTGGTCGAGTAGTAGATCGAACCGCCGCCAGGGCGGCCTCCGCTATTCGCTGCCGCCACCAACCAGTTGCCGTCCGGCGAAGAATAAACAGCCGACCAATAATTACTAGGCGCACCGGTAGGCGACCAATGGGCGCCCGAATCGATTGAGTTGTAGATCAGTCCTCTGCCGTAAGCAACTCCACCATTAACTGCCGCCACTAATTTGGTGCCGTCGATCGATGAGGCGATGGCTGACCAATTGGTGCTAGGGGCATCAGTAATGGTCCAAGTACCGCCGGAATTGGTTGAAGAATAAATTCCCCCACCTTGGATTACCGCGGCCAAACACACACCGTTAGTTGATGCAACAATATCAGACCAATAGGCGGAAGGCGCCGGCGTGACCGCCCAAGTATTCCCCAAATCAATTGACCGGTAAATGTTCCCGCCAAGAACAACGGCGACCAAATTGCCGCCATCCGCTGAGCCAGCAATCGCTTGATAGCCATTGTTATCGGGCAGAGGGGTGGTGAATGTTGCCCCCGAATCTTTGGAAGTATAAATTGCGCCCGGACTGGGGCCGGCCGCCAACCGGGTGCCATCCCACGAGGAGGCGAGACAATTCCAAGTATCCATTTGGGCCGTCGACGGTACCCAACTAAAACCCCAGTTCGTGGAGGAATAAATGCCCCCGTTGTAAAAGGCTGCGACCAGATTGCCGCCATTCGTGGACGAAGCCAGAACTGAGGATTGATTTTGTTCGGGCGAACCGACATTCTGCCAGTTTGTTCCGCCGTTGGTGGAAGTGTAAATCCCGCCGAGAAAAGAATCGGCGGCGATTTTGCTGCCATCAGACGAAATAGCAACCGAGGTCCAACTGTTGTATATGTTGGTGGCGGTCCAAGACTGCGCATATGCCTTGCCAGCTTTAATCATGATTAAAGTCAGACAAATTGCAAGCAGCACCATCGCGGGACATTTGGATAAAATAGAAATTTTTCCCATACTATTTATTCGCAAACAAACAGGTTACAATTTCTTCGGACTGAAACCATTCTCAAATTGTTAAAATTGTGTGACTTTTGAAAGTTTGCGTTATTACGTAACCTTTTGATTTACTGCAAAATTAATTTCAAAACGTGCGGTTTCTTGCTTTTGGAAGGTCCTTATGAATTTTGCCGATTGGCGAACCACGCACCTATCGCGACAAATCCTAGCGTCAAAACGATTATGCCCCGTGGAGGAATTAGGCCTCCGAGGGGTTGTACTTGCGCGACAAACAACTTGAAACTGGCCCCACACGCCATTGTTGCCTTCGGCCATGATTTGGAAATTATTTGCGACCAACGCAGCAATGCGCGCAAAGGTCACTGAGGTCACGGTTGTGATAATCGCGTTCGCGGGTGCAGGTTCTGCCTTTTACAAGAAGGCAAAAAACGGCAAAAAAACGGCAAGCAAATTCCACATAACCCATATGATTTAAATATTTTATATCTTGCAGAACATATATTCGGCATATCGATGCGGCCAAAAAGTTTAGACTCCTTGGGTGGTCTTCGAAGGCATTTTGAATATTTGGCAGCCGGCGGCGGTTGTGAAGAGAGATAGGGTGGGAGTTTCCAGGGCGCCGGCGGGAACATTTGGGCAGTGATTTGGCAGAGCGAATTAGCTCCCGTAAACGTTGATTGGCTGATACAATGAGGTTTGTTGAGTAATTAATGCATGACAACGAAACTATTTTCTGAACTTGGCCTTTCGGCGGAAACGCTTAAAGCCATTGATAAACTGGGGTTTGAACAGGCGTCGCCGATCCAGGCGGAGGCGATCCCGGTTCTGCTCACAGGCAAGGATGTAGTAGGCCAATCCCAAACCGGCTCAGGCAAAACGGCGGCTTTCGCCATCCCGGCGATTGAGAAGGTGAATCCCGACCTGCGCCAGGTCCAAGTGCTGATCCTGTGCCCAACCCGCGAGCTGGCGGTCCAGGTTTCCGAGGAGGTGCACAAGTTGGCGCTGTTTAAACGAGGCATCACGGCCCTGCCGATTTATGGCGGTCAATCGTATGAAAGACAATTCTGGGGTCTCAAGCAGGGCGCACAAATCGTGATTGGCACACCGGGCCGGGTGATGGATCACATGCGGCGCGGGACACTGCGGTTGGAAACGATCAAGATGGTGATTCTGGACGAAGCGGATGTGATGTTGAACATGGGTTTCCGCGACGACATCGAGACGATCCTGAAGGACGCCCCGAAGGAACGACAGACGGTTTTCTTTTCCGCGACGATGCCGCGGCCGATCCGCGAACTGATCGAAAAATATTCACGCGATCCGCAAAACGTGAAGGTAGAACAGAAGGCGATGACGGTACCGACGGTGGAGCAGGTTTATTACGAGGTGGATCGCCGGTACAAGGTGGAATTGTTGACAAGGTTGATTGACATCCACGACCTCAAGTTGGGCATCATTTTTTGCAACACCAAACGCATGGTAGACGACCTGGTGGATGCGCTGGAGGCGCAGGGTTACATGGCGGATCGCCTGCACGGCGACATGACACAGGCGATGCGGGATCGCGTAATGAACAAGTTCCGGAAGTCCGGCCTGGAATTTCTCGTCGCCACGGACATTGCGGCACGCGGGATTGACGTGGACGACATCCAGGTGGTTTTCAACTATGATCTACCCTATGACGGGGAGGATTACGTGCACCGGATCGGGCGCACTGGGCGTGCAGGCCGGACGGGTCGCGCGATCTCTTTCGTTTCCGGTCGTGAACTCTTCCAGATCCGCAACATTGAGCGGTTCACGAACATGCGCATCCAGCGGGCCAAGATTCCCACGGCGGATGAGGTACACGAGGCGCGGGCGAGCCTGTTCCTTGACAAATTGCGAGCCACGCTGACGGGCGGTGAATATAAAAAGCAGGATCACTTGATCGAACGCCTGCTGGAAGAGGGATTCAATTCGACCGACATCGCGTCCGCCCTGATTCATCACATGCAAAACGGTGAGGCCGCGGCGGCCAAACCAGCGCCGCGCGAGGCGGCAAATTTTGAGCGGCCACAGCCGCCGCAGCCGCCGCGCGGGCGCGAAGAACGCGAGGAACGCGGTGGTCGTTACGATGATCGTCCGGCGCGCCCGGGACGTTTCGGAGATCAGGATCGACGGGATCGTCCGCCGGCCCGCGACAACCGGCCCGCCGGGGGTTTCCGCGACAGCCGTCCGCCAGCCCGGCCCGCACAGGTGCGTACGGTGGTTGCCCAGGCTCCAAAAGTGGTGACACCGCCACAGGCGCCGCCCACAGTGCCGACCCAGTCGCCGCTCGAGGCGCAAGCAGAGCAAAAAGTGGAGAAAACTTTTTCGGACGCGGAAATCCTGGCGGCGGTACCAAATCCAGACGTGCGCCCGGCATCCAAATTATTTCTGAAACCGAAGCCCGCACCCGCGGCTGCGCCGAAACCGAAAGTGAGCCGCGCCACGCCGCCGGGCCAGACACGGCTTTGGGTGGGGATCGGCATGGAGCACGGGGTAAAACCGATTGACATGGTCAATGTGGTCGCTGGCGAAACCGGGTTGCCGGGCAAGGTGGTTGGCGCGGTGGATGTGCGCGAGAAGCACCTGTTCATGGACGTGGCGGAAGAGCACGCGAACGGCATTATCGCCAAATTGAACCGTGCCGAAGTCATGGGCCATAAGATCAAGGTGAAGGTAGCCTGATGGAAGCGGACAGCCCGGAAAAGGCAGTTGAAAGAATGTTTCCGTTTGTGCTGCGTGGAAAGATCCTGGTGGTGGGCCGCGAAGCGCTGCGGAGCAACAAGGGCCGGCTGCATTTTGTCCTGATCGCCACGGACATCATCCAAGAGCACCGGGAAGAGGTATTGCGGGATCTGAAACATTATCCAGTGGTGCAACATTACACGTCGACGGAATTTGAAAAGTTTTTTGGCTGCAAGGGAGCCAAGGCGATCGGATTCACGAAATCCGGCCTCGCGCAATCGATTTACGCGGGCTTGAAAGCGTTTCGCATCAATAAACCCCCATCCGGCCCGACCCCACCCAAGACAGCCGCACCGCCGACTCCGACGGCCCCGCCAGAAGGCGGTTGACGCGCTGGCGGGCCGAAACCATTTTGGGTTTCCAATGGAACTCCGTGAATTTGCCGAGCGCGTTTTGTTTGCCAGGACGCTGGAAGAAAAACTCCAACGGCCGTCGGCCATCACGGACGAACGGCCCGGCACACCGCTGGCAACTCCGGCGGCACCCGGCCGGCCGTTGGAATTAGAATTCAAGGCGGCCGGAGCGGCGCGCGACCAGTTTCCCGGCACAAAAAATCTCGAGCAGGAGCGCGAGCGGGGACAATTGCTGCATTTTTTTGCGAATCACGAGTTGCTGGCGACGGAATTGATGGCGCTAGTGTTGTTGAAATTTCCCGAGGCCCCCGCCGCCTTCCGCAAAGGTGTGCTGCGAACGTTGCAGGACGAGCAGGAGCATACAAGATTATATCTCAAGCGCATGGAGACTTGCGGCATCCAGTTCGGGGAACTACCGGTGAGCGGCTATTTCTGGCGCTCAGTTGCCCCGATGGAGAATCCTCTGGATTATGTTTCGAGCCTATGCCTCACCTTCGAACAGGCAAACCTTGATTTTGCCCAGCATTTTTCCAAGGTGTTTGCGCAAGTTGGTGACCAGGCCACGGCAGAGCTGCTCCAGGGAATTTATCGGGATGAAATCAACCATGTTGCGTACGGACTGAAATGGTTTCGCCGCTGGAAAAACCCGAAGGAAAGCGACTGGGAGGCGTTCTGCCGTCAGCTTAAATTTCCGCTGTCACCGCAACGGGCCAAGGGCATCACGTTAAATGTCGCAGGCCGGCGAGCGGCGGGATTTGACCCGCAGTTCATTGCGGAGCTGGACGTCTATGCGCAGTCGAAAGGGCGCACCCCGAATGTTTTTGTCTTCAACGCGCTGGCCGAGGCACGGATGGCGCATGGCAAGGCTTTCAATCCAACCAAACAGCAGGCGCAACTGGTGCGCGACCTGGAAAACCTGCCGCAATTTCTTTGCCGGCAGGATGACATCGTGGTGGTCGGGGAAAAGCCCGCAGTGAATTTCCTTAGCGGCATCAAACAGGCTGGATTTCCGCTGCCGGAATTCGTGCCCGCGACGGATGTTGCGCAACTGGCAGAACGAAAACTTGGCCGGTTGCGTCCCTGGGCCTGGAGTTCGGACAGCGTGGAACTGTTTGCGCCACTGTTCGCGCAACTCACGGCGGAGAAGCGCAGCGCGGGACAAAGTTTCAATGCGGGAATCTCAAAGTTTTATTCCAAGGCCTGGAGTTGCGATTGGTTAAGAACCTTTTTACACGCACGCACGGGCAAGCAACGTTGGCTGATTTCCGAAGCAGAAGTCGGCACGGCAGCGGGCACGCTGGAGAGTGCGCTGGCGTCAATCGCCACAATCCGGGCAAGCGGTCATCATAAAATTGTGGTCAAATCAGCGCTCGGTCTGGCCGGCGGCAATGCGCTCCGCCTGTTTGAGGCGGAAGTAGTGGCGGCTCAGCAGCGTTGGCTGGAAAAAGCCCTGGGCGGCGGGCAACAGGTGGTGATCGAACCGTGGATGGAGCGCGAGTTGGATTTCTCGGTCCAACTGGAAATGACGGCGGACGGGCTGCGATTGATCGGTTACACCGGATTAATCAACGATGCGCGGGGGCAGTTCCAGGGCAACACCGCGGCACCGGGATACGCGAAGAAAATACCGGCGCCGGTGCTGGCCTGTTTTCCCGATACACCGGACCTGGCCAGCCGATGCCATGCGTTATACGCGGAGATTTTAACGCGGCTGGAATTGGATCTGCATGCGGCCGGATATCTGGGCCCGCTGGGGATTGACGCTTTTGTTTACCGCACGGCCGACGGAAGCCGGCGACTGAAACCGGTGGTAGAAATCAATCCGCGTTATACGATGGGGCGATTGACCATTGAGTTGATGCGGCAAACAGCCCAAGGCAGTCACGGTCTGCTCCAACTCATCAATCCGGCTGCATTACGCGAGGAAAAGTGCACCGGTTTTGCAGATTATGCGCTCAGCCAGCGCGAACGGTTCCCGCTGCGGCTCACCGGGGATTCCCCGCCGCGCATCGCAGAGGGCGCGCTTTGCTTGAATGATCCGGAGCGGGCGCAAACCGTCCTGGCGACTTTTCTGGTCACGCGCCGCGCGTGATCCAAACCATCCCAACCCGCCCTTGCCCCGAGTTGCGCAAAAAATAGTTGACCGGTCGTATAACTTGAATTAGCGTGTCCATCCTGTTACCGGGCTGGTGGATGTGATCGCCGCCGGTGACACACCAAAAATAATTTATGGGCCGGGTCAGCGACGCAAAAGCAAAGCTATTGGCGGTGGCGTTTGATCTCATTCATGAGCACAGCTACGGCTCGGTGAGCGTGGAACAGATCTGTTCGCGCGCCAAGGTGAACAAGGGCAGTTTTTACTATTTCTTCAAATCCAAGACGGATCTCGTGGTAGCGGCCTACGAGGAGCGCTGGCGCCTCAAGGAAGCGGATTACGAGCGTGTTTTCGCAAGTACGAAGCCCCCTTTGAAACGGCTGGAGCTCTGGTGTGACTACATCCGTGCGACGCAGAAGCAGCGGGAGAAACGCTACGGCCACGTCTGTGGGTGCCCTTACGCGAGCGTGGGCGGAGAACTGGCGACCCAGGACAAAAAAATCCGGATCTCAACCCAGAAACTGATCGAGCGGCACGTGGACTACCTGGCGGTCGCGATTGGCGAAGCCGTGGCGGCAGGTGACGCGCGGGTGAAGGAGGTTCAAACCGTAGCGGAACAGGTGCACGCCTTTGTCATTGGCCTGCTATTGCGCGCGAAAATTTACAATGATCTCAAAATTTTACGCCTGCTGGAGACGGGGGTCTTCGCGCTGATCGGGGCGGAACGGGAACAGGGATCACCACGCGGCAATCTGCGACGTTGAAGTTTTAATTTTATGTGGATTGTTAGCCTCGCTCTGAGACGGCCCTACACCTTTGTGGTGGCGGCGCTTTTGCTGGTCTTGATGACGCCCTTGATCCTTTGGCGGACACCAACGGATATTTTCCCTTCAATCAACATTCCGGTGATCAGCATCGTGTGGAACTATGTCGGGCTGGATTCGCAGCAGTTTGAGCAACGCCTCACGTACGTTAACGAACGCGCCTTGACGGTCACGGTCAACAATATCGAGCACGTTGAATCCACCACCTATAACGGGATTGCCGTGATCAAAGTGTTTTTGCAACCTGGCGCATCGGTGGAGGCGGCGGTGGCGCAGATCACAGCCGTGGCCCAAACAGTTTTGCGGCAGATGCCGCCGGGCACGACGCCGCCCCTGATCATCCAATACAACGCCTCGACGGTTCCGATTCTGCAATACAGTTTCAGCAGCCCGAAAATGTCTGAGCAGGCCCTATTCGACGTGACTGCCAATCAGGTGCGGGTGGGACTGGCCAGCACACGCGGGGCAATGATTCCCTGGCCCTACGGCGGTAAACAGCGAGTGGTGGAGGTGGATCTAAACCTGCCGGCGCTGAAGGAGAAAAACCTGCTGCCGCAGGACGTGGTGAACGCGATCAACGCTCAGAACCTGGTGCTGCCGAGCGGCACAACGAAGATCGGGCGGACGGAATATGACGTGGCGGTGGATGCAAACCCCCTCAAGATTGACGACCTCAATCAGCTGCCGATCAAGGTGGTAAACGGGGCGACGATTTATATCCGCGACGTGGCGCAAGTGCATGACGGGTTCACCCCTCAACAGAATGCTGTGCGGCAGGACGGGGTGCGCGGAGCGCTGCTGACAGTCATGAAGTCCGGCAACGCCTCGACGCTGGACGTGGTGGCTGGCATCAAGGCCATATTGCCGAAGGTAATGGCGACGGTAACTTCCGATTTGCATGTGAAGGAATTTGCCGATCAATCACTGTTTGTGCGGTCGGCCATCAGCGGGGTCTTGCGGGAGGGCGTGATTGCCGCCGCGTTGACAGCCTTGATGATTTTATTGTTCCTGGGATCGTGGCGCAGCACATTCATCATCGCGCTATCGATACCCTTGTCGGTGCTTTGTTCCATCGGTATCCTGAGCGCGCTGGGGGAAACGATCAACCTGATGACGCTGGGCGGGCTCGCGCTGGCGGTCGGCATCCTGGTGGACGATGCGACGGTGGCGATTGAAAACATTCACCATCACCTGGCGGAGGGGAGAGGTCTGGAAGACGCCATCATGACAGGCGCCCAAGAGATTGCGCTGCCGGCGTTTGTCTCAACCCTCTGTATCTGCATTGTCTTTGTGCCGATGTTTTTCCTGGCGGGGGTGGCGCGCTACCTCTTTGTGCCGCTGGCCGAAGCGGTGGTCTTTGCGATGCTGGCGAGCTATGTGATTTCGCGCACACTGGTGCCGACGCTGGTAATGTGGTTTTACAAGAATGTGGAATTGCATGGCGGCCACATGAATGAGACCAAGGCACCGGCATTTATGCAGCCTTTCATGAAATTCCAGAAGGGATTTGAAACCGGATTCGTCCGCTTTCGGGATGGTTATCGGGGATTGCTGGCCGTGTGCTTTGCCCAGCGCGGATTGTTTGCACTCGGCTTCCTGGGTCTCTGCGTGGCTTCCTGGCTATTACTAATGGTGTTGGGGCATGACTTCTTCCCTAGCGTGGACGCCGGGCAATTTCTGCTGCACGTTCGCGCACACACCGGCACGCGGATTGAGGAAACCGAGCGGCTAACAGACCAAGTCAACCACGTGATCCACCGGGAAATTCCGGCGGACGAATTGGGCGGCATCCTGGACAACATCGGGATACCAAACTCATCCATCCAACTGAGTTATAACACCAGCGGCGTGATCGGTCCGGCCGACGCGGACATTCTGGTGCAATTAAAGCCGGGCCACGCCCCGACTCAAAAATATGTCCGCAAATTGCGGACGGACTTGAACCGCGAATTTCCTGGAATGCTGATTTATTTTCTGCCGGCGGATATTGTGAGCCAGACCCTGAACTTTGGCTTGCCGGCGCCGCTGGATATTCAGGTGGTCGGCCACAATCTAGAGGCCAATCGCGCGATTGCTGTGCAGCTGGCGAAGAAGATCAAAAGCATTCCCGGGGCGGTGGATGTGCGGGTAAACCAGCCGGATGACTGGCCGCAATTTAAAATCTCGGTGGATCGTTCGAAAGCGGCCGACCTGGGCCTGACCGAGCAGAACGTGGCGAACTCGGTTTTGCTGGGCTTGAGCGGCAGCAGCCAGGTAACGCCTTCTTACTGGCTGGATCCGCGCGTTGGCATTGAATACCTCATCGATGCCTTCGTACCACAATATGCCATGGATTCCGTCCAACAATTGGAGACGATGCCGATTAGCGCGGGATCAGCCACCGGCAAGGGCGCACAAATCCTCGACAATCTCGCCAGCATCTCGCGGGTGAATGTGGCGCCAGTGGTTTCGCATTACAACGTGATGCCGGTGATTGATGTATACGGCAATGTGGACAACCGCGATCTCGGCGGCGTCTTAAACGACATCCGGCCTCTGGTGGAGCAGGCGAAAAAGGACCTGCCGCGCGGCAGCAGCATCATCGTGCGGGGCCAGGCAGAAACCATGAGGTCGAGTTACCTCGGCCTGGGTATCGGTTTGGTCGGGGCGATAGTACTGATTTATTTCCTGCTGGTGGTCAATTTCCAAAGCTGGCTTGACCCGTTCATCATCATCACTGCGCTGCCCGGGGCGCTGGCCGGCGTGATCTGGGGATTATTCCTGACACAGACCACGATCAGTGTTCCCGCACTGATGGGAGCGATCATGAGCCTGGGGGTGGCGACCGCGAACTCGGTCCTAGTCGTTAGTTTTGCCCGTGAAAATTTGCAACGCGGCATGGAACCGATCACAGCCGCGCTGGAAGCCGGCGCCGGACGCGTCCGACCGGTTTTGATGACCGCACTGGCGATGGTCATTGGGATGCTACCCATGAGCCTTGGCCTGGGTGAAGGCGGCGAACAAAATGCGCCGCTCGGCCGAGCGGTGATCGGGGGCCTGGTGTTCGCCACCTTGGCCACACTCTTTTTTGTTCCCGTGGTTTTCAGCTTTATGCACCGGCATTACCAACACCGGCCAGAGAATTTATCAAAAAAGTCATGAATTCAACTCCTTCAACCCCGCCGCCATCTGTCGGGTTAGGCCGGATCGCCAAGGCCGCCACCCTCTTTGTGATCATTGGACTGGTCATTGGATTTGTACCCCGATGGTACGCACATCGCGCCCTGGCAGCCCAGGAAACCGCGGATGCGCTGCCGATCGTAAGCGTGATCAGCCCGGGTGTAAGCCAGCCTGATTTAAGCACGCCGCTACCGGCAGAAGTGCAGCCCTTTGTGCAGGCGCCCATTTACGCACGCGCCAGCGGCTATCTCAAAAACTGGTACGTGGATATTGGAGATGCGGTCACGAACGGCCAGTTGCTGGCGGAGATTGAAACGCCGGAATTGGACCAGCAAATTCTGCAGGCGCACGCGGATTTGGACCAGGCCAAGGCCGCCGAGGCGCTGGCGAAAATCACCGCCGACCGCTGGGCTGAGCTAGTCAAATCAGCCAGCGTGAGCGACCAGGAGACTGCGGAGAAAACGGCGGATTATGCCCTGAAACAGGCGGCGGTGGAATCGGCTCAAGCCAATTTGGACCGGCTGAATCAGTTGAAGGAATTTGACCGGGTGACAGCGCCGTTCCCAGGCACGATCACACTCCGCAACACGGATATCGGGAAATTGATCACGGCCCAAAGCGGAACAGCCCTGTTCAACCTTGCACAGGTCAATCCCCTGCGCGTTTACGTGCAGGTGCCGCAACCGCTGATTCATGCGGTCCAAGCGGGCCAGATCGCCGAGCTTACCTTTCAAGAAATGCCGGGCCGAACGTTTGAAGCCAAAGTCACCCGCACGGCAGGTGCAGTGGATGCCGTCTCGCGCACCCTGCAGGTGGAATTGCAGGTGGATAATTCGAACGGCGACATCCTTCCCGGCAGTTACGCGCAAGTGCGCTTCCGGGAAATTGCCGGTACCCAACCAGTGGCAGTGATTGCGGACACGGCGCTGATCTTCCGGGCGCAGGGGATGCAAATCGCGCTGGTCGACTCCAACAACAAAGTGACACTGCGGTCCGTCCGGCTCGGGCGCGACTATGGTAATACGGTGGAAGTCTTAAGCGGACTGAATGCGGACGATCGGGTGATCAATAATCCGCCGGATTCGATCGCCGAAGGCGACCAAGTGCAAGTCGCCACGCCTGACTCAACGAATTCCGCGGCCCAATGAAGCCTTTCGTCTTTCCCATCGCCCTGTTTTTGGCGACCGTGCTTGCCGGTTGTGCGGTCGGGCCGGATTATCATCGCGCCTCGGCCCTGCCGAGCCAGCCATTGCCGGAGCGGTTCAACGATGGCACACCTACCAACGCGACAATTTGGAAAGTGGCTGAGCCATCGGCCGGCCAGCCGCGTGGACCTTGGTGGCAAGTGTTTGGGGACGATGAATTGAACGGGCTCGAAACGCTCGCGCTGACGAACAATCAAAATCTAGCCGCAGCCGCCTCGACTTATGAACAGGCGCGCGATCTGGCAGCCGAGGCGCGCGCGGAATATTATCCGCAACTCAGCGCCGGGGGGACGCCGGGCGGAGATATCACCCGTCAGCGGACAAGTTTCAATGAACCGCTTCAAGGTCAGCCGGCCGAAGCGTCGCATACTTACAATACTTTCACCGCCCCGATATATCTCGGTTGGGAAATGGATTTGTGGGGCCGGGTCCGCCGTGAATCCGAGGCGGCAAAAGCGCTTTTCAGGGCTAGCGAGGAGGATTTTCAATCGGCCCGCCTGGCGGTGGCCGCGGAAGTGGCCGACGATTATTTCACCGTGCACACGCTGGATGAGCAATACGCGCTGATCACCAACACGATTGCTTCGTATAAGCATTCGTTTGCCTTGACCCAGAATTTACGGCGCGGCGGCGCGGCCTCGGACCTGGACGTTGCCCAAGCCGCAACGCAATTGCACACGGCGGAGGCCGAATTACCCGATATCGAATTACGCCGGGCGCAAACCTTGCACGCCCTGGCCATTTTGTGCGGCCAGGCGCCGGTGGGTTTTGAGCTCGCGTCAGACGTGTCACTTCCGGAGGTTCCGGGTGTACCACCGAGTGTGCCGAGTGTTCTGCTGGAGCATCGGCCGGATATCGCGGCCGCTGAACGGCGCATGGCGGCGGCCAATGCCGAGGTGGGGGTTGCCAAAGCGGCGTTTTTTCCGACGGTGCGGATTGACGGTCTCGCCGGCCTTCAATCCATCAGCGCAAGCTCCTGGTTCAACGCTTCCAGCCGTTTCTGGTCGGTGGGTCCGTCGCTGCAATTACCCTTGTTTACCGGGGGATTCAACCGGGCGAATCTGGCGGCCGCGCATGCCGCTTACGACACAACCGTGGCTAATTACCGTTCCACCGTGCTGAGCGCCTTCGGCGATGTGGTGGATGAACTGGCTGCGCAACGCTGGCTGGCCGAAGAATGGTCGGCCGAAACGGAAGCAGTGGACTCGGCCGGAAAAGCATTGGAAATCGCCAATAACCGTTATCGCGCCGGGCTGGTGACTTACCTCGACGTGGTGACAGAACAGACGCAGGTGTTGGACATTGAGCAGACGGCCGTGCAGTTAAAGGGAGAACGCCTGACGGCAGCAGTGAACCTGATCAAGGCCCTGGGTGCGGATTGGGACGATGTAAAAGACTGAGCGGAGCTGGAACGGGACGCTTTCTCCCTGGTTTAGCAGACGAGTAAATAACTGGGGAGTTCGATGGGCCAATGCTTTGAATCTAGGCCCCGCGCTATTCTAATTTTTCTTTGCCTGCCGGATCAGTAATTCCAGACTCACTTTTCCGCCCTCACCGGTTGAGAAAATGTGTCTTCTTCCTTTAAACTCATAAACTATAACGAGCGCCTTGTTCCAACCCGGAGTCGGGTCGGCATGCAACCATTCTGGGCGCGCAAAAAATTCGACCGACGGTTGATGCAGCAAACCATTAACACGATAAGTCACGTCGGCAAAAGACACACCGGACCCGTAAGTCGCCGAGATCACCCATAAATCATCGGCCGCAAAAGAAACGGAAGAAGGCGGGACTGAAGAATCGGGGCGAGGATTCGTGGCACAACCATCAAGCAGAAAAAGGCCAACGCCCAAGAGCAGGAAAGATATCTTCATAATCTGAATGAGACCCATTGCCTTGACCAGCGTAGGCCTTTTTTGATTTTCTTCCCGGGAAAATGATTTGCAAGGCATTTCGCGACGAATCTCCAAATGATTTCAAGTGGAGCAGGAATTTAGAATAATCGGGCCTTTGGAGCATTGAAGATTGATAATCGAGGACAGGGACGGCGAAACAATCACGATAATCGGAAACGTGGAATCAGTTGCTCGAATCGACCACGACCTTGCCGAAATGCGCGCCACTTTGCAGATGACGGTAAGCAGCTGCGGCATCGGCAAACGGGAACACCCGGTCAACGACAGGTTTTATGTGATTCAGGGTGATGGCGCGGTTGAAGGCCTCAAACATCAGACGGCTACCAACAAAAATTCCGTTGATTGTGGCCAGTTTTCCCAGGATTTCCCGCAGCGGCACGTCGCTGGTAAAACCGCTGACGCCGCCGACCACATGAACCTGTCCGTTGACTGCGAGCGAGCGCAATGATTTGGGAAAGGTGCCGGTGCCACCCACTTCCACAACATGATCCACGCCCGCCTTATCGGTCAGGCGAAAGACTTCCTCTTCCCAATCGGGCGTGGTGCGATAATTAATGGTGACATCAGCGCCAAGCGCCCGGGCGCGCGCCAGTTTTTCGTCACTGCCGCTGGTGATGATGGTGCGGGCGCCGTGCATTTTGGCGATTTGCAAGGCGAAGATGGAAACACCGCCTGTGCCAAGGAGCAAAACAGTTTGGTCAGCGGCGACATGTCCGCGTGCGACCAGAGCATGCCAGGCGGTCACGCCTGCGCAGGGCAGCGTGGCAGCTTCGGCAAAACTCAGCTGCGGCGGGATGGCAACCAAACCATCCTCGGCCAAGACCACGAATTCCGCAAGCATGCCGCTTAGGGCTCCGCCCAAGGCGGTGCCAAAAACTTCCCGCCGGAAAGTGCCGCCGCTCCAGCCTTGAAAGAAGGTTCCCGCCACGCGGTCGCCGGTTCTCCAATGCGTCACGCCTGCCCCCACGGCAGCGATTTCCCCTGCGCCGTCGGAAAGCGGCACGAGCGGCAAATTGATTTTACCGTAACGGCCGTCAGCGATCATTAGATCGCGATAATTCAGGGAGTTTGCCCGGACACGGACCAACACTTGCCCGGGGCCGGGCTTCGGCTCGGGTATTTCCACGGGCCTTAAAGAATCCGCTCCGGACTGACCTTGAAGTTGGAACGCTTTCATAGTTTAAGGACAAGATAAAGCGGGAACACTGGTGATACAAGTGACCGGGAATTTTGAGCTTGTCCCCATTTTTAAACCACTGAGCGGCGAAAATAAGCTATGACTTTCTGGTGCTGACGGACGGTTTGGTTGACCGTCTTTGTTTTGCTCCCCGAGATATTTGGAAAGGAGAAAGGATGCCCCGCACCACTTTCTCCCTCCCGTTTTCTGGGGTGATTCTTTTTTACCACCACCGGTGGTCTCACTTCAAGCCCAAATTGCCGGTTTGGCTCCGTGTGATTCAGGGGCCCGATACACCTCAGCGGGTGTCGCGTAGCCCAGCGCCTGATGTGGACGGTAATCGTTGTAATCACCAAACCAGTTTCCAACTCCTTGGCGCAATTCCAGTCCATGTTCATAACCACGCAGGTAGATGTCTTCATACTTCAGAATCCGCCACAACCGTTCCACAAACCGGTTGTCCATCCACCGTCCACGACCATCCATGCTCACCAACACTCCGGCTTCCTGCACCGCCCCGACATAGTCGACGGACGTGAACTGAGCTCCCTGATCGGTGTTGGCAATCAACGGCGGTTGGTTCCCCCGGCCAGGGCCAGTTGCCAGCCCTGGACACAGAACGCCGCCTCCAGCGTGATGCTCAACTCCCAGGCCAGCACGAACCGACTCCACCAGTCCATCACCACCATCAGATACATGAACCCGTGCCGCATCGGCAGGTAGGTGATGTCCGCGCACCACACCTGATCGGGACCGGTGATCGCCTTGTTCCTCAATAAATACGGGTAAATCTCGTGTCCAGTCCCAGACACACTCGTCCCGGGCTTGCAATAGATCGCCTCCAGATCCATCACCTTCATCAAGCGCCCAATCCGCTTCTCGTTCACTCGCCAACCCTCCCGCTGCAAGGTCGCCGTCAGCCGAGGTCGTCCATACACCGGATGCTGCAAATGCAGTTCGTCGAGCATACCCAAGTGAGAATTAACCTGGGCCGTGCATTCGAGCGGCTCAATCGTGTTTCTGAAGCGATTGAACAATATACTTGTGCAGTCAGAATAAAGCCTGACTTTGTCAGAGCAATATTGGCGCTAAAAAGATTGGGTGTTGAAGAACGATAATCTAAATGAATGATAAGCTTTCTCCGGAAGAATGGTTTGAACGTTTTCCGGAATTAAAAGACTCCCTGGAAACTAGCAGGAAGCATGAGGAAATTCGCAGAACAATTTTCCCAATAATTGATCAGGATTCTGATTTGTGGTTCATGCTTTCCTCATTTTTAATGGCTTCAGCTGCCATTGATCGTATTGTTACTTTTGCTCAGGAAATGGGTATGCATGAGCTGAAGGCCAACCATGCCAGGTATTTTGTGCAGCCTCACGGTTATGTTTCCTGCGCTGTGGATGTCGATCTCGCTACAGCTGCATTGATTGGATATCCGCGTACTTCTGATTCGAGGCCAAAACTCTCATTTCAAACAGCAGAGGTGGAAACATGTGATCGACTAAAGCTTATTCTCAATTCTGAGGCTTTTGTAAATATCCCATCCAAAATAGCATCAAGTGGTTGTGACGGCGCCTCATATCTGATTGAAGCGAATTTGGAGGGAGTTTATTCCTGGAAATGTCATTGGGTTCCCAAGGATCAAACGTTCTGGGAAATCCAATGTATATTTAATGAACTCATAGCCAAGTGTGGTTTATATAGTTAAAAAAGGCCAGATCGAACCTCATCCACATCCTCCCCAAATCCCCCAAAAACGTGCAGGTCAGCGTCCTTCAGATTCTCATTCAATTTAGGGACCGTATTGTTCGGGTGCCTTTTGCTCTTCTCTTTCAATACTCTCTTCAATCTGTTTTATCCGACCAAACGTTCCACAATGGCGCGTTTCCACTGACTCAACTGAGTCGGATGCACTTGATACTCCCGGGCAATCTCCGCCACCGTCTTTACCCCAGCCAACGCTTCCAATCCCACTTTGGCCTTGAAGGCCGATTGATGTCGCTGCCGTTTCGCTTTCATTTGGTTGTCTGCTCTTTCTACCGCCGTCTCCGGCGGATGTCCATCAGACACCAAACAGTCTTACTTAGCTAGTGGTCCGAATTTCGGGGGCAAGCTCTTTTTTCGCACTGGTAGCCTGGTGGTAGGATGCAGCCGAGAGGTTGAAGCGGGCGTTACGCCATTCCGGACTGCACTTACTTTACGTTCAATTCACGAAGGATGCCAAATTTATCGATACGCTTGCGCAAAGTGGCGCGGGTGATTCCCAAAAGCGTGGCAGCGTGAACCTGATTGTTGTTGGTCTCCTTAAGAGCCTGGATGACCAGCTCGCGTTCAACGGCCGGTATGACTTTGAGTTTAGGGTCGCGTTTGGCCCATTGAAAGAGCTGGCGAGCGAGCGCGGCGGCATCGCCGGAGGCAGCTTCGCCCGGCAGACTGGTCAAGGCCGGCATGGAGGGGCCGGAAAGCTGGCCGGAGATCTCCGGCGGCAGGTCTCCCAGCAGAATCGCGCCGCTTTTGGCCATGACGTGGGCGCGGCGAATTGCGTTCTCGAGCTCGCGAATGTTGCCCGGCCAATGATATTTTTCGAGCACCCGGATGACACTGGCAGCGATGGATTTGGGGGCGCGCTGCTGTTCGCGGGCAAACTTTTTGAGAAAATAATTCACCAGCAGCGGAATGTCCTCACGGCGGTCGCGCAGGGGCGGAATGTGAATGCGGACAACGTTGAGACGGTAAAACAAATCCTCGCGGAACTGGCGGGCGGCGACCGCGGCTTCAAGTGGTTTGTTGGTGGCGGCGATGACGCGCACGTCCACCTGGATCGGCGAGTTTCCGCCTACGCGCTCGAAAGTGCCGCTCTGGAGCACGCGCAGGATTTTGGTCTGGGTGGGCGGCGTCATGTCGCCGATTTCATCCAGGAAAATGGTTCCTTTATTGCATTGCTCGAACTTGCCGACGCGCTGGTTGGTGGCGCCGGTGAAAGAGCCTTTTTCGTGACCAAACAATTCGCTCTCGAGCAACTGCTCGGGAATGGCGGCGCAATTGACAGCGAGGAAGGGCTGCTCACTGCGGTTGCTATGATGATAAATGGCGCGGGCGACGAGCTCCTTGCCGGTGCCGCTTTCGCCGGTGACCAGGGCAGTGGCATCGCTGGCAGCGACTTGTCCAATCAGCTTGAAAACCTGCTGCATAGGTTCGCTGCGTCCCACGATGCCCAATTCGTAGTCCTCGGATTCCAACAGCGGCTCGTAGGAAACGACTTGTTTCATGTCGCGCGCCGCCTTGAGTGCGTTGGCGACGATTTCCTTAAGCTTGGGGATATCAAACGGCTTAAGGAGATAATCATAGGCCCCCAGTTTCATGGCCTCAATGGCAGTCTGGGTAGTGCCGTAAGCCGTCATCAAAATGACGAGCAATTTGGGGTCCGTGTTCCGAATCCGGCGAAGGGTTTCCAATCCGCTCATGCCGGCCATGCGGACATCCATGAGAACCAGGTCGGGCTTGAATTTGGAAATGACCTTCAGGCCCTCTTCTCCGCTGGCGGCGGTGGCGAGCTCGACTTCGGGCGAATCAAAAATCCGCTGGATCGAATAACGCACGTCTTCTTCATCATCAATCAGCAACAGCCTGCTCATTCTCATTAAGATAGTCGATTTTTGCCCGGCGAACAGTCTATTTTGCATGCTCCAACGGGGGTTTCCTCACCGGCGCTGGCCCATCGTGCGTCCGGAGCAGTTGATTTTTTTCCAGGAACTTCATTTCCGCTTTGCACCGGGACGGCGTTGGCGGTTAAAATACGGGTCACATGAAAATTGTTTTGGCTTATTCGGGCGGCCTCGACACATCCGTGCTGTTGTCGTGGATCAAGGAAAAATATAACGCGGAGATGATCGCCTTTTGCGCCGACATCGGGCAGGACGACGAACTGAAGGGCCTGGAAAAAAAGGCCAAAACCACCGGCGCAGCGAAGATTTACATCGACAATTTGCAGGAGGAGTTTGCGAGCGATTTTATTTTCCCGATGATCCGGGCGGGGGCAATCTATGAGGGCCAATATTTTCTTGGCACCAGCATTGCGCGGCCGCTGATCGCGAAGCGGATGGTGGAGATTGCCCGCAAGGAAAAGGCGGACGCAATCGCTCACGGGGCGACCGGCAAAGGAAACGACCAAGTCCGGTTTGAACTGACGGCAGCTGCGCTGGCTCCGGAACTGCAAGTAATTGCGCCGTGGCGCGACGATCGGTATCGCAACGAATTTCCCGGTCGGCAAGAAATGATTGATTATTGTGCCAAGCACAAGATCCCGGTGCAGGCGAGCGCGAAGAAGCCTTACTCGATGGACCGCAACCTTCTGCATATTTCTTACGAGGCGGGCATTCTCGAAGACCCGTGGTATGACAGCACGGATCTAAAAAACCGGGATTATTTCACAACGCTCTCGGTGCTACCCGAGGACGCCCCGGACAAGCCGGAGTTTGTGGAACTCGAATTTGTCAAAGGTGATTGTGTGGCGATAAATCGCAAGCCATTGAATCCGCTCGGGGTAATGAAAGCTTTGAACAAACTGGGTGGCAAACACGGTGTCGGCCGCGTGGATATGGTGGAGAACCGGTTCGTGGGCATGAAGTCGCGTGGCGTGTATGAAACGCCGGGCGGCGCAATTTTACAGTTCGCGCACCGCCAAATGGAGTCACTGACGATGGATCGTGAAGTCATGCACCAACGCGACGCGTTCATCCCCAAATATGCGGAACTGGTCTACAACGGATTCTGGTACGCGCCGGAACGCTATGCGCTGCAGGCTTACGTAGAGGAATCGCAAAAGAACGTGACGGGCACGGTGCGGGTGAAGCTTTACAAGGGCAACATCATGGTGGCCGGGCGCAAATCGCCGGTCAGTCTTTACAATCCGCACATTGCCACGATGGAAGCCGACCCAACCAAGGCCTACAACCAAGACGACGCCACGGGTTTCATCCGATTGAACGGCTTGCGGCTGAAAGTTGCAGCCCGCGTACAGGGTGGAAAATAAGGCGGGAAAACTGCCGGTAAGGATTTTCAGCAACCGTCCTGGAGCGCCCGGTGCGGTCGCTAAACGACCGGCTGGACTTTAGTCTGACTTCTTTGGGTCAGACTTGCGTTATCCAACGGTTTTGCGGAAGGATTACACCTTCATGGGATTCCATCCCGTCGGTTCTTCCCAATGATAAGTGACTTTTTCAGTGCCCATCAGCCACCGGCGCGGGACGGTGGTATGTAACCAGTCCAGCGATTCACAGCCGCCAGGTGCGCCGCCGGACAAGGCGGTTTGCATGGCATTCCGGAAGGCGCTTTTTTGATTCGCCTGAATGGTTCGAGGGTCAACCGAGATAAATAGCGCGGCACCGCTGCGCGCGACGAGATCGAGCCATTGCCGGTCATATTCCCAACGAGTCTGGTTCGTGTGGGCCGCGCAATCAGGATCACAGGCAAAGAAAGTGCCGTTTTGTGGCAATCGGTAAGCCAGGGCATTGATGCCCATGCGCCTTGTCCGCTCCCAGATGTGCCCGGAAGTGTCGTCGCCTACGCGCTGAATCTCAAAATAGCCTGCGCCAAGATGCCCGATGGTGTTGCAGCCCAAAAGCACAGCATCTCCGGCGGCGGCGCGCAAAGTTTGGTAATGACGAAGAATGATCTCGGCATTGGTCAGCGTCGGATCTTGAAAATTCCAATCGCCATCGGTTAACTCGGCGCCCATTTCAAAACCCCATTTGTCGAAAATATCGTAAGTGGAGAAATCGTGCTTGATGAGCTCATAACCCCACGAGCGGACACATGCCACGTCATTGTGAATAAGCTGCCGATTTTCCGGGAGGGTGAGGTCCAGCGGCTTTTCCGCGTCATTCACGGGACCGGGCCGCAGCCTGCTCGGATCATCCACTTGCGTCAATGCGGTTGGCCGAATCCAGATGCCGGGTCGCACTCCAATTTTTTTCATGTCAGTGGCCAAACCGGGCATGTCAGGGAAGCGTTTTGGATCGCCGCTAAGCCACGGGCCGCCGGGAACCGTGGAGCCGGGCGTCCAACCGGCGTCGATCACGCAGTATGGACGGTTCCGGTGACTGGCGGCGAGTTCCGCCAGAAACGCGGCGTCACGTCGCATGGCGTCCGCATCAAAATCATGGCCGTAGGCGTAGTACCAATTATTGTTGCCGCAAATTGGCAAAGGAGCGAGGCGCGGGGCGGGGCACAGTAGCCGACAAAAACGAGTGAGTGCCGCAAACGGGGATTCCTCCCTTGCTGAGGCAAGCGTAATGATAGTTGCCGCGGTAATTTCCCTGTCACCCGGTTGAGACGGGCCGCCGCCGTTGCGAAAATCGAGCCAGAGCGAAACGCCGGCGGCATCGATCGTCCAAAAACAGAACGCGGATGGCTGGGTTTTGACCCCTACCATGAAGGTGCGTCCAGTCGACTCCTGATGCGCCGAGAAGTACCAAGGCAAGACGCGCTCCGGTTGAAGAAAACGCCATTGCAGATCGCCGTAACCGCGTTCCCAATGGTCTCCCAGGAATAATGTGTCGTCAGGAAAGGCGGTTTCCCAGCGCAGGACAATCCGCGACAGTGGCCCGCTGGGACAGTCGACGCGGACCTTCAGTCCGGCTGCCGAGAAATCCATATTCACCGCGACCTGCCCGGAAGTGAAACGTGAACCCTGTCGTTGGGCCTGCTTCATCTGGTTGCCCGCTTGATCAACGAACACCCTGGCCGGCAGATCCGGGAACCGCGCAAGTGCACCGGAATTTTTGGCCGGACCTGGGCCATTATCGGCAGCCAGGACTGGCGGTGAGCCGGGCAGCAGTAATGTGCCGGCGCCCAAGGTGAGTGCATTGCGGAAAAATGCCCTTCGTGAGGCTTTAAAAGCTGCGTCGGGTTTGGCAGGTTTATGAAGCGGAGGTGGGTTCAAGGCGTCTTTAACGGAAGGTTTTTGCATGGCGCGAAAGTTCACCACTGATAAAGCCAGACGTACGTCGTGTAAGTGGCTGGCGGCGGATTATGAAAAACATCGCCGCCGATTTTCTCACCACAACGGCAAGTTAGCCGGAAGCCATTTTGAAAGAACACCGGGTCGTCCTCGTGGAAACGGTAAGCGGAAAACTCATTCTTTACCGGATTAAAATGCGTCAAACCTGCCACCGGCGTCGTGTAACGACCGCGGTTGAAATAATAAGTTCCCAGAAAATAATCTTCCAGCCCGGAGGACAGCATCAAGGGTTTTTGCGCCCCGCCGACGTAAGCCCGCATGCATGCCTCCATATAACTTAAATCCTGCCAGCGATCTTTCGCATCCGGCAGAGTGCGCAAACCCTTGGCCGCCATCGTGACTTCATATAGCGCACCATCGCCAGGCACGTCACACAAGGCGAACTCTTCAAGCGGTTGGGCCGTGTGGTTTTCCATTTTGTACAGGTGCAGACGGGCGGTGTCGGGCAGTCTCACACCGCCAATTTCCACCGGCAGATTTTCTGTGCCGCGAATGATCCACCAGAACAACGGGTTATCGTCCGCGTCCGGCGCGCGTTGTGCCGTAACTCGGATGCTGCTACCGAATGGGATGCGGTAGGTATCATAGACATTGGCGCCGCCGCCCGTTTTGCCAATCCGGGCGATACCCCAAGGAGCAAAGTCATCGCCGAAGCCGATGCCGTGCCCCAGGAAAAGTTCCATGTCGATCGAGGCGTTGGTCTCACCGTCCACATAAATGCAAATTCGAGTTTTCTCGCATCCTTTCCAACCGCCGCCGAACCACATGTGCGTCAGACAGCCCTTGCCGGTATGGTGGAACAATTCCACTTCCGTGTCTCCCTTCAACACGTGCTGCTCCTTGCCCATTGTGCCGAAAGTCTTGAGACCAGCGTCCGCATTCGTTGGAGGAAGTTGGGCAGTCACCGGCAGCGCGACCAAGAGGCAGACGGCCGTGACAAAATAATTAATTCCTGTCATCGAAGCTTGGAGTAAAGCGATGAGCTTTAATGAATCAGCGATTTAAAGCAATTTGAATTTCTGCAAAAGAAATACGCTGAGGCCACTTTCAAGGCCTGAATTGGTATTATTAAGCGCGCTCATCGAAATACCCTTTGACCTTTCCCAATTGATTGCATCGGGCGCTTGCGGTCAACTGTTTGCCTGAGGTAAACTTTCACAATTGGGCGGCTTTAGCATCGGGTCGCGACCAAGCTCATTCGGACCGGCAGGGCTGTGATTAAACGGTTGCGCGCGTGGTGGAATGGCAGACACGCCAGACTTAGGATTCGAATTTTGGCACTTTCCGAGGGTTTCTGTGGGCTTCACGAAAACCGTTAAACCAATTATGATTAAAGGATAAAACCCACTTTTACCAGGCTTCTAAAGGGTTTCGTTCAAAATGGCAATACTGTCGCAATTACTGTCGCACTTTTTTGGTCGACTTACGGCCCACAAATTGGCTAATCGAAGGATGTTGATGAGCCTCCTAATTGCAATCCCCGCCACGAAGCCAGATATTTGGCCTACAGTTTGGCGCTGGCGCGGTCGGGCTGGTCGAGGTCGGGTGTTGAAATGATCCGGCGTCTTGGCGACTGCAATAGCAAATGAAAGACCGCGACAACCAGGGATTGACAGCGGGCGAAAATGGTGAGAAAAAGTCGCAGGCAAGTAGCGATTCAATCAGAACCTCAACAAACCAACGAGCACAATCATGAAATCAAAACTGCACTTGATAAGCATCTGGCTGACATTTATGGCTGGCATTTATCAGGATGGTGCGCAAACTTCTAAATTTTTCCGAATCGTCGGGCCGACGGCGACAACCATCTCAGCTTTCAATGTGGATGGCACAATTTTTTGGAGCGGTGCAAATTCTGGAGCGACCTATCAAGTTCAAGCCACCACTTCATTGGCCGCCGGCAGCAATTGGGTTGATTTCGTACAAATTCCAGTAACTAATTACTCGAATACCAATCTGATCATTTCTTTCGATCCTCCTCCGGGCATGGCGCTCATTCCGGCAGGCACCTTCACGATCGGGGACACTTTGGACGGCGAGAAAGATGCCATCTCGACAAATGTTTATGTGTCGGCGTTTTACATGGACATGAACCTGGTGAGCTATGCACAATGGCAGTCGACATATTCTTATGCAACGAACCAAGGATATGAGTTTGACGATGCCGGTGGCGGTAAAGATTCAAACCACCCTGTATACGAAGTGTCTTGGTATGACGCCTTAAAGTGGAGCAATGCGCGATCGCAGCAGGCGGGATTGACTCCGGTGTATTACTCGGATCCGGCGCTGACAGAGGTTTTCAGCAATTCTGATGTCTCGCCTTATGTAAATTGGGCTGCTAATGGCTATCGGTTACCGACGGAAGCAGAGTGGGAAAAGGCAGCGCGAGGTGGCTTGAGGGGATACCGGTTTCCTTGGGGTGACACGATTTCCTGGCAACAAGCGAATTACGTAGGTGATCACGGTGGAAATGGATTCCCCTACGATTATTCTGCTACGAACGGTTATGATCCAACCTTTGATACGGGGTTGTCTCCCTATACGAGTCCGGTGGGCTTTTTTGCTCCCAATGGATATGGCTTAAACGATATGGCTGGCAATGTCTTTGAATGGTGTTGGGATTGGTATGCGGCGGCGAAGAATTATCCACCCGGCAGTCCATATTTAGGAGGGTATGATCCACGTGGACCAGCTTCTTCCCCAACCGGCACTCGTGTGGTTCGAGGCGGCTCTTGGTTTGACGTTGCCTACTCAGCCCGCTGTGCCTGTCGTTACGACCTAGACCCGCTGACCATCGACAGCATCTACGGGTTCCGTTGTGTGAGGGGTCTTTAGTTTTTGCTACTCTTTGCCGCAAACAAAAACCCCGCTGGTTAGACGGGGGGCGCTGTTGAGGATTGGCGGGTTATCAGCAGCCGCGATTTAAACTTTGGCAGCATCGCAATATTCCTTGAGGCGACCGGTTTCAAAACTGGCGTTGTAGGTTAAGAATCCCATTTCAGCCTTCAAGACTGGGAAGTCAGAAGTTCGGCCTCTTGCGACCTATGCTTTGGATGCTTCCGAAGTCGATTCCTTGCCGGCCTCTGACTTTGGCTGGTCTTTTGGTTGAGTAAAAGTCATGCTGTTCAAAAGGACTTCTGGCCACGGACCGCGCGCTGTCAAATTAAGCAATAATTCACGGATGGCACCGTAAAGCAGGGCTGCGCCATTGGCCGAGACCAACAACTGAATCTTTTCGGCTGGCCATCCATTCATGACATGAAATAAACCCACAGCATGAATCTCGCCGGTGTAACATGCCTCTTCTTTGGGCGGCGATGAGATTTTCAACCGTAAAACCACTTGCCATTGCTTGGTGTCGTCACTGGACTGGCCGACCTCCACCTGACAATTCAATTGGTTGGCAACTCCCGGCTTGCCGTTCGAATTCGCATCCAACTGCACTTTCGTAAAAAAGTGTCGCTCAAGCTGCAACGGGGAGTGGTGCATTGTTCAAAATTTGTTGATCCAAATTGACTCTCCGACTCTCAAAATCGCTGGGATTCCAGATCTTTACCGGGGTGCGTTTCGGCTCCTCGTGCAATACGTCAATCCACATGGCTTGGGTGCCCTTGGGTTGCAGATGGCTTCGAAATTCACAGTCAAGCGCCCGCGCAATTCTGACCATCGTGGCCAATTCAAAATTGTTTCGACCGTTCAACAGGCGGGTCACGAGCGCAGGCTGGGCTTCCAACTTCACGGCAAGCTGACCCTTAGTGACGCCAAGTTGTTTCATGCGATCCAAGGTTTCGCGGGTGAAGTCCAGCTTGGCTACCTCAACCCAGTAACCAAGTCTTTGCTCAGTCTGCCCAAAGAATTGTTCAAAGCTCTCGAAGCTTCCGTAAGGTTGTTCATTTTGTTTGCGCATGGGTTAGTGTTCCTTGTTGCTTGCAGGTAAAATAGTCGCGTTTCAGGATCTCCGCGCGTTTCAGTTCGCGTTTTGGTGCCTTCTGGCCATCTTTAAGGTAACCGTGGGTGCAAATAATCAAGGCGCCTTCGTCTTTAAAACAGATCAGGCGCAGGCCGCCAGACGTTTTGAATTCATGGAGGCCATCGGTGCCAGGTAAATCCTTAAACTTGTTGTCATCGGCCGGCGGTCCATAATTCGCTGTCTCGGTTAATAACGCTGCTAATTTTTCAAACTGCTTTGGCCGCAACTGCGCATGTTCCTGAAAAAAGGCCAAAGTCGCACATCTATCACGCTTTTGGTCATCCGTCGTGGTGGCAATGGCTCGGATCGTGAGCCTCTCACCCTTTCGTATGACCAAAGTCTTCATTGATATATTTTACTTAAAAGTTAAATTTGGCAAGTGTATATTTATTAATAACTTATAATAAGTTGATATACAATGCATTATAAAGCAACTTCGTTTGACTGTTTGCATCCTCTTTCGGTCTGAAATTTGGTGTCACGAGCTGGACATAAAGCGCGCGTACTTAATCCCCTGCTTCCATATTTAGGTCTTTCACAATCGGGGCAAAAACCTTTTGCATCGTCTCAAGTCGCTGACGCAACCACTCAAAATGCTGCGGCCAGAGCTTTTCATTAAGAATATCAGCGTCTTGCCGGGTATAAATCTTGCACATGGCCGCTTTCTCCGGGTTGTGCCAAATTAATGGAAACCCAAGAGATTTCTCAATTGAATCCTTCCGTTTTTTAAGTGTCTCGAATTCCTGTTTGGCGTTTGGACCATCGAGGTATAGCTGGACGCGAATTTCCGGCGTTTTATTGTTTGTTTCAGAATTTCGACTTGAAACGATTGATGACAGATGAACACCTGATCTGCCAATGGCATGATTTGTCCAATGTTGCGGCAGGGGCTTTTGGCACCGCACGAAACTGCCTTTTGATTCCATGTACGCCTTGAAAGCGGTCCAAAACCCCAGCTGGAATTGCTTCTGTTCTGAAACTTCGCCAAATCCTGCCGCAGCTTTCTGCACCGTGCGCGACCAATCGTTGGGTTGGCTAATGATATTAAATTTTGGAGCAATAGGTGATTCCCCAATTTGCCAAAGCTCAATTTCGAGACCGAAAAGATTTATTTTTTCATCGGTCCTCTCATTTAACCAGTCCATTGCCGCGCGATGCTCCTGTGTGAATCGTTCAGCGATCCAGACGATGGTTACTGCATTTAGGCCGGCCGCATATGTTATCAGCTGACCAAGATGCGAATGATCTGTGCGGGCCAATTGATTTTCAATTAAAACCCAACTGTCATTGGCGGTGTTCTTACACAGAATATCAGCGCGAAATGGTCCGACTTCCTTCTCCTGCGATTCGAGCTCCAATTCTATCCCAATAACTTCACCCAATAGTTTCAAATTATCTTCCTGGGCCAGCCAAGGTGTGAAGTCGATGGACTCCGATGTCCACGCCTCTCGAAGGTCAACTTTGTGCAAACGCCCGAGGTTTTTTGTACTCATATCAAATCTCTTCCTTGATTGTTTTTCCCAAGATAGCGGGACTACATCCGATATCCAGCTTGATCAACATATTCCGGCAGGTACGGGGTGGGACAAAAGCCATCCCACCCCGCGTTTTGATAATTATAAGCCACCGGCCGGCTCATTTATTGGAACACGCCCCCGGACTTGCTGACGGAATCTTTCACTTTCGCCATGACGTCAGCTACTAATTTGCTGGCGTTTTCGTTCGCGGCTTCACCGGGGATCGGCGCGGCCACATCATAGATTCCATCAATGTCTTGAGCACGCTCGTGTGTCGAACCGGTGCCGCGGTGCGCATAAGCTGCCGCCCAGTCCTTCACGCGCTCGTGGAACAGACGTTGAGCGGCCAATTCATGCAAGTCCGTAAAAACACGCCGCGCAATCTCATCAACCACCTGCTGCTTCATCTCGTCAGGCGCATGACCCGGTTCCCAACGCAATGGAGACCCGAGGAACACGATGATGTGCTCGCTCAGTCGCAAGATGAAATCCGCCACCGGCCGCAGGGTGTCATATTCAAACATGCCCTGCTCGGCGAAACGCCGCGACAAAGCCTTAATCCGCGTCCAGTGCTCTGACGAAACGTTTGAGCGCGATGGCAACTTGAGTTTCGCCCGCCAGGGGTCTCGAAATGCATTCATTGCCTGCGGGATGCACAGGATCAAATTGGTCACGTCGTAAACCGGCGTAACAGTTGCTGGCGGCGGCGGAATGATCGTCGCCTGGATCGCCACCACTAATCGGCGGAGTTCATCCAGCGTCATTTTCGCCTTTTCCTTGATGGGATCCTGGATGTTCGAGACAAAGAACACGCGCTCCGAAACCGTCCGATTCAACGCATTCTCTGCGCTCCGGCCAAGCACTTCCCGTACGCTGCCGATAGCGTTCTGTAGGGATTTGTAAACGTGCTCCTTTTTCGCCGTGGCATTTGGCAGGTTATCGCCTTTTACCCCGTCAAAATGCGTGAAACATACAATCAACTTGTTTTCGTGCCCGCTCGCCGCGAGCGTCCGCAACAAGGCTTGCGGCCCGGCCTGCATCGGCTGCTCTGCACTGTCCACCAGCACCACTGCGTCCACTTCATTCAAACGCTGAGTGATGTTGGTCGAAATACTGGCGCTTGAATCCGGTGTGTGGCCCAGACCCTCGCCGTCCATCAAGACCAACTTGCACTCGCAATCTCCCAACCAGTCAGGGCGAAACTGTCCCCGCACCCGGCTGCCTTGTACCAGCGGCGTGAGCAATTTCCCGAAGTTTGGTGCATAATTGCTGGAAAACCGGTTCACGGTTTTAATAAATTCCCTACGATCCGTAGTTTCAAACTGCCACAGCAATGGCCAGTCGCTGCGGTCGCGCCGAAAGCCCTCGGGCGCGAGCATGGAAAACCGTTCTTCCACACGATCCATGATTTCGTCCACGAGCCCGTGAAAATCATCGCGCTGGCGCAACGCGTGCTCAAAGAGTTCTTGGAATGTATCCAGCTCCTTTTTTTCCATTCGCTTAAGATTCACTCCCAACTCCTTCTCGGCTTGCATCAAGGTCTCTCCGGCGATTTCCTCAATCCGTGAAACATACTGGGAGATCTGCTCGGCCATCGCCAGCCGCTCCGCCTCCGTCACTTCAGGCAGTTCGTCGACCGACGGCCCACTGTCCTCGTCCTCCTCGTCGCTGAGCTCGCCCTGACGCTCCTTCACGCCACCCAAAATGTAACTCAACCGGAAACGCTGCTCGCTATGCTCCAACAGCCGCGATGTCGGGCTTGTCAATTTCCCAACCTCAAACAGGCTGGTAGTCGCCGCCGCCAGGGCACACTCTTCAACCAGCATTCGAACCTGTTCGCGCGGAAAGAAGGTCACCACCGCCCTGAAAACAGTATCTGTTGCCAGCACAATTTCGATGTCGCATACGGTTGTTTTCGCGGTCGAGGTGGACGGGAAACGCTCAGTTGCCGGATCCGTCCCGATGATTTGCCGCACCAGAGTTGTCTTGCCGGCACCTGTGGTTCCCAGGAAACGCGCCCGCGCATATCCTTCTTCCGTGCCGGGCAGAGGGATGACTTCATTTCGCAGTGCCCACGCATCCTGATTCGCCGGGAGCAGGTCAGCTTCGCACCGGCGGGTGAATCCGCCATTAGCCATCGCATCATAAAAAAGATTGCGGGTGAAGGCCGAAAATTCGGCGTAGGTTTCGCCATCGTCAGCCAGCGTCCATCCAAGCTCGATCCTGACGTGACCTCGCAGTGCAATACGCTTATCACCATGCGGCTAAAGAATCCCGATGATCAGCGCTTCATCGCCAAGGCTTCCGATATGGTGAGCCAAGCTGATATTGACGAGTTGCCCAGCCTGTCAACCGGCGAGGCGCTCATCTGCGGCCGGTCCATCCCGGCCCCGCTTTTGGTGAAGGTCGGCACCAAGGCCTTGTTGCACGGCGGCCAGTCCCCCGAAGTCATCCACCTCTGGGGCAAGTGGAATGGTGAAGGAACTTGATCATGATCCCCGGCGAAACAGAACAATTGAAAATCGCCGCTGACCTGTTCCCACAGGCGGTGGTCCGCGGGCTGCCAGATTTTTCCTGTAATATCCACAGTTTTGGGTGCAGTTACTGGAGCGCACTCGGCCAGCATGGAGGGTTCTCTGCCATTTGTGAACTGCCTGTCCCAAACGTCGGCGTTGCGGCGTTGATGGCAGACAACGTCATCTCCGATAGCGGCTGGTTTCAGAAAAACTCGGACCAACCCGATGTGCTCGTCGAATTCGAGCGCTACTCAGACGCGGGAGATGGGGCGAAGTTGGTCTCCAAAGTGGAAAACCTCCTGCTCGGATATTGGCGCTGGAGTCAGCAGCCCAAATTGTTGGTGTTGGCATATTGGACCAAGGGCCTGCGCAACCTGCCGGACCATCATGCCATGCGGGCGACCATCCGTTCGGGCTTCACCACGGCGGCGCGGGAAAAAGTCCCGGGCACACCTGCCGTCGGCCTTCGCTTTTTCCAGTTTGTTTTTGAAGAACTTCCGCTTGAGCGCTGGAAGTTGACGCGAATTATTGAAAGGGGGACTGAATGAGCCGGACCAGATTCTTTTTGCCGAGTGCCGATCGTCGGCTGGGCGACCGTTATGAGTTGATCGAATGCCTCGGCGATGGCAGCCACGGCTGGGTTTGGAAGGCCCACCGTTTGAGCGACAATGCCATCGTCGCCCTGAAGATCCCCAAGGATCAGGGCAGCAGTAATTCAGAGCTGGAAGAAGGTTCGTTGCTGATCGACACGGCGCCACATCCTATCTCCGTTGCGCTATTTTATATCGATGAAATCTACGGAATACGCGTTTCGAGTATCCCGGATGTGCAGCCCGCCACAGCCGGTTTCGCTCTCTGTCCTTTGGGCCACCCGCCAGATGTTTATTCTCTGGTTTGGCCTTCCAGCGACGCTGACTTAAAAGTTTGCTGACCTTGCGGCAGTGTGGGCGACAACAGAACCGTTGGTGAAAACTGGTTCTGGGATCGGGCTCAAACCATTTTTTGCAAAAAAGACACCTCTTGAGACGGTGCTTGAATTGCATTCAGCATTATGGGCTGGGGCAATTTTTCGGGTTTTGGCGTTTCGATTTTCGCTTGCCAGTGTTCAGCATGTTTACAATCAAATACTTAACTCTGTAAACTCAGATTTGCTGACTTTGTGAGAATCCCAGTCATTAAAGCAGGACAAAACGAGTTTGCTGACATTTTTTGGCGACTGGAGCGAGACTTCAAAATGACGAAGGCTGCGGTGGCCCGTTCCCTGCGTATTGAGCGTTCATACGTCACGATACTCATCAACGGCAAGCGCACACCCCACATTCGCACGCTTGAGACCATGCGGGAATTCGAGATGGGTCGGGGTGAAATATGCAAAGGTGGAAATTATGGAAAGATTGGGTTGGGGCATGGTGATTTGTTTTTTTTGCTATTTTTGAGTTTGTTTTTGGCGAGGGATGGGGGTATGAGGAAGAATGGCGTAATCTGTGAAAGAACAGCCGTTTTTATTCGCTCCTTCGTTCATTATTTGAGTCACTGGCTTGGTCCCGTTTTGCCACCAGCACTGCTGCGGATTTTAGGCATCCCTTCCAAGCGGCATTCACAACGGCTTATCGGTTTTCTTAACCGGCAAGAGGTTGAAGCCATTTTGGCGGCTACGGGCGAGACTTGGACCGGGCAGCGGGACCATTTGCTGTTCCTGCTGCTCTATAATACTGGCGCCCGAATATCGGAAATCCTGTCGTTGAAGGTAAGCAACCTTGCCATTGCGGAGCAGCATATCGAATTGCTGGGGAAAGGACGTAAACATCGGCGTGTTCCCTTGTGGCCGCAGACCCAGAAACGACTGCGTACATGGCTCAAGAACAATCACTTCGCACCTGATGCTCCGTTGCTGCCCAATCGCTTTGGTCAACGTCTGACTCGTGCCGGCGCAGCCTATCAACTCCAGAAAGTAATCAACCGGGCCTCCACAGAAATGCCAAGCCTCAAGACACGCCATATCTCTCCGCACTCATTTCGCCACTCGACGGCCATGGCTTTGTTGGAAGCCAATGTTCCCACTGACGTCATTGCTCTTTACCTTGGCCATGAAAGCCCACAAACAACTCATCTTTACGTTGAAGCCAGCTTGCAACTGAAAAAACAAGCACTGGCGAAAGTGGAGCCTCCCAAAACAAAGCGGTGTCGTTTCCGTCTCGCCGAAGCGGATCTCCTGTTCCTCGAAAACCTTTAATTATGTCAAGTTCATCAACAAAAATACCCTGCTATTTTAACGCCCAAGCAAACGACCTTCACATAACTTCCACCTTTGCATATTTCACCTTATGGAAAGCTTGCCATAAGGTGAAGTATTGGGCTTGGCCTTTGGCGGCGGCGTTGGGGGCGGATTCGAGGAGTTCCTGATTGATCAGGGGGTTGATTGCCGAACCTCGGCTTGGCATTGTTTGTTGCATCATTGTTTTAATTACTAGGGATTTGTGACCCAATTAAATTAAGGGACGAGAGGTTGGAGGCTGTGGGTCAAAGTCTGATCCCTCGCAGGATTTGCAGGATGATGTCCGCCAGTGCTGAGGACGGTATTTATCTTGTGTTCAAACCCAGCTCTCATTTAATTTTAATGGGGTCTTGAAAAATGAATAAACCAACACGAGTTTTAACCGCCATACTCGTCTCGCTGGTGCTTGGTGGTATGTTTGCATACCAAGATGCGCAAAAAAACGCCCCGCCGTATCAGCAACATCCGGTGACAGTAGTTGCGACGGACTTTTTCTGCGGGGCTTTGTCTGGGTTAATCTGCTATTTGGGAAGTGGATTGCTTGCTAGGCGAAAAGAAAGGAAACTAAAGCAAGCCGAAGACGATAACTTTTATGATGAAGTTGCGCGTGAGTTGCAGGAGAAGAAATTGGTTGCCGGACTCTGGACAAAGGCTTATGCAGAAATGGGCGGTGACGATGCCAAAGCGCGAGCGCTATACATAAAATATCGCGCTGCACAATTGGCAGAAGCCAATCGCCAGCGACGTGGGGACCAACAGCCAGAAGCGCAAGCCGAACAATCGAACCCGCTGGAGCCAGCCAAACAAATAGCAAATGCGTCAACCAAATCGAAACCTGGAGTAATTTTGGCTGTTCTCGCTGGTGTAGTCATCGTGATAGTTATATTGGTAAATTCGGGAAACAATTCTACCAGCACCACAAGTTCAATTTCGACAGGCTCTAAAAATCCATCCGATGGCAGC
>Ga0302320_10001808_pt1 | contig 51089 bp, 42 predicted proteins | sample Bog_T0_3_FD_202130 | JGI IMG/M metagenome (GOLD analysis project Ga0302320, IMG submission 202130) | Peat permafrost microbial communities from Stordalen Mire near Abisko, Sweden - Bog_T0_3 | ecosystem: Environmental > Terrestrial > Soil > Wetlands > Peat | place: Sweden: Abisko, Stordalen Mire... | reverse complement strand
TCGTTTACGCTAGAGCAAGACAAGGCCCGTCAAGCTTACTTAGAAGAAGGCGGAATTAGCGTTATAAGGTTTCTAAACTACGATGTCCTCCACTCGTTGGACTTCGTATTAGAGAGAATCTGCGAGCACTGTTCGGCCCATGTCCAAGTTTGGGAGCCTGATGGCTGCGCCGACGAAGAGGATCAGTGATGCATGTACAAAATGCCTAGCTCCATCTTCGCTACGCGCCTCGTGCGATCTTGGCTTTCGGCCGGGGATCGTAATTGGCCCGACCGGCGGTGACACGGCGTCGCCGAGCTTGGAATGCATATAAAGGAAGGGACTGTTCGTGCCGGACCCCCTCCCCTCCGGTTCGTTCCTCACCGACTCCCCTCGCGGTGGAGGGGAATAAGGGTTTTAGGGCGATAGCAACGCAATCCGTCTTGTACAGGTTATCTTGGAGACAAGGCGCCAGAGGCGCGCATACGGAAGAACCCTCGCCCTACCCTCCATTGGTGCTACGGCGAAATGCTGCTTGGCGACCACCGGTGGCCGGTTGCCTCTCCTTAGCCGATATCGCTTGCTTACAAGGTCGGCGGCCTGTTCGCATTCCGAAGCTGTCTCGCTGGTGGAGCGGAATCGACTCCACGGGAGGGGGATTGGCTGGATGGATGTCCAACCGCAGATCGGCGCTGAGGGACGGAGTCGGGCTCCTCAAGGCCGACCTGCGGTTGGACGCAATCGGGAAGGAAACGGGACTTGCCTAGATCAGTTCGGCGGGCAACGCTCTAGCGCGGCGCCAGGCAATTCGACTATGCTTTTTGGGTGATCGCCCAAACCCATTCCGCAACCCTTGTGGGTATCGACGCGGTTCCGGTTGTGATCGAGGTCGACCTGCAGGGCGGGATACAGGATGGAGATCGATACTTCATTTTGGTAGGTCTACCCGACAAGGCGGTGCAGGAGAGCAAAGAGCGGGTCCGGACTGCGATTAGAAACAGCGGGCTGGATTTCCCGAATAAGAAGATCATGTGCAACCTGGCGCCGGGGGACATTCGGAAGGAGGGCCCCTGGTTGGATCTGCCGATGGCGATTGCGATCTGTGCGGTCAGCCGGCAGGTCTCGGCGGACGACCTGAAGACGACGCTTCTGCTGGGCGAGCTTGGGTTGGATGGGGTCTTGAGGCCGATCGATGGAGCCGTCAGCGTTGCCTTGATGGCGATGGAGCAAGGTTTCAAAAAGCTCATCGTTCCGATCGACAACGCAGCGGAGGCCTCGGTGGCAACCGGGGTCGATGTATACGGGGTGCAGACCCTGTTGGAGGCGGTTGAACTGCTGAACGGATCGAACCTGTTTTCGCCGCAGCGGTTTGAGGACACCGCGAACTCGAGGCAAGCCGAATATCTGGTCGACTACAACGATGTGAAAGGTCAGCGGCATGCAGTGCGGGCGCTTGAGATTGCGGCCGCCGGTGGCCACAACATGCTGATGACCGGCCCGCCCGGATCAGGGAAAACGATGTTGGCGAGACGTCTGCCGACAATCTTGCCGGAATTGTCGCTTGAGGAAAGCATCGCGGTGACTCGAATCTTCAGCGCCACTGGGGAGAAGGGAGGTCGAAAGGGTCTCATTTGGGAACGCCCCTTCCGTTCGCCCCACCACAGCGCCAGTCATGCGTCGATCGTTGGCGGAGGACGAAACCCGAAACCAGGCGAAATCTCGATGGCGCATTTGGGCGTTCTATTCATGGACGAAATGCCGGAGTTTGAAAGGCCGACTTTGGAAGCGTTGCGGCAACCTTTGGAGGACGGGTTGGTGACGGTCGCGCGAGTGCAGAACACGATGACTTTCCCGGCCGAGTGCATCCTCATCGGTGCGATGAATCCTTGCCCTTGTGGATTCAAAGGGTTGCCGGAGCAGAAGTGCGTTTCCAGTCCAGCGACCTGTGGTCGGTACGCCGGGAAGATTAGCGGACCACTCATGGACCGGATCGATTTGCATATCGAAGTTCCCCGACTGAAGCCGGATGAGTTGATTGGCGCGCCAGCCGGCGAATCGAGCACACCGATTCGGGAGCGGGTCATTGCAGCGCGACAAAAACAGCACGCCCGACTCGGAAATCACCGAGTGAACGCCAAGATGTCCCCCCGCGAGATACGGGACATGGTGCCGCTGGACAAAGAGAGCGAAGATTTCATGAAACTGGTGATGGCAAGGATGAACCTAAGCGCCCGCGTTTACGACCGACTGCTCAAGGTCGGCAGAACGATCGCCGACCTGGCCAACGACGATCGTGTCGTCAAGAAGCACCTGTCCGAAGCTGTGCAGTATCGCGACAGGACGGAAGGGTGAATCTCGAAGGCAGCAAGTCCGTAAAACGGAAGTGGCCGTTTACAGGGAGGGTGTCACAATATATCTGATGAGCATGCCATCCGAATTCGGTCGCAGGGTCGCGAGGTTATCGACTGAACCGGCCGCGAGGCTGGACGAAGTGAACTCAACCCTCTTGGACGAACCCCTCCAAGAGGACGAGTGGGCGCTTTACGAACCCGAAGTCAACTGGACTAGGGGTGAAGATGCCGCGAGGGCGATGGCGATCCGGCTCAAGCAGGCAAAGGGCCGAGCCTTTTTCAAGTTCTTCTTCAGCGGCAATATCGCTTGCGGCAAGTCGACCGAGATTACTCGCCTTCTAAAGGTATTAAGCGGTCTCTACCACGGGGTCCGAATCGACATCCGCAACTGGGTGAACACGTCGGACTTCGAAGCGCACGAGATCCTGCTGGCGATCGTTTTCGCGATGAACGACGCGATGATCGAGAAGGTTGAAGCGCTGAATTTGCAGGTCCAGCCGGATCCTGAATTGATCCGCCAGATTGAGAATTGGACTAAAGAAACAGAATACGTCGACACGGTCAAGAGTGAGCATTCCGCCGAAGGCGACTGGAAATTGCTCAAAAAGTTAGGTTTGCAGGTGTCCGCAAGGTCAAGGTTGTCGCATGTGTTCACAACCGAGACTCGTGAGAAGCAGAGAAGACGCTTCTCAGAGTTGATGAAGCTCACCAACCTGTTCCTGGGCGAGTGCTACGAGATTCTGCGAAATACGGCCGACGAACCGGAGTGGCTGATTCTTATCGAGGAACTGGATAAGTCGCCGAATATGGCGAAGCTTCAGGAAGTGCTCGGCAACGCGGTGCTCTTTACGGATATTCAGGGGCACCTGATCTGCAACATCCCTGCCGCGGCCAGAATCGCCGAGATCGGATCGCAATTACCTCTGCCGGTACAGAGAATCTACGATGTGCCGGTCTACAACACCGACCATGGGCCAAACGAAGACGGGCGGGCCGCCGTTGGGAAGGCTCTCTCTAGGCGAATTCGTGATGAGCTGTTCGCGGAGGGACAGGCTGAGCGACTCATCGTTGCCTCGGGCGGCAACCTGCGCACCCTGTTTCGAATGGTCGATACCTCGGCGGTTCAGTCGCTCATCAGGCTTGAGAGACAGCGATCGGCGGATCCGGAAGCGGGACCGATCAGCAGGGAAGGGGTCACCCACGCAATCAACGGAATGCGTGCCGAATACCGCGATCGCCTGGGAACGGTCGGCTTGGGTCAGAACGAGCCATCGACTCAGGACAAGCTGAAACGGCTGGTGGAAATCTATGAGCAGCGGCCAGGGCACGACATTCCCGATCCGATTTTGGTCCAGCTCGTTGCGGCGGGAGCGGTACAGATCTTCAATGGCGTCGTGCGCCACGCCGTGCATCCGCTTGTCGTCGATTTGCTTGCCGACCAGGTGCTGATAGGGGGTGGGTACAAAGTTGGAACAGTCCCCGGTGGATCCATCTAGCGTCCTCGGCATGGACGAGGTCGTTCGGGTTTACCAGCGGTGGTTCCGCAGCGCGCCGCGGGGCTTCGCCATGCTCGTATGCCAAGGCGAGCCAGCACGCCGAGAGTTCCTCGACCGGCTCAGAGGAAGGATAAAGGCTCTTCGCTTTGTCGACCTGTCCCGCGAGAAAGATGCGCGGGCGCTTGTCGAGTCCATGGCATCCGCGCTCGAATCTTCTGAATTGGTGGTTTTCTTCGGATTCGAGGAGGCACTTGCGGCGACGCCCGAAAATGCGAGGTTGCTCAACTTCAACCGTGAACGCCTGGCAAGCTCCCAGGCCCGCCAGCTATGGGTGGTGGGTCCGATTTGGCGACGCGCCTTCCTCGCATGGGCATACGATCTCTATTCCTGGTTTCTACCCAACAATGTGATGGGGACTCCCGCTCAGGAAGAGGCCTTGTCAGAGCCGCACCGATCCAAATCTGCCGAGAAAACAGAGCCCGGTCCGGCGCCCTCGATAGCGGCTCGACGCTCGGCTAAATCTCTTCTAGCCCGATTCGAACGGATCTACCGAGAGCATGGAGATGTAACTTGGGATCTGTTGAATGGCGCGTTAGAGGCTTTGTGTTTGGCGGGCGCTTACCCGGAAACCGAGGACTTACTCGAAAATGCCCAGGGACTGGTATCTGAGATCAGGCATCAATGGCATGATGAATCTCCCCAAGGGATGCGGGACCTGTCCGTTTCTCTGGACAACGTCGGGGATGTGCAACAGGATCTGGGTCGGACGGATGAAGCTCTCGTCAGCTACGAGGAGTCGCTTGGGATTAGCAGGAGATTGCTGGAGGCGTACGGCGAATCTCCCCAGGCCCTTCGGGACCTGTCCGTCTCTCTGAACAACGTCGGGGACGTGCAACGTGATTTGGGTCGGAGAGTTGAAGCTCTGGTCAGCTACGAGGAGTCGCTTGGGATTCGCAGGAGATTACTGGAGGCGTACGGCGAATCTCCCCAGGCCCTTCGGGACCTGTCTCTCTCTCTTGGCAAGGTCGGGGACGTGCAAAGGGATCTGGGTCGGAGAGACGAAGCTCTGGTCAGCTACGAGGAGTCGCTCGGGATTCGCAGGAGATTGCTGGATGTGTACGGCGAATCTCCTCAGGCCCTGCGGGACCTGTCCGTTTCGCTGAACAAGGTCGGGGACGTGCAAAGGGATCTGGGTCGGAGAGACGAAGCTCTGGTCAGCTACGAGGAGTCGCTTGGGATTCGCAGGAGATTGCTGGATGCGTACGGCGAATCTCCTCAGGCCCTTCGGGACCTGTCCGTTTCCCTGAACAAGGTCGGGAACGTGCAAGGGGATCTGGGTCGGAGAGATGTAGCTCTCGTCAGCTATGAGGAGTCGCTTGGGATTAGCAGGAGGTTGCTGGATGCGTACGGCGAATCTACCGAGGCCCTGCGGGACCTGTCGGTCTCTCTGGAAAACGTCGGGAACGTGCAACAGGATCTGGGTGGGAGAGATGAAGCTCTGGTCAGCTACGAGGAGTCGCTGGGGATTAGCAGGAGATTGCTGGAGGCGTACGGCGAATCTCCCCAGGCCCTTCGGGACCTGTCCGTCTCTCTGGAAAACGTCGGGAACGTGCAACGGGATCTGGGTCGGAGAGATGAAGCCGTGGTCAGCTACGAGGAGTCGCTTGGGATTCGCAGGAGATTGCTGGATGCGTACGGCGAATCTCCCCAGGCCCTTCGGGACCTGTCTCTCTCTCTTGGCAAGGTCGGGGACGTGCAAAGGGATCTGGGTCGGAGAGATGAAGCTCTGGTCAGCTACGAGGAGTCGCTTGGGATTAGCAGGAGGTTGCTGGATGCGTACGGCGAGTCTCCCCAGGCCCTGCGGGACCTGTCGGTCTCGCTGACCAAGGTCGGGGATGTGCAACTGGATCTGGGTCGGAGAGATGTAGCTCTCGTCAGCTATGAGGAGTCGCTTGGGATTCGCAGGAAATTGCTGGATGCGTACGGCGAGTCTCCCCAGGCCCTGCGGGACCTGTCGGTCTCTCTGGACAGCACCGGGAACGTTCAACGGGATTTGGGTCGGAGAGATGAAGCTCTCGTCAGCTACGAGGAGTCGCTTGGGATTCGCAGGAGATTAGTGGATGCGTACGGCGAGTCTCCTCAGGCATTGCAGGACCTCGCAATAACCTGCGGCCTTTTGGTGGAGCTAACAGGCGCCGAAGGGCCCGGAGGTCGGCATATGTTGGCTGAGGCGACTCATGCGGTCGAACGCGCCATTCAACGATACGGCAAACTCCCGAACCTCGTCGAAGTTCAAGAATGGTTGAAGAACTTGACCTGATAGGCGCGAGCTCTCAGGCCATCTTTGGGATTTCTCATTGGTGCGATGAATCCATGGCCCTTTGGAGAGGTCAGACGGTTTTAAGTCACCCTCTAAAACAGACGCTCGATACTTAGCCCAGGAACCAATATAGCCGGGGCCAGGTCGTAAGCGGCAACTCCGATCTGAATCGTAGTCTCAGCTCTTCCGGGGTCGAGTCATCCAAAGTGGAAGACACCCTTGGCTAGGCACCACAATGCCCGAGGCAGTCCAACTTGGGGACTGCACTGAGTACGGTAGGGAGGATCGAAACGCCAAAACTGAGCTATCGCCGCCGCTCCTGATGGATCGAACCGTTCTGCAAAGTGGTCGACGGTCGGCTAATCAGTCCCTCCACCGGGCAGTCGCTTCGATGGAATACGAGAGCTTGGTCGCCAGTCAGGTGGTCGATCACAAAGAGCGTGAAATGGCTTAGGCCAGAATCGAGGCGGCGTTCCGTTCCAAAAGCAAGATATGCCTTGTGCGTGTCGATGCGGGCTAGCGTCTCTTCAATCGCGCAAATGTCGTTGAAACTCAGGCCCCAATTTCGAAAGAAGGCGAGATTGTCGGAACTTGCATCCACATAAGCGATTTCGGAGCCCCAGTTCATCCCGTTCATCAGGTTTGTCTTGCTGGACAGAATGCCTGCCTGTCGACAGTCGAGAATCTTCGCCGACCATTCTCGATGGATGGCACGAAACTGGGCGGCGTGTGACTCAACTCGGGCGTCTTCGGCAGCAGTCGAAGGTTGGGAAAACTCGGTGACGAGGCATATCGGAACGGCGCACATGAGATCATCCTATCACAGATCTGTAGACTAAATAGTAGACAAGATCGAAAAATAGTGGACATTTTTGTGGTTGTCTGTGGACGGAAAGAGTCCGGGTCATTCTGAAGCGATCTGGCGTAACTGCCTGCAAGCGCACGGAATGTAAGCCCAGTTTAAACTCCAACCGTTTGCTATGGATGAACCCGTGAATCCGGTAATTGAGCGAGGCAATTTCGGGCGGTACTTGAACCAATGACTCATTGGATGCCTCGGCGCCTCGAGGAGTCGGTCCTTACCCAAATCCATACTCTTACCGTCTCGGCCGTCATGCGGGCATCGTCGGGAGCCCTCCAACTCGTGCAATTACAATCGAGGCACGACCAACGGGACAAGAATTCGGGTAGGGGCGAGGTTTCGAAGAGCTCGGTGGCGCCGAACCAGTTCACCCATGGCTTTTAGGGCTACCCATTCGAAGGTAAGTGATGAACGGACACCCAAGCAGCCTCTAGTGACGCGACCCGAGGGCGTTAGACCCGACTTTGGCGCCGAATGCTCATATCACACAGGATTGAGCAACATGCGGCATGTATACGCGGTCGTACCACCAAACCACATCCTTAAGTGGAAGGCATCAACGAACATGAACTTTTTTGCAAGAATATTGACAACCGCGACAGCGGCACTCGTGTGCTTCGCTGGGGCCCAATCGGCCAGCGCGGCGCGCGTCTACTACTTGGTAGGAGTGCGGCACGTTTACCGAATCGGCACCGATATGTACTCTCACTCGACAGAGCGTAAGCAGATCGAACAAGACTATGCCGACGAAGTATCTGCCGACAACGCTCACTACCAATATCAGATTTCTCACGGAGCGAACTCCGACACCGAGTCATCCGGACTTCAGTCTGCCCTGGGCGACCTGTCAACGGAGCGGGAAAACCGACTGGGAGCGCTTTACACTCAGACCGATTGGGTGCGTAACAATCACCCCGCATTGAACATCCAGGTAGACGGACCGTACCAAGTTATCGGTGTCGGTTACCACGAAGACGGAAATGCTGAGGTTTGGGACAACTATTCAGCTTATGCACCGTGGCCGGGCTATGTCTCTGAGGGGCCCAATCCATACGGTTGGAACTACGGCGCGGTGTATACCCCGAGTCTATTTATCGGAGCCTATCGAGGCTGGTACGGAGGATGGATCGGGTTCGGAAGTCCTGCGTTTGTCGGCTTCTATGGCGCAGGCGGTCCAATGATTGTTGCCGGCCTTTCCGTCAACGTTGGCTTGGGCTTTGGAATGGGAATCGGCTTTGGCGGATTCTATGCCAACGCCGGATTGGGTGGGTTCTACCACAGTGGTCCGGGCTACTTCGGTCACGACCCATACCGAGGCCGATATATTTCGAATCGAGGGGACCCTCGCGCCGCGATGGCGGGACGAGCTGGGTACGCAGCGGGCGCTTCAGCTGTTAGTTCGGCCCGGTCTGCTGGCTACGCCAACGGGATTCGTGCCGGCTCTCGGTCCACGTTTGCCCGAAGTACAACGCGCAGCGGCGCGGCAAGCGAACGCTTAAGCGGCGCCAGCGGCTATGCCCGGTCGGCATCGAGAACGGGCACGTCCCGTGCCGGAGGCGGTTACGCCCACAGCGCAGTGGGAACCGCGTCGAGAACAGGTGGTGGGAACACCACTCGCAATAATGGCTCTCGAGCCAGCAGCGTCCGAAGCGGCGGCTCCGCGTCAAGAGTGGGAACGTCTCGTGCGGGAAGCGGCTATGCCCACAGTGCGGTCGGAACTGCATCGAGAACCGGAGGCGGGAATTACGGTCGCAGCAGCGGCGGGAACAACCGAGCTGGCAGCGTCCGGAACAACGGCGGTGGCGGACGAAGTGGCGGAGGCCGTCGCGGCGGTGGAAACCGCAGGGGTTGACCTTCTAGTAGCGGCTCAGTCAGAGCCGACGTCAGGTTAATCGAATTGCCTTGCCATGGACGACATTGCCCATGGCAAGGGACCGATCGGTGATGGGCGTGACCGCTATCGGTTTTTTTGAATTTAATGAAACATTTTGGCCGGTCTTGCCGGTCCAAGCAACGAACCTCACCCTTCACTGGCAGGTACGGACAAATATGAAATTCTTATCCAGAATGTTGATTGCAGCCATCGTGGCGCTGACTTACTTCGCCTTGCCGGCGACGGCCAGCGCCGTACGCATTTACTATCTCGTAGGTGTGCGACATGTGTATCGGATCGGTACCGTAATGTACTTTCACTCGTCCGAGCGAAAGCAGATCGAACAGGATTATGCCGACGAAGTATCTGCCGACAATGCTCACTACCAGTATCAGATCTCACACGGAGCAGACGCCGCTACGGAGTCGGCTCAGCTGGAGTCGGCGTTGCATGACTTGGCGGTGGAACGAGAGAAGCGGCTAAGCGCGCTTTATACGCAAAGCGATTGGGTAAGAAAAGACCACAGCTGCCTAAACCTAAAGGTCGATGGACCATACCAAGTCATCGGCGTCAACTATCATGAGCAGGAAAGCGTCGAAGTCTGGGACAGCTATGTTTGCTACGCCCCATGGGAAGGCTACTCTTGTGTCGGCCCAAATCCCTATGGGTGGAATTATGGCGCCGTCTATTCTCCCGGCCTGTTCCTTAGCGCCTACAACGGCTGGTACGGCGGATGGGTCGGTTTTGGAAGTCCGGCATTTGTAGGCTTCTACGGATATGGCGGACCGATGATCGTTGCAGGCCTTTCGGTCAATGTAGGACTTGGCTTTGGAATCGGCATAGGATTCGGGGGATTCTACTCAAACCCGGGCCTTGGCGGCTTCTACCACAGCGGTCCTGGCTATTTTGGCCATGACCCTTACAGAGGCGGATTTATCTCCAGCCGCAGCGATCCTCGAGCAGCGATGGCTGGTCGTGCAGGGTATGCAGTCGGAGCAGAGGCGATCCGTTCCGCGCGGACATCGGGACATGCAACTGGAATTTCTGCGGGCGCTCGTTCATCGTTTGCCGGTGCGGGACGCAGTGCGGTCAGAGGTGCAACTAGAACCAGTGGCGGCAGCTTTGGCCGAGGAGCAACCAAGGGTAGGACAGGCAGCGGATATGGGCATAGCGCGGTCGGTGCAGCTTCCAGGGCACGTGGCGGGTCAGCCCGTAACGCAAGCGCCGGTCACATGGCTGGGTCTGGTCGCGGTGCTGCCGCAGGTCGGTCCAGCGGTTACGGTCATAGCGCAGTCGGAGCCGCATCTCGATCACGCGGCGGCGGATCTTCGCACGCGTCGAGCGCCGGTCGAACGAGTGGCACTGCCCACAGCGGTGGCTCCCGGGCTGCAACTACTCATAGAAGTAGCTCAAGTCAGGCTCACTCGGCGTCCCGATCGAGTTCCAGCGGTCATTCACGCTCCTCGTCAGGGGGGCATTCCAGTGCCGCTAGACACAACTCTGGCGGTCGAAGCCGCAGTTCTGGCGGAGGCCACAGCGGCGGCGGACGTAGCGGCGGCGGAGGCCACAGCGGCGGCGGACGTAGCGGCGGCGGGGGCCACAGCGGCGGTGGCGGCCACAGTGGCGGCGGCGGTCGACGTCGTGGGTGATCGGCTACATACGGGTTCGAATACTACAAACAGAAAGTAAATCAACTTGCCTATCCCTGGACGCCGTCGTCCAAGGATGGGCCTTTTCTCGGATTCCTTGCCAGTAAGGTTGATAGCATGTTTCACGGTCGCTAAACTTGATTCGTGGCTGTCTCTGTTGATCGAATCTTTCGAGAGTGGGATGCTTTGTGCTACTCGTCGAATCCGGAAATGGCGGCTGCGGAACGGGAAGAGCGAGCCAGAGCCCTGCACGACTCGTGCATGTACGATGGGAACTGGATTGTCCCGGTCTCGGATGCGGCGCTTGCTACCTACCACGTCGTCGTATGGGCGCTTCAGGCGGAGCGATATGATGAGACCGTCGAATACTGCCTGCAGTATTTTAGTCACTCTGATGCGGCTATCGCGGATGAATCCGATCGCGATGAATTCACAGTCTTCCTAGGCTCCGCATATGTGTTGAAGGGCGATATCGAGATCGGACTGAAGACCTACCGAGATCTTATCCAAAGCCGGAAAGGGCTGAAGCAACATCGAAGGCGCCTAGTCAGAAACAACTTGATTACGGTACTTGAGAAACTGGGTAGGGCCTCGGAGGCGGACGATAGAATCCTGGATTTTGGGTTCTTCTTGTTGCGGTGGTGGAAGGGGCAGACCCGCAAGAGAGCCGACGTGCTCAAAGCAAGAACATACGGAGACGTCTGCGACATCTTGATGTCGACGTTTCGCGAGAAGGCATGATAGGACCAGCGCGAACCACTAAGGTGAGTCAATCATCAATCCGACGCGAACGACAAAGCCATATTACTGCATAAGTCCCAATTGCCGTATCAACAGGGCCTGTTATAGGAATGCCTCGTAGAAGTTTGGATGACCATGCCGTGGCGGCTTTTGGTGCCCGTTTCGAGGCCTGTCCGACGTGATTTCTTCGAGAATGTGAGTGGTTGACGCTCTCAAGGGGAACGATTACTGTCTTGCTGCCCACCTAGAATCCTATTTGGACGATCGAACTGTCTGGATTCCACAACCGACAAACACGGCTCTACCGCCAACCGGGCCATGCGAGAGAGACGCTATTCCCCAGAAAGCAAGAAAGACTCCCAAAAGAACGAGGACCTATCCACTGGATAAGCGGAGGGCTCTTCGAGTTGGACCTGAAACACGCACCGGCAGAATTCTACATCGATATGAATTTAGCGATAGTCATCAATCATGCCTCTCATGTGAGATGTCCAATTGCCTCCTTCAAGAAAGAGAAGCGTCAGGGCAACGTAGGACTTCTGCGCGGAACTGAAACATTGGATTCATTTCAGTCGTCGTACAATTCTAGTAAATCCCTCAGCAGGAGGTACCAACGATTATGAGATTTATTACTAGAATGTTGATGCTGGCGATCGTGGCGTTAGTGTATTTCGGCATGCCCGCCAAGGCGAGTGCTGAACGAGTCTACTATCTGGTTGGCGTGCGTCACGTTTATCGGATCGGGACCGACAAGTACTTTCACGCTGCAGAGCGAAAGCAGATCGAACAGGACTTTGCCGACGAAGTATCGGCCGATAATGCCCACTATCAGTATCAGATTTCGCACGGTGCTGATCCAAACGTGGAGTCGGGACAGCTTCAGTCGGCGTTACACGACTTGGCGGTTGAGAGGGAGTCGAGATTAAGCGCCCTCTACACTCAGTGCGATTATGTCCGGAACGACCATCCTTGCTTCAACCTAAAGGTTGATGGCCCTTACCAAGTGATCGGCGTGGATTACCACCGCCAAGTAGACGTCGAAGTATGGGACGACTGCGTTTGCTACGCTCCATGGCCGGGCTACACATGCGTGGGACCTTATCCCTATGGATGGTCCTACGGTGTTGTCTATACGCCGGGTGTTTTTGTAAACGTCTACAACGGGTGGTACGGCGGATGGGTCGGCTTCGGGCGTCCAGCTTTTGTTGGCTTCTACGGCTTTGGCGGACCGATCGTCTGTGCGGGGCTTTCCATTAACATTGGTGTTGGCTTTGGTGTCGGCACATTCTTCTACAACCCAGGTTTGGGTGGTTTCTACCACCGCGGACCGGGTTATTTCGCCCATGACGTTTTTAGGGGCGGGTACATCGCCAGCTACCACGATTCACGAGCAGTCTTGGCGGGTCGCGCCGGCTATACGGCTGGTGCGTACGCGATTCGATCCGCACGGGCTGCTGGATACGGCGATGGGATTCGGGCTGGCGCTCATTCGTCCTTTGGCGGAGGGTCCCGCTTATCTGGAGGGAGTTTTGCCAGGAGCGCCGGCGGTTCAAGGCCCGGGAGCAGCTACGCGCACAGTGCAATGGGCGCCACATCGAGAGCGGGCGGCGGAAGTTTCGGTCGGAGTACGGCTCCCGCGAGAAGAAGCAGCTATGCTCGAAGCGCCCGTCCGGGCGGTGGCAGCTTTGGCCGCAGTTCGGCGCCGACGAGAAGCAGTGGATATGCTCATAGCACTCGATCCGGCGGCGGCAGCTTCGGCCGCAGCGGAGGAACCAGCTCCAGTGGAAGCCGCCGAAGCAGTTCTTCCGGCAGCTTCGCAAGTTCTCGACCATGGTCGGGCGGCGCTTCGCACGGCTACTCCCATACCCGCTCAAGCGGCGGGGGTAGGAGCTTTGGCGGTGGAAGCCGAACCGTTCACACCTCTGGTGGCGGAAGACGTGGAGGTGGGAATGGACGTCGACGCGGAGGGTAATTCCTAGTACCCCTAGCTCGCTTACAATCGCAAGGGCCATTAATCTACCTCTAGATTTGTGGCCCATTTCTATATATCCTCTATGTCATTTGCCCAGGTTTATTCGGAACCGCGACGTCCTGAGTCGATCTCACTGTCCGAATGGCAATAGAAGTTCTGCAGAAGGCGAGCGACGTCAGTGAAGTCCAAATTTACATCTTAATAATTTGCCCTTGTAGCATAGTCACCCAATCGGTTAAAGTGTTTTCCTAGCTTCGTCAGGCCGGTGGAATCATGAAATTTCAGCCAATGCAGTTTGTCGCTTATCGCGTGAGAGCCTTGTCTTGCATGATTTTCTTGTCCCTGCTCTTGCTGTGGCCAACCGCGGCAAGTGCGCAAACTCAGCTCGATTATCAATGGACATACGGTGATGCCGGCGTTGTCAAGAGTGTGGCATACACTCCAGACGGCACGAAAATGGTCGTTGGCGGTCAAAACGGAGTGGAGGTCATTACTCTCGCAACCGGAGCTACCACTTATTTACCAACCGTCGCTTCAGCCTTGTCAGTAGCAATCACCCCCGATGGAAAGACGCTGGTAGTGGGCGGCGAGGTCGTGAACTGGGCATTGCAAGATATGGGAGGCGTCCTTGAACTATGGAATCTCTCGACTTCCAAACTCATTGCAGCTTTGCAGACCACAGCAAGTGGCCCCATATCGTCCGTGTCTATCTCGCCTGATGGGAAAACCCTTGCGGTGGGCGGAGTCAGTTATGAATCGAATTCACCGGTCGGCAGTCTCGAACTTTGGTCGATAACCACCGGGACATTATTAAAATCTCTAAACACCGGAGCCGCTGACGGAGTGCTATCGGTGGCATTTTCTCCAGATGGAACGACGCTCGCCGCCGGTGGGGAAAACGCTCAAAACACGGGCGTGCTAGAGCTTTGGAAAATATCTACTGGCACATTGTCGGCTAACCTTCCGACGAGTGCGATTGGCGGAGTCAACACAGTCGCCTTTTCCAAAGACGGAACGACTCTGGCGGATGGCGGAAGCGGAAATTCAGCCGGGGTGTTGGAGCTTTGGGATGTTTCAAATGACACCGAGATCATGACGCTCTTGACGGCTGCAAATCTGGGTGTAAACAGCATTGCATTCTCGTCCGACGGAACGACTCTTGCCGACGGAGGCAGCGAAAACACTGGCGTCAACAATACTCAAATAAGCGTTCTTGAGATTTGGAATTACACAACTGGGATGCCGCTGAATGCTCTGCTATCGCAAGGATCGGAGGTGACGACTGTTGCTTTCACTCCGAATGGCATCACCCTTGCGGATGGCTGTAACGTGATTTCCCAAAATGTGTCGAACGGGTTGGTGGAACAGCGGAATGTGGCCGGAACTCAAGTCAAAACCACGAATGTCGGCGGGTCTCCTGCCAGCGTGAACGCAGTCGCATTTTCGCCGGATAACTCAACGGTTGCGGCCGGTGGAGCTGTAGGCAACGATGGAACCCCCATTCTAGGACTATGGAACGCGGCAACCGGTGTTCAAACGGCCATTTTTGCGACCGCTACGGTGGAGGTGCTAGGGGTTGCCTATTCTCCGGACGGATCCACCCTTGCCGTCGGGGGGCTTGGCAATTCCAATAGTTCAGGAGGCTACGTAGGCGTCCTCGAACTTTGGGACATCGCGACAGGGACGCGGATCATGTCGCTGCCAACAGCCAATAATGAGGACCTTAATGCGATCGCATTTTCGCCGGATGGAAAAACACTTGCCGTAGCGGGGTACGGAGAATACGCATCGGGCAATAGCCTTGGAGCTTTGGAACTCTGGAATACGTCGACCGGCGCTCTGATCAAGACCCTGAGCGCTCCCGCGACCGCGGGCTTTGGCGGGGTCGCATTTTCGCCCGACGGCAAAACCCTCGCCGATTGTGCAACGGTAATCGATGCAGCCGGAAACCCGGAGGGTTTATTAGAGCTTTGGAGCATGTCGTCGTTTACGCGGACAGCGACACTCAATACTTCCGCTACAACATTGGGTTCGGTCGCGTTTTCTCCCGATGGGACGACTCTTTCGGATTGCGGAGCGATTCAAAGTTCATCGACAGCTTTGAGATCGGGAATCTTGGAGGTTTGGAGTACTTCCACTTACAAACTGGTTTCTTCGCCCGCTCTCGCTACTGGTACTGGACAGGCCTTCGCTCTAACCTATACAAAGGACGGAAAGGAGCTGCTCGTAGGAACCAATCTAGGCGTCCAGGAAATCAACCTTGCGAATGCAAGTCTCGTCGCCGCTTATTACGGGCCGTATGCGGAAGCCGTTGCGCTCTCGCCTAATGGAAACGACCTGGCTGTGGGAGCCGGAGCTCTCATGCTTGCCAATAACCCCGAAGTGTTGACGCCCGGGTTGGAGAGCATCTCGGTGTCGCCTTCATCGGTGGTAGGGGGATCGTCAGCAACAGGCACCGTAACCCTTTATGAGGCAGCTCCCAGTGGCGGGACTGTGGTTAGTCTGTCATCGAGCAGTTCTATCGTTAATATGCCTGCCAGCGTTACAGTGCCCCAGGGTGCAACGTCTGCAACATTTGCGATCACCACTTCTTCTGTGACGACTTCGACGGTGGCGACCCTAGAGGCAAAGTCGGGAACCACCACGGTGACAACTACGCTTACCGTCTCACCACCCATTTCGGTGAGTGGACTGACGGTTTCTCCAACATCGGTTATCGGCGGATCGTTCTCGACCGGAACGGTGACGTTGAGTGCGGTGGCTCCCACGGGTGGCGCGGTGGTGAACCTGTCGTCGAGCACGACGAGTGCGTCTTTACCGGCGACAGTGACAGTGGCTGCAGGATCGATGTCGGGGACGTTTACGATCACGACATCGGCGGTTTCCTCTTCAACTTCAGCGACGATTACGGCGGCGTTGGGAGGAGTCTCCAAGACGGCGGTGCTGACGATCACGCCTCCCGCGCTGAACGGTCTGAGCCTCTCCCCCACGTCAGTGCCGGGCGGCTCTCCTTCGACTGGGACGGTCACTTTGAGCGGGGTCGCTCCGTCGGGTGGAACGGTGATAAGCCTTGGCTCCAGCAGTAAGAGTGCCACTGTCCCATCGAGCGTGACCGTGGCAGCCGGCAATACTGCGATAACCTTTACGGTATCGACAACGGCGGTTGCAACGACAACAACCGCGACGATTACGGCGACCCAGGGAACCACGAGCAAGACGGCGACGCTCGGCATTAGCTCGGTGGCGTTGACAGGGGTTTCTGTATCTCCTACCTCCGTGATTGGCGGCACGTCTTCCACAGGTACGGTGACGTTGTCCGGCGCCGCTCCGACAGGTGGAATTTCGATCAAGCTCAGCTCGAGCAGTTCGAGTGCGGTTGTTCCCGTTTCGGTCACGGTTTCCGCTGGTTCGACGACTGGTACGTTCACCGTCAAAACCAGTGCTGTCTCTTCATCGACTTCCGCGACGATCTCGGCGACTCAGGGCTCGGTTACCAAGACGGCATCGTTGACGGTCAACCCGGCTGCGTTGACGGGGGTCACGGTGTCTCCGAGTTCTGTAACGGGCGGAAATTCAGCGACTGGAACGGTAACGGTGAACGGCTCTGCTCCGAACGGTGGACTAAGCGTGACCCTCTCATCCAGTAGTACCAACGCGTCGGTTCCCACATCGGTGACGATTCCTTCCGGGTCGACATCGACGACGTTCAGCGTTCAAACGGTGTCGGTGGGTTCAAGCACCACCGCGACGATCTCGGCCAAACTGGGCACTTCTACAAAGACTGCGAGTCTCACGATTACTCCGGCATCCCTTCAGAGCGTAACGGTCGCTCCCACTTCGGTGGTAGGCGGTTCTAAGACAACCGTTACGGGCAAAGTCTTGTTCACGGGGCCTGTCTCCTCGGCTGGGGCGACCGTCACTCTGACGAGTTCAAATACCTCTGCCGCAACGGTTCCTCCGAGCGTGAAGTTGACCAGCGGTCAAACCAGCGTGACGTTTGCGGTGACCCATAAGCTTGTGACATCTAGCCAGTCGGTAACGATCACGGCCAAGTTTGGGACGGTGACCCAGACCACAGCTTTGTCGGTGGGTCCCTTCCAGGTGAGTGCGCTGAGCCTTTCGCCGACCACGGTAACGGGCGGTACTTCGTCGACGGGTACGGTGACGCTCAACGCAACGCCCGGGACGGGACAGATATTGGTGAAGTTGTCATCGACTTCGAAGAACGTGAGTCTGCCTGCCAGCGTGAGTGTTGCGGCCGGTTCAGCTTCTGGAACCTTCACGGTGAAGACGGTAGCCGTCACTGCGAATGCCACTGCCAGTGTGGTTGCCGGCTATGGTTCCAGTTCGCAGAATGCGTCGCTTTCGATCCAGGCTCCGGTACTTGCATCTGTCTCCGTCTCCCCAACTTCGGTAAAGGGAAGTTCCACCACCGCGGTGACTGGGACGGTGACCTTGTCGGGTCCAACGGCGGCAAGTGTCGTCCTGAGCCTAAAGAGTTCGAATACGGCGGCTGCCTCCGTGCCTGCTAGCGTGACAGTTGCAGCCGGAAAGTCGACGGTGACATTTAAAGTAACCCACTCTAAAGTTGCCGCCAACACGACCGTCACGATTACGGCTAGTCAAGGGTCGGTAAGCAAAACTGCCACCCTGACCGTGACGCCGTAAGGCTTAGGATTCTACATGGATGCATCCCAGACTAACTACTTCTTAAGGTCCCCGAAAGTCGGATATCTCGCTGCTTCGGCATTGCTGATTGGCGCCGTCTTGGCTTTCGCATTTGGCCCTGCGGTTTGGGACCCTTGGGTTGTCATTCGGATTTCGGGAGCAATTGCTTTGCTGACGGGGATAAGGGTATTCGGTGGTGCGAGGCTCAATCGTGGTCCGACCATTATTGCAAATGAACGGGGCGTCGTCATCCGCCCACGTTTCGAGGCCCTTGAGCTCAGTTGGGACGACATCTCTGACATCAAGGTAATAGCCGCGCCGCTGGCGTCGGTAGCTTATGTAGTCACAGATTCAACTGCTTTGTTGAGCCGGTTGCCGACCAAGTCGGCAGTGAGCGTCGAACATTGCCTGAAGCGGCATGGAGTTGTCGCGCTTGTGGACACGTACTTTTCAAATCGGACACCCGACGTCATTGTGGGCGAGCTGAGCATGCTGCGCAAACAGTACCGGTCGTTGTAATGATCTTTTGTTGGTCAAACTTAAGCTTGAAAAAGGCGATTCGTTTAGGGTGTCAGTTCGAGATCCGCTCCGAAATGGGCTCCATCAGTCGAATTGGATTCACCATCGGCGGTATCGACGACGTTCTTTGGCGCCAGTTTCAAGGCTGGAAGGATCAGCGCATACACAACGGTAATCGCGATAACGCAATAGGTGAACCCATTTTGCGGGTCTCTATCGTAAATTTGGGACCCGAGCAAGTCGCCTCCCCGCTGGCATAAGTAGTACACGCCGTCCACCATAAGCATCAAAGTTCCTTGCAGTCCTGCCGGGCAAGACCGCATCGCAAGGTCATAATATGCCGCGGTGGCCACCCCGCCCATCAGGCCGATTGGGATCGCAAGCAACTCTGCGCCCAAAGCGGAATGAACAAACAAAAGCGGGATCATCTGAGGAACTGCAACGACGGTGCCCCAAAAGAGCAGCTTCTTCAACGGGAATCGCGTACAAAGGTAGCCGTAGAGAAAGAAAGTCGGCAAGAAGGATATCGTGAAGATGGCGTTGAAATTCGCGTACGCGGCGTCAGATGCGTTCAACGTCTTGGTCAAGTAGAACTGAAGCGGGGTCTGAGAGCCAGGAGCAAAATTCCACAGGAACATGATCAGCACTGGCGCATAGATCGCCTTGTGCTGAACCAACCGGCGCACGTCCGACCATAAGTCGAGTTTTTTTGCTTCAGGCCTCTCGTAAGCGCCCTCGAAAACCTGACGCGGTCTCCAAAATCCAAGGGCGCCGACGCCAAGCGACAGCACTGCCAACAAACCGAACGTCGTTTGCGGCGTCAAGTTGATGGTTGCCTCGCCGGCCATCCAAGCCGAGATGGCGATGGGAACGTACAAAACTGCATTCCAAACGGTGCTAAGCCGACCAGACATCAGCCGCTCTTGGCCTACCAGAGAGATGAGACCCTGATACGCGGCCACGACAAGTCGGGTCGACAATACGACAAGCAGCACCCCTACATACAAATTGAAGAAGGTCACCTTCTGGATGGCAAGCCAGAAGAAAACGACTGCCGTCATGGGTCCGAAGATGAGCAAAAGTCCGCGGTCTCGCAATCCAAGCGGATTCCAACGATCGCGAAGGAACCCGAAAATGAATGCCAAGTACACCGGGAGCAGCGTCCAGAGTCGGAACGTCGAGATCTGTTCCGCCGAAGCATGCAACTGGTTCTTCAGCATGAAGGACGTCGAAATGTCCGTGAAGTAGTTGACCGGGTTGACGATCCCGAGCAAGAACGTGAATGTACCGAAGTACAAAAACACACGATTCGTATCGGATCCATTCGGCGAGTTCGCGGATATTGCAGATTTGATCGAAGAACCTCGGAGTCAAGAATCCGGATAGTGTACAACGGGTTAGCTCAAGATGTTAGGGCAAGTTTTCTCGATGCGAAGTCGAAATCCAAGTCGCCGTTGAGTTCGCATAGTTGCCCATAGGATAAAGCCGACCCGTCGAAGGCGCTTCTGGCGCGCTGGGTCAACGTGGCTGGATTCCCACGCAGCCAAGAAAGGCGACGCCTGTCCTGAAACAGATGTAATGGAAGTCATCATAACTCTAAAATAGATGTATAATTAATCCGGTGGGATGACATGGCATTCAAAGGTGATTTAGAAGCGATGGTACTTGGCGTCCTTCAGGACGGCGACCTTCATGGATACGAGATTTCAAAGCGGATCAAGCAGGTCGGCGCCAAGGCGTTGCAGGTTTGGGAAGGACAGCTGTATCCTGCACTCCACAAGTTGGAAAGGGACGGGTACGTCAGTGCGACGTGGGTTCAACAGGAGGGTAAACCCCCAAGAAAGGTCTATTCACTGACCGATGAAGGGAAGAAGGAATTGACCGCCCGGCATAGGAGTTGGCAAGAGTTTTCGCTTGCCATCGAAGAGGTCATGAGCCCAAGAAAGGCCGCCACAAACGGAGTCCAATGAAAAGCCGTCACTCAAAGCAAAACCTGAACCGGGCTGAATTCCTGGAGGAACTTCGAAAAGAGTGCGCCCTTCACTTCGACCCTGAAGTTACCGATACATTGGTAATGGAAGTCGACGCGCATATCACGGAGAGTATCCAAGCGCGATTGGAACTGGGAGATATTCAGGAAGACGCCGAACTCAACGCTGTTCGTTCCTTTCATCAGCCGAAGAAATTTGTGAGTCGAATGGGGCAAGTCCACCACGATATGGCAGGGCACGATCGGCCGCTGTTTCTCATTGGCCTCGCATTTGTATGCTGGCTGGCCTTTTATGTCGAGGATCCCAAGCATGTCGGTTGGATCGTGGGCCTCTTAGGTGCTTTGCTCCTTTTCGCCTCTATCGTGATCCGCAGTGCCCAAATCGGTTCGATGCGGCGCGGGACGCTATGCCGTTTGGCAGTCGCTGCCTTTCTCGTGATCGGGATCATCTCGCCCCTCCGAACGGTTAACCTCTGGGCCTATGGCGGAATGGGATTCATGCCCGTCTCGATGGCGCGTGACTTGGTTTCAGACACTGATTCGTTCGTCCGATCTCAAACGGATGGATCTCATTGGGCCGCAAATTATGTCAATAACTTTCAAGAGATGGCGCAACAAGATGTCGAGCCCGCGAAACACGCACTCGATGCGACCCTATTGAGTCGTTATGCCGCAAACCTACCCCAAACCATGCCGAATCTGGCCGTAAGCTTCGGCTTGATCGTATTAGCCCACTTGTTGCCAGTCGTAATCAGGCGGCGCTGGCGCAAATTCCTCGCCGCTCAGCGCAGGACGCTTGCTTGAGACGGCAAACCGTGCGCCGAAGAACGTGAACGCATCCTCCCTATGAAGAACCTGAGGCGGGACGGTGATGCGGCACTACCACTCCACCACGAATAGGGAAACGGCTTGGCGGGGCAAGACGGTTCGGATCGTTGCATGATGACCTTCGAATCTGATCTCGCTCTTTCCCGCCAGGGCCAACTGCCCAGCCTTAGTCAACTCGTTGATCTGCGTCTCCGATGGTTGTTGGGGAGAGCCCATTTTCTTCCAGGCAGTGTAGGCGTTGCTGTGCGTTTCGTCAATTCGATACTCGGCAACGTGTGCAGTTCCTTCATCAACCGGAACACCGCTGAGATTGATCGAAACGTCGGCATCCGGACCGGCAACATCGTCATCGTGGTAGTGCCATACCATCACGGCTAGTCGATGACCATCCAGGCTCGCTAAGGAAGACACGTCGGGATTGTCTCGGACGCCCTTCGAGACGATCTTTCGAGCGGAACGGCGCCGGAGCTTTCGGCGCTAATTCGCTCGCCACTCATCTTGGCGTACATTCGAAACACGTTCAGTACTGGCAGGTCGATACCTCGAGTGGCGAGTTGTCGGAACCCCGCGAAGTAAGGTTGGTCTTCAAAGGTAAAAGCCCACGTCAGCGCCCCTTCAAAATTCACGCCGTACTTGGCGGCGAGGTCGAGTTTTCGGGCAAAGATCGCCGCCGTGTAACTGGAGTACATCGTTCCATTCCGATATCCGAGTGTTGGCCCTTGGCACGCCGCACATCCCTCTAACGATAGGGGTTCGTTGCAATTCGGGATAGGAGGCGACGATTCGAAAGTTCTCGTCGATGGTTCGAAGCTGGTTGGCGATCCCCATTCGAACGTGATTGTCGACGTAGACCGGAGCGCCTTTCGCATGAAATGAAACAAAATCCAGCGGAGTACCGGGTTTGCCGGTCGCCTGATTTGTGCCGTGAAGGCAGTGTTCCAAAAAAGCACGAAAGTAGGAACCTCCTCCCGCAGTATCTGCGCCGCCTACTCGGGCAGTTGGCAGGGCTCGGCGGACGCCAGATATCGCATAGTCGTGGAGCTTGAAGAACTCCTCGCGCGTACCATGCCAATAACCGATATTAGGTTCGTTCCAAGTTTCCCAGTACCAATTCTCGACCTCTTTTCGGCCGTATCTTTCAATACAATGCTTGGTCCACCGATAGGCAAGTTCGGACCATTTGATGTAATCCTTCGGCGGAAAGCTCCATCCGGTGTAGATTTCGTCGTAGCGGGCGGTTGGCGTCCAATGGTGTTGATACGGTTCCGGATGGATAGAGAGTGCCATGGGCATGAAACCGATCTGAACGTATGGCCGGACACCGGATGCGTGATAGGCATCGAAGATCGCATCGAGAATGTGCCAATCGTAAACAGGATTGCCTACTGCATCCTCTGAATAGGCGTTCGTGCTCCCCCACTTCAACGCAGGTTTGCCATCGCCTGATGTCAACAAGTTGTGGGTGCGAAAATAGACGTTTTGGCGCCTGAGTTTGCCAAGCTCGCTCAGCAGCTTCCTACCATTCACCATCGTCGCATAATTCGGTTCGTCTGCCCCAAAGAACCGCCAGATCTCATGGAAATGGCCGATCCTTTTCGATAGGTCGACTCGGATCTCGACCGGGAGAAACGTCGCTTGTTTTTCAGGTGGCTGATGGCTGGCGGCAAAAAGAACGCCGATCAACACCACCAACGCCAGCAACGCGACAATTGAATTCATGTCGTCATTCTAAGCGGTTCGGGCGCGGAAAGCCAGTTAAGCCTGGCTTACGGTTGCCACTCTCACTCATTTGTGCGGAACCCTTGGAAGTCAATTTCCGTAACGTTGCGTACTCCCGATGAAACCCCGAAACTCGTTAGGTGTGGCAGCAATATTCTGTCTGGCCAGTTTTTTGGCAGGCTTCATCGTGGCGTCTCGGCTCGCAACCGGACTGGCCACAAGAGTCAAGGAGAAAGACGTGGCGCTGAACCAGCTTTACGATGAGACGGCGTTTCTGAGAAACAAGAATTTCGAACTTATACAGCGGATAAGACGGTTCGACGGGGTGGCGTCACGCTCGACGAACACCGACTCCATGCTGACAGTCGCGCATACGGAGAGAAGGCTCCGCCGTAGGTATTCGTTCAAAGTTGCACGCATTCAAAAGCCGGTGCATGGTCGAAATCCCTTGGCTCAAGAAAACAGCGGTTCTGCTTCGAAGAGACCTGGCCCCCAAACCGCCATAGAACTGACCCGCGCTCCCAAGAATCTTACCGACGGTAAATCGGATAAGTCTCCCGAGATGGCGGGCTCGATCGAATTTGCAAAGGCGATTCCTTGGGAATTGAATTCTGATCAAGGCCCTGCCGCAGAAGCGACGCCTGGAAAGGGTGCATTTCAAGAGATGCCGCCCGTTCAGGATTTGTTCAAGGTCGAAGCCTATTTGAAGGCTCATGATCTTGCCAATTGGAGAATGGACAGGGCAAGGGAACGTGCCATCAAACGCCAACGACAGTCGGAAGAAAAGTCTTGGAGGAAAATGGAGAAACAGGAAGAGCAAGCATGGAAATTGCTGGAAAGAGAGATTTCGAAGGATTGACCAGATCGGATGGGCAATAATCTGCATTGGGATCACCATGCTTGCATCGATCTGTTTGACGGCCGCCTGCGCAACTTCGCAACAGCGTATTTCTTCTTTGACTGGAAATATCCAACATATCAAGGCTTTTCACTCGGAAGTTTTGAGTAACGACAGAGATATCACGGTCTATCTACCGCCTGACTACGACACAAACACCCGACGCCATTATCCCGTGCTCTATATGCATGACGGTCAGAACGTGTTCGATGGAATGACGTCATTTATTCCGAACAAAGAGTGGCGAGCGGACGAATCGGCAGAAGCTCTGATTCAAGCAAAACTCATTGAACCGTTGATCATCGTAGGGATCGATAACGGTGGAATGGAACGAGCCAACGAGTTCTTGCCGACCCGAGCGAAGTTTGACAATAATACCGCGGGGGGTAAAGCGGACCTTTACGGAAAGATGCTGTTGACAGAAGTCATGCCTCTGATCAACAAGACCTACCGTACGAAGCAAGGGCCTGAAAACACCGGACTCTGTGGATCCTCGTTTGGCGGGATCGTCACGATGCATCTTGGACTCATGCATCCTGAAGTATTCGGCAAGTTGGGTGTTGTGTCTCCGTCGGTCTGGTGGGACGATCGAGTGATCCTCAAAGAGGTAGATGGGATCAAGCAGAAGCCCCATCAGAAGATCTGGCTGGATATCGGAACGAAGGAGGCAGACAAAGACGAACCTGAAAATACATCCACCATCGAGAATGCCACTGCCCTAAGTGACTTACTCGTGAAGAAAGGATGGAAGCCGGGCCGAGATCTAGCGTTCTTTGTCGATAAGGACGCCCACCACAACGAAGACGCATGGGCTCATAGAATGCCGATGATCCTCCTCTTCCTATTCCCAGCCCGTTTACGTTAAAAGGCCCGGCCGATTCCGACGATATGGCCAGATAGTCCTTGGACGCCCGGCCAGAAGCGGAACGAATAGCACGCTTCGAGCTTGCCGTGGACTGTATCGATGATATCCAGCTCGGTATCGGTTACTGTTTTCGATCCAAGCTCTAGAATCTCGTCCAAATCATCGTTTGAGACAAGACTCGATAACTTGGTGGACGTGGGCACGGGTTTGTTGGAAAAGACAATCGTCCCAGATATGTCCAGAAGGAGGATCCAGTCAGTCACGATGGCAAGGATGCTGTCACCGACTGAGATCTTGGATTTCGCGGGTGCGGTTGATTCCGGAACCGAAGTGGTCGTAGTGCGAGAACCGCTCTCGGCACGAGACGCGTTCTCGATCATGTAGTCGGCGACGAGTTTGAGGCACTCGTTGACATATTGAAGGTTCTCAACCGCCGCCTTAGATCGGTCCTCGGCGTACTTCGCAACGACTTCTGTCCGACTAGCCGCTTGATACTTTGCGAGAATTCGACGCCAGTAGGTGCCGACTGTATCGGGGCTTATGCCTAGCCGGATTGCGATCTCCTTATCTGTTAGCCCGCCAGCAGCAAGCACCAATACCTGCTCCTCGCGTTTAGGCGCCTCACCCGTTGCGATAATGTCTGACATGTCTTAATAGATTATCCGCCTTTTGGGGATTTGGAGATAGGGTTTCATTCACGGGGTTTTGGGTTTGGCGGCAAAATCTGATTGCTTGCCACGTATTTGACACGACTGCCGAGGGTTAAACGCTCCTGTCGATGGTCTACGTCGACCTTATCAGTTCTTGAACCTACGCCTTTCCCTGTGAATCCGCTGCATTTTTGTGCGGTCCATGTCCAACATCAAGGGCAGTCGCCCTTCTTTTCGAGAAAGCTCTGCAAATCGTTCGGCGTGACGATCACGACATTAGGGTCTGAAAGGCGGACGAATTCCTCGAACGAGACATCTGGCAATTCACCGGTTTGGCGGAACTCGTCGTACATCGCGCGCAATACTTGGATCTGAGTTGGCAGCGTTGGGTAAGCGTCTACCCAAACTCCCGGGGTTGTTTCGCCGCTTCTATACGCGACTGCCGCGACAAACGGATCCGCGCGATCTTCTCCGTGGAGGTCTGTGTCCACTGCCAGGGACCAGTTTCCCTCGTGGATCGTCAGACCCGCATGCTCAAGCTTCGATCGCGCGGCGCCGACACTATGGTCGGTGCGGGACACGACGATAAACCCCTTTTCGACGACTGCAGAGGACACCACGCTGCCCGGGCCACTAGCCGCGACATAGGCCTCCTTCGTACCAAGCACACGCTGTACGGTCCTAGAAAACTGATCGAAAGGAACATGAAGAGTCATGGGGTAGAAGCCAACTTTAGCACGACGACGCAGTTCGAAGTGGAACACGACGCCAGCAGGCCGCTGGTTGCGCTAAAATCGTGAGCACTCTTAAGAAATTCAATCACGCTGTAAAGGTCCCTCTCATATACGAGGCTCGTATTTAGAGTTACTCTTAGAGTTCGAAGGATCTCCCACCGTGGGGATCGACTGCTTCCAAGGTAGACACAGATGTCCGAAACGATTCAAACCCTCCTTCAAGAAAATCGAAGTTTTCCACCTTCGCCCGATTTTGCCAATCAGGCAAACGTTTCCGATCCCAAGATCTATGCAGAGGCAGCCGCTGATCCAGAGGCGTTCTGGGAGTCATGGGCCAAGCAGCTTGACTGGTTCGAGCCATGGCATACCGTATGTGAGTTTACGCCTCCAAACGCCAAATGGTTCATCGGCGGAAAGATTAACGCTGCATATAACTGTGTCGACCGCCATGCTTTTGGCCCGAGGAAGGACAAGCCGGCAATTATCTGGGAAGCCGAGCCCGGCAACTCACGGACGATCACATATGGCGAGTTGAAAAACGAAGTGTCGCAGTTGGCAAATGCGTTGAAAGCACTTGGGGTTGGAAAGGGAGACCGAGTCAGCGTCTATATGCCGATGGTTCCAGAATTGGCCTTTATAATGTTGGCCTGCGCACGAATCGGCGCCGCTCACAGCGTGGTCTTTGGAGGATTTAGCGCTGAATCGCTCGAAGAACGGACCAACGACGCCCAATGCAAAGTAATCGTCACCGCCGACGGAGGCTGGCGACGCGGGCATATTGTCCCGCTAAAGTCCACGGTGGACGAAGCCCTTGGCCTTGGCTGTCCCTCTGTCACCAACGTTCTCGTTCTCAAGCACGTGGGTTCGGAGGGGACTCTCACAAACGGGTTGGCAACACCAAAATACGATGAAGGGCAGTGGGTAGAGGGACGAGATATCTGGTGGCATGATATCGTGTCCAAGCAGTCGACCGAGTGTCCATGTGAGCCGATGGACAGTGAGGACATGCTCTTTGTCCTTTACACAAGCGGCTCGACTGGAAAGCCGAAGGGGATCGTACATACGACGGGCGGCTACTTGACCGGCACATACGCTACGACCAAGTGGGTGTTTGACCTGAAAGAGGATGACATTCATTTTTGTACTGCCGATGGCGGCTGGATTACCGGCCACAGCTACGTGGTTTACGGCCCATTGGCGAACGGCGCGACTGTGCTGATGTATGAAGGGGCTCCCGATACTCCCGATAAAGATCGCTTCTGGCGCATTATCGAGAAGCATAAGGCCACTATCCTCTACACTGCTCCGACGGCGATCCGAGCCTTTATGAAATGGGGCGCCGAATATCCAGATCGTTGCGACATGAGTTCCTTGCGGCTACTCGGTAGCGTCGGTGAGCCGATCAACCCCGAAGCGTGGATTTGGTACCACGAGACAATTGGCAAAGGCCGCTGTCCGGTTGTCGATACGTGGTGGCAAACGGAAACGGGCGCGATTATGATTACCGCGCTGCCTGGCATTACACCCACCAAGCCTGGGTCGGCGACCCAGCCCTTCCCCGGCATTAGCGTCAGCGTTTACAACGAAGCGGGCAAGGGAACTGAGATTACCGGCCCCGGCGTTACGGACAAGGCAGCCGGCGGTTTCCTGGTCCTTACCAAGCCATGGCCGAGCATGACCCGGGGAATCTTCAACGACCCGGCTCGATTTCAGAAGACTTACTGGTCCCGCTTCGAAAACGCCTACTTTGCCGGTGACGGCGTCAAATTGGACGAGGATGGATACCTATGGCTCCTCGGTCGAGTTGACGACATTATGTTGGTCTCGGGGCACAACATCAGCACCATGGAGGTTGAAAGCGCCCTTGTCGACCACCCAGCGGTGGCGGAAGCGGCCGTAATCGGCAAAACCCACGAACTGAAAGGGCAAGCCATTTCGGCCTTCGTCATCTTGCGTAGCGGCCATGAGAACCATCCCGGGTTCGAAGACGAGCTTAAGAAGCACGTCGCTCACAAAATCGGTGCGCTGGCACGCCCGGACGACATCTTTATCTCCGCCGAACTGCCCAAAACGCGAAGCGGGAAGATCATGAGGCGGCTCCTTCGAGACGTCGCGGAGGGTCGAGCGCTTGGCGATACGACAACTCTCGCTGATCCGAACGTTGTCGCCGCGCTAAAGGACAAGTACGAAGCAAGCGAGGGCTAGGGCTAGGGCGAGGGCTCTTGGGATTGAGAGGGCCCATCGGCTATCAATCCCATGAGCAAGTGGCTTTTGGTCGATTGACGACGAGAATGGCCACGAATCAAGTTAGGACTGCGCGGCCATCTTTTGGACGGCTTCGCCTGCTTTCACCAAATTCTCTCCCAGGGCTTTGGCTACGGGCTTGCACTTCTTGAGAACGAGCGGCGCCAAAGCGATTGCGAGCAGGAAGAGACCGGCGTTTCCCGACGGGATATGAATTCGGTTGTTCATGATAGAATTCGTTACTCCGTTCCGGGGGTAGGGGTTTCAGATGCAATAGCCGGCTGTGGTTTGCCCTGTTTGGCTGCTTCTCCGAACCACGTGGCGATCAAAAGAATCGTCGCGACGGTGATGCAGGAATCGGCAACATTGAATACCGGAAACCGAATGGCTCGGAAGTAGAACATGTCGGTGACGCGTCCGTTGACGAGCCGGTCGTATAGGTTGCCGAGAGCTCCCGCCGCCAACAAACCCATTGAAACATGAGTGAGTAAGGAGTCCTTTGGGTGCCGAAAGCTATACCATCCGGCGCCACAAGCAATCGCTACCGCGACAGGTGAGAGGAAGAGCCCCTTCCCGGCAAGAAATCCAAATGCAATCCCTTCATTGTATTGGAGGGTAATTTCAAAGAATCCAGGAAAAGGGAGCCCGCGGATCGAACCATGTTGCGGAATCGCTCCCCTTACCCAAACTTTGACCGCCTGATCGACGATCAACATCAGAATCGAAATGGCCGTGAAAAGATACGGCCGCTTCAAAGACCGACCACCGCCCGATCACGCTTCGTCAGAGGAACTCCATCTACCATTTCTACATCGGGCCTTCTTAGTCGAGAACGTTCGCACTTAAGGTAAGGGCTCTTTCGGAACGAAACGGAAGGATCGCCTTCCAGGAGTTCCACCCCACTCATTTTGAACAGAATCGCAAGTTCTGCGCTTTCGAACGTCTGTAAAGTCCGAAGCGTTCCACCTAACTCGGAAATTGTCACGATTGCGTCCTGGCTGTCCTTGACATCATCCGTGCCCTTCCACTGCTCGAATGCGGCGAACACGTCCTCGCGAGCCCCCCAAACCGCTGAAAATCGAGCTTGGAGGTCGCTTCCTTCGATATCCTCGAACCTCTCGAGGGTCGGCACATCGAACGTCGTCGTGTGGATGCTCTCCGTTCCTCCCATTTTTGCCCATGTTTCTTCGGCGGTATGTACAAGGATAGGGGCTAAAAGTTTTACAAGCCTCGCCAGCACATAGTTGCACGCAAACTGGCCAGACCAACGCAGGTCTGAATCAGCGGCCTCGCAGTACATCCGGTCCTTGATGGAATCCATGTACTGTTTCGAGAGTTCCTTCGCGCAAAAATTATGGATGGAAGTGATGACATCACCAAATTCATAGAGCTTATAGGCTTCTACACAGTTGACGGTGAGCAGGTCCACCTGTTCGATGATCCACTCGTCCAGGCTCAAGAGCGGAAGCTGCTTGTTGGCTTGGAAGCCAGAGAGGTTGCCAAGCAAGAAGCGCAATGTGTTTCGCACCGTTCGGTAGTTTTCGCCGAATTGTCTTAGAAGATTGTCGGAGCAGGGCACATCGTTTGTGTAATCCACGCTGGCGACCCAGTATCGAATCACGTCCGCCCCGTATTTCTCGCAAGCTGCTTCGGGATCGACGGCGTTGCCCCCTCGTTTGGACATCTTGAGCCCCTTCTCGTCTAAAACGAATCCGTGGGTGACGACCTGCTTGTAGGGAGCGGCATTTTGAATGGCGGTACCGATAACCAGAGACGACATGAACCAGCCTCGATGTTGGTCCGACCCTTCCAGGTAAAGGTCGACGGGCTTCTTCTCGCGCCACCTAGGCTCAAACTCACTTTCGATGACGCACAGTGAAGTCGATCCTGCATCAAACCAGACGTCCAGAACGTCGGTCTCCTTCACAAACTCGGTTTCACCGGTCTCTGGATGAACGTAGCCATCGGGCAGGATCTCAGATGGCTCTTTCTCGAACCAAGCATCGGAACCCTCCATTTCGACCATTCGGGCAACCGCTTCAATGGCCTTCGAGTCCAAAACGGGGGTACGCGTCTTGGCGCCATAGAAAACCGGAATACCGACTCCCCATGGTCGTTGGCGAGAGATACACCAATCCGGCCTGCCTGCCACCATGGATTCGATGCGGTTTCGTCCTTGAGGTGGGAACCACTCCACCTTGTCAGCCTCCGCAAGCATCCGCTTTCGGAGTTCCGCGTGGTCGATTCCCACAAACCACTGCTCGGTTGCACGATAGATAACCGGCTTATCGTCTCGCTCGGCATACGGGTAGGAGTGGGGGAATTCGTCAACCCGCAGGAGATTTCCAATCTCGCGAAGACGGTCCACGACCACCTTGTCGCAGTCCTTGTAATAGGTTCCGGCAAACTCGCCAGTCTCCTCGGTGAGCACGCCACGCTCGTCCACGGTGTTCGGAACGGGTAATCCGTATTTGAGTCCAGTGTAAAAGTCGTCGCGTCCATGGGAAGGCGCCGTATGAACAACCCCCGTTCCGTCTTCGGTTGTGACGTATTCGGCCATGACGCCAAGCGACGGCCGATCGAAGATCGGATGCTTGAACTTCATACGGTCCATGTTGATGCCATCAAGGCGCTCCACGACCTTGTAGTCCTGCCATCCCAGAATCTCGGCTAACTTGCCGACGAGTGAATCCAGGACCAGGTAATGGTCCTCTCCGACACTGACGACCGCATAAACGAACTCAGGGTGGAATGCGACCGCGAGATTTGCCGGAATCGTCCAGGGTGTGGTCGTCCAGATAATCGTGTAGAAATTGGGGAACTTTTCGAATAGCTTATTCGGGTCTTCCAGCAGAGGAAAGCGAACGTAAATCGAAGTCGACACGTGTTCGCGATAGACAATCTCCGTGTCAGCGAGCGCGGTACGCGACGTTGGGCTCCAAAGCGTCGGACGGAGTCCCTTGTACACATAACCGCCTTCTACCATTCGCTTGAACACGCGAATGATCTGCGCCTCGAATTGAAAGTCCATCGTGGCGTAAGGACGCTCCCAAAGTCCAAAGACCCCGAGCCGCTTGAACTGCGTCGTCTGTACGTTGATGTACTCGGCCGCATGTTCTCGGCATGCGCGTCGAAGTTCAACGACTGATGGTGTGATCTTCTTGTCCGCGAATTTCTTAAGGACTGCCTGCTCGATCGGAAGGCCATGATTGTCGAATCCGGGCACATAAGGGGCGCGAAATCCCATCATAGTGTGCGACTTCACGACGAAGTCTTTCAGGATCTTGTTCATGGCGGTCCCGATGTGGATCGGGGAGTTTGTGTACGGAGGTCCGTCGTGCAGTACAAAGCTCTCGGCATCTTTGCGGCTTGCCTGAATCGCGTGATAAATCTGGTCCTCGTCCCACTTGGCTTGAATCGTCGGTTCAAGCCGGGGAAGGTCAGCTTTCATCGGAATGGTGAAAGCTGGATCAGGCAGATTCAGAGTTTGTCTAAGGTCCATAGCGGACCTTGCAGTTTACCGTGTCGGGCTTGTTCCCAGGGCTAGAGAAAAGTGGTCTGCATATCACATCAACGCGGCGAACCTCAAGCCGACAGTCTTTCGCGCTTTCGTATCTGCATTTCGGGTTGGTTTCCGAACTGGAGGTAAACGATCGTCCCATGTTCGACTGATGTTTCGACCCAAACTTCGCCACGATGCCGAGAGATAATTCTCGCCACGTTGGCAAGCCCCATCCCCACGCCCGGATAGTCCTCGTCTCTATGAAGTCGTTCGAACGGTTGAAAGACCTTATGCATGTATTGGGGGTCGAATCCGATGCCGTCATCCTTGAAGCGGACCACCGTCTTGGAACCAATTCTTTCGCAAGCCACCGCCAAAGTTGCGTCTTGCTCAGACTTACTGTATTTGATCGCGTTCGAAACGATCGCCGAGACCGCAACTCTCAGCTGATGCTTATCGCCGAAGACGAACATGTCAGCCGGACCAGTCAGTTGCAGGTGCTTGCCCGCAACTGCGGCACAACTGGCAGCCTCCGTCGAAACGAGTTCACTCAAGTTCACGGCCTCCATTTTCAGGTCTGCTTTCGCCAACCGCGCGTAGACTAGCAAAGCGTCGACCAAATCGCTCAGTTTGAGCGCGGCATTAGAGATGCGATTGAGCTTCTCCCGGGCCGGGCCAGTGAGTTCGCCATCGAAGTCTTCAACGAGGATTCGGGCGTTACCGACGATAGCTCGAGTAGGCGTGCGGAGGTCATGGGAGACGTTATAGCAAAACCCCTCCAACTCTTGATTCGCGGTTTGGAGTTCCTGGGTTCTCTCGCGAACTCGCTCCTCAAGCGACAGATTAACCCGCAAGAGTTCCGACTGGGCAAGTTCCCGGTTCCGCTTTTCCACTCGCTCCCGATGAGCGAGAAGGATGATGCCTGCGCCAACCACCAAGTACAAAAGAAAACTGAGCTGGTCCGCCTGGTCCCCAAAACTCAAGTTTGTGATCGGGGGAATCAGGACCCACGCCGCCATCAGGGCCCCCAAAAGCAGAGCGAAGATTCCAGGTCCAACACCGCCATACCAGGCGCTTGCGAGGACGGCCGGAATGAACAACATCATCCGGCTCTTTTCGTCGAGTTCTCGGTCCATCGCAAACCGAACGATCGTCGCAGTCAGCGTGGAAGCAAGCGCCAGCAAATAGCCGCTAGCGTGATCCATCGCAATTGCGAATCGTTTTAGGATCGACGACCTACTCATTCGATGCTGATTCTATCGGCGGAGGTAGGCAAAACGTTTCACCTTAAAGGGTTCTAGGACGCCCGTCGCAGTTACTATGCTCAATTCCGCAAGGATTGGCAAGTCGCATACCTGAGTCCAAGGGAAAACCGCAGGGCCATGACCTGTGGAAGCTTGAGGACTCAATAGTCGCAAACCTCGCGGCCCGCGCTAAGCGTTTCCAAGTGGGGCCTTGCACAACCGGGAGGAATATTGTATCATTTAGAAATGGTAGACATTCATCTACCGATATTGAAAACTGAGCGGGGACTCCGATACATGTTCCTGGACTTCAACGCGTACTTCGCATCCGTCGAACAGCAGGAACGACCGGAATTGCGCGGAAAGCCGGTCGCAGTAGTCCCCATGATCTCGGATACGACGTCTTGCATTGCTGCGTCCTATGAGGCGAAAAGGTATGGAATTCGATGCGGCACGAATGTTGGAGATGCTCGCGAATGCTGCCCAGAATTGGAGGTTGTCGCAGCTCGACCGAAGGTCTATGTGGCCTACCATGAGAAGTTGAAACAGGTCGCGGAGAGAGTGCTCCCGATCGAACAGGTTCACAGCATTGATGAGGTCAGTTTCCGCCTACTGGGCGACGAGCGCCAGAGGGAAGCAGCCTGTCTGATTGCGATGAAGATGAAGCAAACCATTCGACGAGCCGTCGGAGACTGTATTCGATGCTCCATTGGGATCGCTCCGAATAGATTCCTCGCCAAGGTAGCAACCGATATGCAGAAACCGGACGGTCTCGTGGTGCTTGAGTCCCACGAATTACCTCACAAACTCTTTTCACTTGGCCTCACGGAGTTTGTTGGCATCAATCGTCGAATGGCGGAGCGCCTAAATGGCGCACTCATCTTCAACGCCGAGCAGCTCTGCTCCGCATCGAAAGCCGATCTGATCAAAGGTTTTGGATCGATCGTGGGCGAGAAGTGGTGGTACATGTTGCGAGGATACGATATGGGACCGGAGGTTCATCCCCGTCGATCGTTGGGACATTCGAGCGTTCTTGCCCCCGAGCTCAGAACGGACGATGGCTGCCGTGAAGTTCTCCTTAGACTCTTGCAGAAAGCCTCTGCCCGACTACGTTCCGAGGAGCTTTGGACCGAGTCTATGGACATCGGTGTGAGTGGGAAGGTCAAGTCTTGGCAAGCCCACGTCAAGCTGCCGCCAACCCAAGACACGATCACCCTTAACGAACATTTCATGAAGGCATGGGCCAACCGGGACTATAGCCAACCGCGAAAGGTCGGAGTCACGTTTCACGGGTTGAGAAAAGCTGAGCACGTGACCCCATCCTTGTTCGACCCAACGGTCGATCGAATGCTTTTGAATCGAGCCGTTGACGCGGTCAACAACAAGTTCGGTAAGAACACGGTTTATCTCGCCGGGATGCAGCGCGCCCGCCACCAAGCCGACGAGAAAATCGCATTCAACAAGACATGGTTATTCCAGGAGGGCAAAGGAGACAACGTCATTGTCGATATTCCTGATCTGTCCACGTAGCGTAGTTCCCACGATTGGAGGTTGGAATCCGGATACCAACTTGAAATCCTCGGCGCCATCTTGGTACTGGCTCCGTCCTGGGGGCGGATTTACTTACCAATCCGAGTGTCCGCGACAGTTTTCGAAGCGACGAGCGGAATAGAATGCTAGCCTGCCTAACGCAACAAGCGAAGCCGCGCATGACTGTCTTTAGGGTAACTTCAGGCCCACCCGGGCCTAAAGGTTTTTCATCCCATTTTAGAGTGGAAGACTTAGTCAGGGGCGTCGCTTAGGCGCGGTTGGTTCGTAAACCAGACCAGTTCTCACCACCAACCACGCCCCCCGACATAAGAGACCCTGGAATTATAGCTGCCGTCGTGTCACTCAGATTTTTCCGACAGCGCTTGCTGGGGGTACTTCACTATCTCGTCAATCCCTCGTATTTGCGTGTTCGCTTGAGCGATCTTTGAGTCTTGAGATATTTAGGAGCGAATGCGATCGCGATGACGATGGAATAGATGAGCCAAAAGGTATGCCCAGGGTCTACGAGCTTTTGGACGAAGGAATAATAATAATAACTCCTTGAGTGCCACAGAGTAAGCCAATAACAAAAGGAGATGACGCCGGTGATGGGGGCCAATCTGATGTAGGCTTCAACAAGGGTTGGCTCATGAGAGGGTTGGGACTCGCGTCTCGCAGTAGGGACCGGAGCGAGGCGGTCAGACGTCGTCTGCTTGGTGCGGATCTCGTGCAGTAGCTTTTCCACGTCCTGTACAGAAAGCTGGGTTGCTTCGGCGACCTCATGCACCGTTATCAGTGACTGCCGCGAACTCTCTTCACGCTGACGCTCAGCCCAAAGCTCCATGAGCTCGTTTGCCTCCTGTTGACTCATGTAGGTCGGCCTTAGGTTATTGTCTTCGAAGCGGGCATTATTCATTGTTAATTTATCACTGCCGGGTGAAGCCGTCTATAGAGTATCTGCTCTCAGATTTTTGAATCTCTTTTCTGACTTTGTGAGCAACTGCTTGGGTGACCTTTCTGTAGACGAATACGACAAGCATCGCCAAAGACCAAAGCAGGCATTGGGAGGCAAGGCGGTGGTTCCACAAGTTGTCTTGGTTTTCAAGGATCACCGTGACTAGAAACGTGAGCAAACCGGTCATTGGGTAAACCCGAAGAAAAGCTGGCCAAAACGGAATCTCAGTCGATTCGGCCGTAGATGGCGTCACTTTTCTAGGACTTGGCCTCGAAGATCGCAATTCGAGGAGGAGTCGCTGTATCTCTTGCGGAGAAAGCTGAGTAGCTTCAGCAACGTCATGCACAGTAACGAGCGCTTGTCGCGCCGCTTCTTCCCTCTGTCTGTTGGCCCACAACTCCATTAACTCATTGGCCTCTGCTTGGCTCATGTACGTAGGTTGCAGGGCAGTGTCTTCGAATTGTGCGTTATTCATGGTCTGCCTGCTCCCTGCCTATTGAGGGGCGTTACGGTGTATTCGGCCACAGATTCAAGGAGTAGTTTTTTAGTCTGGGAGACAACCAGAGCGCGAATGATGATCCGGCAAACGTACACCACAACCATCGTTAAGGTCCATGCGACACAGGCAATGTATAGTCTTGTATCGGGATTGGGATCTCCACTCACACTGAGCCAGAAGGCGACAAATAAGGTGATGAAGCCGGACAACGGTCCCACCTTGGCAAGGGCAGGCCAAAATGGAACGTCAGTTTGACGAACCGTGAATGGAGCTACCATACCGTCAACCGGTTTTGAAGAACGAACCTCGGCAAGGAGCCGTTGAATTTCCTGTGGCGTTAGCTGGGTTGCTTCTGCAACGTCATGAATGGTAACGAGAGATTGGCGAGCCGCTTCTTCGCGCTGCCGACGCGACCAAAGTTCCATGACCTCTTTGGCTTCGACCTGGCTCAAGTAGCTTGCTTCTACTTGTGATGATTCATGCTGCAAGTTGTTGCTCATGGTTTGGTCTTCATAAACTAGCACCTAAAGCGTTCGTCGGAGAGCGATCCCAATTGCGATGTGGCGACTTGAGTCGCCTGCTTGCTTATCCATCGGTCAATCGACTTACCTAGGGCAAGTACGGCCATGAAAATCGACCAAAGGACACAAATCAAAACGATCAAGGGGGTGAGGTATGCCTGAGTGGCGACTGCCGCAAGGACGACCGCCAGACCAAAGGTAGCCACGCCTGACCAAGCCCAAGTGCGGTCCGAGCCAGGTAAAACGATGGGCTCTCTGGCGGCGTTTGGCACATCTCGAATGTCCCCTTGACGCACTGCTTGTAACAGACGCTTGACTTGTTCGGGTGAAACCTGAATCGTCTCGGCAACGTCATGAACAGTAACCATTGCTAAGCGAGAGGCTTCTTCCCGCTGGAGTTCGGCCCAAAGCTCCATGACTGCGTTTGCTTCCGCTTGGGTCATGTAAACGGGGTCGATGGCGGTCGGTTTAAGTCTGAAATCGCTCATTACAATACGCCCAAAATGCGCACGAAATCGTGACACGCGCGGTATGTAAACATCGTACGCGCTTCTGGGCGGTTTGGGTTCATTTTTTTTTGAAATGGGGTATCCCCTTGGGTCAACAACGAACCTGATTCGTCTTCTTTCACTTACAGGTTATCCTGAAGACAAGGCGCCGGGGGCGCGCATACGGAAGAACCCTCACCCTACCCTCCATTGGCGCTAACTTAGTGGGCTTTCGCTGAGAATGCTCCATAACGAGGCCTTTCAGGCCTACTGTGGAACAAGGTAGTCGACAAGGAATCACCCTGAAAACCCAATTCCCCTCGCGGTGGAGGGGAATAAGGGTTTTAGGGCGATAGCAACGCAATCCGTCTTGTTCCCCGATTTATACGAGGAGCGCCCGCTAACCGACGAAGAGGATCAGTGATGCATGTACAAAATGCCTAGCTCCATCTTCGCTAGGCGCCTCGTGCGATCTTGGCTTTCGGCCGGGGATCGTAATTGGCCCGGACGGCGTCGCCGGGCTTGGAAGGCATATAAAGGAAGGGACTGTTTGGGCCGGCCCCCCTCCCCTCCGGTTCGTCCACTCACCGACTCCCCTCGCGGTGGAGGGGAATAAGGGTTTTAGGGCAATAGCAACGCAATCCGTCTTGTTCCCCGATTTATTCGAGGAGCGCCCGCTAACCAGCTTGAGGGCGAGTTGTTGAGCGAAGGGGATAGCCCGTTTTTTTGAAAAAGGGATCATCCCCCGCCGAGTAGCATCCCGTTCAGTACCAGTTTATAGAGCCCTGGCCACATGGCGCGCTCGGTTGGATCTTGGAGAAATATGACCGCATGCCCGCGTCCAACCGGGGCATCTTGGAGCCAAACCGTATCGGCGAGGTTTTTCTCCGTGTCGTCGTCATACTCCCATCCGCTCAGCAGTTTCTTGAGCTTGGAATCCGGGTCAAGGGTAACAATGCTGCCCCCTTCCTTTCGAGCTTGGTAGAATGTCCCGCCGCCGATCGGCACCGCGATTTCGGTGACTCCCTTGGCGCCCACCGGATATCCATAGCTCAGAAAGCTGCGGTCGTCGAGATGAGCCCGAAAGAGTGAGCCCGGCAGAGATTGCGGCTCACCCTTGATTCGCGACAAGTCCACCAATGCGGCAGAGCCAACTGCCCAATTCGGGCGAGACAGAGCCAAGGCGACGCCCCCTCGGTTGATCCACTCCCGGAGATTGGTGGTCAAAGAGACTCCAGGACCTCCGGGCAGGACGATGCAGGAGAATCGAGATAAGTCTCCATTGAGTGCGTTCGCGCTGATCGGAGCGAAGGGCAATTTGAAAACCCGATCCATTAACCACCAGATCGCACCGAAGTCGGTCATGTCGGAGCCGCGCCCAAAGACGATCCCAATCGATGGCTTCTTGAGGGCTTGAACGCTCTCGCTGCCCGGACTCTGACGGTCATCGTCCGGATAGGTCGTGGTCAGGGGAATGAACTTGACATGCCGGTCGTTTCCAATGTCGGTTAGCCTGTCGCGAAGGTCGTCATCGTTGTGCCCCACTGGAAATAGAAACGTGCCCCTCTCGAATGTTCGTCCGGCCAAGGTCATCGCTTTCGTTGTGACGGACCCGTGAAGCCCTGCATTTAGCGCATCGTATACGGCAAGGATGTCAGCGAGATCGGAATATTCCAGGGCATATCCAACTGTCGAAGGCGGAATCGCTCCTCCACGCTCCGGCCGTGATGTCCTAGTTGCCGACACCTCAATTGGGGTGGTGCTTTCGCACCACCATGCCTTCAGGTTGTAAGCATAGGGTATCGACCATCCGGTGATATCGTAGAATTCGGCCCCGTCCGGTCCTGGATACGATTCGCCTTCTGGCGCGGTCTTCTTCTTTCCTTGTTGCGCCTTCACGAATGCGGGCTCAAAGTCGGACCCGGGTTCCAGCAGCGATTTCGCGTAAGGTCCCTGCGATTGGGCCATATCGACTACCAAAGAGTTGCTGGGGAACGAAACCAGGCCGCGACTTCCGGTCCAATAGTCATTTGCGTCCGGCTGCTTAAATACGGCCTTGTTCCAGCCAGACTTGACGCCTGCGCTTGCCAACTGAGATTGAAGTCGCTCTAAGGGACGAGGATCCTCCGAGACCAAAACAACGCGTTTGAACTTCCCGGCCGCCTCGCCGGTGACGGCTTTTTTCTTGAAGCTCGCATAGCTCTCCATCAACTCGGTTCGGTTTTTTGCGGTCGCTCCCACCAACGCCATTGCAGAAGTGAAGTGTTTCTCAATGCCGTTACGCAATGTCAAAGTCGAACCGTCGGATCGGATGCGATTGAGTTCCTTCCCGCCGTCCGTCTCATGGGTCATGCCGATTGCGCCGGCAAGGCATGTGAACGAATCAAGGTAGCCAGGATAGTAAAGGTCGAATTCGTCCTTGATAAAGTAGCTGAATCCCTTTGAGTCGAAGGCCTTGCCGGTAGCCCGGCCAAAAACGTCGGTCCAATGATTGAGTCGATTGCGATCGACATTTGCGTTTACCGACATCGGGTTTGGAGGAAAGAAATACGACTCGACCTGACCATGCTGGTATGCATAGACCTGCGGGTTCCATCTAAGAAACTCAGCGACTTCCTGCCTCGTCTCCTTCTGGGACATCGCGACTCTGTCCCGGTTCATGTCGAACCGGTAGTGATTCAAGCGTCCATGAATCGTGCTCGGCTCAATTGCTTCGAATGCATCCTGATCGCTGGAACCGGTCGCCAGCGAGTCGTAATAGACGGCGAATCGTTCGTGCCCGTCCGGGTTGTAGACAGGATTCACGATAACCACGATCTGCTTAAGCGTGTCGACGATCTCTCGATTTCTGGATGCCGCAAGGTTGTAGAGCAGGTACATCCCCGACTCGAACGATGCCGGTTCGTTGCCGTGAATACATTCGTTGACCCATAGAATCGGAGGCGTCCGCTTGACCACGTCTGGGTCCGCTAATCCGTCGGCAATCGCCTGGTGGTCCTTCTTGATCGCATCCAAGCGCGCGATGTTCTCGGGACTGGAAACCGCAAACACACGCAAGGGACGTCCTTCTTCGCTCCGACCGTACTCGATCTCCTTGACACGCGCCTTTGCGTTTTCAGCAATCGCGATCACGACTTCTTCTTGATCACGATAGGTGGTGATCTTTTCTCCGGGGCCGTACCCCAAGATCGAATCCGGTCGCGGCACCGCCCGGTCGTATGGCCCGATGCCATAGAAGTCCATTGGAGTGGACAGAGAGAGGGCCGTGCAAGCCAACAACGTGAGAAGCATGGAGAATTGTAGCAAAGCGCATGCCCTGTAGCGCTTGCTCAACCTCCCCGAACGATCAGATTAACGAACCATCCCGTTAAGTGCCCGATGTCACGGATTTTTGGGTGGAGGAGGGGTGGCGCCACTTCCGGCAACGCTTGACGAATCTCTTTGTTTGTAGATGGCCAAGCCTCTTTTCACACTATCGTCTAGCCACTGCGGAAGGGAGTCCACCGAGACCCTTTCATTTGTTGGTGAAAACTCAGAAAGCTGTCCGGTCAGTTGATAGATTGGCGCCAGACGGACGTGCAACTCCAAACGGAAGGTCTTCCCAACCGTGAGCAACGTTCCGCTGCCTACGGCCGCTCTTCGTGTAGGGGCGTGCGCCCATGCTGGATTGTGTTCCAAGTAAATTCCCGCCGCCAGATCGTAAGGGCTCATTTCAGCGAGAGATGGCTTTGTGCCGACGGGACCGAATATCAAAGGTCCAACCAAAGTGTCGTGCGAATTGACGGTCCCTGACAAGTAGCAGTCCGGTGATAGGCCGCCGGGAATCGCTTCGGCAGGTTCATCTCGAATGTCTTGAACGGCGCGAGGGTCGACTGTGTTGTTGACGACATCCAGATTTGTCCAAGTTCGGAAGACGTCCTTATGTATCTCGTCATGCAAAGGTGAACTCCAATCGGCGCTCAAGATCTTCTTGCCTGACAAAATGTCGGCTCTTTGAGTTGCATTCAGGAAACCGTAAATTCTCAATGTCTTCCAATCCATCTGCTGAAGCTGACGTAACGCATCGGTGGTTAGCAGGGCGAGCATATTCGGGGCGATGGGGCCATTCAAGTTGCTTCCGTGGGCAACGGAATAGTCCGCCATCGAATCTATGCGAGGGCCTTCTTTTCTTACCGCTTTGATGAACCCGAGCAATCCTGTGCGGCTCAACCGGTCTTCCCGGGCAATGACTCGGCTGACCGGAAAGCCTTGAATCCAGACGTCACCGACATCCAGATGCAGATTTTCCGCCGGTAGTTCGTCAAGGAATCTCTTCAAGGTGAGTTCGACCGGTGGGATGCGTGAGAGCTCAAAAGTCGAATCGGGCAATAGTGCCATCACATTCTTGCCCAGGAGATACGAGAGGTCGAGCAGCGCGTCAGTGGGAACCAGACTGAGCGGATCGACTGGTTCGGGGCGGGTACAGAGATCGGACAACAGGGGACTCGATGCTTCAACCGGGCGGTGATTCCGCAGTGCATCGACTAACCGACGAGAATCGGGCGATAACGACAGCGAGGTGGAAAGGACCTTTGGATCGGTCGGCGACCAAGAGGCTTCAGGTTCTGCTTTGTCCGGAAGCTCAAGTTGGCTGCGGGACAGGAGCTTTCCTTTGGCGTCCCAGAGTTTGAGTTCAACCGCTGCCCAGGAACCGGCTCCAACTCGCTGGACGGAGAGCACGGCTCGGGCTGGTGGGTCAGAACCGTCCAAGATGTCATCAAGTCCATTCTGACCTCCATAGTGAAATCCCGACGGGCGCTTCCACCCAGGCGCAACAAGCTTGACCGCATCGACCCATATCCGATGATACTGCTGATACTCGTTAGCGAGGTCTTGGTCGACTCCGCTAAGGTCTTGCTCCTCGGACGTCGGACTTACGGCAAAGGCAACCCTCTGGTTACGGGGAATCCGAGCTAGCTCGTCAGGCTGTAAATGGGTCAATAAGCTGCCGACGATCTTGCCCGATGCTCCCCGCTCTTCCAACTCGCCCTGCACTTCGTTTGCCTCCGCATTGTAGTGTTCAGGATCCTCTTGCTTCTGAAGGGCGAGCATGGATCGAGCCAAATCGACGGCTGTCTCTTGGTTCCAGAGTGGTAATTTCGCATATCTCTCTCTTAGCCCCGCAAGGGCCCTTGAGAACCAGGCCGTTTCGGCACGCTCTTCCTCTTCCTCTTCGCTTTTGACGATGGATTTGGGGCGGGCTAATACTAGTCCGCTTGGTCGCTGGGTCCATTGGGCATGGAGGAGGGTCGCCAATCGGTTGCAGATCTCGCGAACCGAAATGTCCGTGACTCCAATGAGGACGACATCCTCGTTCAGGCTGGAGTCAGCCAGGAGGTTCAGACCGGATGAGCGACCAATTTGCCGAAGGGCCTGTGCGATCGGCATCGCTCTGAGGGTGAGGTTCAGCTTGGTCTCGGGAAATCTGACCTGTGTTTCTTGTCCTCCTTGAATGTTGGAGTTTTTGATGCGAACTGTTACGTCGGCGTGCTGTGCATTCGCACTTAATACAAGAGCAAACCAACTAACCATAACGCTCAATCGTGTTCGACTCATCACCAAAGTAGCTCAATCCTACGACATGTTAATGCAAGACGCATGGACAATTCTGTCTGAAGTATCTCCATGCTGAGGGGATTCTCAGGGACCTGTCACTGGAGTTCACGGAGTTTGGCGAGAAGCCTGGAGTTTGATAACCTCGGTTGCCAACCGGTTGACGAATTCTCGGTCGTGCGAGGTGAAAAGAATCGCTCCAGGAAATCCGATGAGGGCTTTCTCAAGGGCCTCTACCGATACGAGATCGAGATGATTGGTAGGCTCATCGAGTACCAAGACGTTCGCGCCCGAGAGAATCAGCGACACGATCTCGACTTTAGTCCGTTCGCCCACCGACAGAACGCCAACCGGCCGTTCGGCCATGTCGCCACGGATTCCGAGGCGAGCCAATGCCGTTCTTGCAAACTTCTCGGCAACCGAGTCGGCGGGGTTTAGCGCCTTAATTGCGGGCAGGAGCGGATCCATAAGGTCTCTGGCCTGAGACAACGTGGCCGCGATCGCATCTGCGGACCACACGATCTCACCGGCATCGGGTACCTCATTGCCAAGGAGGATTCGAAACAGTGTGGTTTTCCCCACCCCGTTAGGACCGATGATCGCAATTCTCGAGCCCTTCTCCAGGGTCACGTTGAGCCCCTCGAAGAGGGTTCGGCCGTTGTAACTCATGCAAAGCCCGCGAGCGGTCATAGCCTGGGACGATCTCAACGGTCGGCTCGGAAATGCGAGTTCGGGATCTCCATCCACAAACGGCTTATCGGGAGCATCTTCGCGCCCCTTTTCTACTCGGGTGAGAATCGCTTTGGCCCGGCGATCCATACTCGTCTGCTTGCCCGCATAAAACGCCTTGTGGAACGGATCATAGGTTCGACTGGTTGGCTTCCGTGTGACTTTGCCCGCACGTTGCAACGCTTCCTCAGCCGTGACTCGCAACCGCCGATCCTCTTCCCGGTGGCGCTCCCAGTCCAATCTGATCCGAGCATCCCGTTGATGTTTGAATTGCACCATGTCGTCGAAGTCGCCGGTGTAACTATTCAAGATCCCACGCTCCAACTCAAGGACCCGTTGCGCGACTGTGTTGATGACCGCCCGATCGTGGCACACGAATAAGACCGTTTCGGGACAATCTCGAAGGAAATGCTCCAACCATTCCTTCGTCTCTATGTCGAGATGATTCGTGGGCTCGTCGAGCAGCAGTATGTCTGGCTCGGATGCCAAGAGAGCGGCGAGAGTGCCTCGCATGCGCTCCCCCAGACTCAACGTCTGAAACGACTGATGAAGCTGGGTTTGCTCCAAACCCAGGCGCCTTAGAGATCGAGCAATCGCATAGGATGGTACATCTTGCGCTTCGCGTTCAAGCAACTCTTCGAGCGTGCCCGCGAATTCGAAGTCAAAATCCTGGTCGAAATAGGCCGGATGAGCGCTTGAAGAATAGACGACGCGTCCGCCGGAGGGACGGATTCGCCTCGCCAGAATACGCAAAAGCAGGCTCTTGCCGACCCCGTTGCGGCCAACAATCGCTACCTTCTCTCCTTGTGTGACGGAGAGATCGATAGACTCAAAAAGAAAGCCCGCCCGTGGGTCGGGGCAATAGGAAAGGCCAAATGCCTGTAACATAGAAACCTCTAAAACGCAAAGTCGATCCGCCTTCAAAAGGGCAGTAGGAACGACGGCCTCGCAGCCGAGAATGGGTTTTAGCTAAGGTCTCTCATAATGTCGCTTGACAGCGACAATCAATTCTGTTACGAATCGCTCCGCAAATGCAAGCCACTTGACGCGATCTGACGGACTTGGCCCAAAACCCATTATCGGCTTTCAGCATGCATGCCTCGGTCTCGAACGGCGCGATGGCGTCCAAAGGCGCCAAGGATGACGGACCGACTTACTACAAAATCGGGAGCACAATCGCCCCAACTGAATCCGGGCGACTTGGTCGGCCCGTTGCTCTGCGAGGAGTCGAATCCCTATTCATGCCGATTCGAGGTCACGACGCTTCTTCATTCCGGACCACATCCTAAGGCGTAAGTGGCACTCAAGGATGGACTGGCCCGGGTGAGTCGGACGGTTCCCCTATGCTCAGGCCCCCGTTCATGTAGGCGCGAGAGCGCAATGCGTGGGCTTCGCCGAATGGGAACAGCTCAAAACATGGTTTCCTTCGAACCGGAAGAAACCAACGCTGCCGCCAGTGCCGTCCAATTGGATTGTTCGATGCGCAATTCTAAAATACAAGTGATGAATCTCCTTCAGTTCGAATTGACTCGCTACGAACCGTGAAAACCTAGTAAGGGAGATGGATAAGGGTCAGCCGTCGCTTGAGGTGAAAGTTGGTGTTTAGCGTGACTCGGATTTGTATTGTCTTTGGAATCTTCGTCACGACCGGCGTCGGTGCATTCGGACAAGATGCCCATGACCCCCTGGTGTTCGGGCCAGGCATACCGGTGGGCTCCAGGCTTCAATACGGCGAAAACGTCTTGCCAGTGGATTGGAGCTACCAAGGCAACCTCTCCGAAGCCGTCACCGAGGACGACGGCATTCCCGGCTTTAGGATAGTCACCCTCCTCGACGCTGCGATACCACGAAATGGATCGGGAGAGGGTTTTGATCATTTGGACGGCGACTTTATCGGCACGACTCCCGTCGTGACCGCGTTTGCCCAAAACGGAGAAAAGCACCGTTTCTTGGTCGACACCGGCGCCCTGCACAGCTACATTCGCCCGTCGGTTGCGGAAGCGCTGAATGGCGGACAGGACATTCCTTTTCCTATGGCGCTTCAGGTTGCGGACCACAAGTGGCTCCATTTCAAGGTCGAAGTCGACCGAAATGTTGCGGTTCTCGCGACGCCGGATCCCGACTTTCCGGTCGACGGGATTTTGGGGATGAATGCGATTGCATGCATGCAGCTCAAGATCGACTACGTTCATCGGAAACTTTGGGCGAGGCTTGCGAAAAAGCCGCTGGATGCCTCGCAAGCGGCTACCGAACTGGGAATTGGAAAATCGACCGTTGGGAAAGACCCGGTCAAGTCGGTAGCCATGAAACGGCAGGCGTCTGGGCGCTATGCGATCGAAGCAATTCTGGATGGAAAAGTCTCTTTGGTCGAGGTCGATACAGGAGCAAACGTTATCGGCTTGTCCCCCAGCGCTATTTCCAAACTCGGAATGGATCACGTGGGCGAGGGTTCGGTGCTCGTCGAGGCAGGAACAAAGAGCCTGGCGACTTACCTCGCGAGATCGGCAAAGGTCGACGATATCTCCCTGATCTGGCCGGTAATCCATCAGGGGCAAACCCAAGATCAAGACGTTGGCGGCTTTGGACCGTCGGTCTTTCCTCACCAGGCCGTCATTATCGATTATCCCGGTTCTCGCTTATTTACGTTGACGCCCACCGAGGACGAACTTGTGGAGCAAGCAGTCGGCCAACTGATTTCTGGCGTGGTCAGGCTCGAAGGCAAGGAAACCGTGCTCGACCTACCGGAAATCGTCGGCAAATCACGAGCCGTCTTAGTCAAGATTCAGGATCAGCCAGTCAACTTGGTAATCCAGGAGATCCGGTCTCTCAGTAAGGGAGACCTAAACGCTCGTGCCCGGCTCATTGCCCTCTACAAGCAACTGAACACAAACGGTCACATCTCAATCCGGCAAAACGGAATAGAGCGGGAAGTGCAGACAAGCGCGCCGCACGATTAGGACTCGACCCTCTTCTTGAACGCTTCGTTGATGTTTTCTAAGTTTTTGACCACGATGCTGTAGATGACCTTCTTGACCAACGGCCCCAAGGTAGGGACGTTGTACTCGTAGTCGAGGTACTGGTCGAATCGGGTGCCTCCGTTCTCTTCGCGAAAGCTCCATGTTCCTTCGAGCTTGTCGTAGTCCCCTTTGAGCTGTTTGAAGTGGCTCGTGTGGGTTGCGTCGTCCCAAATCTCCTCTTGGCGCCAACGGACTTTGAGCAGGAAGCTGGGAATGATCCCAACCCAATCGGCGACGAAACGGTTTCCTTCGCGTTCAACGGGAGTCAAGGAATGAACGTCCTTCATATACTCAGGATATTTCTCGCTGTCCTTGGCGACCTCGTAAACTTTTTCGAGCGAAGCGTTGAACCATGCTGTTGTTTGGACGATTGGCATCTTAGTTAGGTCAAAATCTGATTTCAAGACGAAGTCTACCTGTCAAGTTTTCCTAGACCTTTCCCCGTGGCATCTTGGAACTCTACGCTGAATCTCGTGACTCAATCCGAAAATATGTCGCTGCCAACTACAATGAAGGCTCTTGTCCTAAGAGCCCCCCAAGATCTTTCCTATGACGACGTGTCCGTTCCGACACCCGGACCTGGGGAGTTATTGGTCCGGGTCAAGGCCGCTACTACTTGCGGCACCGACTTAAAGGCATTTCGAAGAGGGCACCCGATGATCCCGATGCCAGGTCTTTTGGGGCATGAATACAGCGGCGTCGTCGCGGCGGTTGGAGAAAACGCTCTCTTTGAAATCGGCGATGCCGTCATGGGGGTTCACTCGGCTCCTTGCCAGCACTGCTATTGGTGCCTGCATGGTCAAGAGAGCCTATGCGAAACGATCATGTCATCAATGGCTCTGGGTAGTTACGCGGAGTTTCTTCTTATTCCGGAGCGGGTCGCCCGGTTGAACGTCTTCAAGAAGCCAGATTCTCTGTCGTTCGAATTGGCTAGTTTGCTGGAGCCTTTGGCCTGCGTCGCCCAAGGGATCGCCCATCTTGACATTCGTCCAGAGTCCAGCATTCTGGTGATCGGCCCAGGCGCCATCGGTCTCATGTTTGTCGCCGCCCTTCGGACGATTGGTGTTCGGGACGTGACGCTTGCCGGACGCAACGTCGCGAGATTGGAGGTTGGCCGCCAACTGGGAGGGAAGACCTGTCTCTTGGCGGATATTCCAACTGGTAATCCGCATGCATTCGATTTCGTGATCGAATGTACCGGGCAAGTCGAGGTGTGGGAGAAGTCGGTCGACTATGCACGACGAGGCGGCGCCGTGATGTTGTTTGGCGGATGTCCATCGGGTACACGGGCAAGCTTTGATACAAGGCGCCTTCATTACGATCAGATCACCCTGATCAGTCCATTCCACTTCGGGACGGTCGCGGTACGAACCGCACGAGAGTGGCTATTGAACCCTCAGATGGACCTCTCGCCGCTCCTTTCCGGAATACGCAGGCTTGCCGAAGGGGCAACCGTACTTGCCGACCTCGAAGCGGGGCGCGGATTGAAATACGTGTTTCAACCATGAAAGTCGCTCGCTATATCGGAGAGGGAAAGGTCGCGATCGTTGAAGAGGAGATGCCGGCGTGTCCCCCCGGAGGATTGCTCATTCGCACGCAAGCCTGCGGCTTGTGTTCGGGTGAGTTAATGAGTTGGTATATGGACCGAAAGATTCCCCACGTGCTGGGTCACGAGGTCGCCGGCGCCGTCCTTCGATCGGAGGATAGTCGATTCAAGGTTGGGGACCTCGTTTTCCCACACCACCATGCTCCCTGCATGCATTGCTCATTCTGCGCCGAAGGTCTGTATGTTCATTGCGATCAGTGGAAACGCACGAAACTCGTCCCAGGCGGAATGGCGGAAGTGTTCGGCGTCCCCTACGAGAATCTAACCGACACGCAGACTGTAAACGACATGCGTCCGAACGACGCTGCGCTTATCGAGCCATTGGCATGCGTGATGAAGTCCCTTCGGCTTGGCGCTCCCTCGTCCGAACTCAACAGAAATGCGGTGATTGGGCTTGGTGTGATGGGGCTGATGCATCTGATCATGCTCGCCGGCAGCGCAATCGGATACGATCTCAATCCCGCCCGGGTCGTGTGGGCAAGTGAACTTGGCTTGCAGGCCCGAACGCCCGACGAGGTTCAAATGGCCAGCGTGATCTTTGTATGCCCAGGTACGCAGGGCGCTTTTGACTTCGCCCTTAGGATCGCAAGACCGGGCGCCACGGTTGTGATGTTTGCTCCATTAGCGCCTTCTCAGGATTTAAGGCTGCCACAGGACCTATACTTTAAGGATATAAAGATTGTTCACTCTTATTCGTGCGGTCCAGACGACACCCTTGCGGCAGGCAAGGCGATCGGAGCGGGCCGGTTACGGGCGGAGCAAGTTGTCAGTCACTTTATCGGTATTGAAGAGTTGCCGGTGGCGTATGAAGAAATGAAGGCAGGAAGGATACTCAAGCCGATGGTTGTGTTCGATTGATTTCAAGATGGATTTTGAGCGCCATTCCATCACGCCGTTGTGTTTCGCGCGTCTGAAGTAAAAGCATGATCCCCGCATTCTTAGCAATCACCCTTTCCTGTTCTCCACAGGCACCTATGTCTGTAGAGCAGTTGGTGACGGCAGCTTGGCAGCAGGCAAACCAAACGCAGGTCCCAAAGGACGATCCCAAGGCGGACGCGAAAGCGGAACAACAGCATCAGCAGGACCTGAAAGCGGACGTCGAGTTGGGGGCAAAGTACGCGATCCAAGTCGAAAAGCAGAGCAAGTTCACGACCGACACCGACATGATCAAGCGAGTTCAGCGAGTCGGCGCCGAGATTGCGGATCTTGCGAATCAGACTCATTCCATCGCCAGTTGGGGTGACCATCGATTCAACACCTTCAACTACACGTTCAAAGTCATTCAGAATGATGAGCCCAACGCGTTCTCCCTTCCAGGTGGATATGTCTATGTTCAGACCGGTTTGCTGAAATTCATCGAGAGCGACGATGAGCTTGCGGGCGTTCTCGCCCACGAGATATCCCACGCAAAATTTCGGCACATTGCGACGCTTCAGAAGGAAGAGAGCAAAATGAATGCGATCACGTTGCCTCTCATCCTCGCCTCGATCTTGAGCGGCGGCGGCGCGGCGGCCGGCGCAACTATCGAATCGACATCCATTCTCAACACGGCAATCGGAAACGGGTGGAGTGTCAAGGCCGAAGAAGCGGCGGACTACGGCGGTATTCAGTTGATGGTGAAGAGCCACTACAACCCCACGGGAATGGTGACCGTGATGGAACGTCTGGCGTTGGTGGAGAACAGCCAGCCTCAATACAGTTCGAACCTGGGCATCTTTCGAGACCACCCGCCCAGCAAGGAACGGGCAGATTCCATGATCAGGTACCTCAAGCAGTACAACATTCCGGTCGAGAGGAGCAAGGTCTCTCTGAGCTTTCGAGCGATCGTCAAACCGGATGACAAGATTCCGGGAGCGGTGGATATTTCGTTCGATGGCCATAACTTGCTGTCCTTCGCGGGAAACAACGCGCTGAGCCGCGCCGACCAAGCGGCTGCAAAGCTGAATGGATTTATCGACACGACCCCTCCAACCTTCGAAGTCACGACCGGCGCGGCTGGTTCCGTGCTTGGCGGAACTCAAACCCTGCTCCAATTCGAACCGGAAGATGCGTCCGCCCAAGGTAAAAGCATCGCCGACCTTCAAAAACTCGCCGTCCTTACGATCCGCGGCGCGCTTTACACCGTCAACATCCGAATTTGGGAAACCCATTAGCGCCCTTTGATAGGAACTGAGGCTAATCAGATGGAACCCGGACGGGCGGTTTTGGGGAAAGAAACTACGGATTATGGAGCGGAGCGGAGTGCTGAACCGCTTGAGTTGATTTCCGAGGCGGAAATGCCCGCGAATGACTTCCCGCCGGACTGAATGAGTTACCCGGCGTGAGGAACCAGGCAGGTCGGTGTTCGATCGTCCGATTTCCCGATTTTCGCCGACAGTTCCGCGATCGAGTGTTCGGTGATGCTTGTACCCCAAAGAACAAGGGATTGCAGCGCGGCCAAATTCTCGAGGCTCTTGAGGCCCTCGTCGGTGATGCTTGTGCCCCAAAGAACAAGGGATTGCAGCGCGGCCAAATTCTCGAGGCTCTTGAGGCCCTCGTCGGTGATGCTTGTGCCCCAAAGAACAAGGGATTGCAGCTCGGCCAAATTCTCGAGGCTCTTGAGGCCCTCGTCGGTGATGCTTGTCTCACTAAGATCAAGGGATTGCAGCTCGGCCAAATTCTCGAGGCTCTTGAGGCCCTCGTCGGTGATGCTTGTCTCACTAAGATCAAGGGATTGCAGCGCGGCCAAATTCTCGAGGCTCTTGAGGCCCTCGTCGGTGATGCTTGTGTAGCTAAGAACAAGGGATTGCAGTGAGGCCAAATTTTTGAGGCTCCTGAGGCCCTCGTCGGTGATGCTTGTCTCACTAAGATCAAGGGATTGCAGCGCGGCCAAATTTTCGAGGCTCTTGAGGCCGGCGTCGGCGATGTTTATGCCCCTAAGATCAAGGGATTGCAGCGCGGCCAAATTCTCGAGGCTCTTGAGGCCCTCGTCGGTGATGCTTGTGTAGCTAAGAACAAGGGATTGCAGTGAGGCCAAATTTTTGAGGCTCCTGATGCCCTTGTCGGTGA
>Ga0302320_10001806_pt1 | contig 51122 bp, 48 predicted proteins | sample Bog_T0_3_FD_202130 | JGI IMG/M metagenome (GOLD analysis project Ga0302320, IMG submission 202130) | Peat permafrost microbial communities from Stordalen Mire near Abisko, Sweden - Bog_T0_3 | ecosystem: Environmental > Terrestrial > Soil > Wetlands > Peat | place: Sweden: Abisko, Stordalen Mire... | reverse complement strand
AATTCCAGGTCAATGTCGCCAAAGGCCGGCTGGCCCTTGTAGAGAGCAACAAACGAGACCTCGGTCTGGGTCGCGACGGCTTGCGCCAAACGCCGCTGGCCGTGCTGAAAAACATTAAGTTCGGAACACTGGACGTCGATCTTCAAGAGATCGATGGCGTCGATCTCCCCGATATCGTCGAGGCGGCGCGTGCTGACCGGCACTTCGCTGACCACCTTTCCCCATTCGGAAAACATCGGGAAATGCCTCAGCGCATTTTCGTCGGGCTCCAGTAAACTCGTCATGCCCGGCGCGCGGCAAACCCTCAACAGGCCGTCTCGCCCATCGCCGACCGCACAGGCGAGATACAGTTCCAGATCGCTTTTCCTGGAATTCAACGCGGCCAGCGCCTCGGCTTGCGGCTCGAACCCGATCAGTCGGCAGAGGCGCTTTTGCAGCATCAGCTTGTAGGGCGGATTGCCGTCAATCGGGTTCGCCCCGATATCGACGACGCTTGTGATGCGATCCGGTCGGAGTAAAGCGGCCAATGATCCCGTGGCGGCAGTCATTGCAGTCCCTGTTTTTCGGCATCATACACCCCGCGTGTTGTCCTGAGGCAGCCGCTGCGGCGCATGCCGGGCGGATCATGCCTGCGTCCAAACCAGAGCTATGGTGCGGTAGCCGACTCGCGTAAGCGGTGGCACTGACACTACGCCACCGAGGAGCGACCGATTTGGCTGACCCAGAGGTTACTGCCGTATCCGGCGGCATCGTCTACGAGGACACCGGGGGCGCCGCGCCGCTGGTCTATTTCGACATCGTCGGCGCCTACGGCACCATGAGCGGCATGATCGAGCTCGAACTCGCCACCCGCATCCTGATCCCGCGGCCGGATGGCTCGACCGAAGTCAAATTCATCTCCTGCGGCCGGCTGCGCTGCAGCCCGAACGCCGCGATCAACCTGCGCAGCGGGATTGATTCGGCGCTGAAGCTGCAGGAGCCGCTACAGCCGGAGCCACCGGTGACGGCGCGGGAGATGAATTGAGACCGTTGCCGCAAAAAAGCCGGCTAGCTTGCCGCCATGTTCCCTTAATGTTCTTGTCGTCCCGGGAACTTTGAGTTACGCTAGACCCCCAGAGGGGCAGCATGGTCCAGCGCGTTTCCACCGTAGCCTTTGAGGGGATCGAGGCCCGCGCCGTCGACGTGCAGGTGCAGGTCGCGCCGGGCTTGCCGGCCTTCGCCATTGTCGGCCTGCCGGACAAGGCGGTATCGGAAGCCCGCGAGCGGGTGCGCTCGGCGCTGATCGCCTCGGGGCTGGCGCTGCCGGCGCGCCGGATCACGGTCAACCTCGCGCCCGCCGACCTGCCCAAGGAAGGCAGCCATTACGATCTCCCCATTGCGCTCGGGCTGATGGCGGCCATCGGCGCGATCCCGCCGGATGCGCTGTCGGGCTACACGGTGCTCGGTGAATTGGGCCTCGATGGTTCGATCGCGCCGGTCGCGGGCGTGCTGCCGGCGGCGATCGGGGCCAATTCGCGCGACGAGGGCCTGATCTGCCCCTCGGCCTGCGGCGCCGAGGCGGCCTGGGCCAGTCCCGATATCCAGATCGTGGCGGCGAATTCGCTGATCCAGATCGCCAACCATTTTCGCGGCACCCAAGTGCTGTCGCGGCCGCAGCCAAAAGTGCACGAGGCGCTGGCCGAGCGACTCGATCTGCGCGACATCAAGGGCCAGGAGAGCGCCAAGCGCGCGCTGGAGATCGCGGCCGCCGGCGGGCATCACCTTTTGATGATCGGCTCGCCCGGCGCGGGAAAATCGATGCTGGCGGCACGCTTGCCCTCGATCCTGCCGCCGCTGTCGCCGTCCGAATTGCTGGAAGTGTCGATGATCGCATCCGTCGCCGGCGAAATCCGCGACGGCGCGCTGACGGCGAAGCGCCCGTTCCGCAGCCCCCATCATTCCGCCAGCATGGCGGCGCTCACCGGCGGCGGCATGCGGGCAAAACCCGGCGAGATCTCGCTGGCGCATCAGGGCGTGCTATTCCTCGACGAACTGCCGGAGTTCGATCCGCGGGTGCTGGATTCGCTGCGCCAGCCGCTCGAAAACGGCGAGGTCGCGGTCAGCAGAGCCAACCACCGCGTCACCTATCCGGCGCGCTTCATGCTGGTGGCGGCGATGAATCCCTGCCGCTGCGGCCACGCCTATGAGCCGGGTTACGCCTGCAAGCGCGGACGGATCGACCGCTGCACGTCCGATTATCAGGCGCGCATCTCGGGCCCGCTGATGGACCGCATCGACCTGCGCATCGAGGTCCCGGCGGTAACTGCCGCCGATCTGATCCTGCCGCCGCCGGCGGAGGGATCGGCTGAGGTGGCGGCGCGCGTCGCCGCCGCGCGCGACATTCAGCTGGCGCGTTATGCCGCGGCCGGCTTGCCACACATCCGCACCAATGCCGAAGCGCCGGCATCGGTGCTGGAGACGATCGCGCAGCCGGATGCGCAGGGCACCAAATTGCTGCGCGATGCATCGGAGACCATGCGGTTGTCGGCGCGCGGCTATCACCGCGTGCTGCGCGTCGCCCGCACGCTGGCCGATCTCGACGGCGCGGAAAAGATCGGCCGGCTGCATCTGGCCGAGGCGCTGTCCTATCGCGCGCTTGCCGACGATTTGCGGCGCGCGGCCTGAGGCCGCAACACGACGCGACAATCCGACCTCCGTCATTCCGGGATGCGCCACTTGGCGCAGGCCCGGAATCCGCCACCTCATCCGCCGCGTCAACCCGGTAGTAAGGAGTTTTACTTACACTCCATCAACCATGGGCCTCGCGTATTTCTACGGCCTGGGAAAAGCGAGCGTGCCATGCTGCGTATCAAGATCCTGGCCTCGGCTGTTCCATTGATCGTTGCCGCGGTGTTCGCGCGCGGCGGGTTGTTGCCGGGACCGCGCCCCTGCATCGCGATCGGCGAGACCTCGGTGCAGCTCGCCGAGCTGCCCCGGCAGGCCCGGCTGCATGTCGGCTTCACCAGCGACCCCGCGCTGGCGACGGTGCGGGTGCAGGTCGTCGACAGCGCCGAGGCCGCCGATTTCGCCGTGGTCGATGACGTCGACAACGGTGACGCCGGCAGCTGCCAGGCCAATGCGGCGACGCAGCTGGTGGCGATCTCGGCCAGTCCTGCCGGCGATACGCCGGTGATTTACCTGTCGACCGACGGCCCCGCCGATTACCGGATCTTTGTGCGCTCGAAGACTTTCACCCCGCGCGATGCGGCAGCGCTGGTGGTCGGCGCCGGCGGCGGCGGACACCGGCCGCTGCAGGCCGCCTCGCTCTGAGTTTTCGCTGGGGGCATTAACGTTGCCTTAACCCTGTTCGCATCGCGACCGCGTCAGGCCGCCCGCCCTCAAGCACTTTGCAAGGTCGTAGCCCCATCGTCGTCATCGACGACACCACGCGCGTCGAGGCCATCCCACACGCCCTGGCGCCAAACGATCCGCGATCCCAAAGGTCATTTCAGGTGAGTAGCGTGATGGAGCGGATTTTGCGGATCAAGCGAGCCCTGCGCCGCTTCAAGCGCCGCCATCCCTGGCTGCTGATCGCGATCCGGGCGTTTACGATCTTCTCCGCCGCGTTCGGCGGCGCCTATGGCTTCATCGCCGGCAGCCGCTCAGACCAATCCGGCTATAACCCCCACGCCTTTGCGATCGGCGCCAGCTTCCTGTTCGCGATCGCCTGCGCCGCGCTCGCGACGCTGAGCATGCGGCTGCGCTGGGTGAACCGAAAGATCCGCAAGATCGCGCTTCACAACGAGGCGCTGGCCGACCGTAACTGGGAATTGCAGGAGGCCGAGCACCGCGTCCGCAGCCTGTTCGAAGCCCAGGGCGACCTGATCGTGCTGCGCGACGACGAAGGCGCCATAACATTCGTCAACGACGCCTATTGCGAACTGGCGGGGCAGCCGCGCAGCGCGCTGATCGGCAGCACATACAGGCTTGAAGTACTGGAGCAGGGCGCGACCGCGCTGGAGCCGAACGGCACCCGGATCCACGACCAGAAGATCGCCGGTCCCCTGGGGCCGCGATGGATCGCATGGCGCGAGGGCCTGGTGCGATCCGACGCCGGCCAGCCTGCGGAGATGCAATATGTCGGCCGCGACGTCACCGACCGCACCGGGACCGAACGCGCGCTGGCCGAGGCCCGCGACCAGGCCGATGCCGCCAACCGCGCCAAGTCGCGCTTCCTCGCCATGGCCAGCCACGAGATCCGCACGCCGCTGAACGGCATCATCGGCATGAGCGGGTTGCTGCTGGATACGCCGCTGACGCCGGAGCAGATGACCTATGCCAAGGCGGTAAAAACCTCGGGCGACGCGCTGTCGTCGCTGATCGAGGAACTCCTGGATTACTCCAAGATCGAGGCCGGCAAGATCGACCTCGAACATCGCCCGTTCGCGCTGGCCGGCCTGATCGAGGACATTACCGAACTGCTGGCGCCGCGCGCGCAGGCGCGCAAGCTCGAGATCGCGGCCTATGTCGACGAACGGCTGCCGGTGCAGGTGGTCGGCGATGCGGCACGGCTGCGCCAGGTGCTGCTCAATCTCGCTGGCAATGCGATCAAATTCACCGCGACCGGCGGCGTGGCGCTGATCGTCGAGCCGGGCGGCGCTGCCGACGAAATCAGCTTCCTGGTGCGCGACACCGGCATCGGCATCGCGCCGGAGGCACAAGCGCGCATCTTCCGCGAGTTCGAGCAGGCCAACGACCGCATCGCCCGCAGCTATGGCGGCACCGGCCTTGGCCTGAGCATCTCCGAGCGCATCGTCAAGCGGATGGGCGGCCGCATCACGCTTGAGAGCCAGCCCGGCGTCGGATCGACCTTCGAGGTGTCGGTGCCGCTCGCCGCCGCAGCCGTCGATGGCAGCGAGCCGAAGGCGTTTGCCGCGCCGGATCTGGCCGGCCAGTCGATCATGCTGGTGACGCCGCAGAGCATCGAGGCTTCGCTGATCGCGCGGCGGCTGCAACGCTGGGGCGGCCAGACCTGCATGGTCTCCGATGTCGCGGTGGCGCAAGCGCTGCTGCCGGAGCGTTCGTGGCACGCCGTCATGCTCGATCGCGCGCTCGGCGCCACCGAGCTGGTCGAAGCGCTGGCGGAAGCCGCGCGCGCCCACGCGCTCCAGCGGATCGTGATGTTCACGCCGGCGGCGCGGCACGAACTGCAACCGGCCGCCTCGTCGGCCTTCACCGGCTATCTGGTAAAACCGCTGCGCGCGGCCTCGCTCGCCGCCCGCCTGACCACGGCGCCGGAAATTGCCGCACCACAGCTTGCCGACGACGGCCTGGTCGAGGCGGATATTGAGGCTCCGTCAGCGGCCACGCCGCCGGCGCGCGGCCTTTCGGTGCTGGTGGCCGAGGACAACGAGATCAACGCGCTGCTGATGCGTTCGCTGTTGACGCGGATGGGCCATCACGCCGTCGTCACCACCAATGGCGAGCAGGCGCTGGAATCCTGGCTCGCGGCCAAATCCGCCGGCGCACCCTACGATCTGGTGCTGATGGATATCCAGATGCCGCAGCTCGACGGCATCGAAACCACCCGCCGCATCCGCGAGCGCGAGGCCGGCCAGCCCGGCGGCCGGACGCCGATCCTGGCGCTGACCGCCAACACGCTGGTGGAGGATCGCTACGCCTGTTTCGAGGCCGGCATGGACGGCTTTTTGATCAAGCCGCTGGATCGCGACAAACTCGCCGAGGCGCTGGCCGGCCTTGCCGCCTTGCGACATCTGGCTGCCTGAAGCGTGATGAATTCGGGTCCGGATCGAGGCTTTCGTGACTGGACAACGAAAATATCGAAAACAACCCCATGCAAAGTAGAAATTACCGCCGGTATGTGCATTTTGCGCGACGTTTTGACACGTCGGGCAAATTACCTCTCCCATCGGGAGCGGTGAACCGACGGCCGGTCGACCCGATGCAAATCCGTTTTGCTCCGAAGCGTCGTCTAAAGCCGCCGCAGCGCCACGGTCTCGACCACGTGGTCGGCACCCTTTTTCAGGATCAGCGTCGCGCGCGGCCGGGTCGGCAGGATGTTGTCCTCGAGGTTGGCGAGGTTGGTGCGTTCCCAGATCGCCAGCGCGGTCGCGGTGGCTTCCTCGTCGGAGAGCAGCGCGTAACGATGAAAGTAGGATCGCGGATCGTGGAACGCGGTATCGCGCAGCGCCAGGAAGCGGCGGACATACCAGTCGCGCAGCACCGCGACCTCGGCGTCGATATAGACCGAGAAATCGAAGAAGTCCGATACCACCGGCACCGCCTTGCCGTCGCGCGGCAGCCGGCCGGTCTGCAGCACATTGACGCCCTCGACGATCAGGATATCGGGCCGGTCGATCTCGATCCATTCATTGGGGATGATGTCGTAGGTCAGATGCGAATAGACCGGCGCCCGCACCGGCCGCCGGCCGGCCTTGATGTCGCTGAGGAACGACAGCAGCGTCGGCAGGTCGTAACTTTCCGGAAAGCCCTTTTTCTGCATCAGGCCCTGCCGCTCGAGCACGGCGTTCGGAAACAGAAAACCGTCGGTCGTGACCAGATCGACCTTCGGCCGCGGCGACCAGCGCGCCAGCAGCGCCTGCAGCACGCGCGCGGTGGTGGATTTGCCGACCGCCACCGAGCCGGCGACGCCGATGATGTAGGGCATCTTGCGGTCTTCGATGCCGAGAAAGCGCCGCTGCGCGAAATACAGCCGCTGGGTGGCATCGACATAGATCGACAATAGCCGCGACAGCGGCAAATAGATCTCCTCGACCTCCCTGAGATCGAGCCGGTCGTGCATCGAGCGCAGCCTGGCGATTTCGTCGGCCGCCAGCGTCATCGGCGTGTCGTCACGCAGCCGCGCCCACTGCTCCCGGGAGAATATCCGGTAGGGATTGTATTGCTGGTCTGCCGCGCGAATATCCATGAAGCCCGCCTTCAGCTTTGGCCCTTGCGCGACGCTTTCTCGTCCAGTCCCGACATCGTCGTGCGCTGCGCCAGCGCCGCCTCGACATCCTCGAGCCTGACGCCGCGCGATTTCAGCAGCACCAGCAGATGAAACAGCAAATCCGCACTTTCGGCGATCAAATGGTCGCGATTGTTCTCGACCGCGGCGATCACGGTCTCGACCGCCTCCTCGCCCAGTTTCTTGGCGCAATGCTCGGTGCCCTTGTCGAGCAGCTTGCGGGTATAGGATGCCTCTCCTCCCGATGCCGCGCGGGCGTCGATGGTGGCGGCGAGATCGTGGATCGTGAAACGCGACATCGAGCAAAACTCACGCGCCCGCGCAGCCGGGCGCCATTCACTGCCGATCAATTTAGCACTTCCGCCCCACCGTGTCGTCAGGGATCGAGCCGCATCGGCAGCCCGGCACGCACCATATGATCCTTGGCGTCACGTATGGTAAATTCGCCGAAATGGAAGATCGAGGCCGCCAGCACCGCGGTGGCATGGCCCTTGCGGATACCTTCCACCAGATGATCGAGATTGCCGACCCCACCGGAGGCGATCACCGGCACGATGACGCTGTCCGCCACCCGGCTGGTAAGCGGAATGTCAAAACCCTGCCGCGTTCCGTCGCGGTCCATCGAGGTCAGCAGGATCTCGCCGGCGCCGAGCGAGACCACTTCCTGGGCATATTCGATGGCGTCGATCCCGGTGGAATTGCGCCCGCCATGGGTGAAGATCTCCCAGCGCTCCGACCCGCCGCGCTTGACGCGCTTGGCGTCGATCGCCACCACGATGCACTGCTCGCCGAACTTTTCCGCGGCCTCCTTGACGAATTCGCGGCGGCTGACGGCGGCGCTGTTGATCGATACCTTGTCGGCGCCGGATCGCAGCAAGGTCTTGATATCCTCGACGGTGCGCACGCCGCCGCCGACTGTCAGCGGCATGAAGCAGGCTTCCGCGGTGCGCCGGACCACGTCCAGCATGATGCCGCGATTTTCGTGCGTGGCGGTGATGTCGAGAAAGCACAGCTCATCGGCGCCGGCGGCGTCATAGGCGATCGCGGCCTCGACCGGGTCGCCGGCGTCGCGCAGATCGACGAAATTGACGCCCTTGACCACCCGGCCGTCCTTGACGTCGAGACAGGGAATCACGCGGACCTTGAACATACTGGATAACTCCCTAGGCCGCGGCGCGCGCGCTGCGGATCAGCGACAGTGCCGCCGAAGCATCGAGGCGACCGTCATAAAGCGCGCGGCCTGCGATCGCGCCAGCGAGTGTTTTGGCGCGCGGCGCCAAAAGCGCCTTCACGTCGTCGATGGAAGCAAAGCCGCCCGATGCGATGACGGGAATCGAGATCGCCTCGGCAAGCGCGATGGTGGCGTCGAGATTGAGGCCCTTGAGCAGGCCGTCGCGCGCGATGTCGGTGAAGATGATCGCGGCGACGCCGGCATCCTCGAATCGCTGCGCGATTTCCAGGGCGGTCACTTCCGAACTCTCGGCCCAGCCTTCAACCGCGACCTTGCCGTCGCGGGCGTCGAGACCGACTGCGACCCGGCCGGGGAATTTCTTGGCGGCGCTCTTCACCAGCTCGGGATCGCGTACCGCCGCGGTGCCGATGATGACCCGCGCAACACCCTTGGCGAGCCAGGCTTCGATGGTTTTCAGATCGCGGATGCCGCCGCCGAGCTGCACCGGCATCGTTATGGCGCCGAGCATCGTCTCGACGGCATGGGCGTTCATCGGCTTGCCGGCAAAGGCGCCGTCGAGATCGACCACATGCAGATATTCGAATCCCTGCGCGGCGAAGGCGCGGGCCTGTGCCGCGGGATCGAGGTTGAACACGGTCGCGCGCGCCATGTCGCCCTGTTCGAGGCGCACGCACTGGCCGTTTTTCAGGTCGATGGCGGGGAAGAGGATCATGTCGCTCTATCTGCCCCCTCCCCCCTTGTGGGGGAGGGTTGGGGAGGGGGGTAAGCCACAAACACCGAATTCGCGGGACCCCCCCCTCCCGAACGCTTCGCGCACAGCCAAGGCTTCGCCTTGGCGTTCTTGAAGACGGCGGCTGGAAGCCGCCTTTCGCTCCCCCACAAGGGGGGAGGTAACAAGAGGAGCGAGTTCGCGCGATTTTCTCACGGCTTCCATTTCAAAAAGTTCGATATCAGGGCCAGCCCGAAGCGCTGGCTCTTCTCCGGGTGAAATTGCGTGCCTATCGCGGTATCCTTACCGACGATAGCCGTCACCGGCCCGCCGTAATCGGCGCGGGCCAGCACGTCTGCCTCGTTGGTCGCGTTGAGGTGATAGGAGTGCACGAAATAGGCGTGGCGGCCTTTTGGTCCCAGCGGCAACCGTTCAAGCACCGGATGCTCCCGGACCATATCGAGCGTATTCCAGCCCATATGCGGAATCTTCAGGCTCTCCTGGCGCGGCGAAATCTTCTCGACGTCGCCGGCGATCCAGTTGAAGCCATCGGTGGTGACATGCTCCTTGCCGCGGGTCGCCATCAGCTGCATGCCGACGCAGATGCCGAAAAACGGCCGCGCCTTGCTGCGCACCGCTTCCGTCATCGCCTCGATCATGCCGTCGAGCGCATCGAGACCCCTGCGGCAATCGGCGAAGGCGCCGACGCCTGGCAACACGATGCGATCGGCGCGAAACACCACTTCGGGATCGCGCGTGACCACGATCTTTACCGGCGCTTCCATGGCCCGGCTGGCGCGCTCGAACGCTTTCGCGGCCGAGTGCAGATTGCCGGAGCCGTAATCGATGATGGCAACGCTCACCGCGAGGCTCCCGGCTCCGGAAACAGACCGATGATCTCGCTGTCCGGCAGCGGCGGCGGTCGCGAAAACGGCTGGCCCGGAACATCCCGGGTCGGCGGCGGGCCGCCGCGATCGATCGCCGCCTGGTCGTTGACGAGGGCGCGCTGCTTGGCGGTCCAGCGATCGAAGAAGCGCCGCTCGGCGGATTCCTCGTCGTCGGCGACCACGATGTCGAGCTGGCGCCAGTTGCGCCGCGACAAGGTCCAGCGTTGCAGGCTCGCGGCCTCAAAGCCCATCAACAGCGCGACCAATCCGTCCGCGGCAAAGATCGCCACCGGCCCGGCGCCGAGCCGGACCAGTGCGACCTCCATCACCAGCGTGAAGACGATCCAGCCGATCAGCGCCAGCCACAACCGATGCCAGACGAGCCATATCGGGCCCAGCAGGGCGGCCCAGACATGGAAACCATCGCGAACAAAATTGAAGCGATCGGTCGCCCGAAGATCCGCATTGACGGTAATGGGAGCATGAACTGTGTAAACCGGCATCGCACCTCTCCGCCGAGCACCCTTGGAAATCAGCCGCCGAGCTGACCCTTGGTGGACGGCACTTCGCCCGCGGCGCGCGGGTCGATCGCGACCGCCGCCCGCAGCGCCCTCGCCAGACCCTTGAAGCAGGATTCGGCGATATGATGGCTGTTCTCGCCATATAGGGTCTCGACGTGCAAAGTCACGCCGGCATTGATCGCAAAGGCGTTGAACCATTCGCGCACCAGTTCGGTGTCGAATTGGCCTACCTTGTCGCGCGGAAACTCGACCTTGAATACCAGCACCGGCCGCCCCGAAATGTCGATCACGACCCGCGACAGCGTCTCGTCCATCGGCATATGGACGCTGGCATAGCGGGTGATACCGGCCATGGTACCGAGCGCCTGCTTCACCGCCTGTCCCAGCGCAATGCCGACATCCTCGGTGGTGTGGTGATGGTCGATGTGAAGGTCGCCAACCGCCTTCACCGTGACGTCGATGCGCGAATGGCGGGCGAGCAGATCAAGCATGTGGTCGAAAAAACCGATGCCGGTGGCGACATTGGACACGCCTGTGCCGTCGAGGTTGACGCTCACCTCGATATCGGTCTCCTTGGTCTTGCGCTTGATGGTGGCGCTGCGCATGAAACGTGCTTTCCTGGTCGGCGAAAACGCGGCCCTTTTAACAGGCTCACCCCAGCTTCGCTACTGCGGGATGGCCTGACCGGGACCGAACTTCGGCCTATGGTGACCAGATTTGGCCGGCGATTGTAACCCGGCGCGCCAATCCCTAAATTCGCTATAACGCGAGGTACTTCATGCAGGATTCACAGCAGTCGCCGGTCTGGCACGGCACCACCATTTTGACCGTGCGCAAGGGCGGCAAGGTCGTGATCGGCGGCGACGGGCAGGTCTCGATCGGCCAGACCGTGATCAAGTCCAACGCCAAAAAGGTCCGCAAACTCGGCAAGGGTGACGTGATCGGCGGCTTTGCCGGCGCCACCGCGGACGCCTTCACGCTGTTCGAGCGGCTCGAGGCCAAGCTCGAGCAATATCCGGGGCAATTGACCCGGGCCGCGGTCGAACTCGCCAAGGACTGGCGCACCGACCGCTATCTGCGGCGGCTGGAGGCGATGATGATCGTCGCCGACAAAGAGGTGTCGCTCGTCCTGACCGGCACCGGCGACGTGCTGGAGCCGGAAGCCGGCGTGATGGCGATCGGCTCCGGCGGCAATTACGCGCTGGCGGCCGCCCGCGCGCTGGTGGATTCCGACAAGGATGCCGAGACCATCGTGCGCCGCGCGCTCGACATCGCCGCCGATATCTGCGTTTACACCAACCGCAATGTGACCATCGAGACGCTGACCGCGGGCTGAGCATGACGGCCTACGCGTTCCGCCCGATGTCCGCCGCCGACCTGCCGTATGGCACGGCGCTACTCATGATCCCCAACCCATGACGCTGGAACGCAATGCGCCGGCAACTTCCTCATTGGCGGCGTGGCAATGGCTGCTGATCGCGGCCGGCCTGCTCGCAGCTCAGGCGTCAATCCTGTTTGCGATGGGGCGCGTGCCGATCTGCACCTGCGGCTACGTCAAGTTCTGGCACGGCGCGGTGCAGAGTTCGGAGAATTCCCAGCATCTCACCGACTGGTACACGTTCTCGCACATCATCCATGGCTTTTTGTTCTACGCCGCGACCTGGCTCACGCTGCGGCGCCTGCCATGGCCAGGCCGGCTCATGGTCGCGATGCTGGTGGAAGGCGGCTGGGAGATCCTTGAGAATTCCAACTGGATCATCGAGCGCTACCGCACCGGAACGATGTCGCTGGACTATTACGGCGACAGCATCGTCAATTCGGTCTCCGACACGCTGTCGATGGTCGCAGGTTTCCTGCTGGCGAGAAAGCTCCCGGTGGTGCTGACGATCAGCCTCGCGCTTGCGTTCGAGATTCTGGTCGGCCTTCACATTCGCGACAACCTGACGCTGAACATCATCATGCTGATCCACCCCTTTGAGGCAATCCGGCAATGGCAGGCCGGGCCGCCGATTATCTAATGAATTCAACACAGCTTGTCCCCACCACCATTTGAACCTACCTAGAGCCGATGACCGACTTCTCCCCCCGTGAAATCGTATCCGAACTCGACCGCTTCATCGTCGGCCAGTCCGACGCCAAGCGCGCGGTCTCGATCGCGCTGCGCAACCGCTGGCGGCGGCTGCAACTCACCGGCAGCTTGCGCGAGGAGGTGCTGCCGAAGAACATCCTGATGATCGGGCCGACCGGTGTCGGCAAGACCGAGATCGCGCGGCGGCTGGCAAAGCTCGCCGGCGCGCCGTTCATCAAGGTCGAGGCCACCAAATTCACCGAGGTCGGCTATGTCGGCCGCGACGTCGAGCAGATCATCCGCGACCTGGTCGAGGTCGCGATCGCGCAAACGCGGGAGCGCAAGCGCAAGGACGTGCAGGCCCGCGCCCAGCTCGCCGCCGAGGACCGCGTGCTCGATGCGCTGGTCGGCGCCAATTCCAGCGCCGCCACGCGGGATTCGTTTCGCAGGAAGCTGCGCGCGGGCGAACTCAACGACAAGGAAATCGAGATCGAAACCCAGTCCTCCGGCGGCATGCCGATGTTCGAAATCCCGGGCATGCCCGGCGCACAGATGGGCGCGATCTCGATCGGCGACATCTTCGGCAAGATGGGCGCCCGCACCAAGACCCGCCGGCTGACGGTCGCGGATTCGCACGAGCTTTTGGTCAACGAGGAATCCGACAAGCTGCTCGACACCGACGCGCTGGTGCTGGAATCGATCAATGCGGTCGAGAACAACGGCATCGTGTTTCTCGACGAGATCGACAAGATCTGCGTGCGCGACGGCCGCAGCGGCGGCGATGTCTCGCGCGAAGGCGTGCAGCGCGACCTGTTGCCGCTGATCGAAGGCACCACCGTCTCGACCAAGCACGGCGCGGTCAAGACCGACCATATCCTGTTCATCGCCTCCGGCGCGTTTCATATCGCCAAACCCTCCGACCTGCTGCCGGAATTGCAGGGCCGCCTGCCGATCCGCGTCGAGCTGTCGGCGCTGACCCGCGACGACATGCGCCGCATCCTGACCGAGCCCGAGGCGTCGCTGATCAAGCAATATATCGCGCTGATGCAGACCGAAGGCGTGACGCTGGATATCACCGACGGCGCCATCGACGCGCTCGCCGACGTCGCCGTCGCCGTCAATTCGACGGTGGAAAATATCGGCGCCCGGCGGCTGCAGACCGTGATGGAGCGCGTGCTGGACGAGATTTCATTCGCCGCCCCCGACCGCAATGGCGAGACCATCCAGATCGACGCCGAATATGTCCAGAAGCATGTCGGCGATCTCGCAAAGAACGCGGATCTGAGCCGGTTTATTTTGTAGATAATCGTCGTCCCGGCCTCCGAGCCGGGACCCATACGCCGTGCTCTCGCGCTAGAGCCGCTGTGGCAGTTGCCTTTGCTAACAACCGACATCGGTGGTTATGGGTCCCGGCTCGAGGCCGGGACGACGTGGAGAGCGTTGCGTCAAGCGCATCCGCCGTGTGATAAGTTCGCACCTCGCTTGCTTCCGGGTGCCGAATGAATCTGCGTATGCGGGAAAACCCCTGGCGCCTGATGCTGGCCGTCAACGTCGCTGTCGTGTTCGGGGTTTTTCTCTACAAGATCACCCGCGAACCCTACGTGCCCTACATCCATCTCGTGGTCGACTATCATTTCGGCTTTACCAAGCGCGCGCTGATCGGCGCGGTGATCTCGTTGTTTTTCACGAAGGTGCCGGTGTGGCTGGTGTTCGCGCTGAGCGGAACCGTCTGGCTGATCACGCTCGGTCTATTCATTCAGTTGTTTCGGCGCATCTTCGGCCTCGACGACGGACACATGCCGCTGTTGGTGTTCATGGCCGGCTCGCCGTTCTTCCTGAAGAACTTCATGTTTACGCTGGGGCATTTCGACATTTATGGCTGCGCTTTCGCGATCGTTCTGCTGCTGGTGCCGGCACGCTCCGTCGCCTTCGTGCTGCTCGCGGCACTTGCCTCGATGATCCTGATTCTGATCCACCACATTCATCTCCTGATGTATGTGCCGACCATCGCAGTCATCGTGGTGCTGCGCTATTACCTGGTGCGCGGTTTTAACTGGCAGAACATAGCCGTCGGCATCGCGGCGACCGCGTGTATCGGTTTGTTGTTTTTCGCGGCACAGTTCTGGGGAACGATGGCGGTGCCGGAGGCGGAGTTCGTCCGCTATCTGCAGGGCCGGATGGCGGACCCCAGCCGAACCAATCTGTTGAGTTTTGCCTATATCTGGTACCAGCCGCTTTCCGCCGAAGTTCACGATACCTGGGAACGGATGCCCTCCAACATCCTCGGCATTCCCGTGTTTGCGCTGCTGATCTGGCTGCATACCCCGCTCTGGAAATATTTTGCTGGCTTGATCCGATCGCTTGCAGAGGATTTACACCGCCGCATCGTCGTCGCCGCCATCGTCACGGTGAGCGTGGCCTATCTCATCATGTTTGCCATGGTGTTCGATTATTCGCGATGGATTTCGAACTGGGCGGTCTGCATGTTCCTGCTGCTGCACGCGGTGAAGACGCTGCCCGCCTCGCGGGCGGTGCCACCGATATCCGCCGATGATCGGAACACCGGCATTCTCGGTTGGATCATAACGCTGATCCCGCGCGTCGGGATCGTTCGGCCATTTTAGGGGCGTCAGTTTCGCGCCCGCCTGATCCGCACGTAGAGCGCGCCCTCGCCGCCATGGCCGATATGGGCTTCCTCGAACCCGACCACCAGCGTGCGGAATTCCGGCAGGTTCAGCCATTGCGGGACCTGGCGGCGCAACACCCCGCGCTCGGATTCGGGCCCGTCGCTGCGGCCCTTCCCGGTGATAACCAGCACGAAGGTCAGGCCGTCGCGGTGGGCGCGCTGCAAAAAGCCTGCGAGCGCAAGATGGGCGCGTGTCTGGGTCATGCCGTGCAGGTCGAGCCTGGCATCGATCTCTTTCCGGCCGCGCGACAATTGCGTGCGTTCGCGGCGTCCCAGCGGCGCCAGCGGCGGGGGTGCGGGCTTTGGCGCGCGCACCATCGCGGCGGCTGCATGCGGCTTCGGCGGGGCCACGGCCGGACCAGAAGCAGCCGGCTGTCCGGCCTCCGCCCTCGCGGCGCGTGGCTTCTTCCGCAGCGGTTTTGTTTGTTTCGCCACGCTTTCCCAAAGCGCCCGCTCTTCCTCGCTCAGGCCGCGCTTGCGCCGTGGCGCTACCGGCAATTCCGGGATCATTTTCGCGGGCGGACCTTTCATCGGCCGGGGCGGTAACGACTGAGGTAACGGCGGCGGTAGCGGCGCTCGACCCGGCTCGCTTTGACGTCCGGCTTGATGTCGGGCCGGGCTGCCGGCAGCGGCACCGGCGCGGCGGCAGCGGTCGGCGTCGTCGAGGCTTGCGTCACAGCTCCCGCAGGCGGAGCCGCAACGGTCTTCTGATCTTTTTGCCGATCCTTCAGCGGATCGGTTTGCGGAAAAAGTTTTGCGATTTTTTCCGCGGGCCTCGGATCCGGCAATGGCATCTTGCGGCCCCGCGCCGCCGGATCGAGGCTGTTCGGGACCAGGATGACAAACCGCATGCTGTGCCGGAAGCGGCCGGAGATCTTTCCTGCTTCGTCACCGGCGCCGTAGTAGATGTCGGCGCGCGCAGGTCCCACGATCGCCGAGCCGGTGTCCTGAGCCACCATCAGCCGCCGGAACGGCGTTTTCGATTGCTCGGATTCGATCGGCAGTTCGCCCTCGATGAAAAACGGCGTGCCGTAGACGTGCAGCGAACGGTCGACCGCGATCGATCGGCCCGGCGTCAGCGGTACGCCTTGCCCGCCGACCGCCTCGTCCTTGTCGGACAGCGGCACCTCGCGAAAGAACACATAGGCCCGGTTTTGCCGGCGCACTTCCTTGGCCCCGTCGGGGTTTTGATCCATCCACTCCCGGATCTTCTGCATCGACATCTGCTCTTTCGGGATAATACCGCGATCGATCAGGACGCGTCCCACCGCCGTATAGGGATAGCCATTATGGGCGTCGTAATTGATACGGACGGTGGACCCGTCCTCGAGGTGGATCCGCGCCGAGCCCTGGATTTGCGCAAACAGCAACTCGGTCTGGCTCTTGAGCCAGCAGATTTCGAGGCCGCGGCCGGCGATCGCGCCGTCCTCGATCTCGCCGCGATCGTAATAGGGCACCAGCTTGCGGCGGCCGATCTTGCGATACACCGCGCCCTTGTTGGGCAGGCTGGCATCGTCCTGCTTGAAGCCGCGAACGAACAGGTTCGACGGACGGCGGTAAACCGGCACGTTGTAGACGTCGGTCTGGGTCCGGGATCCCTCGAGTACGGGCTCGTAATAGCCGGTGACGAAGCCCGCATCTTCTCCAAGCCGCGAGATTCGAAGCGGCCGGAAATTCTCCTCAAAAAACGCCCGCGCTTTAGCCTCATCGGAAAGGTCGAGCGCCCTGGCCGCACGGCAGGGATCGCGCAGCGAGATGCCGAGCGCCTTCGGGTCGGCGGGGGGCGTCCGTTGTTCGGATATCGGTTTGCAGCTGGTGCGGAACGCCTTGTAGGCCTGCAGATGGTCGTCTTCGTTCCAGCCCGCGATCTCGCTCCACGCCACTGGCGCATACTGGCTGCCGCTGATCACGAGCGGCCACTCGAGCTGAGGATACGGCAGAGCCCGCTCGCGGTGCGCGCTATGCTCGCCGTGAACGGCATATGTGGCACGAACCTGACGCACGGCGTGCGCCGCAAACGGAGCCAGCGACAACGCGACGGCGATCACACCCAGCGCAGCGGCGTATTTTGCAAAGCCGCGCGCGTCAGTGAGCGCTGCCCGTACCAACCAGCTTCCAGTTCGGATCGCGTGAAGTAATGTCGCGGGCAAATGTCCAAACATCGGTGATATCGGCGACCTTATCCGGATTGCCGTCTACAATCGCGCCGGTCTTGTCGCGGGTGACCGAAACCATCTGCGACACAAAGCGCACGGTCAATTGCGCCGACCGGTCGCGGGTTTCCGCGCCGACCAGCTCGGCCTTGTCGATGGAGACGAACCGCGTTTCGGTCTTCTGTTCGTTCTTCTCGCGCTCCTTGATCGCGCTCTCGAAACTGTCATAGACCTCGGACGACAACAGATCCTTAAGCCCGCGGCGATCGCCATTGGCGAACGCCAGCACGATCATCTCGTAGGCGCTGCGCGCGCCCGAGAGGAAATGCCGGGGATCAAACGATGAATCCTGTGCGACGATGGCATCCAGCCCCTGCGCCAGCGGGGTGCCGGGCTCGGCCAGGCCTTTCCAGCGATCGGTCGGCGGCACTACCTCGGCGGTCGGCGCCAGCGGGGCCTGATCGATCACGGCGCCCGGCATCGGAACCACGTTGTTGTCCTGCGCCCCCTGCACCACGTTGCGGGCGGTGCGGTCGTATGGCGGCCGCTCGCTGCCGGTTCGTTGGCCGAGGACGTTGCGCAGGCGCAGGAAGATGAAGACCGCCAGCGCCAGGAAGATGATGGTGTAAATATCCACGTCGCGTTCGCTTTCTGGTCTGCACCGGCTATCGGACCGGCGATAGAGCGTTCCCTGAGGGAACGGCGGAGACTACATCATGGATGGGTCTGCAGCATGTAGGCACGAAACTCGGCCTAGCCAATGGCGCGTTCTGGCATGAAAAGCCATGCTGGCGGAAATGGGACATGCCGATGGCGTGCTTCCCTTTGCCGCCGGCTAATTCTAGCGCGTTTTGGGTTCAAGGGGAAACCCCCCGTGATGCCCGGAAATCACGCATATTCAACAATTTAGCATGCGTGCTGCGGGCCGGACGGCCCGCCGTCGCAGGTTCCCGGCGCTGACGCCGGGGGGAACGCCGCCCAGGCGGGGCCCAGCGCTTGTCGTCCTTGTGGAATGAGGCGGGGCCATGATAGCCACTCGCCACCACAACGGCATTTTCGCAGCTCACGCGCGAATTCAGACGCCAAACCGGCCCCCACCCGCGTGATCGTTTCAGGAGAGATTTCCATGACCAACGGCAACGGCACGCCCCAAGAGGCGGCCCCTGCTCCCCAGTTGAACGTGCTGGCGCAGTACACCAAGGACCTCTCGTTCGAAAATCCGAATGCGCCGGCCTCGCTGGCGCCGCAAGCGCAGCAGCCCGCGATCAATATCCAGATCAACGTCAGCGCCAACAATCTTGCCGAGAACGATTTCGAAGTGACGCTTTCGGTCGAAGGCAAGGCGGAAAACGGCGGCAAGGTGATGTTCAGCTTCGATCTCGCCTATGCCGGCGTATTCCGGATCGCGAACGTGCCGAAGGAAAACCTGCATCCGCTGGTCATGATCGAATGCCCCCGGCTGCTGTTTCCGTTTGCGCGCGAAATCATCTCGACGGCGGTGCGCGATGGCGGGTTCCCTCCGCTGATGCTGGACCCGGTCGATTTCGTCGGCCTGTACCGCCAGAACCTGGAACGGCAGGCGGCGGCCCAGGCCGCACAGGGAAAACCGAGCTGACCGCGGTCGCATCCACAGGCGCGCACTACAGGAAATCGTTCCAGATCGGCTTCTCGCCCAGCGTGGCGACAAACTCCCAATGCGCCACGCGGTCAGCTTCGGTGACCCGCGGCGCCAACGGCACCGGCCGTTGCCGACGCGGCATTTCGCCGGATACGCCGACGCGGATATCGCGGGCCTCGGTAGCCAGGATCAGTTGGGATTGCCGCGCCCCGATCAGGTCGATGTAGACCTCGGCCAGAAGCTCGGCGTCGAGCAAGGCGCCGTGCTTGGTGCGGCGGGAATTGTCGACCGCATAGCGCGAGCAGAGATCGTCAAGCCGGTTCGACACGCCCGGATGCTTGCGCCGCGCCAGCAACAGCGTGTCGACCAGCCGCTCGCGCGCGATCGGCGGCCGCTTGATGCGGTCGAGCTCGGCGTTGATGAAGCCGACATCGAAGGATGCGTTGTGGATCACCAGTGGTGCGTCGGCGATGAATTCCAGGAACTCCTCGACCACGTGCGCGAACAGCGGCTTGTCGGCGAGGAACTCGCTTGAAAGACCGTGCACGGCGAAAGCTTCCGCCGGCATGTCGCGCTCGGGGTTGAGATGCCGGTGAAAGGTCTGGCCGGTCGGCATCCGGTTGAAAATCTCGACGCAACCGATTTCAACCAGCCGGTCACCCCGCAATGGATCGAGGCCGGTGGTTTCGGTGTCGAGAACGATTTCGCGCATGTCGTTGAAAGCCGGCGGGATTGACGAATCAGGTTCGTCGCTGCGGCATCTTAACAGCCTGATCCAGAATGTCGCGGATGCGCGCCCGCACCGGGTCCAGTCCGTGTGAGGTATCCACCACGAAATCGGCGCGGCTGCGCTTTTCGGCGTCGGGCAGCTGGCGCGCCAGAATGGCGTCGAGCTTTTCGCCGGTCATGTTGTCGCGCAGCAGGATGCGCTGGCGCTGGATATCCGGGGTGGTCGTGACCACTACCACCGCATCGACGCGCTTGTCGCCGCCGGTCTCGAACAACAAGGGCACATCGACCACCGCGACCGACGCGCCGGATCGCTCGGCCTGCTGCAGGAATTGCTGGCGGGAGGCGCCCAGCATCGGATGAACGATCTGCTCGAGTTGCTTCATCGCGGCCGGATCGTGCACCACGCGCGCCGAGAGGCGGTTGCGATCGACCTTTCCATTGACCGTCGTGCCCGGAAACGCCGCCTCGATCACAGGCGCCGCTTCGCCCTCATAGATGCTGTGAACCGCCGCATCGGCGTCGTAAACCGGCACGCCCGCCTCGGCAAACAGCTTTGCCGTGGTTGATTTCCCCATTCCGATCGAGCCGGTCAACCCGAGGATGATCATCGCGATACCATTGGCTTTCTCGTCGCGACCTTGCTCACACCGCGAGCAATCGCTCGCTGCGCAAATGCGCGAGCAACTGCAGCAGCGGCAGCCCTAGGATGGTGAAATGATCGCCTTCGATCCGCTCGAACAGATGCACGCCAAGCCCCTCGAGCTGATAAGCGCCGACGCTTGAGGTCACGGCCTCTCCGGCGGCGTCCAGATAGGCTTCGATCTCGGCCGTACCGAGCCGCCGCATGGTCATGCGCGCAATAGCCGCAGCCTCGAACAATATCTTGCCGTCGCGCGCGACGGCGACGGCTGAGTGCAGCTCATGAACGTGGCCGGCCAGCGCGCGCAGTTGCTCCGCCGCCTGTGCCCGGCCGGCCGGCTTGGACAACAACCGCTTTTCAAGCACCAGCGTCTGATCGGCGCCCACCACCAGCCTCCCGGGCCGGCGCACCGATACGGCGAGTGCTTTTTCCCGCGCCAGCAGCGCAGCGATCTCGTCGGCGGCCGCAAATTGGGAGGCTTGCTGCACGGCCCGTTCGTCGATTTCAGCGGGAACGACCTCGAAAGCGATCCCGGCATTGGCCAGCAACGCTTGCCGGGTACGGCTCTGCGAGGCGAGAATCAGCGGAAATTGTCCGCGCCAGAGTGTCATTCCGGTAGCCGTTGCCGCGCGCGGTCGGTGAACAGTTTCATGATCGCCGCGGCGGTCTCCTCGATCGATCGCCGGGTGACGTCGAGCTGGGACCAGTTGAATTTCGCGCTTAGCCGCCGCGCGAACGCGACTTCGTCTGTCACGGCCTGGCGATCGATATAGGTATCGTTGTCGCGGTCGCCCATGCTCAGCAACCGGTTCTGCCGGACCTGGATCAGGCGCTCCGGCGTGGCGTGGAGGCTGACCACCAGTGGTTTCTTCAGGGTCTCCAGCTGATGCGGAATCGGAATGCCCGGCACCAGCGGCACATTCGCGGTTCGAATACCGCGGTTGGCAAGATAGATCGAGGTCGGGGTTTTCGAGGTGCGGGACACGCCGACCAGAATGACGTCGGCCTCCTCCAGCCCTTCGACGTGCTGACCGTCATCGTGCATCATGGTGTAGTTCAGCGCGTCGATACGCTTGAAATATTCCGCGTTCAGCGTGTGCTGGGCGCCGACTCGGCCGGTGGTGGGCGCACCGAGATAGGCTTGGAACAGCTGCATCACCGGGCCGATGATCGAAAGGCTTGGGATATTGATCTGCTGGCACTTGGCCTCCAGCCGGGCGACCAGATCTTTCTCCAGCAGGGTAAAGAGCACGATGCCGGGCGCTTCCTCGATCTCGCTCAACACCCGGTCAAGCTGCTTCTGGCTGCGCACCAGCGGATAGACATGTTCGACCGGCGTCACATTGGCATATTGCGCCGCCACCGCGCGCGCCACCGTAATCAGCGTTTCGCCGGTCGAATCGGAGATCAGGTGAAGATGAAAATAGTTGCTGGTCGTGGGCACCTTGACCCCTGTGTAACCTGTGAATTCTTGTGGAGCTTACCTGAGAGAATGGGGTGCGGGTCGACCGATCAGGGATAACCCTTATTTTTCTGCACAGGCCTCGCAACAAGGATAACTCAATTCGATTGCCGTAACGATAGCGAGATGATGTGGAATTGTGGCTTGATAGACGGCTCATTGGTCTGTGCAAGCTCTTGAAGAGAGAAGGCTTATCGGGATCGACGGAAATTCCGGCGCAGGATGTTGATAAATGTGAACAAGGCGGGAGAATTGCGGGACGTTTTTGCGTGGGCCTAATCCACCGCTACTTAGACTCAAACCTAAGATTCTAAAATTATTGTTTTAGAAAAGGCGTGCTTGCGGATATCTCTGCCTCGGTGCAAGAGCAGGCTTGTTCGAAACGCCGTTGGCAGGCGGATCGTTCCGGTGTCTTCGATAGCAGAACGGCGTGTTTCGAAATGAGTGAACCATCTGTCATCTACGACTGGATCAAGGCACTGCATGTGATCGCTGTGATCGCGTGGATGGCGGGCATGCTCTATCTGCCGCGGCTGTTTGTTTATCATTGCGAGGCGGAGGTCGGATCGAAGCAGTCCGAAACGTTCAAGGTGATGGAACGACGATTGCTGAAGGCGATCATGAATCCGGCGATGATCGTGAGTTGGCTGGCGGGGCTTTACCTGGCCTGGGCCGGGCACTGGTTTTCGGCTCCCTGGCTGCACAGCAAGCTTTTGCTGGTCGTATTGCTGTCGGGTGTGCATGGGTTCCTTTCCCGCTGCGTCAAGGATTTTGCTGCTGACCGGAATACCAGAAGCCATAAATTCTATCGTATTATCAATGAGGTACCGACCGTCTTGATGATCGGGATTGTGGTTCTCGTGATCGTGAAGCCGTTTTAACGGGGGATTGCTGTCAACACCCCTGTTTTTCAGCTGCTTGCGAAAAGCCGGCCGATTTTCTATATAAGTCAAATCCCACCCCACGCAGGCGGATGTGGTTGTGTTCCGGCTTCTCTGCTTAGAGCCGGCCGCCACATCAGGTTTGAAGCCTCTCCGGCGCTTTCCTTGCTCAGACCTGCGGACCTTCCGTTTCGCGTCCGCATTTTCTTAAAGCCACCTTGCAAATCCTCCCCCCAGATTACTCCACAGGACCATCCCAATGCGGGAAATGAAACTTCAAGACCTCAAAGCCCAGACGCCAGCCGAGCTCGTCTCGTTCGCGGAAGAAAAGGGGGTCGAAAATGCCAGCACCATGCGCAAGCAGGAGCTGATGTTCGCCATTCTCAAACAACTCGCGATCCAGGAGACCGACATTATCGGCGAAGGCGTTGTCGAGGTTCTTTCCGATGGTTTTGGATTTTTGCGTTCGCCGGATGCGAACTATCTGCCGGGACCTGACGATATCTACGTCTCACCCTCGCAGATCCGCCGCTTCGGGCTTCGCACCGGCGACACCATTGAAGGTCACATCCGCAGCCCGAAGGAAGGCGAACGCTATTTCGCGCTGCTGAAGGTCAACACGTTGAATTTCGAGGACCCGGAAAAGTCCAAGCACAAGGTCAATTTCGACAATCTGACGCCGCTGTTTCCCGATCAGCGGTTCCGGCTGGAGCTCGAAGACCCAACCAGAAAGGACCTTTCTGCAAGGGTTATCGACATCGTCGCCCCGATCGGCAAGGGCCAACGCGCATTGATCGTGGCCCCTCCGCGCACCGGCAAGACCGTATTGATGCAGAACATCGCGCACTCGATCACGGCCAATCATCCGGAGTGCTATCTGATCGTGCTCCTGATCGATGAGCGCCCCGAAGAAGTCACGGACATGCAGCGCTCGGTGAAGGGCGAGGTGGTGTCGTCGACCTTCGACGAGCCCGCGGTGCGTCACGTCCAGGTCGCCGAGATGGTCATTGAGAAGGCCAAGCGGCTGGTCGAGCATGGCCGCGACGTCGTGATCCTCCTCGACTCGATTACGCGACTGGGACGTGCCTACAACACCGTGGTGCCCTCATCCGGCAAGGTGCTGACCGGCGGCGTCGACGCCAATGCGCTGCAGCGGCCCAAACGTTTCTTCGGCGCCGCGCGCAACATCGAGGAGGGCGGCTCGCTCACCATCATCGCCACCGCGCTGGTCGATACCGGCAGCCGCATGGACGAAGTGATTTTCGAGGAATTCAAGGGCACCGGCAATTCCGAACTGATTCTCGATCGCAAGGTTTCCGACAAGCGCACCTTCCCGGCGATCGACATCTCGCGCTCCGGCACCCGCAAGGAAGAGCTGATCACCGATCCGCAGCTTTTGAAGAAGATGTACGTGCTGCGCCGGATCCTCAATCCGATGGGCACGATGGACGCGATCGACTTCCTGCTGGACAAGCTGCGCAATACCAAAAACAACTCGGAATTCTTCGAATCGATGAATACCTGACCGCTTTGGCTCGCTTTCGAAAGGGACGCCAAAATCATGTTGCGGTCTCATGCTGCAGCAATACTGCAGCATGAGAAGGTTTGCGACGGTCGCGCGTCTCTGATGCAAGTAATTGAAACAACTGTGTATTTATTGGTTGGCCTTAGCCGGCCGCGGCTCGGGCCAGGATATCCGCAGCATAAATCTAGTAAAATGCTGCGGCAATGCTGCACCATTTTCGCTCGAATTGCTGGACCACTGGCTGCACCATTGGCACTTGCGGTATTTCCCCTGCGATAGCCCGCTAAATTGAAATTACGTTGCCTTTTCAAGGGGCTCGGAGGCAAATAGGCGATGCATCCGCGGCAACAGACCATCTTTGCGCTTTCGACGGGCCGCCCGCCCAGCGCGATTGCCGTGGTGCGGTTGTCCGGAGCCCGGGCCGGCGCGGTGCTCGCCTCGCTCGGCGGCAAAATGCCGGCGCCGCGGATGGCCACGCGGGCGCTGCTGCGCGATGCTGATGGGGCGCCGCTCGACGATGCCCTGATTCTGTGGTTTCCGGCACCGGCGAGCGCGACCGGTGAGGATGTCGCGGAATTTCATGTCCATGGCGGGCCCGCGATTCTGGCTGCGCTGTTTGCATCGTTCTCGGCCTTTGAAAATGTGCGTGCGGCGGAGCCGGGCGAATTTACCCGCCGTGCCTTCGAGAATGGCAAGCTCGATCTCACCGAAGCCGAGGCGCTCGACGACCTGATCCATGCCGACACCGATCGACAGCGCCGCCAGGCGCTGAGTCAATTGAAAGGCCTGCTCGGTGACAAAGCGGGCGACTGGCGCACCCGGATCATCGAGGCTTCGGCACTGATCGAGGCCGGGATCGATTTCTCCGACGAGGGCGACGTGCCTGCCGAATTGGTCGCGCCGGCGCTTGCCGGAATCAAATTACTGCTTGGTGAAATCGAGGAAGTGCTTGCGGCACAGGACCAAAGTGAACGTCTGCGCGAGGGGCTCGTGGTGGCGATCGCGGGTCCTCCGAACGTCGGCAAGTCGACGCTTATCAATCAGCTGGCGCGGCGCGAGGTCGCGATCGTCTCGCCGCATGCCGGCACCACGCGCGACATCATCGAGGTGCAGCTCGACCTTGACGGCTATCCGGTGACGGTGGTCGACACTGCGGGCATTCGTGAGACGGTCGACCCCGTCGAGCAGGAAGGCGTGCGTCGCGCGCGGGCGCGGGCGGCGGATGCCGATCTCGTGTTGTGGCTCGTCGATGGGCAGTACGACGAAAATCTGCATGAGGCTTCGAGTCCGGTGTGGATCGTTCGCAACAAGATCGATCTCGACGATGGCGAGCAGGAGGCCGCCTTATTGGAAAACGGCGGCCCCACGGTTTTCAGGATTTCGGCCAGCCGTGGTGACGGCATCCGGGAATTGATCACCGCCCTGGTCGGATTTGCGCGGGACTTTTTTGGAACCGGCGAGGGCGGCCTGATCGGCAGGGCCCGGCAGCGGCAATTGCTGCAGGAGACAGTTGTGGCGTTGCAGCGCAGCATTGGCGCCATCGACCAGGGCGAGGAACTCGCCGCGGAAGACCTGCGGATGGCGGCCAATTGTCTCGGCCGGCTGTTGGGCAGGGTCGATGTTGAAGATATTCTTGACGTCATTTTTCGCGATTTCTGCATAGGCAAGTAATATTTCTTTATTCATTTATTTGAGGGGCTGTTTCACGTGAAACAGAGCTAATTGGCGGGTGGAACCGATGTTTCACGTGAAACACGGTCCCGGCGAACTTACCGCTTTCGGGTTTCCCTGCTCCGCGATAAAAGCCCGGCATGGTTACATCAGCAGAATCTTTCGACGTGATCGTGATCGGTGGCGGCCACGCCGGCTGTGAAGCCGCGGCTGCCGCGGCGCGCATGGGCGCCAGGACTGCACTGGTGACGCATCGGTTCGCGACCATCGGGGCAATGTCCTGCAATCCGGCGATTGGAGGGCTCGGCAAGGGCCATCTGGTTCGCGAGGTTGATGCCCTGGACGGCCTGATGGGACGCGTTGCCGACGCGGCCGGCATTCAGTTCCGCATGCTCAACCGCCGCAAGGGGCCCGCCGTGCGCGGCCCGCGCGCCCAGGCCGACCGCAAGCTCTACGCGGCGGCGATGCAGGCCGCCATCACCGAGACCGCGAATCTCAGCGTGATCGAAGGTGAAGCCGATGACCTGATTGTAGCCGGTGGCCGCGTCACCGGGGTCCGGCTCGCGGATGGCCGCGAACTGAGCGCCAGCTCGGTCGTCATCACCACCGGGACCTTCCTGCGTGGGCTGATCCATCTCGGTGAAAAGAACTGGCCGGCGGGCCGCGTCGGCGAGGCGCCGGCGATCGGGCTTTCGGCGTCGTTCGAGCGCGCCGGCTTTATCCTCGGACGCCTGAAGACCGGTACCCCGCCGCGGCTCGATGGCACCACCATCGACTGGCCGGCGGTGGAAATGCAGCCCGGCGATGACCCGCCCGAGCCGTTCTCGGTGATGACCGACTGGATCACCACCCCGCAGATACAGTGCGGCATTACCCGAACGACGCCTGCAACCCATGACGTGATCCGTGCCAATGTGCACCGCTCGCCGATGTATTCCGGCCAGATCCACAGCCGCGGGCCACGCTATTGCCCGTCGATCGAGGACAAGATCGTCCGCTTTGGCGACCGCGACGGGCACCAGATCTTTCTGGAGCCGGAAGGCCTCGACGACACCACCGTTTATCCCAACGGCATTTCGACCTCGCTGCCGGAAGAGGTCCAACTCGCGATCCTGGCGACGATTCCGGGACTCGAACGGGTGCGGATGGTGCGACCGGGCTATGCCATCGAATACGACCATGTCGACCCCCGAGAACTCGATCCAACCCTGCAGGCCAGGCGGCTGCCCGGGTTATTCCTGGCCGGGCAGATCAACGGCACCACAGGCTATGAAGAGGCTGCCGCACAAGGACTTGTTGCAGGTCTCAATGCAGCATTGGCAGCCAGCGGCGCGGCGCTGCTCGTGTTCGACCGCGCCGACGGCTATCTCGGCGTGATGATCGACGATCTGGTCACGCGCGGCATTGCCGAGCCGTACCGGATGTTCACCTCGCGGGCCGAGTACCGCCTGACCCTGCGCGCCGACAACGCCGATCAGCGCCTGACCGACAAGGGCATCGCGCTGGGTTGTGTTGGGTATAGCCGGTCGCGGCGCCATGGCGCCAAGATGGCAGCCCTCAATGCGGCAAGGTCGCTGACAAAGTCGCTGACCATCACGCCGAACGAGGCAGCTCGCCACGGGCTGTCGCTCAACAGGGATGGTCACCGCCGTTCGGCCTTTGAACTGCTAGCCTATCCGGAGATCGGCTTGACCGAGGTCGGGGCCATCTGGCCCGCTTTGTCGGCCATTGACCCAGCGATCGCGGTCCATCTCGAGATCGATGCGAAATACGACGTCTATCTCAAGCGCCAGACCGCCGACGTCGATGCCTTCCGTCGTGACGAGGGTCTTGTGCTCGGCGAGATCGACTACAGCCTGGTACCCGGTCTTTCCAACGAGGCCCGCGCAAAGCTTGAGGCCGCGCGGCCCTGGACGGTGGGGCAGGCGGGCCGGCTCGATGGCATGACCCCGGCCGCGCTTGGCATCCTGGCAGCCTACCTTCGGCGCGAAGCCCGGCGGAAGACTGTGGCCGCATCTGCATAGGAACCGTTTCACGTGAAACAAGCCGGCTCGCCCATTCTCGCCGCCGACAGAACGGCAGCGTTGGCACTGACGCCTGTTTCACGTGAAACAGAGGCACGGTTAGCCGCCTATGTCGCGCTTTTGCTGGAATGGCAGGCCAAAACCAATCTGGTGGCGCCGTCGACCTTGGCGACTCTCTGGACCCGACACATCTCGGACTCGCTGCAGCTTCTGACCATCGCTCCCTCCGCCATGATATGGGCTGATCTTGGCAGCGGTGGCGGCTTTCCCGGTGTGGTGCTGGCCTGTGCGCTGGCGGAAATTCCGGGGGCGATGGTCCACCTCGTCGAACGCAATGCCAAGAAGGCCGCCTTCCTGCGTGAGGCTCTCCGCGTTACCGCGTCACCCGGCACGGTGCATCTGGCTGACATCGGGGATAGTGTGGATAGAATCCCCGGCCCGGTCGATTACGTCACTGCCCGGGCACTGGCTCCGCTACACCAGCTGATCGGCTTTGCCGAGCCGCTGGTACGGCAAGGGGCGAAAGCTCTGTTTCTCAAGGGCCAAGATGTAGAGGCTGAATTGACCGAAGCCACTAAATATTGGAGTATCAAGCCTCGACTTTATTCCAGCCGCACCGGCGGACATGGCTGGATCGTCGAGCTCGACCGCATCGAGCCGCGAATTTCGTCCGCGACAGCCCATGGTTTCAGCGCATGACCGTAATTGATGAGATTTATCAAGAGCATAAGGCGCCCACCCCGGCAGGCCATCCGCGCATCCTGGCGCTGGCTAACCAGAAGGGCGGCGTCGGCAAGACCACCACCGCGATCAATCTCGGCACCGCGCTCGCCGCGATCGGCGAGCGGGTGCTGATCGTCGATCTCGATCCACAGGGCAACGCCTCCACCGGCCTTGGCATCGATCGCCGCAGCCGGAACTGCTCGACCTACGACGTGCTGATCGGGGAAGCACCGCTGCGCGAGGCCGTGGTGCCGACCGCGGTGCCGCGGCTGCATATCGCGGCCTCGACCATGGATCTCTCCGGCCTCGAGCTCGAACTGGGATCGACCCGCGATCGCGCGTTTCGCCTACGCGATGCGATCGCCGCGTTGAACACCAACGCCACGGAGGATACCGATTACACCTATGTGCTGATCGACTGTCCGCCGTCGCTCAACCTGCTCACCGTCAATGCGATGGCGGCCTCCGACGCCATCCTGGTGCCGTTGCAATGCGAGTTTTTCGCGCTCGAGGGCCTGTCTCAACTGCTGCAGACGGTGGAGCAGGTGCGCTCCACGCTCAATCCCAATTTGTCGATCCACGGCATCGTGCTGACCATGTTCGACTCGCGCAATAATTTGTCGAACCAGGTCGTCGCCGACGTCCGGCAGTTCATGGGAGCCAAGGTCTACAAGACGATGATCCCGCGCAACGTGCGCATCTCGGAAGCGCCGTCCTACGGCAAGCCGGTCTTGGTGTACGATCTCAAATGCGTCGGCAGCGAGGCCTATCTTAAGCTCGCGACCGAAGTGATCCAGCGCGAACGCGAGCTGCGCGCGCATTGATTATTCAAGCAACGTCATTCCGGACGATCCGCATCGCGGATCGATCCGGAATCCCGAGGCAGGGGAAAAGAATCATCCCGTGCCTTCAATCTCGAGATTCCGGGTTCGCGCATTTCATGCGCGCCCCGGAATGACGAAGTTACGGAAACAGGAGCGCTTAAGTTGAATCCAAGGGAGCTGGCGATGGCCGACGAAGCGCGTTCGCGACTGGGTCGCGGTCTTGCAAGCCTGATTGGGGATGTCGGTGGCGAGGCCGCGCATCTCGACCGACCGCGCACGCAGCGCAAGGTGCCGATCGAATTCCTCAAGCCCAATCCGCGCAATCCGCGCCGCGAATTTCCCGATGCCGAGCTCGGTGAACTCGCCGAATCCATTCGGCAGCACGGCGTGATTCAGCCGATCGTGGTGCGGCCGGTCAAGGGCGTGCAGGACCGCTTCGAGATCATCGCCGGCGAGCGGCGCTGGCGAGCGTCGCAAATCGCCGGCCTGCACGAGGTGCCGATCGTGCCGGTCGATGTCAGCGATTCCGACGCGCTCGAGATCGCGATCATCGAAAACGTGCAGCGCGAAGACCTCAACGCGATGGAAGAGGCGCAGGGCTATCACGCGCTGGCGAATGAATTCAAACGCAGCCAGGAAGAGATCGCCAAAATCGTCGGCAAGAGCCGCAGTCACGTCGCCAACACGATGCGGCTGACGAAGTTGCCCGCGGAAGTCCAGGCCTATATCGCGCTGGGCCAGTTGTCGGCCGGCCACGCCCGTGCGCTGATCGGCGTGCCCGATCCGGCCGCCAGCGCCAAGCGTATCGTCGAGGAGGGCCTCAACGTGCGCCAGGCCGAGGCGCTGGCGCATGTCGAGGGCGTGCCGGTACGCAAATCGCAGAAGGCGCGTGGCGGCAAGGTGAAGGACCCCGACACCGTCGCGCTGGAAAAGCGCGTCAGTGATGCGCTCGGGCTCGCCGTCAGCGTCGATCACCGCGATCCCGGCGGTACCGTGCATATCCGCTACCGCGATCTCGAGCAGCTCGACGAGATTTTGCGAAGGCTGGACAACAAGCCGTAACGGCGGAAGCCGCCGCCGTTGATCAAGCCGCCGTCAACGGGTGTGGCTTGTCGAAGCAGGACTGCTCAAGCCAGTTCGAGACTTCGTGATTGGCCAGGTTCTGTCGCCCGATTTCAAAATTGGCAAACAGGTCGCCGTTCTGGTTGTGCTTTCCGGTTCGCTGGACAATCGCCGTGAAATGATCGGCGAAGCGCGCCGCCAAGTTGCGATAGGTGAATTCCGCATCAGACCCGATCGGATCGGTCATCGCGATCCGGTAGAACAGCTTGAGCGGATCGTGCGCGTCCGGCTCGACAAAAAACAGCGGTTTGCCGTCGACACTCGCGCCTTGCAAAATTGTGGCGCCGCTCGAGGCGTCCTCGGCATTGGCAAAAAATACATGGGCGTCATAGGTCATCAGCGGCTCAACGCGCGCAGCCCTGATGCCGAGAAAGGAAACCAGGTTGGCGTGGTTGTTGGGCCGATAGAGAATCCAGGGCGGCTCTTCGATCGTGCAGGTCTGGCTGAGCGCGTTCATGAGCACGACGCGGCCGTTGCCGACCAGATCCTTGCAGCGCGAGAGTATCTTTCCGAGGATTTCGTCCGTTGCCGTGGCCGCGAACACGATCTGCGGGCAGGCGCTGCCGTCGTCGGCCCTCCAGTAGTGATGCTGGACATGCGCCAGCATGTTGATGAAGACGATGGCGGCGTCCGGGCGATTCTGTTCGACCGCCCCGATAAAGGCCATCGCCGACAGATATTCGAAAAACACGATAAAGACCGCATTGGTCATTCCGAACTGGCGGACGCCGCGCCAAAAGATGCGCAGGCCATCGATGAAATCCGAGCCTCTGGTTGAGACCATAAGGGTTCTGACCAGATCGAATCCCTTCCGTGCCGCCGTCAGTTTCGAAAAATCCAGATAGTTCTTCGCAAGGTAGCGCGGCAGCGCGATCAGGCCCCGATAGTGGTCGGGATATGCGTCTTCCGAGAAGGTCCAGGGATCGGGAACGAAGACCTTGCAGGCGTTGGCATTGCGACGGTTGCCATTCATGACGCCCCAAACGATCGAGGTCAGTCCGTGCGTGCTCCAGCGTTCCCAGATTTGGTCCTCGGCGAGATTGGGCACGTCGCCGAGGTTCTTGACGGCATGCTGGCTGGAAGCCACGCCAGTGTGAACCGAGACCCATTGAACCCACGGCTCAAGGAACCCGCTCTCGTATTCATCCGAAGTCCAGGTCGCGGCGCGATTCCAGCTCAGGGCTTCCTGGAGATGGCTTAGCTGATGAGTCCTCGCAATGTTGCGCAGCAAATCGCAGTTGAATTCGTTGAGCTCGATGAGCAGCATTGTGTCCTCGACCCCTTTTCTCAATGCTCGCTTTGGTTATACAGACCATGCGCAAGATGCTCCAGCCGGTTTCGCCATCGCTGCGGCGCAACCACCGGCCCGCGGAATATCCAGGCGCCTCTGATTTCGCGCGCGCCTGGATTCTGTCAGAATGCCAACCATGCCATCCGAGAACCAGCCCGCAGCCTCATCCTCAGACCGTCCTCTGACCGACGCTCGACAGATTGTTTTCCTGGTCCCGTCGTACCAGCCGACAGATATGCTCTGCGATCTTCTGCAGAGGCTGAGACTGGGGAGTCCTTCGCCCATCGTCATCGTCGATGATGGAAGTGGACCGGCCTATGCGGCGATCTTTGCGCGCGCGAAACAGGTGGCCGGCACCACGCTGCTGTCCAACGCTGTCAATCTGGGAAAGGGCGCCGCCCTCAAGCATGGGATAAACCACATTCTCGTCAGTCACCCCGAATGCATCGGCGTGGTGACCGCGGATGCCGATGGCCAGCATGCAGCGGCCGATGTCCTGAGGGTCGCCGACGAGCTCAGGGCAGATCCCGATCGGGTCGTATTCGGTTCCCGTCGCTTTGGCTCCGACGTTCCGTTGCGAAGCAGGCTTGGCAACACGGTATCGCGCTACATTTATGGATTTTTTATCGGACTAAGCCTGTCAGATACCCAAACCGGGCTCAGGGGCCTGCCGAGGCGGCTGCTGGAGCCTTGTCTTTCCATCCGCGCCAACCGCTATGAATTCGAGACCGAGCAGCTCGTCATCATCAAGGCACGCCGCATCCGCTTTCAGGAAATCCCGATCGAAACGATTTATATCGAGGACAATCGCAGTTCCCATTTCAGGCCGCTCCTGGATTCGGCCCAAATCTATTTCGTGTTGTTGCGGTATAGCGCCGCAAGTCTTCTGACCGAAGTCGCGGATATCCTCACCTTCGCGACCGCAATGGCGTGGTCCAGCGATCTCGTGCTCTCCAACGCAATAGGGCGGCTGGTCGCGATTTGGGTGCAATTTACGCTGTTGCAGCGTTTCGTGTTCCGGCTGAGCGGGGGCGTCCGAATCCTGCTGTTGTATTTGGGGCTGGTCGCGGTGTCCGGCGTCGTCTCGACGGCGCTTCAAGTGCAAATTGCCGGCCTTATTCCGATTCCGGTCGCCGCCAAGATCATGGCCGAGGCCCTTGTATTCGTGTTCAATTTCCTGTTCCTGCGTGACTTCGTATTCACGGGATCCGACGATGCCGCTCGCGACTGACTGGGACAGGTACTATGACCGGCCACTCGCGACCGCCAGGCTGACGCGGCGATATACCGGGCATTGGTTGAAGACGGCCATTCAAAATTACGCAGCCGACAAAACCAAAATCGAGGTCATAGAATTCGGCGGCGGAAACAGCTGCTTTTTCAGAACGCTGATCGACGCTCTCCCGATCTCCCGCTACGAGGTGGCAGACCTGAACGAAAAAAGCCTTGAACTGTTCAAGAGGCAGGCGCGCGAGGTTCCTTCCGTCATCACGGCCGCTCATCGGGTAAACCTTCTCAACGAAGCTCCGTCGCTTCCCGCGGCCGACGTTGTTTTTTCAGTGGGCCTGGTCGAGCATTTCGACCAGCAAGGAACCGAAGAGGTCATGCGCAACCATTTTTCCTGCGCGAAACACGGCGGCATCGTGATCATCACGGCTCCCACTCCGACCTGGCTCTACCGCTTCACGCGATTTGCCGCGGAGCACATCGGCGTTTGGCAGTTTCCCGATGAGCGGCCGCTCTCTCCGGAGGAAATTTCACGCGGTGGGGAGGGCCTGGGGTCGCTTTTACATTCGTCGACCCTGTGGCCGCTTGTGCTGACCCAGCAGGGGATGGTCTGGCGGCATAACCGCTACGGCGCCGGCGCCAGCAGCTCCCAGCCGTTGGATTGAACCAGGCTCACATATTGGTGTTGCTCGGTCGCGGTTTTGACGAAAGCGATGACAGCTTGTCCGCTCAGCTGGGGCGGGTACAGGATGGCGCTGCAGCCGGACCTTTCTGCAAGCGCCATTGATATCTCCGGCGGCAACACCCGGTCCCAATAGAAAGTCCGGAGTTGCGGCAGATATTTTTGAAAGGCCGTTATTGTAAACGGATAGTCTGCCGCAGTGAGAACGAAGCAGCCGCGCTCCAGCAGCCCCAGCAGTTTCTCGTTCAGACCCGCGCCCGCGCCGATCTCGAGCTGCTCGCTGGCAAAGCGCTGATGGAGATGGGCGTCGTCCTGCGCGAGCGTATGCGTCGAGACCACGGCAACGATCATCAATACCGCGGCCACCACGCTGTCCGGCGTTCGCCATCGAGGTCCCGCCGCCGCGGGTCGGGTGATTGCGACGGCGCGGACCACAGCGAACAGCGAAATGAAGGCACTGATCAGCAATACCCCGAACAGGTTGCGCAGATCATAGCCAGCCTTGTCGATCCACAGCCATGTCCCCAGCAATAGGGGCAACGTCAGCCAGCGAACGCGCGGGATAAAGGGGCTGAGTGCAATGCCGAGGCATACGACCACCCGGAACGGCCAACTGAAAGAGCGATTGAACAGTCCGGCGCCGCGGCTGAGCTGTTCAGCCAGTTCGGAAACAGGATAACTGGGCAAATACCGAGCCGCCAGATGCAGGTAGATCACGAGGTAGGCGATCGCGAACGCAGCGAACAGGCCGACGACGGCTGCCAGGTACCTCGTTCGATCCTGCGCCTTGAGCAAGGTCGCGCCATCGATGCAGATCCGGATCAGAATCGCGATCGCCATCAGTCCGTAGAGCGGCTTGGTCGCGGCGGCGATCAGGATCAGGCACTCCGAGGCCAGCGCGGTCACGATCTTTTGCCGGTTGAAGCCGGTGCCGGGATCATTGGTGATGAAAAGCACCACACCGCAATATCCCGCGACGGCCGCCGTCCAGTCCGGGAAGCCGGCCTCCAGGGTGGCTCGAAGCCAGTGGTCCTGGATCTCCGCGACAAACCAGACGAATGTCAGGATCGGCAGCAGCGCCCACGGCCTGCCGACGCGGCCGAGACAAGTCGAGATCAGAACCAGCGGCGCAATGATCAGGACGAGATAAATGTAATAGGCGAAATAGTGTTCGTCCGAACCGGTAAAAATATAGGTCACGGCCCACAGCGCAGGAATGAATTGCGGATATCCGCCGGACTGGCTCGGGAACAACCCGTGAGACCAGATCACCGCCCAGCTGTTCCAGCTGATCGATACATCGCCTTCGCCGAAGATGTTCGGCACGCCGTGCTTCCAGATATTGAAATAAGCCAGGCAGACCACGGCCAGGCTGATGGCGAGCCATGCGAAATCCGATTTCTCGGCCATGGCGGCATTATGATGCATTCCGAACCGCGGCTTTCGGCCCCGGACGTCCATGATGACCAGGCCCAGCAGCGCTGCCACCATCGCCAGCACGATGCATCGATAGGTTCCGAGAGCGTCGATATGAAGGGTGGCGATGAGAACGACGATGAGATAATTGGCCGTGACGCTGCCAAGCAGGATGACCAGCAGCCGTTGCGGAAAATTCGGCAGGCTGAAGGCCCGGACCAGGAGCATTCCCGGCAGCATGAACACGCACAACAACGCCAGCAGCCCGTTCAAATATATCGGAGCAAGGCTCACCAGCCCGGCGTTCATTCCCGCCCACCCTTCGCAGTCGGCGGAGCTATTCCAGCTTTGTTCATTCAGCCCCGTCGTTTGGCGTTCGCGGCGATCGACAGCAGCGCGCGCTGCGCGATCACGGCGGCGAGCGGGGCCTGCTTGCGCGACTCCAGCGCCGCGGTCGCGAGCTGGTCGATGATCGACAGCAGCCGCGTCGCGCTGAAATTGCGCAAAGCGGTCTCGACAACAGGCTTTCGCGAGAAGTGCAGGCGCGGAAAGCCGCTGTCGAGCAGGGTCGAAACCGGGGTTCCCTCGGCAACCGCGAGCGCCGATTTATGCAGCCACGCGGCCTGGCGCTGCGCGGCCGATATGATCATGCCGGGATAGATCCCCGCGATCATGGCCTTGGCAAATTCGGCTTCGACCTGCTCCGGCTTGCCGGCAAACGCGCCGTCGACGATCGGATCGATCTTCAACTCGGAGGCATCGGCCACGACCGCCATGACGTCGCCGAGCGTAACCTCGCCGCTGCCGTGTGCATAGAGCGCGAGCTTCTTCAGCTCGTTGCGCGAAGCCTGTCGATCGCCGCCGAGCAGCGCCGTCAATGCCGCGCGCGCATCCGCGGCGATCTGCAGGTTCGAGAGCCGCAGTTCATCGTCGATCAATCTTGCAAGGTCGCGCTCGCCGTCGGGATAGCAGCCGATCGCGACCGCGGTCTTGGCGCGCTCGCAGGCCTTGCGCAGCGGCGATTCGGGCCGCAGCTCGCCGGCCTCGATCACGATCCGGCAATCCCTGATCGGCATTTCGGCCAGTGTATCGACACCGCCCGCAAAACTGCGGGAGCCGGCGCGGATGCGAATCGCACGGCGGCCGCCGAACAGCGGCACCGTCATGGCTTCATCGACCAGCCGCGACGGCTCGGCGGAAAGCTCGTCGCCATCCAGCCGCACCAGCGAAAACGGATCGTTGGGGTCGTCGACCGCGGAGGCCAGCAGCGCCTCGGCGCGCTCGCGCACCAGGCCGGCATCGGGACCATAGAGCAGGATGATGGGACGGCCCGAATCGGGCCGGGCAAGAAAGGCGTCGATCTCTTTTCCGCGAAGCGCGACCATGAGGTGGATCCAGTGAATTCGGGCAGCCGGTAGCCTGCACCCTCCCCTGGAGGGGGAGGGTCCACGCGAATGAAATGAGCGGCGGGGCGGGGTGACGGTCTCTCGTTTCAGGCGCTGTCCGACTTGAGAGGCCTTCACCCCACCCCGTCTTACATTACGCTGCGCTCCATGTGAGCCGACCCTCCCCTCCAGGGGGAGGGTAAAGGTCCTAGGTGCCGGCGACGAAGAATGCCGCCAGCCGGGTCTGGATATGTTCCGCGATTTCCTGGCAGGCGCGGTCCTCGGCGTTGCGGAAGGCGCGGGCGCGGGCGAAACGCTGGTAGCTGCCGGGGATCTCGTAGGAGACGTGCGAGAAGGTGGTGCCGGTCATGACCGATTTGTTGGTTGCGATCTCGATCAGATTGTACTGCGCATCGATGGCAAAATTCTCGTCGGTCGGCAGCCCGGTTGTGGAATCGACCATCAGCGAGGACCGGCTGGTCGAGAACTTCAGCACCAGCTTGTGGGTGGGCGGCATGCCGGTGGCGTTGCCATAGAGCTTGAACGCCAGTGCATTGCGGATTTCCACCCCGAGCCGGGCCTCGCGCGAGGCATTGGGCTTGTCCACCGGGGGCAGGTCGACGGCCATCAGCTTTTCGCGCAGCGCGGGCGAGCCGTCGGTATGCTCGGCATACATCGGCTGGAAGCAGCCGGCCGTCAGCGCCGCCAGGGCGGCCGCGGCCAGCAGCCGAGCGGCGATCCGCGTCCTAGCCAACGACATTCACGATCCTCTTGGGAACTATGATCACTTTACGCACAGCCTTGCCATCGAGCGCCTGTTTTACCGCATCAAGGGCCAAAACGGCAGCCTCAATTTCCTGATTCTGGGCATTGCTGGCCACCGTGACCTCGCCCCGTTTCTTGCCGTTGACCTGAACCACCAGCGTCGCGGTGTCTTCAACCAGCAAATCGCGTTCGATTTTGGGCCAATCGGCCTCGGAAACCAGCCCCGGCTGCCCCAAAACCCCCCAGCACTCCTCCGCCAGATGGGGCATCATGGGCGCGAACAGTTGAACAAGGATGACCGCGGCCTCGCCGACTGCCCAGACGACGTCGGGCGATGGCTGCCCCTGGCGCGCCAGAACCTCACCCAGCGCGTTGGCAAATTCCCGGATATAGGCGAGGCAGACGTTGAAATGCAGCTTTTCGATCCCGGCGGAGACCTTGTCCAGCGCCCCATGGGCAGCCTTGCGCAGCGCCAGCGCATCCGCGCCGAAGGCCGCCGGCCGTGCCGCGGGGGCGATTTTGGCGAGGTCGGCGGATTCATTGACCAGCCGCCATAGTCGCTGCACGAAGCGCGAGGCGCCCTGCACCCGCTCGTCGCTCCAGATCACGTCGCGGTCGGGCGGCGAATCCGACAGCATGAACCAGCGCGCCACGTCGGCGCCATAGCTGGCGATGATGTCGTCGGGATCCACCGTGTTGCGCTTGGACTTCGACATCTTCTCGATGGCGCCGATCGAGACTTCCTCGCCTGTGTCGATCAGACTGGCGCGGCGGCCGTTGCCACCGGCCTCGACCCTGACTTCGGCGGGGGTGACATAGCTGCCGTCGGCCTTTTGATAGGTCTCGTGCACCACCATGCCCTGGGTGAACATGCCGGCGAACGGTTCCTTCATGCCGATATGGCCGGTCGCCTTCATCGCGCGGATGAAGAAGCGGCTGTAGAGCAGATGCAGGATCGCGTGCTCGACGCCGCCAATATACTGGTCGACCGGCATCAGCCGGTCCACCACTTCAGGCGTGGTCGGCGCGTTCTCGTTCCAGGGATCGGTGAAGCGCGCGAAATACCACGACGAATCCACGAAGGTGTCCATGGTGTCGGTTTCGCGCTGGGCCTTGCCGCCGCATTGCGGGCAGGATACGTGCTTCCAGGTCGGATGATGATCGAGCGCGTTGCCGGGCTTGTCGAAACTCACATCCTCCGGCAGCACCACCGGCAGATCCTGGTCCGGCACCGGCACCACGCCGCAGGCCGGGCAGTGGATCACCGGGATCGGGCAGCCCCAATAGCGCTGGCGCGAGATGCCCCAGTCACGCAGCCGGAAATTGACCTGTCGCTCGCCGACGGGTGAGTTGCCCCGAACTTCTCCCTCAAGCCGCTTGGCCACTTCCTGTTTGGCCTGCTCGATGCTCATGCCGTCGAGGAAGCGCGAATTGATCATGCGGCCGTCGCCGTCATAGGCGGTGTCGGTAATGACAAACGACTTCGGGTCCTGGCCCTCGGGGCAGACGACGGGCGTATTGCCGAGCCCGTATTTATTGACAAAGTCGAGGTCGCGCTGGTCGTGCGCCGGGCAGCCGAAGATCGCCCCGGTGCCATATTCCATCAGCACGAAATTGGCGACATAAACCGGCAGCTTCCACGTCGGATCGAACGGATGGATCGCCCGGATGCCGGTATCGAAACCGAGCTTCTCGGCGGTGTCGATGATTTCCTGCGCGGTGCCGTGACGCTTTGCTTCGGCGATGAATTCCGCGAGCTTGGGATTCTTCGCAGCCGCCGCCTGCGCCAGCGGATGATCCGCCGCGATCGCCATGAATTTGGCGCCGAACAGCGTGTCGTGCCGGGTGGTGAAAATCTTCAGCTCGGTTTCGCCGGCGGGTGTGGTGGCCGGATCGAGCGCGAAGCGGATCAGCATGCCCTCGGAGCGCCCGATCCAGTTGCGCTGCATCAGCCGCACCTTGTCGGGCCAGCGATCCAGCGTATCGAGCGCGTCCAGCAGCTCCTGCGAGTACTTCGTGATCTTGAACACCCACTGGTTCATCTCGCGCTGCTCGACCACGGCGCCCGAACGCCAGCCGCGGCCGTCGATCACCTGCTCGTTGGCGAGCACGGTCATGTCGACGGGATCCCAGTTCAGCTTGCGCTGCTCGCGCTCGGCTAGCCCTGCGCGCAGGAAATCGTTGAACAGCTTTTGCTGGTGCTTGTAGTAGGCGGGATCGCAGGTCGCGAACTCGCGTGACCAGTCGAGCGACAGCCCGATCGAGCGCAGTTGTTTCTTCATTGCGGCGATGTTGTCGTAGGTCCACGCCTTCGGCGCCACCTTGCGCTCGATCGCGGCGTTTTCCGCCGGCAACCCGAAGGCGTCCCAGCCCATCGGGTGCAGCACATTGAAACCCTTCGCCCGCATATAGCGCGCGATCACGTCGCCGAGCGTATAATTGCGGACATGACCTATATGGATGCGCCCGGACGGGTAGGGGAACATCTCCAGCACGTAATATTTCGGCCGGGGATCGTCGTTTTTGGACGCAAAAATCGCCTTTTCGTCCCACTGGCGCTGCCAGCGCGGCTCGGATTCACGGGCGTTGTAGCGTTCGGAGGTCATGGAATCGCAAGGGCTTTTGGTGGATTCGGGGCCGTCTTCGGGACGGCGGACTAGGCCACAAAAGCAGCAAGGGGGTCAACGCCCGGCGCCTCAAAAGAGCAGCATTCCGCTAGCTCGCCAGCGCGATCACCACGCCATCCGCGATCCGCACGAAGCCGTGCTCGACCACGGTGTTGCGGCCGCGGTGCTTCGCGGCGTAGAGGGCGGCGTCGGCGGCCTCGATCAGGTCGCCCGGGCGCAGGATTTCGTTCGGCATGGTGCAGGCGACGCCGACGCTGACGGTGACGGTCTGATAGGTCGAGGTGCAATGGGGCATCGCCAGCTCCTGGACCGCGGCGCGCACCATCTCGCCGATCTCGAGCGCACGGGCCGAATCGGTGTTGGGCAGCAGCAGGCAGAATTCCTCGCCGCCATAGCGGCCGGCAAAGCCCATGGTCTCGGCGGCGATGCTGGATAGCGTTTCGCCGAGCCGGGACAGGCAGGCGTCGCCTTCGGGATGGCCGTAGGTGTCGTTGTAGAGCTTGAAGTGATCGACGTCGATCATCAGCAGCGACAGCTCGGCGTCGTATTGCTGGGCCTTCATCCATTCGAAATCGAGCCGGCTCTGGAAGCCGCGCCGGTTGGCGAGCCCGGACAGCATGTCGATCGAGGCGATCACGGTCAGGCGGTCGTTGGTGGCGACCAGTTCGCGCTCGCGCTGGGCCAGCTGCGCCGCCATCGCGTTGAAGGCGCGGGCCAGCGGCACGAATTCGCCCGGCATCCGGCTGCCTGCCGCGCGCACCGACCACTCGCCCTGGCCGAAGCGCTTGGCCATCGCCGCCAGCAGCTCGATCGGCTGGATGATGAGCTTCTCCGCGGCGATCAAGGCGCCGAGCAGCACGAACAGGCAGACGAACAGCAATTGCAGATAGGCGGTGCGAATCTCGCGGTCGATGGCCGCGGACACCTTGGCTTCGTCGATGCTGACGATCAGCCGCGATCCGGTGCCGACAATGCGCGCGTAGCTGACGGTACGTTTCGAGCCGTCGGCGGCGACAAACGCCAGCGTCCCCTCCACCTGCTCGGAATCAAGCGCCTTGTCGGCAATCGCCGACAGCAGCGGCACGCTCTCCAGCGGGCGGCCGATCATGCTGGCCTGATCCGCCGGCGCCGCCAGTACGGTGCCGGCGCTGTCGATCAGCACGGCTGAAATGCCGAGCCGGCCGCCGAGATTGCTCATGATCTTCGACATCCAGTCGAGATTGACGCCGGCGGCGATGACGGCATCCGCATCGTCATTGATGGCGGAAACCGGGTAGGCCGCTATCATGATCGGCTTGTTGTTGGATCTGCCAACGAGAAAATCGCTGAAGACGATGTCCTTGGTTTCCCGCGCCTTCTGCAGGGTGGAGCGGTCGCCGAGATCGACGCCGACCAGCACGTTGAGGGTGGAGCATTGCACCCGTCCATCCTTGCCGACAATCGACAGGCTGCGAATCCAGGGCAGGTTGACCGGCACGCTGGCGCGCATGATGTCGCAGCTGCGGCTGACGCCTCCGGCCGAGGCACGGATATAGGCGGCCGACTTCAACATCGTCTCGACCGACGAGATCACCTCGCTCTGGGCTTCGGCGCTGTGCTTGGCGAGGCCCGACAATTCCGCGGAAGCCTGGGCGATCTGCCGTGCGCGGGTGTCTTCCAGCGAACGGGCGCGTTCCAGCATCAGCGGCGCCACCAGGATCAGCGCCAGCAAGGCAAGCCGTGCGCGAATGCCGAGAAGCTGCTTGAGTTTCACTCTTTTGCGGTTGAAACTGATCCGTGACATCTTCGTCCCCCACCCCACGGGCAAGCTAGCGGGAAGGGTTCAAGAAGCCTTTCCCGAACTCGGTAAAATTGGAACTAATGCCGTATTTCTACGCGAGAGGGGTGACATGGCGCCGCAAAACACATCGCCGATAACCGCGCATTCACCAAACGGGCTCGCCACGGTGGAGCACGAGATCGCCCGCGCATGCGAGGCGGCGAGCCGGTCACGCGCGTCGGTAACGCTGATCGCGGTGTCCAAAACCTTCGCTGCCGATGCCATTGTGCCCGCCATCGAGGCCGGTCAGCGCATATTCGGCGAGAATCGCGTGCAGGAAGCCAAGGCAAAGTGGCCAGGGTTAATGTCGGCTTACCCCGGCCTTGCGCTGCACCTGATCGGGCCGCTGCAATCCAACAAGGCCAGGGAGGCCGTAGCGCTGTTCAATGCGATCCATTCGGTCGACCGCCCCAGCATTTGCGAAGCGTTAGCCAAGGAAATAGATTCCCAGCAACGGCGGCCGCAATTATTCGTCCAGCTCAATACCGGCGAGGAGCCGCAGAAGGCCGGCGTCGCGCCTGGCGAGGCCGACGCTTTCGTCGCCGCCTGTCGCGAGAAATACGGTCTGGAAATTTCCGGCCTGATGTGCATTCCACCGGTCAACGATGCGCCGGCGCCGCATTTTGCGCTGACCGCGAAGATCGCGGCACGCAACGGGCTGAAGAATCTGTCGATGGGCATGAGCGCCGACTTCGCCATCGCGATTGCGTTCGGCGCGACGCATGTGCGGGTTGGTTCGGCGATCTTCGGGGCGCGATGATTACCCGATCACGATCTTCGTTTGCGGCCCGAGCCGCCGCAATAATTGCAGCATCGCGGATTTCCTCATCGCGACGCAGCCGGCGGTCGGTCCGAAATTCTCGCGCGCCAGATGCAGAAATACCGCGCTGCCGCGCCCCTTGATGCGCGGGGCGCGGTTGTGATCGATCTCGATGATGAAGTCGTAGAGGTGATCTTCGCGCCTGAGCCGGTCGCCGGCGCTGATGCGATCGAGCCGTATCGGCTGGTTGTAATGCCGGCTGTCAGGGTCTTCGCACCAGGCATCCTCCGGACCGATGGCACGGACCGGCAGGAAGGTGCGTGGTCGTCTATGGCGATCGGCGCGCCACCACATCTGCCGGGGCCGGAACGTGCCCTTTGGGGTCCCGCCATCGCCTTCGCGCTTGTTGGCCTTGGTGCCGCCGCGCCCCAGCGCGACCGGTATCGCCTGCCCGCCCGCGATCAGCCAGCCCCGGCGCGGATCGCCCGGGGCGGCGCGAATCCGGATTGCGGAAAGCGGCCGATCAGGCGAGGGCGTCGGATAAGCGATTGAAATACTAGGGTTATTCATGCGACTCGCGAGCCTGCCCGGCACTGGATCTGCGATCAAATGTTCTATTTCCCGTCCATTACAGGACATTCATCCAAATGACCGCAATTTCTGGGGTAGACTGCGGTTCGGCTTGTGGGATCCGTACCGGTTCCCTACCTCAAGGCGAACAAGAGCTCACTATCCCTTCGCTTTGCTACCGAGACCCGGCTGGAGGCACTCCCGCTTGCATCCGCCACCCCAATAGGATTGTACCCATGGCCAATGCCCGCAAGATCCTGATCGTGGATGACGATACCGATCTGCGCGATACCTTGGTGGAGCAATTGTCGCTGCACGACGAGTTCGAGGCCTCCGCCGTCGATACCGGCGCCAAAGGCGCCAGCGCCGCCAAGAGCAATGCTCCCGATCTGGTGCTGATGGATGTAGGCTTGCCGGACACCGACGGCCGCGAGGTCGTACGGTCCCTGCGCAAGGGCGGCTTCAAGGCGCCCATCATCATGCTCACCGGCCACGACACCGATTCGGACACCATATTGGGCCTTGAATCCGGCGCCAATGACTACGTGGCAAAACCGTTTCGCTTCGCGGTACTGCTGGCGCGGATCCGGGCGCAGCTGCGCCAGCACGAAGCCAGCGAAGACGCGGTGTTTTCGGTCGGGCCCTATAGTTTCCGGCCCGGCTCCAAGATGCTGACCGGGGCCAATGCCAGGAAGGTGCGGCTGACCGAAAAGGAAACCGCGATCCTGCGGTTTCTCTACCGGGCCGGCCAGCTGCCGGTGTCGCGTGAGACGCTGTTGCAGGAAGTGTGGGGTTACAATTCGGGCGTCACCACCCACACCCTGGAAACCCATATTTACCGGCTGCGCCAGAAGATCGAGAAAGACGCCGCCAATCCCGAGATACTGGTGACGGAAGCCGGTGGCTACAAGCTGGTGCCGTGATACGATTCGCGAAAGCGATTCGTATCATTGGCCTGATCAGCGCATCACGATCACCGGTCCTGCATGTCGATCGAAGATGATGTTGCCTTGCTCGAGCGCGTCCCGACACTGCGCCTGTTGGGGACGGCGGCGCTGCGCATGCTGGCGATCGGCTCCGAACAGCGCGATGTCGGGCGCGGCGATCTCTTGTTCAGCGCCGGCGACGATGCCGATTCGGGATTCATCGTCCAGCGCGGCGCATTTCGGGTCGAGGACGAAAGCGGCGCCGATATGGTCGCCGGTCCGGGCGCGTTGATCGGCGAACTCGCGCTCATTGTCGCGATGCGGCGGCCGTCGACCGCGATTGCGCTGGAACATTCATCGGTGATCAGGGTGGCGCGCAGCCTGTTTCAGCGCGTGCTGGAAAGCGATCCGGCCGCCGCGCGCCGGCTACGCGATGAATTCGCCACGCGCACCAGCCAGATCGCCAGCGATATCCTGATGGCCGGCGCCAAGCTGAGTATTTGAACTCGCCATTCCGGGGCGCGCGCCAGCGCGAACCCGGAATCTCGAACCGCAATTTCCGGATTCCGGGTTCGCTCACTTCGTTCGCGACCCGCAATGACGGAGCAAGCAACTCACACCTCCAGCGTCACCGTGACCGGGACGTGGTCGGATGGCCGCTCCCAGCCGCGCGCGTCTTTGGTGATTTTGAAATCACTGACACCGTCCTTGAGCGCGCGCGACACCCAGATGTGATCGAGCCGCCGGCCGCGATCGGCCAGCGTCCAGTCCGCGGCGCGGTAGCTCCACCACGTGTAGACCTTTTCCGACAGCGGAATTCGCATCCTTGCGACGTCGATCCATTCGCCATGCGCCTGCGCCGCCAGCAGCTTCTCGCACTCGATCGGGGTATGCGACACCACCTTCAATAATTGCCGGTGCGACCACACGTCGTTCTCATGCGGCGCAACGTTGAGATCGCCGACCAGGATATGGCGGTCCTCGCCGCGCGGATGCAGCGGCTCGCACGCCTTCATCTCGTCGAGAAATTGCAGCTTGTGTTCGAACTTGGGATTGAGCGCCGGATCCGGAATATCGCCGCCGGCCGGAACGTAGAAATTGTGCACGATCAGCGGTTTCGACAGCGCCGCCTTGGCCCCGAACGCCACCGAAATATGGCGCGAATCGATCTTGTCGCAGAAGGTTCTGATATCGGTGGTCTCGAACGGCAGTTTCGAGATCACGGCGACGCCGTGATAGCCCTTCTGGCCGTTCAGCGCGACGTGCTCGTAGCCGAGACGCCTGAAACGCTTCAGCGGAAAGGCGTCGTCGACGCATTTGGTCTCCTGCAGGCACAGCACATCCGGCCTCGCCGCCTTGAGGAATTTGGCGACGAGGTCGATGCGCAGCCGCACCGAATTGATATTCCATGTGGTCAGGGAGAAACGCATCGTGGGACTTATGACGGTCATCGCGCGCAGCGCAAGCGACGATAGGCCGGCCCGTTCTATCGGCCACAATTTTTGGCAAGACGCTCGCGATGAGGATCGCGCGCTAGCCCGGCGACGCCGTCGGATATCGGGTGAAGTCGATCTTGAACAGGCCGGGGTCGAGCTTCTTGGAAGAATCCAGATTGTAGACCGCGACCGTGGTGTCATAGCCCTGCGGGTCGGTCACCGTCCACTGCTTGAGCTGACCATCCTTGGTCCCGATCATCAGCATCAGGCGGCTGGTGCCGATCAGCGCCTGCTTCTCCTCGATGGTGACGCTGATGAACACGTCATCGGCGGTCACGTTGACGACATTGGTGTCCTTGAGCAGGTCGATGCGGTCGGAGAGCAGATAGCGCAGCGGCGTCTGCGACAGCGGATAGATGTCCTGGGTCGCCAGCTTGCGGTCGCGCACCGCCACCGACGATCCGTCGGCAATGATGGCGATCGGGCTCGGCTCGTCATATTCGAACCGCACCTTGCCGGGCTTCTGGATATAGAAATCGCCCTTGGTCTTGCTGCCGTCGGGTCCGACCTGGACGAAGTTTCCGACCAGCGTCTGCAGCGATGACAGATAGGAGCTCACCCTGGCGGCTTGCGCCTTTTGAGCAGCATCGAAGGTCGCAAAAATATTGGCAGGCAGGTTGCGGCGCGGATCGGGGATCACGGGATTGGGCGGCGCTACCGGCGTCGTCCCGGTGGTCGCCGGGCCCTTTTGCGGATCGGACGCACTCATCAGGATGTCGCGGGCTTTGGGTGCGGGCCTTGGGATCGGGACGTTCTGCGCAAAGCACGGCACGGCGATGCCCAGCATGAATGCCGCGATCAGCAACGCCATTGCGGCGTGCAGCCCGCAAGGCGCGAATGGTCCGGCGATTCGAAGTTTCGGATTTCTATTCAACGCATCGTCCTGTCAGGCTTTCGGCCATTTTATCGCGGTTTTGCCACAACGGGCTATGGTTTTTCCGTGAAAATGCAACACCAGCTGGCGCGGTCCGCTGGCTTGTGGATGAATCTCAAAAGCCGCCCTCCTCTTCCTCGACCAGGATTTCGCGCTTGCCGGCGTGATTGGCCTGTCCGACGATGCCCTCGAGTTCCATTCGCTCCATCAGCGACGCAGCGCGGTTATATCCGATTTGCAGCCGGCGCTGAATGTAGCTGGTGGAGGCCTTGCGGTCGCGCTTGACGATTGCGACCGCCTGGGAGAACAGGTCGCCGCCGCCATCGCCGCCCATGCCGGTGGAATCGAACACCGCGCCGTCCTCGTCGGTGGGTTCCTCCGCGGTGACCGCTTCAAGATATTCCGGCTGCCCCTGAGTCTTGAGATGGCGCACCACCTTCTCGACCTCTTCGTCGGAGACGAAAGGTCCGTGCACGCGGCTGATTCGGCCGCCGCCGGCCATATAGAGCATGTCGCCCTGGCCGAGCAGCTGCTCGGCGCCCATCTCGCCCAAAATGGTGCGGCTGTCGATTTTCGAGGTGACCTGAAACGAGATTCGGGTCGGGAAGTTGGCCTTGATGGTGCCGGTGATGACGTCGACCGACGGCCGCTGGGTGGCGAGGACCACATGCAGGCCCGCGGCGCGCGCCATTTGCGCCAGCCGTTGCACCGCGCCCTCGATATCCTTGCCGGCGACCATCATCAGGTCGGCCATCTCATCGACGATGATGACGATGAACGGCAGCGGCTCGAGATCGAGTTTCTCGTCTTCATAGATCGCCTTGCCGGTCTCCTTGTCGAAACCGGTATGCACGGTGCGAGTCAGTTCCTCGCCCTTGGTTTTTGCCTCGAGCAGTCGCGCGTTGTAGCCGTCGATGTTGCGGACACCGAGCTTGGACATCTTCTTGTAGCGCTCTTCCATCTCGCGCACCGCCCACTTCAGCGCGACCACGGCCTTTTTCGGGTCGGTCACCACCGGCGTCAGCAGGTGCGGAATGCCGTCATAGACCGAGAGTTCGAGCATCTTGGGATCGACCATGATCAGGCGGCATTGGTCGGGCCGCAGCCGATACAGCAGGCTGAGGATCATGGTGTTGATGGCGACCGATTTGCCGGAGCCGGTGGTGCCCGCGATCAACAGATGCGGCATGCGCGCGAGATCGACGATGACGGAGTCGCCGCCGATATTCTTGCCGAGACACAACGGAAGCTTCGCCACCGATTCGTTGTAGTCGCGCACTGCCAGCAGCTCGCGCAGATAGACTTTCTCGCGATGCGGGTTGGGTAGTTCGATGCCGATGGCGTTGCGGCCGGGAACCACCGCGACGCGCGCCGAAAGCGCGCTCATCGAACGCGCGATGTCGTCGGCTAGTCCGATGACGCGCGATGATTTGATACCGGGCGCCGGCTCGAGTTCGTACAGCGTCACCACCGGACCGGGATGGGCCTTGACGATTTCGCCGCGGACGCCGAAATCGCCGAGCACGCCTTCCAGTGCGCGCGAGTTGGTTTCCAGCTCGGTCTTGCTGAGCGGCTGACGATCCGAGGCCTTTGGCGCGGTCAATACCGAAATCGGCGGCAACTCGAACTTGTCGGACGACTTGCGCTGCGGCGCCCGCGGCGCGGCCTTCTTGCGCGGGGCGCGCACGGCAACTGGCGCTTCCTCGTCGTCCTCGTCGTCTTCGTCGTCGAAATCCGGTTCGGCGGGTGCCAAGGCGGGAGCCGCACGGCCAAGATTGGGTTCGTGGCGTTCGAACGAAAGCGCGCGGGGCGCCGGCCCGCTGGAGACCAGCCGGCCATAGGCCAGCGTCACCAGCCGCGACAGCCGCGCCTTCGCGCTCATCAGGGCATGAAACGCCCATCCCAGCGAGACCCAGCCGCCGTCGTCTTCATCTTCCACGAAGGGGGCGTCGTCGTCCTCGATTTCCGTCAATTCTTGTTCAGCCGGGCGGGAACCAATGCCGGACGCGATCAGGAAGGTCGCGACCATGGCGGCGAACAGGATGAAGCCGAGCACAAGCCGATAGACGATACCGGGCGGACCGAAGGCGACGGCCGGCGCGCGCACCAGCGCGTCGCCGATCACGCCGCCGAGACCGGTGGGCAGCGGCCATGCTCCGCCATGCGACCAGCAGCTTGCAAAGCCCGCCGATATCACCGTGCAGAGAATCCAGCAGGCGATCCGCAGTGCTTCGCGGTCGAAGGTTCGATGGGTCAGCATGCGCCAGCCCCAGACTGCGACGGGGAGGATCAGCATGATGGCGCCGAGGCCGAGAATCTGCATCAGGAGGTCGGCGCCGATCGCGCCGGGATAGCCGACAATGTTGCGGATCGCGCGCGAAGTGGCGTGGCTGAGGCTCGGATCCTGCACCGACCATGTCATTAGCGCCGCTGCGGCCACGCCGGACAGCGCCATCAGGCTCAATCCCGCGAGTTCGCGCAAGCGCCGCGCCAGCGCGTCGCGGATCGACGCCGGCAACTGGCCGACCAGGGGAATCACACGTTCGATCGCCGGCATGCTCATGGGGCCTTCGCGATTAATCCAGAATTTCGACCAGCCGGTGCAATGCCTCGGCTGTTGTTTCACTGTCCTGCACCAGCGCCAGGCGAATGTAGCCGGCGCCGGGATTGCTGCCGTCGGGTTGCTGACGCGCCAGGTAACTTCCGGGCACCACGCGCACACCGCCGTCCCTGTAGAGTTTCACCGCTGCGGCCTCGTCACCGCCGCGCTCCGACACATCGAGCCAGACGCAGAAGCCGCCGGCCGGCCTGACATAGCCGTAGCGATGGCCGAGGATCTGATCGGCGAGATCGAACTTGATCCGGTAGAGCCTTCGGTTTTCCTCGACATGCGTCTCGTCGCCGTAGGCGGCGATCGCGACATGCTGCAGCGGTACCGGCACCTGGGGCGCGGCGACATTGCGCAGCTCGTGAAACCGGCCGAGAAATTTCCTGTCACCGGCGGCAAAGCCGACCCGCATGCCCGGCAGGTTCGAGCGCTTCGACAGCGACTGAAACGCGACCACATTGGTAAAATCGGGCCCCGCGCATTCCAGCATGCTGCCCGGCGCGGCCTGGGTGTAGATCTCCGAATAGCACTCGTCGCTCAAAATCATGAAGCCGAAGCGATCGGCGAGTTCCTTCAGGCGGCTGAAATACTTCCGCGTCGCCACCGCGCCCTGCGGATTGGCCGGCGAGGCGATGTAGATCGCCACCGTCCGTGCCAGGGTCGCGTCGTCGAGCGTCTCGAGGTCGGGCAAGAATCCGTTGCCAAGCGTGGTCGGCAGAAAGATCGCCTCGCAGTTCGCGGCGCGCGCGCCGGCGCCATAGGCCGGATAAAACGGATTGGGCATCAGGATCGCAGGCCTGCCCGCGCGCTCGCCGACATGGCGGGCGGCGGTGAGCGCCGCGAAGAACAGGCCCTCACGACTGCCGTTCAGCACCAGAACTTCGCTCTCGGGATCGACGGCCCGCGGTAGTTCGAACCGGGTGGAAAGCCAGTTCGCCGCAGCGCGCCGGAACGGCTCGATGCCCTTGGCGATAGGATAACGGCCGAAATCGGCGATGTGCTTTGCGAGTACCGGTCCGACAAAGCCGGGCACCGGGTGCTGCGGTTCACCTAAGGATAACGCAATCAATGGCTTACCCGGCTGGTAGGGGGCCAGCAATTCGGTCAGCCGGGCGAATGGCGAACGCTCGCTTTCCGGGCTGCCGGCGCCCTGCGGCGCGCGGGATGAAGCGGTCATGGCCATACGTTAAAGCGCCAGCACTGTTGGGCAGCCGATTGCACGTCGATACCGGCCGGAAGCGGATCAGACCACCATAGATACGGCGAGGTTAAGACGCGATTAACCATCGGTGCCGCTGGACAATTTGACTGGTATTACCACATTATAATCAGGTATTACCTGGAGAGCTTCGATGGCAACCAAAGTTACGAGCAAGGGTCAGGTGACGATTCCAAAACCGGTTAGGGATCATCTGGGGATCGGTCCCGGCAGCCAGGTCGCCTTTCGGCGCGCCGCCGACGGCAGCATCGTCATTGAGAAGGCGGATGGAGCGCGGCAGCCAAGTCGGTTTGCCGAATTGGTAGGAATTGCCGGTCCCGGGCCCTCGACAGATGAGATCATGGCGATGACTCGCGGCGAATAATCCATGACGCTGGTGGACTCGAACATACTGCTCGATATCTTCACCAGAACCCCCAATTGGTGGGATTGGTCGCTAATGCAGTTGGAGGAGGCCGCTCTGCATGGTCCGCTGTTGATCAACGATGTGATCTACGCTGAGACTTCGGTTCGCTTTCATAAAGTCGATGATTTCGATGCGGCGGTAGCAAGGGCCAATCTTACGATTGCGCCGATGCCGCGCAACGCACTTTTTCTTGCCGGCAAAGCTTTTACGAAATATCGGAGCGCCGGCGGCATTCGCACTGGCGTGCTCCCGGATTTTTTCATCGGCGCTCACGCTGACGTTGAGCGCCTGCCGTTGCTGACACGCGATGTCCGGCGTTACCGAAACTATTTTCCGAATGTGCTGTTGATTGCGCCAGAGGACGATTGAAAAGATGCAATCCATCGCTTGCGCGCGAACAAAAAGAAAGGGGCCCCAGCTTGCGCTGGAGCCCCTCAACGGTCGGGGCATTGCCGGGTATGTGCCCAAACCGTAGTTCTGGGCGCGATTCCCAAGGGAATTCCCAAGGGGGATCGCGCCCCGGGAGGACTTACATGTTGTAGGCGCGCTCGGTGTGCTCGGTGATATCGAGGCCTTCGCGTTCCACCTCGACGGTGGCGCGCAGGCCGACGATGACATCGACAACCTTGTAGAGGATCGCCGAGCC
>Ga0302320_10001805_pt1 | contig 51131 bp, 39 predicted proteins | sample Bog_T0_3_FD_202130 | JGI IMG/M metagenome (GOLD analysis project Ga0302320, IMG submission 202130) | Peat permafrost microbial communities from Stordalen Mire near Abisko, Sweden - Bog_T0_3 | ecosystem: Environmental > Terrestrial > Soil > Wetlands > Peat | place: Sweden: Abisko, Stordalen Mire... | reverse complement strand
CCGCGCAACGGCGAGATATTGGCCATGGTCTCCCGGCCCAGCTTCGACCCCAACGACTTTGCCGTGCACATCAACCGCGCCGACTGGAACCAGCTCATCACCGATCCCAACCGGCCGCTGATGAACAAGGCCATCCAGGCGCAACTGGCGCCGGGATCGACGTTCAAGATCATGATGTCCGTCGCCGGCCTCCAGGAAGGCATCGCGCAGAACATGAAGATCAACTGCGCCGGCGGCTGGGGTCCCTACGGCTTCTTCCACCACTGCGATGAGCACCATGGCGGGGTGGACATTCACACCGCCATTCCCTTCTCCTGCGATACCTTCTATTACATGCTGGGCGACAAGCTAGGCATCGATCGTATTGCGAAGTACGCCACCGCCTTCGGCTACGGCCAGAAGACCGGCATCGATCTGCCCGGTGAGCAGGCGGGCCTGATGCCCTCGGCGCAATGGAAGATGAAGAACTACCACAACCGCTGGTACCCGGACGAGACGCTGGACGTGGCGATCGGCCAGGGCGCGGTTGAAGCAACGCCGCTGCAACTGGCGCGAATCATCGGCGGCATCGCTTCAGGCGGTCACCTGGTCCGCCCGCACGTAGTCTTCCCCGATCAACTAACCTCCGACTTCCGCGAAGGGCTGCTCGAGTCGTTCCCCGGCTCCGGCGACGTGAATGTCCCCATCGACCCCGAAAACTGGATCACCGTCACCGACGGCATGGCGGAGGTCACCCAGCCCGGCGCCTTCCACACCGCGGGCTCGGCGCACCTGGAGGGAATCGACTTTGGCGGTAAGACCGGAACCGCGCAGCTGATGAGCCATGAAGCCCTCGGCAAGACAGCCAAGGGCAAAGCCACCTATCCCAACGTTTGGTTTGTCGGCGTCACCCCCCGCCGCAACCCCGAGCTGGTCGTAGCAGTCCTCTGGCAGAACGGCGAGTTCAGCTACTACCCGGCCCGCATCGGCGCCAAACTTGTGTCGGCCTATGTTGAAAAGCAGCGCCGCCTGGCCCACAACCTGGCCCAGCCCGCCAAGACCGAGACTCCTGTGGAGATGAGCGCGGTGTGGACCGTCCCAGGGTCTAGCGGGGAGCCAAAGAACGCGCAGCAGCGCGCAGAAGCCGACCCGGTAGAGACCGGCAGCTTTCTCATCGACCAGGGCGGTCAGATCGTCGCCCGAACCGCCCCAGATCCTGGCGAAAAGCCCCGTGCCCTATCCTTGCGGCCGCTTTTCGGCGCAAGAGTGGGCGCCCTCCCGGCTCCGCCTCCCCAGCCTGCGCGCAAGCCGGAGACCGCGGCAATCGGCAAGGGCCAATAACCATGCGCCGCATCCTCAGCTTCCGCGACTTCGACTGGCCGCTGCTGGGCGTGGTTTTGCTGCTCTGCTTCATCTCGGTGGCCGAAATCTACTCCGCCACGCTGCACACCAAGTACGTGGGCTTCCACACCAAGCAGATCTACTGGATCGCCGGAGGCCTGGTGGCCATGTTTGTCTTCTCCAAGATCGACTATCACAAGCTGATCGACTTTGTACCCTGGGCCTACGGCTTCAGCCTGGTGGCGCTTGTGGCGGTAAAGCTGGTTGGGACGAAGGTGCTCGGCGCCCGCCGCTGGATCAAGATCGGACCCATGCATTTCCAGCCCTCGGAGTGGGTCAAGCTCATCCTCATCCTGCTTGTGGCCCGGTACTTTGCCAACCTGGGAGGGCGCTCGCTGACCTGGACAGATATTTTCAAGGCCCTGGCCCTGGTGGGTGCTCCGATGGCGCTGGTGCTGATCCAGCCCGACCTGGGAACTACCCTGACCTATACGCCGATTCTGATCGCCGGCTTGCTGCTGGGGGGCATCAATTTGAAGCAGACGCTCATTCTAGGCGCCTGCGCAGTGGCACTGGTGGCCGGCGTCTGGACCAGCGGCAAGGCGCTCAAGCCCTATCAAAAGGCACGCCTTACCAGTTTCATCAATCCCGACAACGACCCCAAGGGTTCCGGTTACCAGTTGCTCCAGTCCAAAATCGCTGTGGGATCCGGCGGCGTCTGGGGCAAGGGTGCGGCCAAGGGAACCCAGACCCAGGGCGACTTCCTGCCCATCCCCCACGCCGACTTCATCTTTGCCGCTTTTGGCGAGGAGCATGGCTTTGTCGGCGCGGTTTTCGTGCTGCTGCTATACTTCTTCATATTGATGCGTTTGATTCAAAACGCTCAAACAGCCGCGGACCTGCCCGGCTCACTGATTATCATGGGCGTAGTGGCTGTGTTGACCTTCCAGATCGCGGTCAACGTGGGCATGGTCATAGGTTTCATGCCAGTCACCGGAATTCCTTTACCGTTAATGAGTTACGGCGGGTCTTCGGTGTTGTTTACGTTCCTGGCGCTGGGTACGGTAATGAATGTCCGTATGCGCCGCTTCGTGAACTGAAAAGCGTGGCCCCTTGGGGGCCTTGCTTGGCAAGACGAGTTCGCTCTTGCGTCCCCTGCCGCAATGCTTCGGCCCGCAAGAGATGCAGTTTCAAGCTTTTACTGCGTTTTTCCGGTGGGAAAACGCGCTAGCCGGCCAGGTCCGGATGGATCTCGAGCCCGGCAGGACAAAGGGTTCATGAGCACGCAGAGACGGGAAAACCTCTGGCAGAATGAAAGTTGCGCGGAGCGCGGGATAGGATTGGGCCAGATCTGGTTCGCCTTCCTGGCGTGGTTCGTCCGTGCAATCGCCAGGGTTGGAACGGCCCCGCAGAAGGCAATCATCAGTTTGCCTTCAGAATGGTTGGCCACAAACTCTCTGCCATTGGGTCACTGCACCACACAGCCTGTTCGTCAGGAAATCTGCCGCACCTCGCACAGTTCGCCGCCTATCCGGGCCGCTCGCTGTGGGAGCGACGGCACACCAGCGACTCGCCGGTCATCCCTCCCGCTTACCCCCGCCCCTTCCGTACTCGAGCGTCTCCATCCGTCCCTCCCGCAAACCCCGGCAGGCCAATGCCGCCGGACGGAAAGGTACGATGGCAAAAGAGATTTGCATTTCATCAACGCCGCATGAAACGCGGCTGGCAATCCTGGAAGACGATCAACTCGCGGAAATCTACTACGAACGCGAAAACGAGTACACGCTGGCGGGGTCCATTTACAACGGCCGCGTCACTCGTGTGCTGCCCGGCATGCAGTCCGCCTTTGTGGATGTGGGGCTGGAGCGGGACGCCTTCCTCTATGTAACCGACTTCCTGGAAATGGAAGACCCGGAAGAAACCGACGAAATTGAAAAGGCCGCGGTGACGGGCGGCAACCAGCCTCCCCGCGAGATCCGCCACTCGGGCGGCTCCGACCGCAGCCCAGGACGCGGCGACGACCGCTCCCAGCGTGAGGGCCAGAAGCAGGAGCAGCGCCCCGAACGCGCAGCCCAGGAGGGCCAGCGCCGCCTGGTTGTCGAGCCTGCGGTTGAAAGCGTAGCTGCCCCCGAAACCACACCCAGTTCCGGCCAGGCGGAAGGCGATCAGGACGACGGCTCAGGCGGCAAGCGCTGGCGCGGCCGCCGCCGCCGCCGTGGTGGCCGCGGTTCTGCCGGCAGCTCACAGGAGACCGAATCCAGCACCATCGAATCTTCCGACGACACCGAGACGCAGGCGTCTGAGCCAGCGCCGGAGATCCAAGCCAGCGCCGCGGCAAGCGGACGGCCGTCCCCCCCAGTCCGGTCGGCCCCTGCCCCGGCGTCCTCCCAGCGTGGCGGCCCGGCGCGGGTTCCGTTCGTCCTGCCCGGCGAGTCGCTGCGCAAATACGGCGGCACAGCGGAAGACGAAGCGCCGAAAGCCGCTCCTGCCGCACCGTCGCGTCAGCCCGCTACCTTCAAGCCGGCAACGCTGATCGAAGCACCCCTCGCGTGGGACGGCAGCGGCCTGCTCTCCGGCGAGTCCATCTCCCGCCATCGCTCCCGTCAGCCCGAGGTTGAAATTGAGTCTGAGCCGCTGGCCGGATTCTCGGGGGCTGTCGAAACCGGATCCTCCGCGCCCGACGCCATCGAAGAGCAGGAGTTCTTCGACGAGCGCACTGAAACAGCGGCTGAAGCGAATTCCCGAGCCCTCGTTTCTGAGGCGACAGAAGACCTCGTCGAAGAAGAGGAATTCGAGGAGACCACGGAGGCCGCGCACGAGGGAGCCGTCGCCGAGCCCGAGGTCGCTGAGGTTGAGGAGTCCGAATTGGAATCGGCGGAGTTCGACGCTTCGGCTTCGCACCACGTCGATCCCTCGGCCCCGAGCGGTTTCCGCCTCTTTGGCCTGGGCAAGAAGAAGACCGAGGAGCCCCCAGCGGCTCCGCCGCCGTCGCCCAAGCCCGCAACCGTCGCCCCCGTCTCCTCCTACGCGCCCGGCGCAGGCGTCATTGAGGAAGAGGTGATCGAGGAGGAGGAGTTCGACGCTCCGCACCATCATCACGCCAAGGGCGACGAGCACGACCTGGAAGACTATGAGGAAGAAACGCTTCCCGTGCAGATGCGCACCGGCGACCTGGGCGAACTGCTCCAGGAAGCCCACCTCGACCACAAGATCCAATTGAACTTCGACGATAAGAACGGCGACGAAGTCGACGAGGACGAGGAAGACGACGAGGAAGAGCCATCGGCAGAAGGCGTGGCCGCCGGCGGCCCGGGCCAGGAATCGTTGCAGCAGCGCCGCGATCGCGGCGGCCGCGGACGCAGAGGTGGCCGTGAAGGCCGGCAGGCAGGACCGCAGGGCGGCCAGGGCCAGCGCCGCGGCATGACACGCCGCTCCGCCCAGACCTCCGACCTGCCCATCATCAGTGACTTGTTGAAGCCCGGCCAGGAGATACTGGTGCAGATCGCCAAGGAGCCCATCGCCAAGAAGGGCGCGCGGATTACCTCGCACATTGCCCTGCCCGGCCGCTTCCTGGTCTTCATGCCCACCGTATCGCATATCGGGGTCAGCCGCAAGATCGCCTCGGACGAAGAGCGCCAGCGGCTGAAGCGGGTTCTAGTCAGCGAGCGCGGCGAAGTTTCCGGTGGATTCATCGTGCGGACCGCCGCAGAGGGTGCGTCGGAAGAAGAGCTCCGTGCCGATCTTCGTTTCCTTATCCACCTCTGGGACGAGATCAAACAGCGCTCCGAATCGTCCAAATCGCCGGCGCTCATCTATCACGATCTTTCGCTCATCGAACGCATCCTTCGGGACCAGGTCAGTGCCAACTTTTCGTCGATCTGGGTCGACTCGCAGGACGACTACGAGCGCATCGTGCGCTTCCTCAACCGCTTCTCGCCCACCCTGGTCCGGCGCGTCAAGATGTACACCAAGGAAGTGCCGCTCTTCGAGCACTTCGGCATCCAGGACGAGATATCGAAGGCCCTGCGCTCCAAGGTCTGGCTCAAGAGTGGCGGCTCCATTGTCATTAACCAGACCGAGGCGCTGGTGGCCATCGACATCAACACCGGCAAATATGTCGGCAAGTCGGCGCGGCTTGAGGACACCATCGTCAAGACCAACCTCGATGCGGTCCCGGAGATCGTACGGCAGATTCGGCTGCGCGACCTGGGCGGCATCATCGTGATCGACTTTATCGACATGGACGAGCGCAAGAATCGCTTCAAGGTCCTGGCGGCACTCGAGGAGGCTCTCAAGTCCGACCGCGCCCCGACCAAGGTTCTCCAGTTCAACGATTTCGGTCTCGTCGCCATCACCCGCAAGCGCGTCAAGCAGTCGCTGGAGCGGACGCTGAGCGTGCCCTGCCCTACATGCCAGGCGACCGGCATGGTGAAGAGCCCTACCACCGTGTGCAACGAAATCTACATCGAGCTGCGCAAGATGAAGAAGCACTTCGAAGGCGCGGACGTGCTGCTGCGCGTGAACCCCGAAACCGTGAAGGTGCTGAAGCAAAACAATGCTTCATGGCTGAACGAATTCGAGGAATTGGTGGGCAAGAACATCCTCGTCAAGAGCGATGCGACGCTGCATCCGGAGCAGTTCGACATCCAGGGATAGCACGTCAGCGAGTCAGTCTAACAACCAAGGCCGGAGCAACCGCTCCGGCCTTAGTCCGTTGCGCCACCGAAACGGCCACACATCTGGTATATTCCTCGTCAAATCCAAGTTCAACCTTCGGACGGTGTGGGGGAACTAAATTCAGGAGAAAGGATCGGCCGATGGATGCCAACCGCGAGACCGCATTGGCTAAGCGAACTGTAACGAAGCTGCCAGAGTCAGACCGTCAGGCGGTCGCTATTTGGATCGAGAAGCTGCTGCAGATCGCAAAGTCGGCTACCGGGAAGATGGAAAAGGGCAACGGATGCCGTTGCAATTACGAGAAGCAGCAAGATAGCACTCCCTTTTGCGAGACTCATCGGAGGCGAACTCAAGCGGGTGGGCTGGGATGAACGCTCCTGGATGGCGCGACTTGGACTGCCTGGCATTCTGATCGGGGCGGTAGTTTTCGGGGGCGAGGGCGCCGGGATCGCGGCCTTTGGCGGGGCAATTGGCGTGCCACTATGGATTGTGCTGGGCGGAGGCGGAGCCTTCGCCGGAAGGCTTCTTGAGGAGATCAATCGGACGGTCAATCGAAGGAACGGGAAGAATGACTAAGGGCTAGGCAAGGATAAGTCGGAGGGTGAAAAACCCCCTTTGCAGGTCCTCCTTTTCAAAGGCCATACATTCGCATGGCCTTTGCGCATCTTCACCGGATCACGTGAATCGGCACTGCAACCTTCAAGTTCTCCAAGCCTGCTCGGTGGTATACACCGGAGCGTTGAGCGCAATCGCCAGCGCTGACACGCCCCGCGAGGAGTACAGTGATCGCGAGGGTCTTCCCATGGCAACCGCAACTCAAATCTCTCTGGAACAGTATCTACAGACTCCGTTTGAGCCGGATGCGGAGTACGTGGGCGGGGAGATTCAGGAGCGGAACATGGGCGAGAATGAGCACAACACCGTGCAGCGGGAGATTCTGCTCTGGTTCCGCTTACACGACAAATCCTGGCGGACACGGACCATCCAGGAGCAGAGTACCCGATTTAGCAATGGCAATGTGAGGGTTCCGGATGTGAGCGTATGGAAAAGGGACGTTCCCGTACAGCCGGTATTCGATCAGCCGCAGCTTATCGCCATTGAGGTGCTATCTCCCGAGGATCGCCATTCCAGGGTGCAGGAGAAGGTCGAAGACTACTGCGCGTTTCAGGTGCCCAACATCTGGGTTGTTGATCCGATCAAGCGCCTCGGGTGGGATTGCTCAGACGGCAATTGGACGCGAAAAGAGCGCTACGAAGTTGCCGGCTCCCCGATTTACCTCGACCTACGCGATCTCTTCGAGGAACTTGACGCCGCCGAATCCTGAGAGTAACGAACTCACCGGATCACATGAATCGGCACCCCAACCTTCAGGTTTCTCCAGAGTTGTTCGGTCGTGTAGACGGGAGCGTTGAGCGCAATCGCCAGCGCCAGGCACGACCGATCTCCTAGCGACAACCCATACTTCTCTGTCGATGCAATCAAATCGCCGGCGATCCTGGCCTGTTCGCCGGTGAAGGGCTCGACCTCAGTCATCGTGGACAGGGCATCCTCCCAAGCTTCCTCCGGATCGTGCCCTTTCTTGACGAGCTTGGATTGCACTTCTGCCAGATTGACCGCGCTAACCACCGCATTCTTGCGGATCTCGACCGTCAGCCCCTCCGCGCCACGCTCTCGTTGAAGTATGGCGAGTATCGCGGAAGCATCGAACACAACCTCATTCATGCTTTGCTGCCTCACGCCGCTCCGCGCTCAACTCGTCGGCAAGGCTGACACCCGGCGGCACCAGGGCCTTTACACGCTCCTGCGCCCGCCGCAGCCGTTCCCGCATCGTCGCAATCCGCAACTCCCCGTCCACAACGCGCATATCAAGCACATCCCCCTCAGTCATCTCCAGTGCTTCCCGAAGTGCCGCAGGAATCACAATCCGGCCCTTTTCCCCCAACCGCGTTCGAACCCATAGCTTGTCGATAAACCTAGGCCATTTCCGGGCCACCCTTGGCTCTTGAGCTTCCAAAACCTCCATGCGTCCCACCTTTCTACTTAGTGACACTATTATAGCACAGTGTCACCTCTAGAAAAAGTAGGAATGCAGTGTAGATTCCCACCAACCAACCCAGCCCCACCGCAACATTCCCCAAAAATCGGTGTCTAATCCATTGTCCGGAGTACCGCTCAATCCCCGGACGCACTTAAGATAATTCGAATATTGAGGTTACCGACATGTCATTCCCCTGCTCAATGTCGCTGATGCGGCATCTCTCGTTCCTTCCATGCGCTGTGATCCTCACCGCGGCTTTCGCAGGCGCCCAGTCTTCACCCTCCCTCAGCCAAGACTCCCAGTTCGCTCCTGGCGAGTCAAGTTCGGCGACCTTTCAGCTGGTTTCCGATGACGACCTCTCCGGCGCAACCGCCCTTCACGATGCGGCGGCCGCACTCGGCTCCGGCGGAGGCTCCGGCCAGGAGGGCGGCGGGCACCACGGCCGCTTCGGCGGTCTGGCCTTCGAGGCTGGCGCCGGCTTCAACGCCCCCATCGGCAACGACACGCCCTACATTACCTGGGGCGGCAACTTTACCGGCGGCGCGGGGCTGCGCTTCTCCAAGCGATTCTCCCTGCTGGGCGAGTTTCAATACATGGACAACAAGCTGCCCGGCGCGCTGGTTGCGGCAGGCGGCGGCCAGATGGGCAATGCACACATCATTTCCATCACCGCGGACCCGGTGATCGACCTGTTCCCCAAGTGGGCGAACAGCATCTACGTCACTGGCGGCGGCGGGTACTACCACAAGAGCACCAACTTCAACATCCAGGAGTGCTGCGACTTCTACGGCTACCCGGTAACCGTGACGGCGAACAGCTTTTCGTCCAACCAGCTTGGCGGTAATTTCGGCCTTGGATTTAGCCACCGGCTGGGCGGAGTCTACGGCGACGGCACGATGAAGCTCTTTGCCGAAGCGCGCTACGTCTTCATCAAAACTCCAGCCATCACCGTAACTGACGGCCTGGGAACCACGGAACTGATCCCGGTAACCCTCGGGGTGCGCTGGTAAGCTCGAGGCAGGCTGTCGATTGGAGTTCCATCCTTGCGCGCCTCTCGGCACAAGGATGGAACTCCAGAAGCCGCGGTTTCATTCGCCCGCTGGCTGGAGCACTTTCGATTCACATGTTGATGTTTGGAGATTGTGGGAGGTGGCTTTTTCTTCAGGAAAAAGCCACTCTGCTTCCAGGATTCTGTAAAGACCAGAATCGAAAATGCTGTAGCCGACTCGCTCCTACAGAATTCCCAAGACCCTCAGCCGTACCAGCCCGCCGGCCAGCACGCCCAGGGGCATGAGCGCGAGCAGGGTCAATGCGTACCAGATGGGCTGCGTTCCTCGCGCCTGGAGCGCGCTCAGCGCCCCCGTGGCCAGCACCACAATCCCCAGCACCAGCACTAGAATCAGCGGATTGGCAGCCGAGATCCACGCCGTCACGTATCCGCCCGCCGCTGCGGCCAGGGACGAGTAGCCGAGGTTGACGAAGGCGTAACCGGGGCGCGGCTTGCCCTCCGCGCCGACCCATTTCGGCGCCAGCCGGGTCACCAGCGCTGTAATCACCATGACCAAGATGGCCATGGTGGCAAAGCCCGCCAGTAGCGCCAGAAACGCATGCACTATGACCAAAGCTTTCTCTCCTCGCTGGGCTGAATCCCCACTTCGCCGCGCTCGATCCGCTCCAGAAAAGCTCGCGCCAGCTTGCGTTCTCCGGGATGGCTCTCGCCATGCATCGAGCACAGGTCGAGAAACTCGTCGCAAAGCGCATTCCGCCGTTCCTGCTGGGCAAACACGCCTTGCAGCGCCAGGGCCAGTTCCCGCAATCCCGCCGCATCCGGCCAGCCGCTGCCGTCGCCCTCATCGCTGAGCAGCGCCACGTCGGAGAAAAGCCCCTTGCGCCCGCGCGCGCATTCATCGAGGCACGCCATTAGCTGGTCGCAGAAGGCTTGCGCCAGTTGGTTCAACTGATCGGATTCCGCTTCGTCGCGCGGGTCCATCGCGCTCCTCACTTTCGGCGAATCGGGTTCGCAAACGTCAGACAAATACACCAGCGTCCGATCGAATCAAGGCAACTTGAGCTTGCATATCAGCCTCCGCGAGCGGGCTGGCAATGTCAAGAGGTCAATGGAAGCAACGCCGCGCCGCCTTAATCTTCGGCCGCAGCCTTCACCATGGCCGCGAGGCTGAGGTCCACGTCGTCCTTGGTGGTGGCCCAACTGGATACGCTGATGCGCATGGCCGTCTGGCCCTGCCACACGGTTGATCCGCACCAGCAGGTGCCGTCGGCCTGGAGCCGCGCAATGGTCCGCAGCGTCTTTTCCGGGCTGCCGAAGGAAACCAGCACCTGGTTGATGACCACCTCGTTCAGAACTTCGAAGCCGGCCGCTTTGAGGCCCGCGGCAAAGCGCCTCGCATGGCTTGAGGTCCGCTCCACAATCGCGGCCATCCCCTGGCGGCCCAGCGACCGCAATCCGGCCCACAACTCGACCGCGCGGGCACGGCGTGACAGCTCCGGATTGTAGTCGGACGGCTCGCGCGGCCCGTCCGTGTCCAGATAGGCCGCACGAATGCTCATGGCACCCTTGAGCGCCGCGGGCTCGCGCACCAGCGCAATGCCGCAGTCGTATCCGATGTTGGGCCACTTGTGCCCGTCGGTGGCCCAGGAGTCGGCCAGCTCAAATCCTTTGGTGAATTTGCGATACTCGGGCGAGGCGGCGGCCCACAGGCCGAAAGCTCCGTCCACATGGATCCACGCTCCGGCCGTCCGCGCCGCCGGGCAAATCGCCGCCGCAGGGTCGAATGCGCCGGTATTCACGTTCCCCGCCTGGAGGCAGAGAATCGTCATCGCATCCAGATGCGGTAGCGCGTCGGCCCGCATGCGGCCCTGCCCATCCACGGGCACGCGCACCACGCGCTTGCGGCCAAGGCCCAGGAGACCGAGAGCTTTGAGCAGCGACGGATGCACCTCTTCCCCAACGACTACCGTGATGGGCGCCGCTCCGAACAGCCCGTCGGCCTCCACGTCCCAGCCCACGCGGCCGAGCAGAGTGTGCCGTGCCGCGGCCAGGGCGGCGAAGTTGGCCATGGTGGCCCCGGTCACCACCGCCCCCCCTACACCCGCGGGGAGCCCAAGCAGATCGCGAACCCATTCCAGAGCCACCTCTTCCAGCGTGATGGCTGTGGGCGACTGCACCAGGAAAGCAGCGTTCTGATCCCACGCCGTCACAAGCCAGCCAGCCGCCATGGCCGCCGGCAGGCAGCCGCCGTTGACAAAGCCGAAGTACCGCCCGCCGCCGTTGGCCACCGTCGCCGGCGACCCATACTCGTTGAGCAGATGCAGCACCGCCTCCGCGCTGGTCGGCCCTGGCGGCAGCGGCCCGCGCAGCGCGCTGAGCTTTGCTACTGCCTCCGGAGCAGGCGCAACCGTCCGCGCATGCACGGCTTCCAGATAATCCATCGCGTCGCGCGCTGCTCGTTTCAGCAGCGCCGTCCGCGCCTCCGCAACCGGAGCGCCAGCGAAAGACGAATGAGCCGAATGAGGGCCCGAAGAATGCGATGAATGGGGAGACTGAGGTGCACTCATAGATAGTGGTGAGTCTAGCACTGGGGCTTGCGGTCGCTCCGAGTTAGCTTAACGGGGTGGCGAAATTTCCGGATTGCCGCTGATACCTCCAGGAATCTGCAAAACGGGACCCATTCAGAAGTCTAGGACAGCGATGGCCTCGCTCTTGTAGCTGTCCAAGTCATCTTCGAGCCGGACTTGTCCTTCACTCTGCCGGTGAAACCTGAAAGCGCAAGTGTCGCCCACATTCAGGGAAGGACCTGCTGGATGGGCGGAAGCGATCACTCTGAAAGGGCCCGCAAGCCCTGAGCGCGTCAGTTCCTTTCTCAAGAGAAATCCGAAATCGAGACCCAATCGCGAATGCTCATATAGCTCTATGGGGTTGTCGAGGATCCTTTCGATGCTGACCTCGCTGAGTGCCGCCTCGATGCCGGTTTCATCCTGAGCGTTATCAAGCGTCCGCCGCGTTGCGCCTATAACCGCTTGGCCATTGGATGCCTGGGCGGCAACTGCTTCTTCCATGTAAGAAGCTGCTCGCGGAGCTGCGCCATCAGCGGCACCGGCTTCGGTTGCTCGGCTCGCTCTTTCACTTTCACTTCGACAAACTTCACCGCTTCGCCCTCGCGAAGCCGTCTCTTCCAATCGCCGAGAAGCGAATCCCGCGGGCCACGCTCAAGGCAGAACGCCATAACTGTCTGGCCGCTCCGACTCTGCTCAGATACCAGTCCACGCCACTTCGTCCATCATTCTGACCTGTGATCTCATCCAATAAGATCGCTGCCTCGCGCAGTGGCAAACAAGATGGACTTCACAGAGCGCTCACCCTTACTGAGACTCATCCGTCACTTCAATGGCATTCAACAGAGCGTAGTTGCTGACCGGAACAAAGTTCAGGACGATCAGGCCCGCCGCATTCGGCTCGATGCCGTGAAAGGTTTCCGTGATCGGCTTGTCTGGCCCTCCGGCTTTCTCATAAATGCTGAAACCGCGCAACAATGCCACTCCGTTGGCATAGACGTCGAAGAGACGGCCGCCATGACCGGGCTCCGGAATATCTGTGCCGTAATATGCTTCCGTAAAATAGAGAGTCACTGTATAGCGACCTGCCGCCACGGGGATTTGATAACTGAAGTGTCCAAACCGTTCACCATCGAACAGATGGGATTCGGGAGCGTTGACCGCCGGATTTGTATGAGTTTCTAAAACCCCTCCAATGGCATACTGGTCGGCCCCCCAAAGGCGCCCGGCATGGTCGACATACGAGTTCGGCTGCATCACAATCCTCACCGGCTTCATCCGGCCGGCGGCCTCTGCCGCCAACTCGATGGCATTCACGGTAGGTTGATCGAATCCCCTGAGGAACTTCAGGTGGACCATGCCGTCGCCGCCTGGGGAAACACCTTTGAACACCCGCTCAAAGGCCCGATAGCTTCCGCCCACATCGCTCAGAATGTCGAAATCGGTCAGGAGCGGTTTACCGCCCAGGAGCACGGAGAAAACCCTGCTGCTCTCTCCCCGGCCGGTACGTGTGCCCGGTCCGAAAGTCGATTCGACGAAATGCAATCGCAGTTCATACATTCCGGGCTTTACGGGAATGTCGTAGCTAAAGTCCCCCACTCGCGCGGAGTGGTAAATCGTTGGATCCTGTGTCCCCTGAATGAAAGGGAGACTCTCCGCAACCGCTTGCCCACCGGTGAAGTAGCGATCGCCGACCCAGACGTTTCCATCCCGGTCGACATACTTCACGTTCAGAGCACCTGCCAATATAAGTACAGATCGATCGCCCGTTGTCGCAGCGGTTGGGGCAGTTTCGTCGCCAACTGCCGCTGCGTACGGTGCAGTGAGGGTGTGGGCAACCCCTCCCCGCGACCGCGCCCCAACCAACATCCAAATGGCAACCAATAGCGCGACAAGAACAGTCGCGACTATTGTGAGGCCAATGGGTGAAGCGTGGGGAAAACGGCCACTTTCCGGCCCCTTATCAGGATTGCTCGTGGGGGGCTGCGTTCCGGCCGGGTGGCGTCGCCGGGTGAACCAGTTCCCCGGTTTCTCACTGGGGCCTCTCAACTCTTCCGCTTCGCTGTGGGCCGCACCCGGGCCGCCGTCGCGCTCAACGAACTGTAGTCCGTAGCGGCCCTCCGCAAGCGTGATTCTGAGCGCGTGATCCGCTCCCTCCGTTGCGTAGTATTTCCGCAGTCTTGCCCGGAGCCGGTGCATCTCCACCCGCACACTGGAATTCGTTGCAGGGTCAAAGTCAGACGGACGGCCCAGCGCCTCCACGCCGATTCTGTACTCGTTAAGGCTGTTCTTGTCCCCGCTTAAATGATAGCTACATAAATACTTGAGAAGGCGGGCCAGGCTGGGGGCCTCTGAAAAGGATTCTGAAGAAAGTACCGCCTCGATTTCCCGCTCCTCGTCCGAACTCTGTTTATGGGAGGAAATCGCAAGCACCCCGTGCCGCCGACCATGATACCAAGCAATGGATTGGGTTGACAAACAGGTAACGCCCGTTTCATCGACGTTACGATTGGGGTGAAACGCGTTGCAAGCAAACGGGTTAGTAACGCGTAACCGTTGCATAACCGGTCTCGTCTTGACTCGCATTCATGGGGTCGATACTGTCCCTCCCATCTTGGTTCCTCTGTGAGATTATGCCGCCAATGGATTCAACGGAGCCGGTTGTGAATCGCCAAGAAAACTTTGGGAGGGCCTGTATGTCAAAGAAATCACTTGCATTTGCCCGATGGATGACGTTTGCCGCTGTGCTTTGCTTCTGGCTGCCGTGCCGCGCGCAATACAGCGCCGTCGTACAGGGCACCGTCACGGACCCCAAGGGCGCTGTCGTCGTTGGGGCCACTGTCACCCTCACCAACACCGCAACCAACATCAGCGACACGGCTACCACGAATCATGACGGTGGATACCGCTTCGACAATATTCAACCAAGCGAATACCGGATCACAGTTGTGGCGACCGGATTCGAGACTGCCTTTGCAGACCGTCATGTTTCCACCGACGAGATCGCGGGCGTGAACATCGTCCTTACGGTGGGCGGGGCCACTGTCACCGTAAACGTGACGGCGGCCGAGGTAGGTCTGAATCCCGACGAAACCCGCATTGAGTACACCCTGACCGCGGCTGACATCAACGATATGCCGCTGCCGGACCGCGCCACGATTACTCTGCTGCGGACGGCGCCTGGCCTTGTTGGCATCATCGAGACAAGCGGGAGCACCAACACCAACATTCCCATCGGCCAGGCAACGCCCGATGCGCGCGCCAATGGCCGGCCCGCGTCTTCCAACGTCTATCTCCTCGATCGCATTCCGATCACCAGCACCGAGAATACGGGCGCGCTCAACATGGTCCCCAACCCGGACATGCTTTCGGAGATCGCCCTCCAGACCACAACCTTCTCGGTTGAAAACGGCGCCACCAGCTCCCTGCAGGTGGACATGACCTCGAAATCCGGCAGCAACAAGTATCACGGCGACTTCGATGTCAATTACACTTCAAAGCCGTTTGAAGCCAACCCGGATTTCAGCGCCGGTGTGAATCCCTTTCATCGCAAGTACTTCATGGGATCCTTCGGCGGTCCCGTCATCAAGAGCCATACCTTCTTCTTCGGCGCCATCGAGCGCGTAGAGAACCTGAGCGCCTCCGGCGCGCAAGCCTCGGCATTCTCGGCCGCCGGCATCGGAGCTTTTACCACTGCACAGTACGCGGCCCCTCCGGCGGGTTGGAACATTGCCGGCCAGCCCTGGTCAACGCTCTTTAACTATCCCGCCACCGGCCTGGTAGACCAGACCGCCTCTTCAACAGCGGACACCTACTATCCCAACCCCGCCTTCGACGGCGGTTCAACCAAAGGCAACAAGTTCGGGGTAGAGTGCGCTACTCCGTCGTCCTTCAACCTGCCGTGCGACACGCCGATCACGGTGACGGGCCTCTTCAACCAGAGCCCCGGAATCACCGGACAGCAGTACAACCTCCGCTTCGACCACAGCTTCAACCACGATAATGACAGGTTTTACTTCGGCTACTTCGGCGTTCAGCAGAATTCCGCTTACATCGATCCCCGGCCGGCATTCAACACCACCACGCCCAGCCAGAGCTACTACTTCTCAGCCGGGTACTCCCACATCTTCACATCGGCCCTTACCAATCAGTTCAACGCCGGCCTCAATCGCTTCTGGGGCGGCGGCGTTGGCAACCCCAATTACACGATCTATCCGCACGGAACGTACTTCGGCTTCCTTTCGGACCTTGGCGGCTTTGCCGGCGGTCCGCAGGAAAGCCCCGACAGTCCCTATATCGGCGCCGACGAAAAAGAGCATGTACTCGCCCTGCGCGACTATGTGAGCTGGCTCAAGGGCAGGCACAGCCTGCGCTTCGGCTTCCAGAGCAACATCAGAAACTACTGGAATAACGATGCCGCTGTGTATTCGCGTCCCTATGGAGTATGGTTCTCCGACATCCTGGAGATGATGCAGGGCGAGGCGGATGAATACTCGCTTTACACCATCGGAGCCTGCGGACTGTCGGTGGCCGGCACGAGCTGTGGAGCCGGGGCAGGCAAGTGGATCAGCCAGGTCTACGGCGCACAGCAAACACAGTTTGCCGGTTATGCGCAGGACGACTGGAAGATCAAGCCAAACCTGATGGTCACCCTCGGGCTCCGCTGGGACGACTTCGGCAACCCCGGCGAATATGGGGCCGGCGCCGTGCAGTATGCCAACACCTTCCTGGGATCCGGTTCCAACCTCTACTCTCAGGTTGCAGGCGTGTACGGCAAGGTTGTCAGCCAGGCGTTTACCAGCGGACAGACCTGGAACTTTCTGCCCAGGGCGGCCTTCTCCTGGGAGCCGGGTTTCGCCAAAAAGCTGGTGGTTCGTGGCGGAATCGGCCTGTACCAGGACGCGATCAACCTCAACCAGATCACGGCTAACCTGCCTACCAGCACCCCGATCCGGTTGACGCTGACCCTGCATGACAACGCCGAGCCGTACGGGGGCTGCTTCTTCTGCGGTCCTGGGCAATGGCAGGGAACGGGAAGCGCCGGTACCAGCGCTGTTGCGGGAGAGCCCGGCCCCTTTGCAATCACCGGGACACAGGGACATTCAGCGCCATACGGCTTTCCGTATCCCGCAATTCCCGTCACCGGACAACTGGCCAACGGCCTTTCTACGGGTCCCGGAGGATCGCCCTACGGCGCCAACCTGTACGGCGTCAACCCCTCGCTCAAGCCGCAATCCACGGTCATTTGGAACCTTGGCCTGGAGCAGGAACTGCCCAAAGCAATCGTGGTGGGAGCCACGTACACGGGCTCGTATTCCAACAACCAGTTCTATCAGAGCAACAGCTACAACAACCCTCCGGGAAGTGCTTTGGCCACCACGGCCACTGGATACGTGGCCCCTCCCGCGCCTCAGGTTGGAACCATTCAGCTCATCGAGAACGGGCTGACTTCGAACTACAACGCCCTGATCCTGACCGCGCAGCAGCGCAAAGGAACCCTCAGCTGGCAGGCGAACTACCTCTGGTCCCACGCGCTCGGGGAACAGCCGTTTAACCCATTCTCTCCATACGGCTATGGCAACTTGTCAATTGACACGAAAGACCGCTTCACCCTGTCTGGCGCCTATGAAGTTCCGGGAGCCAAAAGCGGTGCCCTGCGCGCGGTAACCCATGGCTGGACATGGGGAACCGTTTTCATCGCACAGGAAGGAACTCCGTTCACCGTCTTCTCCAGCCAAAACGTCCTCAACGACGGCGACAAGGACGGAAATATAGATCTGCCCGACGTGGTATTTCAGTCGTCCAGCCACTTGGCCTACGGCGGATTCTCGCGCGCTGCATTCAAGCAGCCAACCGGCATTTTCGCAGGGGCTTGCGGCGCCGCGGGAAGCAGCGGCAATCTGTACAGCGCTTCCGCCTTTCCGAATTGCCCGTTCCAAACCGTTACCACTCCCAACCCCACCACCCTTGAAGGCAACGAGCCATTCAACGCTTTCAGAAACCCCGGCTACCAGGATGTGGACCTGAACCTGCAGAAGAAGACTGAGCTGCCTTGGTTCGGCGACAGGAACTGCAATCTGGTCGTGCGCGCCGAGGGCCTCAACGCTTTCAACCGAGCCAATCTCCAGGGTTTCGGGAGCTCAATAACCATCGGCACCACTTCCAACTTCGGTCAGGTGCAGGGCGCCAACAATCCCAGGATCATCCAGATTGGAGCTCGCTTCGAGTTCTAAGCTGCGCCCGTCAAACTTTAGCCCGAGCGGAGCGAGAATCCAGGTTTTCGCCCCGCTCGCTGTTTTAGGCCCATGCGGGATCGGGACAACTCAACCCGGCGGAAGATCCTGATCGAGTTCCTGGCCTCGAACAGTCGCATCCGGCAGGGCTTCGGCCCTCCGCTTGATCTGTATCTTTTCCATTGCCCATTGTCGATTGAAGGCCAAGGCATAGCGCCCCGCAGTTCGCTGGCGGGCATTGCGAAGACCTGGCAGCGGCCGGCACAGCGCCGCATCCGATTTGGAGACAACCAGTACAGAGAAGAGATGGGCGGATCTTCACGGGATCGAAGGCTCCATGCCCGGCCCGCAGTGCGGTCGACCTTCGCAATGCCTGGCGTTTGTGCCGGCCGGAATGATAACTCGAAGGACAAGATCATGAATCGTCGCAGCTTTGTTCAAACATCGTTGGTCGCGGGCGCATTCGGAAGCGTGGGAATGCCTGCGGTGCTTCACGCCATGGCCGGGACCTCGCCAAAGAAAGAAGTTCTCCAGGCAAAGGGGCTCGATATTACCGAGGCAGGCAGGCCTGTCCGCTTGCGAGGTTTGAACCTCGGAGGCTGGATGCTGATCGAGGATTACATGATCGGGCTTCCCTGGACCGAATGGAAGATTCGCGAGCAGTTCAGGAAGGTGCTTGGGGCGGAAGCCTACGCAGCCTTCTTTGACGCCTACGATCAGGCCTTTATCGCAGATGCCGACATCTCCTTCATAGCCCGGCAGGGATTCAACGTTATCCGTTTGCCCTTCAATTACCGCCATTTTGAGGACGATCTTGCGCCGGGCAAATGGATCGAAAGCGGATTTCGCCGGCTCGACCGCGTTGTCAGTCTTTGCCGCAAGCACGATATCTGGGTAATCCTCGATCTTCACGCTGCGCCCGGCGCCCAGGCGCGCGATCAGAATGCAGGCAGCGCCTACGGCGAAGCCTATCTCTGGAACCATCGTGAGTTCCTCGACCGCACGGTTGCTCTGTGGGCCGAGCTTGCCCGGCGCTACAGGGGCGATGCAACCATCGCGGGGTACAGTCTGCTCTGCGAACCTGTCACCGCGGATGTTCCCTTGCTCAACGAGTTCTACCTCGCAATCATTCGCGCGGTTCGCAAGGTAGACTCCGACCACATCGTCATGCTCGACCCCAATCTCTGGGCCACCGATATAGCCAGCCTGCACGATGAACTGTTTGCCGATCCGCAGGTGATCCCAATGGTTCACCCTTACTACTCGGGCGATCCGGGGTTTGCATCCCTGACCAGTTATTCCGCCGTAGCAGGCGGCAGAACCTTCGACCGTGGCGCCCTGGAGAAGACCCTTGACGGAAAATACGATCAGCAACGCATTACCCGTCCCGTCATGGCGGCGGAGTTCGGCGTATTCCGAGACCGGCCCCAGCCCTTTGCTGTGCAACTGGCCATTACACGGGACCTGGTTTCAATCTTTGAGGAAAAAGGATGGAGCTGGTCCATGTGGTGCTATAAGGATCTCAGCGTCATGGGGATCCTTACCGCGCGCCCGGATACGCCGTGGCGCCGCTTTTTGGATGCGCCTCAAATCGCGGATTTCACGCGCCGCTACAAAGAGATGGAGAAGCCATTTACGCTGGGCGTCGACAAGTTGCTCGCCGAAACCGGCGTCTTGACCGACACCCGTGAGCAGTGGGCCCGGGAAGTTGCGCGGGATTTTGACGTGCCGGCGCTCGATTTTGTCCTGCGTCACCTGGCCGGACATCCGCCTTCCGAGCTTGCGGAAATGGCGCGCTCCTTTGCATTCGAATCGTGCCAAATCCATCAGGATCTGCTCGGAATTCTGACGCCCTTTCTGGCGCACACCGAATCGCGCACCTGATTCCGCTGATCTTGCAAGCGGCAGTTCCGCTGACAAAATCGGGAGACCCCATGGATGGCGTGGCACAACTCGACCGGAGCCCGCTTATCTGGGAATAAACCGCCCGATGTCGTGGGTGAGTGCGTCGGCGATTTTTCACTGGTTCGGAATGTGTGAGAACAGACAGCCAAAGGTAGCCCGGCCTGATCTGGAGAGTGCCGGAACCTATTTCCGAGTGGGCGTCGCCGCCTCTTCTTCTGCGGCTACGAAAAAGTAGCGCAAGTCTGCTCGTCCGAAAGAAGTGGTCATAGCCACATCGGAGGCGTCCCGGCCCGTTGCCATCAGTATGCGGCCAATCCGGGGTTGGTTGTTGCGGGCATCGAATGTCCACCAACGGCCTTCGAGATAGACCTCGAACCATGCACTGAAGTCCATCGGAAGGACCACAGGAACGCCGATGTCGCCCAGATACCCCGTCGCATAGCGTGCTGGAATGTTGAGCGCGCGGCAAAAGGCGATCGCCAGATGTTGATAGTCGCGACAGACGCCGACGCGCTCGGTAAAGACGTCAAGGGCAGTCTTTGTAGGCCGGGCATGCTGATAGTTAAACGTCACTTTGTTGTGGACCCAGTTGCAGATGGCTTGCACGCGGCCCCAGCCAGGTTCAATTTGTCCGAACAGTTCAAACGCAACGCTGGAGAAACGATCCACCTCGCAGTACCGGCTATTGAGCAGGAATGAAAGCACTTCGTGCGGCAGATCGCCGACGGCCTGCTCGCGGGCATTCCAATTGACCTCATCCGCAGCCCCGGAGTCTCGAATAAGCGTGGAACCGCTGAGCCTGAGTTGCCCCGGAGGCGCGACGAACCTCGCACAACGATTCCCGAAACTGTCGATGTAATTCTCCACGTCAAGTCCCGGTTCGGTCTGCAACTCGTCCGGTTCCAGGAGATCGGCGGCGCGTGAAGGATGTACGTTAAGAAGCGTCACCATCGCGACGGTTACAGGAATCTCGAATTGAATGTCGTATGCAAGACGGATCAACATTGTGGTGCCTCGAATCGTGAAGGTGCAGGACTGCGTGGCGACCCGCGAGAGGCGGTAGGCGCCGGTCCGGGAAGGCTGCTCTAAGGTTTGGATGCAAGATAACGAACGCGGGTCGCTGAGCGCACCGCGGCACATTCTGTCCTGAAACGACCGATTGGGGGCGTGTCTGGTACCAATCCATTTTCACTGCGATCCCTGGGCTTTTCAGTAGCGGAAAAGCCATCTTTTCGGCGGCCGATATGTTAACGTATCTTTACGCCCCAGCTTTCACAAGACGTTTGGCGGGTTCGCAGGCTGTGTTGCCAATGTCGGCGTTCCCCGAATTCCGGGTGTGGGCGGCGAGGGGGCGGATGGGAATACAAGTTGCGCTGAATCACCGGACACTCTACCGGTACGAAAAGGCGATATCTCTCGGTCCCCAGGTGATCCAGTTGCGTCCCGCACTGCACTGTCGAACGCCAATTCTCAGCTATTCCCTAGAAGTCACCCCCTCCGAACACGTTCTGAACTGGCAATTGGACCCTCACAACAATCGCCAGGCGCGGCTTCTCTTTTCAGGGAAGACGAATGAATTCCTCGTCGAAGTGAACCTCGTCGCGGATCTGTCTCCCTACAACCCGTTCGCATTCTTTCTGGAACCCGGGGTTGAGGAATACCCTTTCGCATACGCGCCGCGTCTGGCCAAAGATCTCGAACCCTATCGATCTGTGGATCCCCTTGGGCCGCTGCTTCTTGCGTTTCTTGAGAGTTTCCAGGGTCTGAAGTGCGGGACGATGAGTCTTCTGCTTGACTTGAATCAAAAGGTGCGAGACGAAATCGGCTATGTGACGAGGCTGGAGCCAGGCGTCCAGACGTGCGAGGAGACCCTCGAGAAGCGCTCAGGGTCGTGCCGGGATTCTGCTTGGGTGCTGGTTCAGAGTCTCCGGAATCTTGGGATCGCGGCGCGGTTTGTCTCGGGATATCTGATTCAGTTGCAGTCCCCCGATCCGGAATCGGGAGATCCGAAAGCGGATTCCGCCGATCTGCATGCCTGGGCGGAAGCGTTCTTGCCGGGCGCGGGCTGGATTGGCATGGATCCGACCTCGGGCCTGCTCGCCGGCGAGGGTCACATTCCGCTGGTCTGCACTCCGACTGCTTCGCAGGCCGCGCCAATCGGAGGCACGTCGGAGCCGGCCAGCGTGGAGTTCAGCCACTCCATCGCGATTCGCCGCTTGAATGATCCTCGACGGCTGTCCAAGCCTTTTACCGGCGAGGACTGGCTGCGGATTCGACAGGTTGCACATGGAGTCGACGAAGACTTGGAAGCTCAGGATGTGCGCCTGACCATGGGCGGCGAGCCAACGTACGTCGGCATCGACGACCCCGAGAGCCCTCAATGGAACATCGATGCCGCCGGATCGATGAAGAGAACTCGCGGCCTGGCGCTCATTCAGGGTCTCCGCGATGGCATGGCCTCCGGCGGACTTCTCCACTACGGGCAGGGCAAATGGTACCCCGGCGAGGCCGTGCCGCGTTGGGCGCTGAGCTGCTACTGGCGTTTCGATGGCGTCCCGATCTGGGATGATATTGGCCTCATCGCGCGCGAAGATCGCGATTACGGTCTTGGAGCGGCCGATGCTCTCGGATTTATGGAAGCGCTTACGCGTCGTCTTCAGGTGAGTTCCGAAAACCTGCTGGCCGCCTATCACCCGGATAGCGAACCGACGGAGCCGGTGGGCTACATACTGCCTCTTCGCCGCCGGCAGCCGGAGGGAAAACTTCGCTGGTCGAGTCAGTTGTGGTTTCCTCGGCCGGAACGTCTGCTGCTGTCGGTCGGCGATTCACCCATAGGCTTCCGCATCCCCACCGAGTCCATGCCCTGGGTTGCGCCCGACGAGATTCAATACGAGTTTGATGCCGCGCCTTTCGAAAAATGGGTCAAGCTCCCGCCCCGCCCGGCGCATCGCATGGAACTGTTCGAGATGGACCCCGCGCCCGATCTGCTGCCCGCTGTTTTGCGTGCTTCGGATGAAGCGCCGGAGCTGATCCGGCCGTCGCTATGCGTGCAGGCGCGGGAAGGCCGCCTGCACGTGTTCCTGCCATATGCGCCCAAGCTTGCGGACTATCTCGACCTTGTCGGCGCGGTTGAGGATACATGCCAGTATCTGAAGACCCCGGTTTGGGTGGAGGGCTACCCTCCCGCGCCCGATCCGCGGCTTCGATCGTTCAGTGTGACACCGGACCCGGGCGTACTGGAAGTAAACCTGCCGCCCGCGAGCAATTGGGACGAGCTGGAACAAATCAACAATTTGCTCGATCGGGAAGCCCGTCGCAACCGGTTAACCGCCGAGAAATTCGGCTATGATGGCAGCCGTATCGCTACAGGAGGCGGAAGTCACATCGTGATCGGTGGGGCGACCCTGCCTGACAGTCCCCTCCTGCGCCGCCCGGATCTGCTGCGCAGCATGGTGGCGTTTTGGCAGAATCATCCGTCGCTGTCGTACCTGTTTTCCGGCATGTATGTCGGCCCCACAAGTCAGTATCCACGCGTGGACGAAGCCCGCATGGATGCCCTCTATGAGCTCGAGATAGCCTTTCGCAATCTCCCTGCTGGCGATTGTCCGCCGTGGGTTATCGATGGATTGTTCCGCAATCTACTCGTCGACTCCACGGGAAACTCGCACCGCGCCGAATTCTGCGTCGACAAGCTTTATCCGCCGGAGGGCCTCGGGTTGCAGCTTGGATTGCTGGAATTGCGAGCATTCGAAATGGCGCCTCATGTGCAAATGAATCTTCTGCAGATGTTGCTGATTCGCGCCTTGGTAAGCATGTTCTGGAAGACGCCTTTCGAAGGCAGTCTGGTCCGCTGGGGTACCGCGCTTCACGACCGCTTCATGTTGCCGGATTTTGTCAGGCGGGACCTTCGCGAAGTACTCGCCAGGTTGCAGTCGTCCGGATACAACTTTGAAGACGAGTGGTTTGATTCGCACATGGAATTTCGCTTCCCGAAGATCGGGTCGATCGCCGCGGACGGAGTCGAACTCGAACTGCGTCAGGCCCTCGAACCCTGGAACGTGCTCGCGGAGGAAACCTTTTCCGGCCGGACGGTACGTACCGTGGACTCATCGATGGAGCGGATTCAGGTGAAAGTGTCCGGGTTCGCGATGGAGTCCCGCTACGTTGTTGCATGCAATGGGCGCAGAGTGCCGCTTCAACTCACCGGTGAGCCCGGCACGGTGTTGGCCGGCGTGCGGTTTCGCGCGCGGCGGTTATCGGCGTCACTGCACCCGACGATTCCCGTTCATGCGCCCCTCGTGTTCCACCTTATTGACCGCTTGAGGGGCTACTCGATTGGCCAATGTACCTACCATGTTGGACCACCCGGCGGCCGCTCTTACTCAGTTCGTCCAGCCAACGCAGCTGAAGCTGAAGACCGGCGCCTGGAGCGCTTCCAGGTGGCCACTCCAGCGCTGGACCAGATGGCGGGGCTTGAGGAAGACATCAACCCGCTCTTTCCCATGACTCTTGATCTGCGGCTGCCTGCACGTGGTCAAAAGACCCAATTCGAGATGCCGGGGCTCGTGTCATGACCGTGGATCTCTATCAGAATCCGCTTCGCTATGGGCGTGGTTACGACGAGTTATCGTCGGATGGGGTGACCCCAAGGCCGCACTGGGCGCGGATCATGAAGTCCTTCCGGGCGATCGGGCCCGAGGAGTTGGGACGTCGCTGGGAGCGCGCTGAACGCCGCATTCGCGAGAACGGCATCACTTACAACATCTACAGCGATCCGCTCGGCGCAAACAGGCCGTGGAAAATCGACATAGTTCCATTCCTGATTCCTGCCGAAGAATGGAGATTCCTCGAAGCCGGCATCGTTCAGCGCGCCCGGTTGCTCAGTCGAATTCTTGAGGATCTCTATGGCTCGCAGGAACTTCTCGCGAATGGGCACTTTCCTGCCGCGCTTCTTTTCGCAAACCCTGCATTTCTTCGACCGCTGGTGGGCGTGCGGGTTCCCCCGCACAGTTATCTTCATATGCTGGCCGTCGATCTTGCGCGTTCGCCGGACGGCCAATGGTGGGTCCTTTCCGATCGCACTCAAGCTCCTTCGGGCAGCGGTTATGCATTGGAGAACCGCACCATTGTCTCCGATGTTCTGCCCGATATCTTCCGCAAGTCAAATGTCCTGCGCCTCGCTCCATTCTTTCGCGCGCAGCGCGACGCTCTTGCCGCTCTCTCCCAACGCCCAAATCCGCGAATTGTTCTCCTAACCCCCGGCCCGCACAACGAGACCTACTTCGAACACTCGTATATGGCTCGATACCTGGGATTCACTCTGGTCGCGGGAGCGGATCTCACAGTGCGTGACAGGTCCATTTATCTCAAGACAGTCGATGGGTTGGAGCGAGTCGATGTAATCCTGCGCCGAGTGGATGATAGCTTTTGCGATCCTCTCGAATTGCGGAGCGAGTCGCTCCTCGGTGTGCCGGGTCTGGTTGACGCTATCGTCGCTGGGAACGTGATCGTCGCCAATGCATTGGGAAGCGGCTTGATTGAGACATCCGCGATTATGCCTTTTCTTCCCGGCCTTTCCCGGCATCTGTTTGGCGAGAAGCTGAGACTTCCGTCCGTCGCAACCTGGTGGTGCGGGCAGCCGTCCGCGCTGAATTGGGTGCTGAATCATCTCGATTCCGTGGTGGTGAAGCCGGCGTTTCCGTCGCGCGGTGCAGAGCCGGTATTCGCAGCCGAACTCGATCAAACCGAAAAGGGGAAGTTTGCCGAGAAATTGCGGACCCATCCTCATGAATATGTAGCACAGGAACAAGTCGCTTTGTCCAGCGCACCCGTTTGGGACAATGGACACCTTCATTCGCGCAGCGTGGTGCTGCGGGCTTACGTGCTCAACACTGGAAATGGATGGACGGCGATTCCGGGGGGATTGGTGCGGGTAGCCGAAACAGAAGGATCGGTCGTCTCAATGCAGCGCGGCGGACACAGCAAGGATGCCTGGGTACTTTGGGACAGCCCTGTCGATACATTCAGTCTGCTGCGTCCTCGCAACGAGCCGGTTGTGTTGCGCCGCGAGCTGCCAGGTGTGCCGAGCAGCGTAGCCGACAATGTTTTTTGGTTGGGACGTTATGTCGAGCGCGCGGAGAATACCGCTCGGATCGTTCGCTGCATCGCGTCCCGGCTGCGGCGGTCCAACGAAGCAGAGCTTGCTTGCATGATCCGATTGCACAGTTGCCTGGAATACCGGCAAAGCAAGTTGCCAAAGACGAAAAGCAAGCGACCCACTTCACTGGAGTTTGAACAGGAATTGATTTCGATTGTTACCAACCCCAAGCGGACGGAAAGCCTGGCTTCGACATTGGCAGAGGTATCTCGTGTCGGTGGCACGGTTCGAGAGCGGCTATCGGCCGATATGACGTTTCTCATCGGGCAGTTGCGGGACACAGTCGAAATTGGCCGGGACACACAGTTTCTCGAGTATCCGGCGATGCTAACTCTTTGGCTGGAACTGCTCTCCGCATTTTCGGGGATGGAGCGGGAGAACATTAACCGTGGAGTGGGCTGGTTGTTCCTGAGCATAGGGCGGCGCCTCGAGCGCGCAATCTATCTGACAAGGCAACTGCGCGAAATCACCAAGCCGCTCGCCGAGCAGGACTGGCCGCTCCTGGAGTGCTTGCTTGAAGTCGGCGACAGCTCCATGGCTTACAGGAGCCGGTACTACACAACTCTGCAACCGTTGGCGGTTTTGGATGTTCTGATGGCCGATGAGACCAATCCCCGGTCGCTGGACTTTCAACTGGCCCACCTCGCAGATCTCTATCAAAGGCTGCCTCGACATTTGCCGAATGAATTGCAAGCTATGCAGGATGCATTGGCCTTATTGCGCGGTTTCGATCTGCGCAAGCTCAAGTACCCGTTGCCAGGCGCTTCAAGGGCGGCGAATGGTACAGATGGTCTTTCTCAGCTTGAGCGATTCCTCAGAGGGTTGGAAAAATTGCTGCCTTCCTGGTCAAATAACTTGTCGAGCAGGTACTTTAGCCACGCACGCACCTTGCCGGTCACCATGGGCCTATGATTTACAAAATTGTTCATCGAACCACTTACAAGTACAAGTATCCGGTCTCGGTCGGAAACCACGTGGCGTGTCTCAAGCCGCGCACTCTTCTGCGCCACCGGTTGGCGCGGTGCGAACTGCACATCCAGCCAACCCCGGCAACCATAACCGAGAGAGTGGACTATTTCGGAAACATTCTCTACTTTTTCACTATCCAGGAACCGCACACGGAATTGGTGGTGGAAGCGCGAAGCGAAGTGACGATGGAGGACATTGCAACATCGTTGCCGCACGAGGCGCTCCCCTGGGAAGAAGCGGTTCGATTGCTGCCCGAAGATCATAGCCCCGAAGGACTTGAAGCCTACCAGTTCAGATTTGAGTCGCCGCGCATTCCGTTGCGGCCGGACTTTGCAGCCTATGCGCTCCAGTCGTTCAAGCGCAGGCGACCGCTGCGGGAGGGCCTTCTGGATCTGACGGCGCGGATCCACAAAGACTTTCGCTTCGACTCGGGAGTGACCACTGTCCGGACGTCTACTGAAGAGGTATTTCGGAAGCGGCGGGGCGTATGCCAGGATTTCGCGCACTTTCAAGTTGCTTGCCTGCGTTCCCTGAATCTGGCAGCACGGTACGTGAGCGGATACCTCCGAACCTATCCACCTCCCGGACAACCGAGGCTTGTGGGCGCGGATGCGTCCCATGCGTGGGCGTCCGCTTATTGTCCGGGAACCGGCTGGCTTGACCTCGATCCCACGAACAACCTGATTCCCTCAAACGGCCACGTGACGCTAGCCTGGGGGCGAGACTATGGCGACGTGAGTCCTCTCCGCGGCTTGATTCTAGGAGGCGGAGTGCACGCCCTTACGGTCGCCGTTGATATGGAGATCCTCGAATCCTGATGATCTGGTGCGCCAATCGCTGTATGGAGCAAAGAAGGGCGCCGATGAATTGGAACCTCTGACCGTACCAGAGGAAGTAGATGTCCGTCCCAATTAGCGTATATACGTTGTATATTCGGTAGTCAAACGTCTCTAAACAAGACCAAATACCTCTTTTGCCGGTTTTTGGTTGCTCGAGGCCCGCGCCCCAATGTTCACGAACCGCGACCGCCCTGGTCGCCAGGCGGCGGCTGCCTCGCCGCAGGGGGTGGTTGAATTTCGCTGCAAATCGCCGTATGATAGCTATGCAGACGAATTTGTCCGCCATGGTTGCCGCGTGTACGCCGGCTGGCGGAGAGATGAGTGGGCTCACAGCCCACTTTTTATTTGGGGCAAAAGGGCGCCCCGATCCAAAGCCACAACCCGGGGCAAACACTCCGGCAGAACGGCCGCCAAACGGGCGGTGTCCCCGGCGGGTTCCAGTTGTTGGGGTGGTCAGGTGGCACGGGAATCGATGGCAGTGAAACTGGACGAAGTTCGAGCGGCGGCGCAGCGGGTGGCTGCCTCCCACGGGCTGGACGTGGTGGACCTGGAGTTCATCGGGCCGGCCAAGGAGCGGACGCTTCGGATTTATCTTGAGAAAAACGCCGAGGGACGCGCGAAGTTGAGGGCGGCGATTGCGGCGGGCGAGGGAATTGACGGCCTGCCGGAGAGCCTGATCGAAGGAACGCTGAGCGTGGACCAGCTTTCCGGCATCACACATGAGGATTGTGCAGCATTCAGCCGCGACTTTGGCGTACTGCTGGACGTGGAAGACCTGGTTCCGGGGGCCGAGTATGTGCTGGAAGCAAGTTCGCCGGGGCTGGATCGGAAGCTGAGCCGGCGGGAAGATTTCGAACGGTTTTCGGGCAACCTGGTGAAGATCCAGACTTTTGAGCCCATTTGCAACAACCGGCACTGGCAGGGACGCCTTGCAGCCGGAGCAAATGACAGGATTGCGCTCGACCTGGACGCGGTCAAGCAGAACAGCAAGACGCGAAAGACCGGCGTGAACACCGTGGAGATTGCGTTCAGCAACGTTGAAAAGGCGCAACTGGTGCCGGAGATTTAAAGAGGCAGGGACGTAGGGACTAGAGAGCAAAAACTGCGGAACGAAACCCGGCCACCATTCGGGTGATTTAGTTCCTGGTCGTTAAGCCCCTAATCCCACTAACAACCAACCGGCTGGGCCGATGGCCATCGCCGCGAACGACCAAACAAGAGAGCAAGCAGAGAATGGCCACCAGCGCTTTGTATCAGAGTATCGAGCTCCTCAGCAAGGAGAAGGGCATTGAGCCCGAGATCGTTGTGGGAGCCGTGGAAGAGGCCATCGCCCTGGCCACGCGCAAGTATTACAAAACCCAGGAGAACATGCGCGGCGAGCTGAATAAGGAGACCGGCGCGATCACGGCCTACATCTACAAGACGGTCGTGTCCGACGACGAGGAGATCGAAGACCCGCTCAACCAGATCCCGCTCACGGAAGCCAGCGAACTGGCTCCGGGCGTGGAGGTGGGCAGCGAGATTCGTATGTATCGCGACACCAGCCCGCTGGGCCGCATAGCCGCGCAGTTGGCCAAGCAGGTCATCTTTCAGAAGGTGCGCGAGGCCGAGCGCGACACCGTCTTCCAGGAGTACGCGCACCGCGAGAAGGAAGTACTCAACGCCACCGTCAAGCGCATCGAGGGCCAGGACATCATTTACGACCTGGGCAAGGCGGAAGCCCGCTGCCCCAAGCGCGAACAGTCGCGGCTGGAGCAGTTCTCCATCGGCGAACGCGTCCGCGTGGTGCTGCTGAAGGTAGACCGCGCCGCCAAGGGTCCGCAGGTGATCGTCTCGCGTGCCGCTCCCGAGCTGGTTTCGAATCTATTCCAGTCGGAAGTCCCAGAGATTTACGACAGCACCGTGGTCATCCGCGCCATTGCCCGCGAGGCCGGCGAGCGCACAAAAATTGCAGTGCAATCCCGCGACAAGGACGTTGACCCGGTGGGCGCCTGCGTGGGCATGAAAGGCATGCGCGTGCAGTCGATTATCCGCGAGCTGCGCGGCGAGAAGATAGACATCATCGAATTCAGCGAGGAGATCACCACCTTCGCCGAGAAGGCCTTGCAACCTGCCAAAGTCAGCCGCGTGTCCATCTCGGATTTAACCGATAAGCAGCTGGAAGTGATTGTGGACGATACGCAACTGTCGCTTGCCATCGGCAAGAAAGGCCAGAACGTACGCCTGGCGGCCAAGCTGCTGGGATGGAAGATCGACATCAAGAGCGAGGAAGAGAAGCGGCAGGAAGTGGAGCAGCAGATGCAGGCTCTCACCGGCGGTCCGTCCACGCCCATCGAGCAGGTGACCGAGCTTGGCGACGGCATTATCCAGAAGCTGGTTGCCGCGGGCATCACCACCGTTGAAGCTCTGGCCGACATGACGCCCGAGCAGTTGGAAGAAATTCCCGGCATCGGCGAGAAGACGCTGGAACGGATCAGCGTGGCCGTTCGCCACTACTTCGGCCATTTTGAAGAGGGCGAAGAGGGCCACGTGCCCGAAACAGCTGAAAGCGCGGAGATCGACGCCGAGCACGCCGAAGCTGAAGCTGCGGAGGGCGAGGAAGGCGTGTCCGTTGAGAAGGCTGTTGACCAGGCCGGCGAAGCGGAAATCGCGAACGCGGATGCCGTTGAAGGCGATGCGGAAGCCGAGGCCGAGAACGCCGAAGATGTACTGGAAGAAGCTGAGAGCACCCACGCAGCCGAGGCGGAAACCGATCTGCTGGAAGATGCAGCGGATGGAAGTCTGGCAGAGTCCGAGGCAGAAGAAGCGAATGAAACGGAGCAGGAAATGGCCGTGGATGACGCTCCTGTGGCAGGCGAAGACGAAACTGAGAATGAGAGTGGAGACAAAGAGGATGGCGCGTAGTATGCGCAGCACCTTCTTAATCCATTCAGGCGATAATGGAACTTTGAACACAATCCACTGCCATGAGGTAGCTATGAGCGACTAAGGGCGTGGGAAGCACAATTTGAAAAGAGGCGGATGAGTAAGGTTCGAATCAACGATCTCGCACGCGAGATGGAAGTCAAGAGCCGGCAGGTTCTTGACATATTGGCGGAGCTTGGCCTGGGCGCCGGCAAGACGCACTCCAGTTCTCTGGAAGACTACGAGGCGGACAAGGTTCGCGCGCAGTATGAGCGCACCTCGAAGTCCGGCGGCCACGCGGGTTCTGCGCCCTCGCGCGCCCCTCAGGGCATTCAACCCAAGATCGATCTCTCTCACATCGCCAAGCCGGGCGACGTGATGAAGGCCATTCTAGCCAAGAAGCAGGAGGAGGAAGCTGAAGCGCGCCACGCGCGCATGCCTCAGCGCACGCAGCCACCGGCTGCTGCCGCGCCGGCTCCTGCATCGGCCCCAACGCCCCCCGTGGTTGCCACACCCCCGCCTGCGCCGGCTCGTCCGGAACCGCGCAGGATTGTGCCCCAACCGCGTTCTGTGCCACCTATCGTTGTGGCGCCTCCCACGACACCGGCCATTGTTTCCCGCCCGCCCGTGGGGGCTGTGATCGCCAAGCCGCCGGCCGGCGCAGTCGTCGCAAAGCCGCCCGTTGTTGTGATTGCGCAGCCGCCCGCAGGCGTGGCTGCCAAGGCTGCAACAGCGCCCTCGGCTCCCCGCGAAGAGCAGCCACACGCCCCGGAAAAGCCCGCCGCGGTCAAGCCTGCCGTAGCCAGGACCGCGGCGCACGCCGCTGTCCACGATGCAACCGCGGTTGCCCCGCAGGTGCAGGCAGCTGCCGCGGCGCCCGCTCCCATCACCGAGCCAACTAACTTTGCAGCGACAGCAGCCCCGGAAGTTGTCGAGGCCGAAAAGGACACTCAAGTCTTAGCCCCCATCGATGTTCTGGAACCCGAATCCGCAGAGGCCCCGCCGCAACGTGGCCATGCTCAAGCCGCCGCCGCAGCGGCCCCGCCACCCCGCCGCATGGTGATGCCGCAGACAGGGCCTCGTCCGGTTTACAAAGCTCCTGTCCAGCCAGCCGCCGCCGCTGCTGTGCCCGGCACCGGCAACCAGGCCCCCGGCATTCAGCGGGGCAAGCCCATCTTCGATCGTCGTCCCGCAGGCGGTCCGGGAAGCTATCCGCAGCGGACACCGGGCTCGACCCAGGGAGCGCCCGGCCAGTTCCCCGGCGGACCGCGGCCCAAGCACATCACCCGCACCGGGTACCCTGGAGCAGGTGGAACCGGCGCTCCCGGCGCTCCCGGCGCACGTCCCGGCTTTGGCGCGCGCCCCGGATTCGGCGGCCCGCCACGTCCCGGCTTCGGAGCTCGTCCTGGCCCAGGCGGTGCTGCCCCGCCCACGGGCGAGGCCCCGCGCCCGCAGCGCGCGCCCAACAAGCGCCCTGGCGGCCGTCCCACCCAGTACCCCAAGACCAAGGAAGGCCCGATGAAGGGCTTTGTGCCGCCTCCACGCTACGGTGGTGTCCAATATGGCGGCGAGCCCCTTCCCATCACCCGCGAAGTCACCGTTACCGAGGGCATCAGCGTCAAGGATTTGGCCGAAAAGCTTGAAGTCCGCGCCAAGGACCTGATCGCCACCTTGCTCATGAGCGGCATCTTCGTCACCGTCAACCAGTCCCTCGACGCCGAGATGGTCAAAGATGTCGCCGCCAAGTTCGGCGCGGCGGCCACCGTCATCAGCTACGAAGAAGAGATCGCCAACCAGGCCATCGAAGAGGTTCTCGAAGCCGAAAACACCGGCGAGCTTGAAGTGCCCCGTTCCCCGGTGGTCACCGTCATGGGCCATGTCGATCACGGCAAGACCTCGCTGCTCGACGCCATCCGCGAGACCGACGTAGCTGCCGGCGAGGCCGGCGGCATCACCCAGCACATCGGCGCCTACAAGGTGAAGTTCACCAAGGAGGGCTCGCCTGCCTCCGGGCGCGAGATCGTCTTCCTCGACACCCCCGGTCACGAAGCCTTCACCCGCATGCGCGCCCGCGGCGCCAAGGTCACCGACATCGTGGTCATCGTGGTGGCCGCCGACGACGGCGTGATGCCGCAGACCCTCGAGGCCATCGACCACGCCAAGGCTGCCAACGTGCCCATCATTGTCGCCGTTAATAAGATCGACAAGCCGGAAGCCAATCCCGACCGTGTGAAGAAGCAGCTCGCCGACCGCGGCCTCATTCCCGAGGAGTGGGCCGGCGCGGGGCAGGAAGGCACTGTCTTCGTCGAAGTCTCGGCAAAGAAGCGCATCCACCTCGACTTGCTGCTGGAGATGATCTGCCTGGTGTCTGACATCCGCGCTCCAAAAGCCACTCCGGGGCGCAAGGCAGTCGGCTCGGTCATCGAAGCCAAGCTCGATCGTGGCCGCGGTGCTGTGGCCACCGTCCTGGTGCAGGACGGAACCCTGCGCCTGAACGACAGCTACATCGTCGGCAATACATTTGGGAAAGTCCGCGCCATGTTCGACGACCGCGGCAGAGCTCTGGAAGAAGCCGGCCCATCCACCCCGGTGGAAGTGCTCGGCCTCGAAGCCATGCCCGACTCCGGCGATACGTTTCTGGTCGTCGCCGATCGTGACAAGGCCAAAGGCATCGCGCAATACCGCAAGATGAAGGAGCGCGACGCGCAACTGGCCAAGAGTTCCCGCGTCTCTCTTGAAGGCCTTGCCGAGCAGATCCGCACCGCCGGCGTCAAAGACCTGCCTCTCATCATCAAGGGCGACGTCACTGGCTCGGTCGAGGTGCTGGCCGATTCGCTCACGCGCATGTCCACGGAGAAGGTGCGCATCAAGGTCATCCACTCCGGCGTCGGTTCCATTACCGAGAGCGATGTGCTGCTGGCTACGGCCTCCAACACCATCATCATCGGCTTCAACGTCCGCCCCGAACGCAAGGCCGCCGAGCTTGCCCAACAGGAAGGCATCGAGATCCGCCTGCACTCCATCATCTACGAGTTGCAGGACGAAATCCGGCTGGCCATGCTGGGGCTGCTCGACCCCACCTTCAAGGAAAACTACGTGGGCCGCGCCGAAGTCCTGCAAGTCTTCCGCATTCCCAAGGTCGGCACCATCGCCGGCTGCCGTGTGCAGGACGGCGTGATTCGCCGCGATGCCGAGGTCAAGGTGATGCGCGACGGCGCGCAGGTCTTCAAGGGCAAGATCGGCTCTCTCAAGCGCGTCAAGGACGATGTCCGCGAAGTCTCCAACGGCATGGAATGCGGCATCGGTCTGGGCAACTTCAGCGACATCAAGGAAGGCGACTTGATCGAAGCCTTCTCGACCGAGAAACTGGCCGCCGATCTGGGCGCGCTGACCACAGCCAAGGCGTAGCTCAGCCTGGTTGCAGGAATAGAACTGGCCCGCTCCTCAATAGGGGCGGGTCGTTTTTTGCGCCGGCTTCGCCTGACAGGCTTAGAATTGCGGCATCCGCTTTGATCATGAAAGCGGCAGTTCCAAGCTCCTGTGCAACAAGCGGCACTCCACTCCCCACCCAATGGGCTGAACGAGAAGAATATGGCCTCCGAAGAAGCCTCTCGCCCCGACTACACCGAACCCGAGAAGCACGAACCCACGCACGCGCCCACCCCAAGGCCTGAACCAGCTCCGACGCCTGTGCCCCCGCCCGCGCCACCGCACAGCGGCGTGACCTATACCCTTGTCACCGAGCCGGACCAGGGACTTCAGGCTATCTATGACCTGCTCTCCTCGGCCAAGAAATCCATCGACATGACCTTGTACGAGCTCTCCGACACGCAGGTCATCACCATCCTCACAACCGCCGCGGGCAACGGTCTCGCCGTCCGCGTGATCCTCGACCAGAACAACGAGAAGGCCAACAACACCGACGCCTACACTACCCTCACCGCCGGCCAGGTTCAGGTGCACTGGGCCAACCCCGCCTATGCCTGCACCCACCAGAAGACCATCACCGTCGACGCGGCCACATCGGCCATCATGACCCTCAACCTGACCCCGGCGGACTACGCCATGACCCGCGACTTCGCCGTCATCACCAACAATCCCGCCGATGTGGCCGCCATCGTCGCTACCTTCAACGCCGACTTCGCCGACGCCGCCATCACTCCACCCACCGGCGAAAACCTGGTCTGGAGCCCCACCAACTCCCGCGCAGCGCTCACCGCTCTCATCAACGGCGCACAGAAGTCGCTGCTTATCTCCCAGGAGGAGTTCGACGACCCCGAAATCGAGTCCGCGCTTGAAGCCGCCCTCAAGCGCGGCGTGGCTGTGATGCTGGTTCAGGAGAATCTCGGCGGCAAATACTCTTCCGTCCTCAACGCCCTGAAGGCTGCCGGTGCGGTGATCGCCATCTACAGCTCAAGGACCGGCCACTACATCCACGCCAAGACCGTCCTCGCCGACTACGGCACGCCGCAGGCCCGGCTCTTCGCAGGCAGCGAGAACTTTTCCGCCGACTCACTCGGCAGGAATCGCGAGCTGGGATTGATCGTCAGCGATCCGGGGTGCGTGGAGGGCGTTCAGACAGCCATCACCACCGACTACAACGGCGGCACAAAGTTCTGAGCCCTTCTCCTGTGTCCTGGCGAGTGCGCTCTCACGGGATAATTCCCCGCGGAAGGCCCGGGCCATTTTCCAAAAACGCCTGAGAATGGAATGGCCGCCCCAGGCGGGAGAGGGCATCTTTGGCACAAAAAAAGACGGCACGAACGTTTTACTGTTCGTGCCGGGAGGCCAGTGACGCAACTTACTTCCAACTTGGAATCGGCAAGCTCTACCGGTTCCTTGACTGGAATATATACACCATAGCATAGATTGGGGTGATGTCAAATACAAAAATCGAAATTATTTTTCTCTTGGGGAGGGTAATCCCATTTGAAGGTTGTGCATCTAATGGCCAGACTTTATGTAGACAGAATGCCGGGCAGGATGGCAGCCAGCTTCCCGGATTGGGGTGTATGCGGATATGACAAACTCTTTGGATTCTTCCGTTTCCTACAAACCGGAGGGCAAGCCCAGACCGTCGGCGGGATGGTTAAAGGTGGGAGCCGTGGCCGCTGCCTCGGCGCTTGCCGGGGGGATGGTTGCCGCATGGTGGTACCGGAAGACACTGGCCAGGCTGCGCGAGGCGGAAGAAGACGGTCACGATCCACATTTTGGTATTCCCGGCGACGATCCGGGGGACGAAGGCTGAGATGGAACGGCCGGAAGTTCGAGCCGAGCGGTCAGACGGCCTTGTCGGCTCGGGCAGCGAGGTCAAAATCCTTGCCGGTTAGACCGCCCGCGTCGTGACTGACGAGCGCCAGGCGGACGCGGTTGTAGCGGATGTCGATGTCGGGGTGGTGGCCGGCCTGTTCGGCGAGTTCAGCCACCCCGTTCACGAAGCGGATGGCCGCCAGAAAATCGTCGAATTTGAAGGTGCGGACGAGTTCGCCGGCCTCGATCTGCCATGCGGGGAGGGTGGCGAGCAGGGTGTTGGCTTGTTCAGGGGAAAGTGCGTTCATGGTCGGCTCCGAAATGAGTCTCTCGCGATCAATGATACTGGATGGCTCCGGCCACGCTTCCCCAAGGGGAGGAAAGCTTTAGCTTGTCGGAGGGTGGGGGACGGGGGCGATGTCGAAGGTGGAGAAGCGCTTGTTCTGGCCGGTAATCTCGGAACGTAGCTCGTGCCAGAGCTCATTGGGGACTTTGAGAAATACCTCGACGACGGAGGGATCGAACTGGGAGCCGGAGCAGCGCAGGACCTCTTCCCGGGCGGCGTCGAAGCTCCTGGCCTTGCGATAGGGGCGGTCGCTGGTGATGGCGTCGAGGGTATCGGCCACGGCGAAGATGCGCGCGCCGATGGGGATTTCGTCTCCGCGCAGGCCATTGGGGTAGCCGGAGCCGTCGAAGTGCTCCTGGTGGGAGAAGACGATCTCGGCGGATTCAGCCAGGAAGGGGATCTTGCGCAGCATGTTGTAGCCGCGGGCGCAGTGCTCGCGCATGAGAGTCTGCTCTTCCGGGGAGAGCTTGCCGGGCTTGCGGAGAATGTCGTCAGGGATGGCCATTTTGCCGATGTCGTGGAGAAAGGCGCCGCGGGCGATGATCTTGATCTGGGAGGGGCTGATGCCCATGGCTCGAGCCAGGGCGATGGTGTATGCGGTGACGCGCTTGGAGTGACCCTCGGTTTCGGAGTCTTTGAGATCGAGCGCGTCGCCCAGGGCCTCCAGAGTGACGTCGTAGGAGTGCTCGAGGTTTTCCATGGCCTGGCGGAGCATTTCGGTGCGGGCGCGGACGACCTGTTCGAGGCTTTGTTGGTAGTTGTGGCTATCCTGAAGGGCCTGGCGGTGGTCGAGGGCGCGCCGCACGGTATTGACCAGGTGCTCGCGCTCGAAGGGCTTGAGGAGATAGTCGTAGGCGCCGCGGCGCATGGAATCGATGGCCACGCTGATGTCGTGAATGGCGGTGACCATGACCACGGGAAGCTGCGGCTGCTGTTCGTGGATGCGTTCCAGCAGGGCGATGCCGTTGCCGTCCTGCATGACGATATCGGTGAGCACCAGGTCGAAGGCGTTGAGTTCCAGGATCTGGAGGCCTTCGCGGCCGCTGGCGGCGAGGCGGACGTCGTATCCGTGGCGTTCCAGGGTAGAACCGATCATGGAACGGACGTGTGGCTCGTCATCCACTACAAGAATGCGCGCGGTCCGCCGCTGCCGTCCGCCCGTGCGCGCCTCAGATTCGGCACGTGCACCGGCCGGGTTGGGCAGCGGTTGCGGTCGTGCGAGGTTCAATGCCAAGACCTAATCCTCCCAGGACCTTCGCGGGCCAAGATCGGCAGCTGACGGGAGCATGCCGATGGCGATCCGTTGCTTTCTTTCCGCCGGGTTCCAAAACTGCCGGAAACCGCCACGGATCTTTCCGCCTCAGCGGAGCAATTTTCCCGCCGGATGCCGCAAAGACTGCCGTGCGGGGCAGCCTGGCAATCATGATGGAAGTTACGCATGCGCCTTGGGGTCTCATCGTCGGTGCGAAGGCGCATTTCAACTTCCATCCTCATTCCGGAAGATCCGGAGTGAACCTCTTGCAGATCTGACACGAAAAAACGCAATACGTTGCTGGGCTTACGTCCCACGGAGAACACCAGCCAGCTCTATCGATTGGCGCCGCGCCTTTGCTTTCCCGGTGAATTCCCGGTCATTCTATGGGAAGGTTACTCCCAGTTGGGCTCAGGGGGAATAACTTTCTTGGTTTCGCTCCATTTGAGATGCGGAATTTTGCGTTTTGGGTGCATTCAGTGGTGAAGAGTCGTGCTTTCCGGGGCGAGCAGGCTTAACTCAGCCGCGGAAGGTTCTGCAAAGTTGATTTGATTGGGTTGTTGCGGGGCGAGGTTGTTCACGGGTCTCCGCAGCGGGCCGCAACGGCGTTACAAGTTGGTTGAGACGACTCGGAGTTCCCCATGGCTGAACAGGCAGCGGAAAAACTCAGGAAACGGTGGTGGAACCGGTTCTACGGCTTTTGCTGCGATCGCTGGCGAGCGCGGCGGGCTTCGGCCCAGCCCTCTTTGGTGACCTGGCGGGCGCGGCCGACGCTGAGAGAGCCGGCGGGAACAGCTTTGGTGATGCAGGAGCCGGCGCCGATGTAGGCGCCTTCGCCGACGGTGACGGGAGCGACGAGGGTGGAATCGCTACCGATGAAGGCGTCGCGGCCGATGGTGGTGGTGTGCTTGCTGACGCCGTCGTAATTGCAGGTGATCACGCCGGCGCCAATGTTGGCGGATTCGCCGACGTCGGCATCGCCGAGATAGGCGAGATGGCCGGCCTTGACGCCCTTGCGGAGTTTGGCTTTCTTGGCCTCGACGAAGTTGCCCAGGTGGACATCTTCGCCGATTTCGCACCCTGGACGGAGCCGAGTGAAGGGACCGAGACTGGCTCCGTCGGCAATCGAACTCGAGGACAGAACGCAGCTTTGCAGGAGCACCACGCGGTCGCCGAGGGTGCAGTTTTCGACGACGGTGAAGGAGCGGATGCGGCAATCGGTGCCGATGCGCGTGTGGCCGAGCAACTGCACAAATGGCTCGATGACGGTGTCGGGGGCGACTTCGACGTCGGCGTCGATGACGCAGGTTTCGGGGCGGAATATGGTAACGCCCGCGGCCATGAGGCGATGGGCGGTGGCGAGACGAAGGCTGGCGTCGAGGGCCATCATCTCGGCGATGGTGTTGGCGCCGAGGAGCTGATCGGGATCGGAGGTGCGGAAGGCGACGACGCGCTCGCCAGCGGTATGGAGGACCTGGGCCATGTCGGTGAGGTAGAGTTCGCCGAGGGGGTTGGCGGCGTTGAGGCTGTCGAGGTGGGCGAGGAGCGGCGCGGTGCGGAAAGCGTAGAGGCCCATGTTGACCTCGCGCAGGGAGAGCTGATCGGGGGCGAGCATGTTTTGCTCGACGATGGCTTGGACGTCGACCGAGCCGGGAGTGGGGTGAATGATGCGACCGTAGCCGGTGGGCTGAGCGGGCTCGGCGGAGGTGAGAGTCATGGCGGCGTGCTGGGATTGGTGGAATCTGAAGAGGGCGGAGAGGGTCTCCGGCTGGATGAGAGGGGCGTCGCCGGAGAGGACGAGGACGTTTTCGTAGGCGGCGACGGCCGGGCCTGCCGACTGGACGGCGTGGCCGGTGCCGCGCTGGACAGTCTGCTCGACGAAGTTGATGCCGGAGGCGGCGACGGCGGCTTTGACGGCTTCAGCCTGGTGGCCGACGACGGCGTAGATATGTGCGGGAGGGACAATCCGGCTGGCAGCGGCGATGACGTGGGCCAGCAGGGGCTTGCCGCCGATCTCGTGGAGGACCTTGGCGCGGCGGGATTTGAGGCGGGTTCCTTTGCCGGCGGCCATGATGACTACAGCGAGGGTTGAGGTTTCATTGCTTGCCATGGACTTGCTCCGGTTGGTCTTCTTGGTTTCCCACGCTTGACGCCAGGAACGCGTCAAGGATGGGGCACCCAAGGTCCTGGTGGATCATTGCGGTTTCTCTGCGGGAACTGCGCGGCGGGCGGGTCCGGCCGGCATGGGGATGGCGATGTCGATGGGGTGGATGGGGCCGAGATTGAGTTGATCGAGGCCGGGCTTGATCTCGGGACCGTTGCCGACCATGAGGATGGCCATCTTTTCAGGGTGGATGTACTTTTTTGCGACCGATTCGAGATCGGCGATGGTCACCTTTTCGAGGGCCGCCTTGTAGGTTTCAAGGTAGTCGGCGGGGTAGCCGTAGAATTCGAGGCGCTCCCGCTCCGCGAGGACTTTGTCGCGGGTGTCGTAGCGAAAGAGAAAGGAGCTAAGGATGTTGTCCTTGGCGCGGGCCAGCTCCTCCTCGGTGAAGGGGCGAGTGGTGAGGCCGGCGATCTCATCCAGCGTTTGCTGGGTGGCATCCACTGTGGAAGTGCTTTTAGTGATGACATAGGCGCTGAAAGGTGCGGGATGGTCATAGGCGATGCCGACGCCGCCGCCGACGGCATAGGCCAGTCCCAGCTCGGTGCGCACTTTCTGGAAGAGCCGGCTGGCAAAGCCGCCGCCCAGGATGTCGTCCATCACTTCAAGCGCGGGCACATCGGGGTTGTGGTGATCGGTGCCGAGGCCCACAATCTCCACTTCAGACTGGTTCACATCCTCTTTATTGATGAAATAGAGGCCAGGGGTGGGGCCGGGAAAGGCGTCGTGGCGCATTGGTGTTGGCTTGACAGGCGGCAGGCCATCAAAGGCGGCACGGAGTTTGGCCTCCATGGCCACGGCGTCGAAGTCGCCGCTGATGCCGACGATGAGCTTGCCGCCGCCCTGCCTGCCGCCGACAGTCCGGTCGTGCCAGGCCACGAGGTCGTCAAGCGTGACGGCGCCGATGGTGGCCATTTCGGGCTGACGGGTGTAGGGGCTGTCGACGCCGTAGACCAGCCTGGCAGCCTCGCGTTCGGTGATGGCGCTTTCATCGTCGTTGCGGCGGACGATGCCGGTGGCCTCTTGCTGCCGGGCGAGATCGAGTTTCTCCCGGTTGAATTTGGGATGGAGCAAAAGGTCGAGCGCGAGAGAAAAGACCTGGTCGGCATCGCCTTTCAGGGAGTCCCAGGAGACAGCGGTCGAGTCATCGTCGCCTTCGGTCTCAATATGAGCGGCTTTGGATTCAAGCAGGTCATCGAGGGCGTCGCCGTCGATTTTGGCGGTGCCGCTGGTGCGCCATGCCTGGCTGTAGATGCCAACCAGGCCTGCCTTGGCAGGGCTTTCGTCGCGGGAGCCGCCGGGGATGAGGACCGAGCCGGAGACGAAAGGAAGTTCGTGGTCTTCCTGGAGGAAGAGGACGATGCCGTTTTTGAGCTCGATGCGCTTGGGCTGCTGGGGTTTGAAGTCGTGAAGTTTGGGGATGGGGATTTTTTCCCAGGGTTTGTCTTGCTGGGCGGTGAGAGCATTGGGGGCAAGCAGGGCCGCGAAAATTGCGAAGGCGATGATGGTTTTGGAGATGCGTTTTCCCTCAGAGGCTAAACCCCGGGTTGCTTTAAGGCACTCAATGTTCGGGCTAAAGCCCGTACCCTTCACGGCAGCCAACGGGGAGTCTTTGCGAGATTCGAAAGGACTGTTCATTGTGCGCCTCCGTCTTTTGCGGGTGCGGCGGCTTGCGGATCAGAGGCGGAAGGGGCTTCGGTTTCGGTCCAGGCTTCGGTCCGGTTGCTGGGGATGAACACCAGGTTGGCTACGCGGCGGATGTCGGCCTTGGTCACCTTGTCCACTTTGTCGAGTTGAAGGAAGAGTTCGCGCCAGTCGCCGTAGCGGGTCTGGTACTCGGCAAGATCGTTGGCGAGGCCCTGGTTGTCGGCCAGGCCGCGGAGTAGGTCGGCCCGGGTGCGGGTCTTGAACATGGCCAGCTCTTCGTCGCTGACGTCGGTGGTTTTGAGTTTTTGAATCTCCTTGTGGATGGCGTCGCGCATTTCCTGTGGGGTGTGACCGGGCAGGGGAGCGGCAATGAAGACGAAAAGGCTCGGGTACTTGTTGCCGGGATTGCCGCTGCCGCCCTCGGCCCCGGCGGCGATCTGCTGGTCACGCACCAGGCTGCGATAGAGGCGGGAGACGCGGCCGTTGGAGAGGATGTCGCTGATGGCGTCGTAGACCGCATCGTCGGGGTCGCGATAGTCGGGGCGGTGATAGCCCTCCATATAGATGGGCTGGCTGGGGTCGGGGATGACGACGGTCTTCTCGGCAAACTGTTTGGGCTCGACAGTGGTCATCTCCTCGGGCTTGGGCCCGGCGGGGACGCGGCTGAAGTACTTCTCCAGCATCGGCATGGCTTCAGAGGCCTTGACGTCGCCCACGACGGAGACCACGATATTTGCGCCCACATAGTACTTCGTGTGGAACTCCATGGCCTCAGTGGCGTTGATCTGGCTCACCTCGCTGGGCCAGCCGATGCTGCTGCGGCCGTAGTTGTGAGCCACGTACGCGGTGGCGACGAACTGCTCGTAGAGACGGCCTTCGGGATTGGAGTCGGTGCGCATGCGGCGCTCTTCGATGACCACGTCGCGCTCTTTGTAGAACTCGCGGGGCACGGTGTCGGCGAGGCGGCTGCTCTCGAGATACGCCCAGAGCTCGAGGCGGTTTTCCGGCATCGACCAGTAGAACTGGGTCTCGTCGAGACCGGTTTCGGCGTTGAGGCCCTCTGCGCCGTTGCGCTCGGCGATATCGGTGAACTGGTTGGGGATAACAAATTTGTGGGCCTCGGCCTGAGTTTCGATGAAGGCCTTCTTGAGTTCGGCGAGCTTTTGCTCATCGCGGCCGACGGGCTTCAGGTATTCGGCCTCGTAGGCGGCGTTGGCGGCTTCGACTTTTTCGAGCGCAATTTTCTCTCGGGCGTAGTCGGTGGTGCCGATCAGGCTGGTTCCCTTGAACGCCAGGTGCTCGAACATGTGGGCCAAGCCGCTCTGGCCGGAGGGATCGTTGACGTCGCCGGCGTCAATGAATGTGGAATAGCTGAAGACGGGCGCTTCGGGCCGCTCGCAGACGATGAGGGTGAGGCCGTTGGGGAGGACTTTGGTGGTGATCCGCTGCTCGAAGCTCTTCAGGTCCTGGGCTCTCGTTCTGGCAAAGGCCATAGCCGCCAAGGCAAGCGCCAGGGCCGCGGTTCGCATTCTCAAATGCATCCAATCTCCTTGTCCGAGCCTCGAGGGGCGCCATGGGCGCGGGGTCTCGTACTCTTCCAAGCTAGTGCCCACGACCGGAGGGGGTCAAACGGGGGAGCGAGGCTAGCGGGGCGCGCGCAAACGGCGAGGGGATGGTTTGAACTGGTCCGGCAGGGGGTCAGAGGAACCGCGAGGCAACGGTGGCTCCCCACTCCTCGGGGTGCACATCGCGGGCATGCTGCGAAAAGAGCCAGCGATGGCCGTCGAGGTCTTCGACGCCGTATTGTCTCTCTCCGTAGATGGTCTCGTGCAGTTCCTCCCAGATGTTTGCGTCTTCCTGGCTGGTCCTCGCGTAGTGCGTATCGACGTCGGGGACAAAAATAGTGAGTGTCTGGGTGCACTGTCCGAGCGTTGACGGACTGGCGGTCTTCTCACGCGGGCCGCTGATCATGATGTATGCATCGCCCAGGTGCATCTGGACCCCGCTGACCGGATCGCCGTAGCGGTAGCGCTCGGTAAATCCGAAGACCCGCGTGAGCCAGTCGCAGGCCTGGGGCACGTCGCGGTAAACGAGATGGGGAAGCACGGTGTTGGTGGGCACGGAACGGTTGTTCATAGCGATAGTATGCAACAGCGCTGCCAGGGGAAGGTACGATTTACCGGGGAGCAGCGGACTGCACGAAAGCGGGTGGACCTGCCTGATCCGGCGGGATTCTTGTTACTCTAGAGGTCCATGCAAAGACAATCGAGAGGCCGAGGACGTCTCACACCGCTTTGGCGGGCGGTGATCGAGGTCGCGTCGATTGTTTTTCTGTTTTATTCCAACCTGCTGATGGGGGAGTTTACGCGGGCCGGAGGGCATGGGAAGACCTTGGCCGTTGCGCTGCTGGACATTCTTACCGGGACGAATTTCGTCATCGCGCTGGTTTCGGCATTCATTGGGTACGGGGTGTTTGAGACGCTGCGGAAAAAGCTGTGAGGGGCTGCAGCTGCAGCCCCCGGCGGAGTTTCATCTGACCCAACAGCCCTTCAGGAGCAGCGCGATCGGCTTCAGGCCGAGGCCAGTTCCAACTCGATGGCGCGCGGGAACAGAATGTTGTTCTCCAGGTGGATGTGCCGGTGCAGGTCCTGCTCGAACTCGCGAAGTCCGGCGCAGAAGGCATGGAAGGTTGGGCAGGCGTGGGCAGGCGGGGTGAAATTGCCACTGAGGCGGCGTATGCGAGCCAGGAGGGTTCCGGCGGCGTCGTGCTCCTGGGTCATCATCTGGATGGGATTGGCGACGGCGCCGAAGCAGCCCGTGGGCCTGGCTGTTCCCTGGTTGCGGGCGCGTTCGAGGCTGGCGATGTGAGGGAAGAGAATGAGCTCTTCTTTGGACAGGTGGCGGGTGAGCTCGTCGTCCAGTTGTGCCAGCGTGGACTGGATTTCAGATAGTTCTGGCATGGTTTCGGCGTGGCGATTGACAACTTTCTGCGCCAGGATTGCCAGGCGCGGCAGTTCGCGCTGCACATAAGCGTGGTGCGTGGCGACAATGTGGCCGATGAGGGCGCGGAGGGATTCCTGCGTCCAGTCTTCGGCGGGCAAGGCGGGGTTGGCGGCGGCGGCTTCCAGTGCGGCCAGGACCTGGTCGATTTCGACCTGGGTGGCGGTGCAGGCTTCGGCGAGCGGTTTGCGGCCTCCGCAGCAGTAGTCGATTCCAAAGGACTCGAAGACGCGAATGGATGAGGGCTGTTCGAGGGCAATCTCGCGAACGGTTTGAGTGGTTGTGATCATGACGATCTCCTTGGCCTTCAGGTTGCCTGAAGACCCCGCTGGGCCGCAGCGACTTTGGTCACTCGGTGAGGGGAAGTTTGCGGGCACCGCGTGATCGGAGACTGGTAGAATTCACGCGTGCATAACGAGCGTTTCGACATTGTGGCCGTGCTGCGGAGCACGGCGTTGCTTCAGAGCCTCTCCGGGGAAGAGCTGCAGAAGCTGGCGGCGCGCACGGTACGCAAGCAGTTCCAGAGCGAGGAGCTGCTTTTCTCAGAGGGCGAGCGCTGCCACGGGCTGCACATCATTGCCGATGGCAGAGTGAGGATATTCAAGACCTCGGCCGGCGGGCGGGAGCAGGTGCTGGCGATCAATGAGCCGGGCGAGTCGGTGGCGGAGCTGCCGGTATTCGACGGTGGCTTGTATCCGGCTTCGGCGATTGCCATCGAGGACACGAAAATTGCGTTCATTTCGCAGCGGGATTTTCAGGGGTTTTGCTTGGAGCATCCGCAGGTAGCTCTGAAGATGCTGGCGGTGGTGGGCGCGCGGCTGCGGCGGCTGGTAGGCATTATCGAGGAGCTTTCGTTTGCTACGATTCGGCAGCGGCTGGTGGCCATGCTGATCAAGCTGGCGCATAGCCAAGGGACGCCGACTGCGGAAGGCATCGAGTTTCAGCTGCCGGCAACGCACCAGGAACTTGCCAACCAGCTGGGAACCGTGCGTGAGTTGATTTCGCGCAACCTGATGCGTTTGCAGGCGGAAGGGCTTTTGCTGGTGGATGCGCGGCGGCTTGTGGTGAAGGACCTGAAGGGGTTGGGTGCGATTCTGGATGGGACCGGTTAACGGCGGATTCGCAATGCTGAGGAGATGCCGGCCGCGCATTTGACCCTGCGCGGCGCTCTTCCGTATTCTTCGAGAGTTTCCGCGCGGCTGAAGTTTGCGTAATCAAAGCCGCTTGAGGGAGATCCCGCATGACTACCGCCGCACCGGCCGCGACTCCCGCTGCCAGTCTGCACGCACAACCGTTTCTGGTTCGCCGCGCCGCTGTGCTGGGCGCCGGGACCATGGGATCCCGCATCGCTGCCCACCTGGCCAACGCTGGAATTCCCACGCTGCTGCTGGATATAGTTCCAGCGGGCGAGGGTGACCGGAGCCGGCTGGCGAAGGTCGCGCTGGAGGTGCTGGGCAACGCCAAGCCGGCGGCTTTCTACGACGCCTCGCTGGCTGCGCTGGTAACGCCGGGCAACTTTGAGGACGACCTGCCGAAGCTGGCGGGATGCGACTGGGTGATTGAGGCGGTGGCCGAGAACCTGGCCATCAAGACGGCGCTGCTAGCGAAGGTTGTGGCCCATCTCGCTCCGCAGGCCGTGCTGACCACCAATACCTCCGGGCTGCCAGTGAAGCGGATTGCGGCTGGGCTGGCCGAGGGCCAGGACCGGTTCTTCGGGACTCATTTTTTCAATCCGCCGCGTTACATGCGGCTGCTGGAGATTATTCCTGCCGCCAAAACCAATCCGGCTTTGGTGGCGGCGTTTGCGGCGTTTGCCGACAGGAATCTGGGCAAGCAGGTGGTGTTTGCCAACGACACGCCCAACTTCATTGCCAACCGGATCGGCGTGGCGCTCACATTCAGCGCGGCGACGCTGATGCTGGAGCAGGGGCTGACCATCGAAGAGGTGGACGCGCTGACGGGGTCGGCGCTGGGCTGGCCACGGACGGGGACGTTCCGGCTGGCGGACATGGTGGGCATCGACATCCTGGCGCATGTGGCGGCGAATTTTCCGCAGGGCGTGACGCAGGGTGGGTTTGGCTCGGTGTTGGAAGAGATGTTGAAGCGGGGCTGGCTGGGGGATAAGGCGGGGCAGGGCTTCTACAAGAAGAGCAAGGGCGCGGATGGCAAGGATGCGCGGCTGGTTCTGGACCTGGCCACGTTCGAATACCGCCCTTCCACCAAGCCAGCGCTACCCGCGCTGGACATGGCCAAGAATGCGGCATCGCTCAAGGAGCGGCTGCGGCTGCTGCTGGCCAACGATCCGGCCAAGGACAAGGCAGCGAAGTTTCTCTGGCCGCTGCTGGCTTCCCTGTGGAACTTCGCCGCGGACCGGATCGGCGAAGTGGCCGGCGATGCGGTTTCCATCGACCGCGCCATTCGTGCCGGGTTCAACTGGGAGCTTGGGCCGTTTGAGATGTGGGATGCGGCCGGCGTTCGGGAGACGGTTGCGCGCATGAAGGCGCTCGGTCTGCCGGTGACGCGCGATGTGGAGGATCTACTTGACTCCGGACCCGATTCGGCGCCCGTTTTCTGGTACTCCCCCGATGGGCCGCAATGCTATAACCCGACGAAGGGCGGATGGGAGACGATTCCGGAGCAGCCGGGCCACGCGCGGATTGCGGATTTCCGGCGGTCCAACGGGGTGGTAAGGGCCAATGCGGGGGCTTCGCTGGTGGATCTGGGCGGCGGCATCGGGTGCATCGAGCTGCACTCCCTGAAGAACGCGATCGGTGGCGATGTGCTCTCCATGATTTCTTCGGTTCTGAAGCCGGATTCTGAGGCAGTGCGCAACTTCGCCGGGTTTGTGGTTGCGAGCGACCGGGAGAACTTCTCGGTTGGCGCCAACCTGATGCAGCTGCTGATGGCGGCGCAGGAGGGCGAGTGGGACGATGTGGCGGCGGTGATTCACTCGTTTCAACAGATGACGGCGGCGATCAAATTCTGCCCACGGCCGGTAGTGGTCGCGCCGTTTGGGCTGACGCTGGGCGGGGGCGCGGAGATTTGCCTGCACGCGGCGCGGCGGCAGCCCCATGCGGAGACTTATATTGGGCTCGTCGAGGCGGGGGTGGGGTTGATTCCCGCCGGCGGGGGAACCAAGGAGATGCTGCTGCGGGCGCTGGACCAGGCAGCGGCGCTGGCCCCGCCTGATCCCAAGGATCCGCCGTCCCGGTTTGCGCAGTCGGCGGAGGTGGGCACGGCCCTGAAGCGCGTGTTTGAGGGGATCGCGCTGGCCAAGGTTTCTACCTCGGCTGCGGAAGCTCGGCCAATGAGCATACTGTCTGCGTCGGACCGGATCACGATGAACCGGGAGCGGCTTCTGCTGGACGCCAAGGCGCAGGCGGCGGCGCTGGCCGGGGCAGGCTACGCGGCTCCGCAACAGAGGACGCAGATTCCCGCGCCAGGGTTTGGAGTGTTGGCGATGCTGGAGACTGGCGTCTTTCTGATGGGCGAGGCAGGGTACGCATCGGAGCACGACCAGAAGGTGGCGCGCTGGGCGGCGTACATTCTGGCGGGTGGGAGGGTGACGGCGGGGTCGCTGGTAAGCGAGCAGTACCTTCTGGACCTGGAGTTGGAGGCGTTCTTGTCTCTATGCGGCGAGCGCAAGACGCAGGAGCGGATTGCGTTCACGCTGAAGACCGGGAAGCCGCTGCGGAACTAGAGATGAAAGCACGACTTGAACTGCCGGTTGTGGGCGCCCTGGCGCTGGGGATGATTCCGGGTTGGGGCCAGAATGCCTTGTTGCCGGTGCAGCCGCAAACCAAGCCGTTGACGGAGTCGGGGCAGGTTGTGGTGGCGGGGCGGTTGACGCCGTTTCTGATTCGGCATTTGCCGGTGAGCTCGTTTCCTGAGTTGCCGGAGAGCGTTGTGGTGGTGCTTAACCGGCGCGGGTGCGTGATTCCGCAGACGTACGAGGCGCACCATCCGGAGAACGCGGTGCATGCCAGCCTGGAGCACGCCGGCTCGTCGGATTGGGCGGTGCTTTGCGCGGTGGAGGGGAAGGTTTCGCTGCTGGTGTTCTTCGACGGCGGGGCGGCGGGTGAGGCGGAGGGGCAGCCGATGGAGCTGGCTTCGGCGATGGAGGTTGACCGGCTGCAGGCGCAACCGGGGAGCCCGGTGCTGGGCTTCAACTGGGGCATCGATGCGGCTTCGCCGCAGCAGGTTCACGAGGTGCAGACTGGCCTCGAGAATCGGCCGGGCCGGGTGGACCACGACGCGCTGGCGGACTCGGTGGTCGAGCGCAGCACCGTCTATCACTTTTATGCACGAAGTGCCTGGACTGTCCTGGAGATGCCGGAGTAGAGCAGGCGAGCAGGTGAACGCAAAGCAGAAGGAGCAGCACCGATGCCGGAAGCCGTAATTGTCAGCGCCGTTCGCACTCCCGTGGGCCGCGCGCCCAAGGGCGCTCTTTCCACCACCCGTCCCGACGACATCGCGGCGATTGCATTGAGCAGCGCTATGGAAAGGGTCCCAGGGCTGGACCGGGCCGAAGTCGACGACGTGATTCTGGGGTGTGCGCAGCCGGAGGGCGAGTCGGGCTGGAACATTGCCCGGATGGCGGCTTTGCGGGCGGGCCTGCCGGTGGAGATTCCAGGCATGACCGTCAACCGGCTGTGCTCGTCGGGGTTGCAGGCGATTGCGCTTGCGGACCAGCGGATTCGCGGCGGGGGAGACCGGGTGGTAGTGGCGGGCGGTGCGGAGACGATGAGCATGCTGCCGTTTGGGGGACTGAAGCCGAGCCCGAATCCTTGGCTGGCAGAGCACTATCCTGCAGCGCTGCTGACCATGGGACTGACGGCGGAGCGAGTGGCGCGGCACTACGGGGTCTCGCGCGAGGACCAGGACGCCTTTGCGCTGGCCAGCCACCAGAAGGCCGTGGCGGCGCAGGCGGCGGGACGATTCGACGAGGAACTGATCCCGGTGACGGTGACGAGGGCAATTCCGGGGAAGAAGGCGGGCAAGCCGGTGATGACGGAGACGGTGTTTGCCGCCGACGAAGGGCCGCGGGCGGATACATCGGCCGAGGCGCTGGCGAAGTTGAAGCCTGCGTTTCATGCGCAGGGGACGGTGACGGCGGGGAATTCGTCGCAGACTTCGGATGGGGCGGCGGCGGTGGTGGTGATGGAAGTTGGCCGGGCGCGGGAGCTGGGGATTCAGCCGCTGGGGCGGCTGGTGGCATACGCGGTGACGGGCTGCCTGCCAGAGGAGATGGGCATTGGGCCGGTGGGGGCGATTCCCAAGGCGCTAAGGCGAGCGGGGCTGACGCTGGACCAGGTTGATTTGATTGAGCTGAATGAGGCGTTTGCGTCGCAGGCGCTGGCGGTGATTCGGGTGCTGGGAATGGATCCGGAGCGCGTGAACGTGAGCGGCGGGGCGATTGCGCTCGGGCATCCACTGGGTTGCACGGGGGCCAAGCTGACGGCTACGCTGCTCAACGAGATGTGGCGGCGGAAAGTGCGGTACGGGATGGTGACCATGTGCGTGGGCGGAGGGATGGGCGCGGCGGGGATCTTCGAGCGGCTTTGAGGGACTGAACTGACTCCGTCGCGGGTAGATTGACCGCCTCATTCGGAGAGGCCGGTGATGGAGCAAATCCAGGCGCTCTTATCCGGCAGAAGCACATAATACCCCTGACCGACAACCGCCTGTCCTCCGTAGCGCGGCTTCTTCGGCAGCATGGCCAGATAGTCACCAGGAAGGATCAGCGATGCTTGGTGCTTCTCGACGCCGCCAAAGATCTCGAATTTCCTGCCATCTAGGATTGCCTCTGCATACAGCCCTTCGCCGCAATAGGTGTTGACTGCAAGAACGGCGCAGGGTCGGAAGTGCGTTGCAGTGATATGGACCTTGATGGTGAAGTTGGCTGGGTTTTGGTTCACAGGGTACTGTCCGGCCCGGTACTTTCCCTGGGCCGATGCGATCGAGCACAGAAGCAGGATTGACAGCGCGAATAGCCTTTTCATAACTGGAGTTTAGATAGGCTGAACGCCGACAGGGTTATGGCGAAGTTTTGGAATAAACAGAAACAGCCGGAAACTGTCCCGGCTGTTTCTGTTTGATTTCGGCTCTCGTTGAGCTGCGCTACGCCTTGGCGGTGACGAGTGCCTTCAGGCGGGCGTTGAGGCGGCTCTTGTAGCGGGAGACAGTGTTGTCGTGCAGGACGCCCTTCTGGACGCTCTTGTCGAGGATGGAGACGGTCTCGCGGTACTGGGCCTGGGCGGCCTTGACATCGCCCTTGACGAGGGCCTCGCGCAGGGTGCGCAGGCTGGTGCGGACGCGGCTGCGGTTGGCGCGGTTGACATCGGTGCGGGTTACGGTCTGGCGGGCGCGCTTGAGCGACGAAACATGATTTGCCATTGATCTTCCTTAATCTCTTCAGCCCTGGCGGCCCGGGGCGGAAACTTGAGCCCAGGAACGAGGGGGGATGATGCGGGGTCAGAATGCTACGCGATCCGCATCCCACGCAATTCCCTAGTCTACGGGAAACCGGTCTGGAGGTCAATCGGCGGTTTGGGGGCATGGACGGAAAGCGCCATCGGCCAGGGCCTGCTTCCGGACGATCTGAAGGTGGCTTAGTTCTTAGCTCTTCGCTTCTAGCCTCGAGCTTCCAGCTCTCAGCTCTTAGCCGCGCGCCAAGGCGTTCGCGGCCTCTGAACGTTCCCTGGACGGAAGAAAGTGAGGGACACCGGGCGAATCCTGTTGACAAGACATTCACGATTTGGCGATAAATTGGACTCCAATTCCCGTGAGGCGGCTCGGGTCACCAAGCAAGTTGGCGACCATCGAAGTCCGAACCGGCTTCCCTCGATAAGCACAAA
>Ga0302320_10001804_pt1 | contig 51148 bp, 41 predicted proteins | sample Bog_T0_3_FD_202130 | JGI IMG/M metagenome (GOLD analysis project Ga0302320, IMG submission 202130) | Peat permafrost microbial communities from Stordalen Mire near Abisko, Sweden - Bog_T0_3 | ecosystem: Environmental > Terrestrial > Soil > Wetlands > Peat | place: Sweden: Abisko, Stordalen Mire... | reverse complement strand
ACTCCTCGAACCGGGCTTGATGGGCGTTGGTCTGCGCTTCGGCTTGGCGGGAAATGAGAACCAGCCGGGCGCGGTAGGAACGCGCCAACCAATCGGCCACGGCCAGGCCCAGGCCGCCCAGGCCGCCGGTGATGAGATAGGTGCCCTGCGGGCGGACGCGATCCTTCGCGGGTTCGAGGTCGAAGCTTTCCACATCCTGAATCGAGCGTTTGCCCTCGCGGTAAACGGCCAGGGTGCTGGAAGTATCGCCCTCGCCCGCAACTTCGCCTTCCCGAAGAATGACCCGGGCAAGCTCGTGGGGATCGATGGAGTCAACATCGACCTGACGACAGCGCAGCGTGGGATATTCCAGCGGCGCGACGCGGCAGGGACCGGCGAGCAGGCTACCGTAGGGGTTGAGGACGGGCTCGCTTCGTATGGAGAGGCTCTGGTGGGAGAGCGCAATGATTGAGACTTTCTGGTCCACGAGGCGCGCGCCCCAGGCCTGAATCAGGTAGAGAAGACTGAGAAAACAGCGGTCCTCGGCCTGATCCGACGGCTTCAGGCCCCAGAGATGGACGATGGAACGGGGAATCAGCTTCTTTTCGATGAGTTGATCGAAGAGGAGGGAATAATCTCCTTCCGCAGCGAGATTCATCCGATAGGAGTTGTCACTTTGGATTTGGAAACTTTCGCCCGCGACCACCGTAATAAGCCCCGGCTTTTCTTGCCGCAGTTCCTCAGTCAGCTTTTGGCTTTCGGCGGACGAGTCGCAGAGAATCAGCCACGGCTCGGTTGACGTAGTTGGGGCCGGCAGTGGAGTCGTCTTCCAAGTGCTGCGATAAAACCAATCGTCGACCCGGTTGAGGGAATCGGTCAGCCAGTTCGTCCCGATCTTCGGGCCCAGCCAATATCTTTTGCGCTGAAAGGGATAGGTCGGCAGGGGGATGCGCCGAAGTTTTTCATGAGCGTGGAAGGCGTCCCAATCAACCGCGATTCCGTTGACCCACAAGTTGCCCAGGGCAAACAGCAGGGCGGAAAGATCGCTGTTCTTTTCGTTGGACCGGGGAAGAGAAGGGAAGGCCTTTTGTCGCGCTTCCGCGCCGCCCGATTGGCGGCTGAGCGCACAGAGGGTCTCGCCGGGACCGATTTCCAGAAGGAAGGCGCCTGCATCCGCGCCTGCGCGCAAGACATTCAAGCCCTCATAAAACCGGACCGTTTCGCGGAAGTGCCTCGCCCAATAGGCGGGATCCATCGCTTCCTTATCCGTCATCCACGTTCCGGTCACATTGGAGATGAGGCGAATCTGCGGCGCCCGCAATTGTTTCAAGCGCACCTGCTCCGTGAACGCCTCGAGTACAGGATCAATCAGGCGGGAGTGGAAGGCATGGGATGTTTCCAGCTGGTGCGAGGCGATGCCTGCCTCTTTGAGTTTTTCGTGGAGAGCGTGGATGGCGTCCGTGGGGCCGGAGATCACACACTGGTCCTGGCTGTTCACGGCGGCGAGGGAGAGATCGTCGTTCAGCCACCGGGCCGCTTCCGTTTCGGGACAGGCCAGGGCCAGCATGGCTCCCTCGGATACTTTTTTCAGCAAGTTGCCCCGCGCGCAGACGAGCGACATGGCGTCTTCGAGGGAGAAAACGCCGCTGATGCAGGCCGCGGGATATTCGCCGAGGCTATGCCCGATGAGTTTGTCCGGCTTGATGTCCCACGACATCCAGAGTTGCGCCAGCGCATATTCGACCGCGAAGAGAATGGGCTGGGCGTTCCAGGTAAATTTGATTTGCTCCGCGGCATGGGCCGCGGTTTCGTCCGACGGATAAAGAATGTCGCGGAAATCAAAGCCCAGGGAGGGCCGGGCCAGCTCGGCGCAGGTCTCAATCCATTTGCGGAAGACCGGCTCCGTCTGGTAAAGCTCGCGGCCCATGTTGCAGTATTGGGAACCCTGACCAGAAAAGAGGAACGCCACCGATGGCGGATCGGTCTTTTTGCCGGTGAGGACAGAGGGCGAATGGGGCAGGTCGGCGCATTGCAGGGCCGCGGCAGAATCCCGCGCAAGAAAGATGCGCCGGTGGACGAATTCGGTGCGCCCGGCATGGAGGGTATAAGCCGCGTCCGAGAGATTGGTTTCGGGAAAGCGGCGCAAGTGGGCGGCGAGATCGGATGTCGCTTCATCCAGCGCGGAAGGCGATTTGGCGGACAACGTCACGAGGCTGACCGGACGACCTGGCTCAGTCGTAGCGGGTTCCGGCGGCTCCTCGAGGATCGCATGAGCATTCGTTCCCCCGATGCCGAGGGAAGTCACTCCCGCCCGGCGCGGTCCGTGGGTGGCTTTCCAATCGGTGAGATGATCCACCACCTGCAATTTTGTCTTGGCGGCATCGATGAGGGGGTTGAGGGTCTTGAAGTGGAGCGAGGGTGGAATTTGCCGGTGGCGGAGCGCCAGCACGGCTTTGAGCAAACCGGCCATGCCCGCCGCGGTGTCGAGGTGTCCGATGTTGGTCTTGACCGAGCCGATCTTGAGTTGGCGATCGCGTTCCGCAAAGACCTGGCCGAGCGCGGTCAATTCGATGGGATCGCCGATGGGAGTGCCCGTCCCGTGGGTTTCCACATAATCGATGGTGGAGGGTTCGACGTCCGCCGCCGCGAGGGCCTCGATGATGACTTCGACCTGGCCTTCCACGCTTGGGGCGAGGAAGCCCACTTTTCGGCTGCCATCGTTGTTGACCGCCGTGCCTTTGATCACCGCGTGGATGGTATCGCGGTCGGCGATGGCGTCGGCAAGCCGTCGCAGGATGACAATGCCGAGACCGCTGCCGAAGACCGTGCCGGTGGCGTTGGCGTCGAAGGCGCGGCAATGCCCGTCGTGGGATTGGATTTCGTTCTGGCGATAGTGATAACCGATGGCATGGGGGAGTTCGATGCTGACCGCACCGGCGACGGCCATGTCGCATCCATAATGGAGCAGGCTTTGGCAGGCGTAATGGACCGCGACGAGAGAGGTCGAGCAGGCCGTCTGGATATTCAGGCTCGGGCCGCACAAATTCATCTGGTACGAGACGCGGGTGGCCAGCACGTCCTTGTCGTTGCCGGTGTGGCGGAGCATGAAAAGGCCTTCCCGTTGCACCAATTCGGGATCACTGAGGAGATTGTTGATGAGGTAGGAGTTGGGTCCGGAACCGGCAAAAACGCCGGTTGAGCCTTTGAAGGTTCCGGGCGCGTATCCGGCGTGTTCCATGGCCTCGAGCGCGCTCTCGAGGAAAAAGCGTTGTTGCGGGTCCATGATCGCGGCTTCCCGAGGGCTGATGCCGAAAAATCCGGCGTCGAAAGCATCCAGCTGCGAGAGCGGCGCGCCCGCGCGGACATAATCGGGATCGCGCAGGATCGATTTGCTGACGCCGGCCGCTTCCAGGTCGGCGGCGGAAAAGGGGCGGATCGATTCGACGCCATGAGCAAGATTCTCCCAAAACTGCGCGACATTTTCTGCTCCCGGAAAACGCGCGGCGTATCCGATGATGGCGATGTCCGAAGTCGTTTGAATGGAAGCTTCGTTGCTCATTTAGGTTTTTTTAGCGGAGCCGCCCTGCGGAGGGCGCTTTGGCGCGCCGCAAACTGCTGGCGGATCTTTCCCCGGATCAAGCTTGCGGTTTTTGTCTTATTTGTCACCGCTGATGTGCGTTGGTGAAGGTGTTTGGCCAGGCTGCGCACCGTGGGGAATTGAAAGAGGTCGAGGAGAGGCACGTCGTGGCCCGCCTTGTCGCGCAGTTGATCATGGACTTCGACCATCAGGAGGGAGTGGCCGCCAATATCAAAAAAGCGTTCTTCCAGGCCCACATTCTCGACACCCAGCGCATGGGACCAGATGGCGGCAATCTGGCGTTCGAGGTCGGTCGCGGCATCGAGACCATGAGAGGAAGTTTTTTGGTCGGGCTTGGGCAGCGCGCGCCGGTCCAGCTTGCCGTTGGGGGTTTTGGGAAACTCGGACAGAAAAAGAATTGCGGAGGGCACAAGGATTTTCGGCAGCTTGGTGCCGAGCCATTGCTGCAGGACGGGAACGGAGGGCGGATGTGCCGAGGTGGGGATCACATAGCTGACGAGGCGCTTGTCGTTGGTTTCGTCTTCCACGACGACCACGACCGCATCGCGGATGTCGGGGTGTTCGCGCAGGACGACTTCAATCTCGCCCAGCTCGATGCGTACCCCGCGGATTTTAATCTGCTGGTCGATCCGGCCCATGAATTCAAGACGGCCATCGAGCCGGTACCGGACGAGGTCGCCCGTGCGATAAAGGCGCTCGGGTTTCTCCGGGGAAAAAGCGTGGGTGATAAAGCGCTCCTGCGTGATGTCGGGGCGGTGAAGATATTCCCGCGCCAGGCCTGCGCCGCCGATGTAAAGCTCGCCGACGCTGCCGACCGGGACCAGTTCGCGTTCGGGATCAAGGACGTAGAGCTGAGTGTTTGCCACCGGGCGGCCAATCAGGATTTGTTTGTCTTCCGGGCGGATGACTTGTGAGGCGGACCAGACCGTGGTTTCCGTCGGGCCGTAGAGATTGACCAGGTCGCCGGCGATGATTTCCGAGAGGCGACGGGCCAAATCCATCGGGAGCGGCTCGCCGCCCACCATGAAGCGCCGCAAGGGCTTGAGGGCGTTGACCGATTCCGAGTCGCAGATCAACATCGAAGCTAGAGACGGCGTGCATTGGAGATGGGTCACGCCATGACGCTTCATCTGCTGGGGCAGGGAGTAGATCGATCCCGATTGCGAGACCCACTGACCCTCTTCCTGGAGGATGATGCGAAAGCCGCGGGCCAGCGTCCAAAAAAGCTCGAAGACGGAAATGTCGAAATTGACGCTGGTGACGGCAAGCCATACGCCCGGCTCCGTGCCGATGACCGCATCCATGGCTGTAAAGAAATTGGATACATTCCGGTGCGTAACCACGACGCCCTTTGGTTTTCCCGTGGAACCCGAAGTGTAGAGGACGTAGGCGGCATCCGAACTTTGGGGAGGGACCCGGCTTGAATGGATCGCCCCAGTTGGAGCTTCCTCCGCAGCCCCCTCCACCTGGAAAAGGCGATGACCGGTACCCGCGAAAAGTTCCGTGGTTTGTTTCGAGACGATGACCACCGCCGGTTTGGCGTCCTCGATCATGAACGAGAGTCTTTCCGGCGGATAGGACGGATCGAGCGGAACATAGGCCCCACCGGCTTTCAGCACGCCATACAGCGCGGCCATCAATTCGAGGGAGCGATGGAGGCAAATCGCCACGAACGAGCCGGGGCCAACGCCCGCGGCGCGCAGGCGCTGAGCCATGATTTCCGCCTGGACGTTGAGTTCCCGATACGTCCATTGACGGTCGCAGAACACGACGGCCACCGCATCGGGAGTCCGGGTGGCCTGCTCTTCAAAGAATTCGTGGACGCAGGTATTTTCGGCAAAGGGAACCGTCGTGGCGTTCCAGTCGACGAGAAGTTTTTGCCGCTCGGCCCCGGTCAGGATCGGCAAATTTCCGATGACGTCCTGCGGAGCCTTCGTCATGCCCTGAATCACCATATTCAAATGATCGCCCAGCGCCTGAACCTCGATGGGATCGAACCGGGTCGAATCGTAGTGGATTTCGATTTTCGAAATGTCGAGCCGGGCGAGGAACAGAATGGGGCCTTTGATCTGGTCGCGGGGTGGAAACGTCTTCGCCCCGGGCGGAACGATCAGGAAGGTGGGAAGAGTGCGGTCGAGTCCTTCCTCACGGGCCTGGGCCATATACTGAACGGGTATGGGGCCGTTTTTCCAGGCCTCCCTCAGGCCATGTTCAAATTCCACCAGCCATTTTGAAATGGGGTTTTTGGTGGGGAGAATAACCCGGACCGGCGCCAGCCATGGTTGATCCTGATCGAAGGAGGAGAAAAAAAGAATGTCGCTGCTGCTGGTATGGCGGGAAAGAACGATAGCCCATGCCGCAAGTAGAATCGTCTCCGTCCGTATTCCCGCCTGAACGGGTTCCAAAGGCGCCAGCGGAAGCTGGAGTTGTCGATCAAATCGGGCGGGCTGATCGGGATTTTTAGTGGATTGGCCGCGAAGAATGCCGGTTTCCTGAAGACCGGAAAATATCGTTTTCCAATAAGTTCCGGTTAAACTTCTGAAACGCGAATCAAATTCCATAAAAACAATCTTTTAGACTATAGCGGATATTTGGCGCCAAGAGAAGTGGAACTGATGGGGATATTGTGAGCCAAGGCAACGCTCAGGGGCATAAACCATGAGGCACTTAAATTGAGTAAGATTGCGAAAAAGGGATGTATCATGAGAAACTTATGAGCTAGTCCTTTGTGTTGACTGGCTTAAGGCTTCCTCCAAAAGCAAGATATGGCGCGTATTCACATGCTGACGGTTCATCCGGAAAGCGATACCCGTGCCAGAGGCGGGTATCTTTCACTCAAGGAAAATGCGCTTGCGGATCGATTCAAGCTTCACCAACTCGTGGATGACCCCGAGACGGCCGATCTCATCCTTTTCGTGGAGATCGATACGGGTCGTCTTTGCGAATATGTTCTCCGGCACCCGTATCTCAAACGCTTCCGCGCCAAGTGCTTCATGTTCAGCACGGATTGGCGCGTCATCCCTTTCCTGCCCGGAGTCTATACCGCCGTCGAGAAGAGATACTACCTGCCCCGGCGGGTGCGGCCCGGATTTTATCTGAGCTGCCTGATCAATCCCCAGATCCAATTTGAACCGGACCCCGAGCGCGATCTGCTCTACAGCTTCATGGGCGATGTGCAGACGGCCCATGTGCGCCGGGTGCTGGCCGGGATGGAGCATCCGCGCGGTCTTTGGGTCGATACGTCGAGGGAAAGCCAGGCCGTGATGTGGAAGGGAAGCGCGGAGCAGCGGGAAGTATTCTGGAAGAGATATGTCGAGGTCATGCGGCGGAGCAAGTTTGTCCTCTGTCCGCGCGGCCTGGCACCGTCCAGCATCCGGCTTTTTGAAACCATGTGCATGGGCCGCGTGCCGGTGGTGCTGGCGGATGAATGGGTGTCGCCCGCAGGCCCGGTGTGGGATAAATTCATCATCCGCATTCCGGAGCGCGATGCCCGGTCGGTGCCCCGCATTTTGGAAGAGAGGGAGGGCGAGGCATTCGAGATGGGGAGGGTCGCCCGCAGCGAGTGGGAGAAAAATTTTTCATCCGATATCATTTTCCATCGCATCATCGAATTGTGCCTGGAGATCAAGCAGGCGCGACGGCTGCCCGAATCGCTCGCGCGCCTGTCGATCATCCCGCAGCTTTTGCGGGGACACGTCTTCCGCGAATACCTGCGGGCGTTAAAGCAGTCCATCCAGGGCGGCGCAGGCAAATAAACTTTACTCGTAGCGCAGAGCTTCGATGGGATCGAGCCGGGATGCGAGGACCGCCGGCCAGTAGCCAAAGCCGATGCCGACCGCCACGGAGAAACCGCACGACAGGGCGATGGAAATCAGGGTTGGATTCATCCAGGCGCCTTCAAAATAGCCGATGAGGAGAGTGACGATCCAACCCAGGGCGATGCCGAGGAAACCGCCGCCGAGGCAGAGCGTCACCGATTCGATGAGGAACTGCGCCTGAATGTCTTTTTTGCGCGCCCCGAGCGCTTTGCGCAGACCGATCTCGCGCGTCCTTTCGGTGACGGAGACGAGCATGATATTCATGATCCCGATGCCTCCTACGACGAGCGAGATGGCCGCGACGCTCGAGAGCATGATGGAGAGGGTCGAGGTGACGGCGCTGAGGGCCTGGGTGATCGCGGCCATGTTGAAAATCCGGTAGCTGTTGTTGGTGACGCCGGGAATGTGGGGCCATTCCTCCGTCAGCTTCTGGAGTTTGTCCGAGGTGGCATCCACCACGGTGGAGTCACTGGCGCTGGTATCGATCCAATCGACATAATTTTTGCCGAGCACGCGGTACATGGCCGTTTGGAGGGGGATGACGATTTTGTCGTCGTTGTCGTTTCCCTCGCTGTCCGAGCCTTTGGAGGGGAGCACGCCAATCACCGTGAAGGGAATGTGGTTGATCTGGATCGTCTGGCCGATGGGATCGGCGGTGCCGAAAAGGCCGGTCTGGACGGTGGTGCCGAGCAAGGCGACGCGCGCCCGCAGGCGGCATTCCTCCATCGTGAAGTATCGTCCGTAAGGCGGCGTGGTGGAGTAAATCTGCTCGGCTCCGGGCATGGTTCCCATCAGGTTCGTGCTGACGTTATTATGTCCGTAAACGGCCTGGACGTTGCCGCGGACCTCACCGGAGACGGCGGCCACGGTCGGGATTCGCCCATCGATATTCATGGCCTCGTCCACGGTCAGACGGCTGACCGCGCCCGCTTTCTGGCGCACGCCGCCGGTATTCTGCCAGTTGGGCACGATGGCGAGCCGGTTGGAACCGAGCGCGGCGATTTCGCGGCTGACGGAGCCTTGCGCCGCGTTGCCCAGGGCAAGCATGACGATGACTGCGGCGACGCCGATGATGATGCCGAGGGCGGAGAGGCAGGTGCGGAGTTTGTTGCTCAGGAGACCCCGGGCGGCCTGCTGAAAATTGAGGAGAAGCAGGTTCCAGTTGAGCTGGCGGGACGCCTTCACTGCGGGCGCGGCCATGGCCGGTGTTTCGGCGCGGGGTAGGGTGGCGGAAGGCTTGCGAATGTCCTCCACGATCTCCCCGTCATGCACGCGGATGGTGCGGTCGGCGGCGGCGGCGATGGAGGGCTCGTGCGTCACGAGGACGACGGTCAGTCCCTCCGCATGCAGCTCGCGCAGCAGGGCCATGATTTCAGCGCCGCTGTGGGAATCGAGATTGCCCGTCGGTTCGTCGGCCAGCACGACGAGGGGTCTCCGCACCAGCGCGCGCGCGATGGCCACGCGTTGCTGCTGGCCGCCGGAAAGCTCGTTGGGTTTGTGATGGCTGCGCTGGCCGAGGCCCACGCGTTCCAGGAGGGTGGCCGGGGCGGTGGGGGGGCGGTCGCCCTTGGCGTAAATCAAGGGCAGTCCCACATTATCGAAGGCGCTCATCCGCTTGAGCAGATGGAACTGCTGGAAAACGAAGCCGATCGTCTCCGAGCGCAATTCGGAAATTTCGTCGTCAGATAGCCGGGCCGTATCGCGTCCGCCGATGCGCAGCGAACCGGTGTCGGGCCGGTCGAGCAAACCGATCATGTGGAGCAGGGTCGATTTGCCGGAGCCGGAAGCACCCACGAGCGAGACGAACTCGCCCTGCTTGATGTGCAGGGAAACCCCGCGCAGGGCGTTGACCGAAGTCTCGCCCATCCGGTAGGTTTTGCTGACATTCTCAAGAACGATCATCTTTTTTTCCTGCTGGTGTCGGGCAGGAAGGAAAAGCCGCCCTTTTGCGCGGTCTGGATGGTGAAGGTGGGCCGCGCGATCCAATCCCCTTCGTTCAAGCCGGAGAGAACCTCGGTCCGAGCGCCATCGCTCAGTCCCACCGTGATTTTTTGCGCGACCGGCGGCTGGTTCGGCCCCGGGACGAGGAGGACATCGCCTTCCGGGGAAATCGCATCGGTGGGGATGCGCAAAACTTTCTTCCGGTCGGAGAGGACGAGAAAGACGTTGGCCGAAATACCACTGCGGATGTAAGTGGGGGTCGAGTCGAGGAAGATATTGACCGTGTAGGTCGTAACGTTGTTGACCGTGGTGGCGTCGTAGGCGATCTCATGCACCTTGCCGGTCAGTTGTGCATCGGGAAAGCTGTCGAAGGTGATATCGACGGGCTGTCCCAGCCAGACGTGATTCAAGTCGGTCTCGTCCACACTGGCCTGCACGATGAGATGGTCGGACATGGTGAAGACGGTTTCCGCCGTCACGACCACCTGCCCCGGGACGACGGCGGTTGAGATGATATGCCCGTCCAGCGGCGCGATCAACGGCGCGGGTTTATAAATGTCCTCCCAGAAGGCGACCTCCTTGCCACCGGCGGCGCGGGCCGCATCCATGAGCGCGGCGCGGTCGGTCGAGCTGATCCAGGCAAGGACCTGACCCTGTTTGACGGCGGCGCCGTTGGAGACATTGATGGTATCGATGCGGCCGGGTATGGGCGGGGTGACGGTAAGCCGGTGCTCGGGTTGTACGGTCGCGCTTTCCCGCAGCGTGACGCGCAGCGGGCCGCGCTCGACTTTCAGGTATTCGTAGGTGGGTTGGTCGGCATACCAGCGGGAGATCTCCCAGGCGGTAAGCCCGGCGATGGTCAGGGCCACCACGGCCAGGATCAGGTAAGTGCGGTTCAAGTAAGTCTTTTTTTTCATGGAATGGCTCCGAGTCCCCGCGCTTCTTCCCAACTTGCCTCGGCAATGACGGCGGCGAGCTGGGCGGAGAGGAGGTTTTGCAGTTGGCTGACATAGTCGTCCGTAATCGTATTGAAGTCCTGGAAGGACATGAGCCCGTTGCGATAGTCGGCCTGCGAAATTTTGTAACGGAGCGCGGTCGCGTCGAGGAGTTCCTGCTGAATGCGGACGTTGTCTTCCGCGTCGACCATGCCTTTGAACATCTGCGCGAGGGTGAGGGCCGCATCGTTGGTGCCGGAGCGCAAATTGTCGAGGGCCTGGCGCAGCGAGGCGTGGGCCGCCTTCACGTCGAAGTAGGTCGCACCGCCCTGGAAGATCGGGTACGAAACGGAAAAGCCCGCGGACCAGCCATGGTTCTTGAGGGGAAATTGGTCATCCGACCGGTAGGCGGAGGCGTTTGCCGTGACGGTGGGATACCAGCCGCTCGCGGCAATGGTGATGCCCGCCGCAGCGGCATCGACCAGGGCCTTGTGCTCAAAGTAAACCGGCGTCAAAAGGGCGAGTTGATTGAAATCGGGTTTGACGGGCAGGACATCGGTTTGCAATTCGCCTTCGGCCAGCACCGGCTCGGGAAGGTTTTGTCCGATGTAGACGCCGAGTTGGAGGGCGGAGAGGTCGCGCGTGCGCACGGCCTGATCCAGATGAAAGATGGCCTGGTCGAGGTTGGCCTGGCTGAGCTGCATATTGCCTTTGTCTTCACTGCCACCCTCGTAGAGCAGCCGCACCAGGCGGGCGTTGCTTTGCTGGATATTGATGACATCCTGGCTGATTTTGATGAGCTTTTGCGCGTAGATCAATTGCGCGAAGGACGATTTCAAATTGTAGCTGAGCGCCGCTTTTTCCCCGTTAAGGTTGGCGAAGGCGCCGTTCAATTGCGCGCGTGCCTGGTCGATGTTGCCCTTGGTGGCAAAGCCGTTGAAAATCAATTGCGAAATCGAGAGTTGTTCCGCGTACGAGGTCGAATAATTGTGGGGCGCATAGAGGTTCGCGCCCTGGTAGCTGCGGCCATCGCCGAAGGAGGCGCTGATCTGGGGATAAAGCGCGGAGTAGGCGCCCATGCGCACGGCGTCGCTATTAAGGACGGCTTCGCGGGAGGCCTGTAAATCGGGATTTTCCTTTGTGGCCAGCCGCACGCAATCCTCCCACGTCAGCGTGATGCCGGAGGTTTTGGCCGGCGTCAGAGGGGAGGGGTCAGCCTGGAGGGTGCCCAACCCGTCCATCCCAAGCGCCAACCCGATCACTGCCATACGCCAAATAATCATGTTTCTTTAGATGCAAAATCATAAGCCCGCATTTTTGCCGACAAGTTCGGAACAATCGTAAGCTTTAAAAGGTAAAGCGGCGATTTGCAAAAAAGTTGCTTGAGGCAGTCCGAGTCCGAAGGACCTAAGGCGTGGGGAGCGGCTCGTACGTTTTTGCAAAGGAGACGTTGAGGCATTCGAGCCAGTAGAGGTTTTGCTCCTGCAGTGCGAGCATTTGCTTCCCGATGAAATCGATTTGGGCCGCGATTTTTTGCCTCGATTGGTTTTCCAGTTCGGTGATGAGTGTCTTCAACATCATCAAGTCGGACGGCATGGGGTCGGCCGGATTGGAGTTCCGGTTGATCTCCCGCAATTGGCTGGCGAGAATCACCTTTTTCTTCTTGAGCTCGGGCAGGGCTTCCCATTGACGGTTGGACAAGGTCGCAAGCTCTTCCATCAGCACCTCGATAACCTCGCGGATGACCAGCTTTTTTCTGCGCAGGTTTTGAGATTCGGTCGGGAGGTAAGGCATTGCTGGAGGAGGTAGTCTACACCAGCTATCGGAATAAACTAAATAAAACTTAGGAAATGTTTATTGAATAAAGATGTAATGCATCATTGGGAAAGGGGATGGGATCCCACAATTCAGCCGTTTTGGCTGGTTTGCAGATCAACTTATGCGGCCATAAGAGAGTCTCCCTATCCTCCTGCGGCTTATGAAAAAGAGACGTGATTACCGTTTTCGGTGGTAAAGTGGCACGCGGCTTGTTAATTGGTTTACCATGCCTGTCACTTCGCCTGGACTCAAGGGGATCGTCGCCGCCACCACCCGTCTCAGTGATGTCATGGGGGACGAGGGAATTCTCGTCTACGCCGGATACAACATCAACGATCTGGCCGGTCATGTCAGCTATGAGGAAGTCGTTTATCTCCTCTGGCACGATGCGCTGCCCAACAAGACCGAATTGGCGAAGTTGAAGGCCGATCTTCGCGCCGCCCGCACCCTGCCGCCGCCCGTGGTTGAATTTCTCCGCAACGCACCTAAGGATGCGAATGTGATGGACATCCTGCGCACGGGCGTTTCGATGCTTGGCCTCTATGACCATGCGCCGGTCGGTCCCCAGACGCCGGAGCAGCTCCTGCCGCGTGCCATCTCGTTGACAGCCAAAGTCGGGGTCATCATCGCCTATTTCCATCGCGCGCGGCAGGGCAAGTCGTTGCCGCCCATCCGCACCGACCTCGACGAAGCGGCTCATTTTCTTTACCTCCTTTCCGGTGAGGAACCGGGACCTGAAGCGGTCAAGACGCTCGACCTGGCTTATGTTCTTCACGCCGACCATGGCTTCAACGCCTCCACGTTTTCCGCGCTGGTGACGACTTCCACCCTCTCGGATATTTACTCCGCCGTCACCACGGCCATTGGCTCGCTGAAAGGCCCGCTCCACGGTGGCGCAAACGAGGCGGTGATCCACATGCTCCAGGAAATTGGCAGCCCGGACAAAGTCGATGCCTGGGTGGCGGGCAAACTGGCGAAAAAGGAAAAGATCATGGGCATGGGCCACGCCGTTTACAAGGTGCTCGATCCGCGCGCGCCGCACTTGAAGGCCATGGCGGTCGAGCTTACCCGCGAGCTGGGCGAAACCAAGTGGGTGGAAATGAGCGAGCGCATCGCCGAGATCGTCAAGAAGGAGAAAAATCTCAACGCCAACGTCGATTTTTATTCCGCCACGGTTTACTACAGCCTTGGCATTCCGACCGATCTCTTCACGCCGATTTTTGCCATCGCGCGGACTTCGGGCTGGACGGGGCACATTATCGAGCAGCTTAAGGACAACAAGATTTTCCGGCCCAGCAGTGAGTATGTCGGTTTCCCCGTCGGCAAGAAGGTCGTTCCTCTCGCACAGCGTTAATTTTTTTTGAGAGGCGGCAGACCCTTAATTCAGGTGTCTTCATGATATGGAGCTTGTCCCAAACTAAACGACGGCTAAGTTCGACCCATCCCTAGCGTTCAGCGACAGACTACTTTTCCAAAAAATGAACTCGACCACAGCCCGGTATTTGGAAGGCGCAGTCCATCATAACCATCCTTTGAGCCCGAAGGGTATTTCGGAGAGATTATTCACCTTCTGGTTCAATAGTTTTGTTTACAACCAGATTTGGGAGGATCCGCGTGTCGATCTCAAAGCCCTCGCTCTGACACCCCAAAGCCGGATGCTTACCATCTCCTCCGGCGGTTGCAACGTTCTCAATTATCTCATCCACAAGCCGGAGCACATCCACGCCGTTGATCTCAATCGCAGCCATCTCTGCGTGCTCAAGCTCAAGCTCGCCGCCATCCAGTATCTGCCGAGCTATGATGATTTTTTCCTTTTCTTTGGCTGTGCCGACGACGAGCTGAACCACTACAATTATTTCACCTATCTCGCGGAGCACCTGGACGAAAATACGCGCACGTTCTGGGAAAAGGGGAGTTGGATTCGGAAAATGTTTTTCGGGCCCCGCATTAAATACTTCACCAAGAATTTCTACGACTACGCGAAGATGGGGTATTTCATCCGCTTCCTGCACACCATTGCGCGCGTATGCAAGTGGGACCCCTCGCGTCTTCTTTCCGCCTCCAGCCGCGCCGAGCAGGAACGGGTTTTCGAGCAGGACATCGCGCCTTTCTTCGACAACTGGTTTGTCCGCGCCACCGGCAACATGCCCGTGATGCTTTACTCGCTCGGCATTCCGCCGCAGCAGTTCAGTGCGATGGAAACCGAGACACCTGGCGGCCTGGTTGGCATGTACCGCGAGAGGGTCAAGCGCCTGGCCTGCGACTTCCCCATCGCGGAGAACTATTTTGGCTGGCAGGCCTTTGGCCGCAGCTATGACCGCGCGGCGCGTTGCGCTATGCCCGAGTATCTGAAGGAGGAAAATTTCCAGACCCTCCGCGATAACCTCGACCGCGTTTCCGTCACCAACACGACGCTGATCGAGCACATGCGCTCGCAGCCCGATGCGTCCCTGGATCGCTTCGTTTTCCTCGACTCCCAGGACTGGATGCGGCCCGAGCAGATCGCCGAAATGTGGGCCGAAATTGCCCGCGTTGGCAAGCCTGGCTCGCGCATTGTCTTCCGCACTGCCGCCACGTCATCCCCGGTCGAGACCGCCCTGCCGCCCACACTCAAGGCGAAGTTCGACTACAAGGAGGCACTCTCGAAGGCCCTCCTGATGGAAGACCGTTCGGCCATCTACGGTGGCTTCCATCTCTACGTGATGGAGAGCTAACCATCACGCCCGCAGGACGGACATACGGAGACTGGCCTAAATGTTCCGAGGCGCGGCGGTTTAGCTTCCATCCCAAGCGGCGTTATTGTTTAGTTACGCGCTCGAATGGCCACGACCGAAGAAATGGACGAGATGTACCGCTGGACCCGGTACGTTTACGATTTCACCCGCAAATATTATCTGCTGGGCCGGGATCGTCTTCTGAACGAAATGGAGATCAAGCCAGGCGATCGCGTGCTCGAAATCGGGTGCGGCACCGCGCGCAATCTCATCCGCCTCGCCCGGCAGCGCCCCGATATCCAGTGCTACGGTCTTGATGCCTCCACCGAGATGCTGGCCACCGCTGCGGCCAACGTGAAGGCCCGCCGCCTGGAGGGGCGCATCACGCTCCAGCATTGTCTCGCGGAGGAACTTGATTTTGCGAAGACCTTCGAGCTTCGCGCGCCTTTTGACGCGGCCTTCTTTTCTTATTCGCTTTCGATGATCCCGACCTGGTCGCAGGCGATCGATGCCGCTCTTGCCAATGTCAAACGCGGGGCGGCCTTTTATGTAGTCGATTTTTGGGACCAGGGAGGATGGCCGAAATGGTTCCGGTTGGCACTCAGGCACTGGCTCGATCTTTTTCACGTCCAGCATCGCCCCGAGCTGCTCGACTATCTGCACGAACTCGATGCGAAGGGCGTCGGGACGCTGACGATCAAACCCGTCGCGGGGCGTTACGCCTATCTCGCCACGTTTCGGAAGTTGTAACCGTTGACTTCGGTGATCTTATGGCCATAATGAAAGTATGGCCGTAACCACCAGCAAGGTGACCTATTCGCTGAAACCGGAAACAGTGGATCGGGTGCAGGAACTGGCGACGCTCTGGGGCGTGCCGAAATCAGAGGTCATTCGGCGGGCGGTTGATAAGGTGGCGATGGAACCAGGTGTGAAGAAAAAGGAGACACCGCTGGAAATATTCTTGCGTATTCAGCGTGCCGGCAGCGGAATTTCCCCCGAAGTGGCGGCTAAATGGTGCGCTGAGATTCGTCGCGAACGCCGGGCTTGGGGACGGAAGCGGGGATGATACATCTCGATACGAATTGCTTGATCGGCTTGGTGACGAGCCCTTCTCAAATCAAACCTCGCCTACTTCTTTGGCTCAAGGCTGGAGAAGAATTTGCCATCAGTGCGGTGGTTTGGAGTGAATTCTTGAATGGACCGGTTACCGCGCAAGAAATATCGGACGCAGATGGCATGATCGCCGGGAGGATAGTACCGTTTGGTGTTTCTGAGGCCGAAATAGCTTCGAGGCTCTTCAACCAAAGCGGACGTAAGCGTGGAAGCCAGCCCGATTGCTTTATCGCTGCTACAGCCATTTGCGCGCGCGCGCCTCTCGCCACGTTAGATCGCAAGGACTTTGCGCCATTCATAGGTGCTGGTTTGCAACTTGCCTGATGCGGTCTAAGCCTTCTTCTTCGACGCATTCGCGCGCAGCTTTTCCCACTCGGCGATCCGGGCCTTGATTTTGGCTTCGTAGCCGTGGTCGGTGGGCTGGAAAAAACGGCCCGGTTCGATGCCATAACGCTGCGGTGCGATGGCGCCCGGAAATTCGTGGCTATATTGGTAGCCATCGCCGTGGCCGAGCCGTTTCGCGCCGGGATAATGGGCGTCGCGCAGGTAAGTCGGGACCTGCACCACCTCCCCTTTCTGCACGGCGTCGAGCGCGTTGCCGATACCGGCCACGGCCGAGTTGCTTTTCGCCGCGCAGGCCAGATAGAGCGTCGCTTCGGCGAGGGGAATTTTCCCTTCCGGCATGCCGATGAAGTCGACCGCGTGCAGCGCCGCGACGGCCACCACCAGCCCCTGCGGATCGGCCAGTCCGATATCTTCGCTGGCAAGAATGATGAGCCGCCGCGCGATGAAGCGGGGGTCCTCGCCTGCGTCGATCATCTTCGCCAGCCAGTAGAGCGCCGAGTCGGGATCGCTGCCGCGCACCGATTTGATGAAGGCCGAGATGGTGTCGTAGTGCTGATCCTCGTCCTTGTCGTAGAGGACGCGTTTTTTCTGCACGCATTCCTCCAGGGTCGCGACATCGATGTGCGCCACGCCCCGCGCATCGGGTGGAGTCGTCAGGGCGGCGATTTCGAGACCGTTGAGCGCGCGCCGGGCATCGCCTTCGGAGGTGGCGATGAGATGGGTCCGCGCTTCCGGCGTCAGTTCGACCTTGAGCCTGCCCAAGCCCCTTTCGGAATCGGACAGTGCGGCGTCGATCAGGTGGGAAAGATCAGCGGAGCCCAGCAGTTCGAGTTGGAAAATCTGTGAGCGCGAGACGAGCGGGCCGTTGATGTAGAACGAGGGATTGTGCGTCGTCGCCCCGATCAGCCGGACGGAACCGGCCTCGACGTCGGGCAGGAGCACGTCCTGCTGGGCCTTGTTGAAGCGGTGGATTTCATCAATGAAAAGGACGGTGCGCTGGCCGCTCGCTTTCATCCGCAGGACGGCAGCCGCGAGGACGCGGCGCAGATCGGCGACGGTGCCTTCGACGCCGTTGAGCCGCTCGAAATGGCACTTGGTGCGGCGCGCGATCACTTCCGCCAGCGAGGTCTTCCCCACGCCGGGCGGACCAAAGAGAATCAGCGAGGTGAGCCGGTCGGCTTCAATCAACCGGCGCAAGGGCTTTCCCGGCGCCAGCAGATGGCCCTGGCCGAGATATTCCTCCAGCGTGCGGGGCCGGAACCGGGCGGCGAGGGGCGCGTTGGGGGAAATGGTCCCGCCCGCATTTTCCGCCGCTGAACCGGAGGTAAACAAGTCGTCCATGTCGGATTAATGTAGCGCGGTCGGTGACTGTCGCTAACGAAAATGCAGGCTGACGGAATTTCAAATAGAGATTTACCCCGCCGCCTGCCGGGCGGGGCGGAGAAGTTCCTTCTTCACGCGGTCGAGGAGGCCGTTGACGAACTTGCCCGATTCGGCGGTGCTGAATTTCTTGGCGATCTCGATGGCTTCGTTGATCGAAACGACGGGCGGGATTTCGGGCCGGAAAAGCATTTCGTAGACGGCGAGGCGGAGGATGTTTCGATCCACCACGGCGAGGCGCTCGAAGTCCCAGTTGTCGGCCAGGGTGCGGATCTTGGCGTCGACTTCGGGCTGTTTTTCCAGCGCGCCGCGGAGAAGGTCGTTGGCGAAATCGCGGACGTTCTGCGGCTCCTCGTTCTGCTTCCAGAAGGCGGCCAGGGCCTCATCCACATTGGCGGGCTTATGAGCATCGTGCTGATAGAGAAACTGGATGGCGGCCTCCCGCGCGTCGCGACGCAAGCCCATGATCAGCGGCTCCCCTTGACGCGGTCGCTGAGAGCCAGAGAAAGCGCGGCCTGGGCCGCTTCATTGCCGCGGTTGAGCTTCACGCCCATGCACCGCGCGCGCGCCTCGGCCTCCGTGCTGACGGCGAGGACTTCGTGAATGACCGGCACGTCGGTTTCGAGGGAAATGCGCATGAGGGCGTCGGTGACGGCGCGTAAGATTTCTTGCGCATGCAGGGTCTTTCCCTGCCAGACGACGCCGAGGGCGATGACGGCGGCGTAGCGTTTGGTGCGGGCGAGGCGCTGGGCCTGGAGCGGAATTTCATAGGCGCCGGGCACGCGGACGATCTTCAGTTCATGGCCCTTGAGCGCCGTCTGGGCCGCAGCGAGCAGGGCGTCGGTGTATTCGCGATTGAATACGCTGACGACAAGGGCGAAGCGGAATTTGGAAGAACGGTTCGAGGCCATGGGGCGAACCGTTGATCTTGCGGGAAATTATCCCAACGACAAGACGAAGATTTAGTTCGGGCTGATCTGAAGAAGACAGCCTTCGGAAACGTCTACATGACAAGTAGGTAATTTTTTTGTCCATGCCGCCATGAAGGTGGACAAAAGCGCGGACTCCCTTTACCTACGGAGAAAGTTTTCGTCATGGACCTCAACCCCGCCCAGCGCCAGCACTCGCCCGAACCGCCCCGCCGTTCGATCGGGGCCGATCTGTTCGTGCTCGCGGCGATTGTGGCGGGAATCTTCAGCCTGATCGCCATGGGGCGCGAATGGCACCAGCCTTTTCAAAGCAAGGTCGAGATCAGTCTTTCGCCGTGGATGCTGCCGCTCTATACGATGTTCTCGTTTCTGCGCGGGGCGGGTGCCTACATTCTTTCCTTTTTCTTCACGCTTTTTTATGCGCGCTGGGCGGCCTACGACCGGCGGGCCGAGCGCTTTCTCATCCCCCTTCTCGACATCCTGCAGAGCATACCACTGGCGGCATTTCTGACGCCGATTGAGATTTTTCTGGTGGGACTTTTTCCGCACAGCGAGACGGGGCTGGAGCTGACCTGCGTCATCGTCATCTTCACCGGGCAGGTCTGGAACATGACCTTCAGTTTCTATTATTCGCTGAAGTCTCTGCCGGACGATTTCAGCTTTGTCGGCAAACTGGCCCGGTTCACGCCCTGGCAGAAATTCACCCAAGTCGAGCTGCCCTTTGCCACCAAAGGTCTCGTCTACAATAGCATGGTCTCGATGGCGGGCGGATGGTTTTTCCTCTCGATCATCGAGGCCTTTCAGCTCGGCGACCAGGATTATCGCGTACCCGGCATTGGCTCTTACATGAGCGTGGCGAAGCACCAAAACAATGGCTGGGCGCAAGTGTATGCCGTGATCGCCATGATTATCATGATCGTGGCCATCGACCAGCTTATCTGGCGACCGCTCATCGTCTGGTCGAACAAGTTCAAGATCGAGGATACCGAGTCGGAATACCAGGACAGCTCGGTGGTGCTTCGTTTTTTCAGCCGCTCGCGTTTGATGGCCTGGCTGGGGGGGAAATTAAGCAGCCTGGTCTTGCGACCCGCCCCGGTCGTGGTGGTCACCGCGCCAGTGCCCGCTCCTCGCCAGCGTGCTCCAATCCTCGCCTTCATGCCGTGGCGCAAGATTTTCCTTTTCCTGGCCGTGGGCCTCATTCTTGTCGGAGCCTACAACGTTGTTCATCTGCTATGGGAGGTCACTCTCTCCGAATGGCTCAGGATCGGAGGCTGTTTGCTGCTTACGCTCGTTCGCGTGCTGAGCGCGGTCGGCTTGAGCACCCTGATCGCGGTACCGATTGGCGTCTGGATTGGTTCCAACCCCAAGCTGGCGCAATACATGATGCCCCTGACCCAGATCGCCGCTTCCTTCCCGTCGCCGCTGGTCTTCTCCAACCTCTTCGCCTTGATTGTGCTGGTGCACGGCAATCTCCAATGGGGCTCGGTGATTTTGATGATGCTCGGCACGATCTGGTATATTCTTTTCAACGTGATCTCCGGTGCCAGCGCCATTCCGCAGGATCTCCGCTCCTGCACGCAACTAACCCATCTGCAGGGCTGGCAGAAGTGGCGCACGCTCTGGCTCCCCGGCATTTTTCCCGCGCTGACCACCGGCTGGATCACGGCGGCGGGCGGCGCGTGGAACGCCAGCATCGTTTCGGAATATCTCCAGGATCACACACCACCCCTGCAGGCGACCGGACTTGGCGCGCTGATTTCCGACGCCCAGGCCAACGGCAATTTTCCCGTGCTTGCGGCCGCTGTTTTATCAATGGCGCTTTTCGTCGTCTTTTTCAATCGCCTCGTGTGGAAACGGCTTTCGGCCATCGCCCAGGAACGCTACCAGCTTCTCACTTAATACCTCATCTCACCGAACTCCAGCACCATGTCCACGACCACTACCTCCTCAACGCCCATCGTTGAACTTTCCGGCATCAACATGACCTTCGGCGAAAACACCGGAGACAAAATGAAAGTGCTCGATGACATCAACCTGACGGTGCAGGAGCACGACGTGATGGCGCTGCTCGGCCCCTCCGGTTGCGGCAAATCGACCATCATGCGCATCCTTTCCGGTTTGATTCAGCCGACCAGCGGCGTGGTGAAGTATCGCGGGAAGCCTCTGGATGGCGTGAACCCCGGCGTCGCGATGGTCTTCCAGAATTTCGCGCTCTTCCCGTGGCTGACCGTCCGCGAAAACATCCTGCTCGGTCTCGAAAACTCGACCTACAGCCCGGAGGAAAAAACACAGCACTTCCAGAAGATCATCGAGATGGTCGGGCTCGACGGTTACGGCGACGTGCTGCCGAAGGAGCTTTCCGGCGGCATGAAACAACGCGTCGGCATCGCGCGGGCGCTCATCATGGAGCCGGTCATCCTCTGCATGGACGAGCCGTTCAGCGCCCTCGACGTGCTGACCGGCGAGACCTTGCGCAATGAAATCGGCCGGATCGCGATGGACCCGGCGGCCGGATTCAAGAGCCTGGTCCTCGTGACGCATAACATCGCCGAGGCCGTTTACCTCGCGCGCAACATCGTCGTGCTGGCGGCGCATCCGGGCCGCGTGCAAAAGATCGTGCCCAATCCGCTGCCTTATCCGCGCGACTCGTCCACGCCGGGCTTCCAGCAACTCGTCGCGCAGATCCACGCCATCCTGACCAATTCCGTCCTGCACGACGAACCTTCCATCAGCGAGCCGGAGGTTGTCACGCCCGAGGCCGCCGAGGAAGCCGCCTATGCGCCGCTCCCCAATGTGAACCTTGGCGAGGTCATGGGCCTTGTGCAACTGCTGCACGCGGAACCGGAAAGCATCTTCGCGCTCGCGACGCGCCTCAAGCGGGACTTCACGACGTTTCTCTCGGTCATCAAGGCGGCGGAACTCATCGACCTGGTCGAGACGCCGGGGCAGGCCGTGCGCCTGACCCGGGGCGGCATCACCTTCCAGAAGGCCGATCTCAAGCAGCGCAAAAAGATGATGCACGACCTGCTGCTCGACCTGAAAATCTTCCGGCACTTTTACGACAAGATCGAGCAGTCCGGCGAAAAGGAAATCACCGAGGAGGAAATCCTCAAGGACCTCGTGGAATTCTTCCCGAATGAACGGCCCAAGAATCTCTTCAAGACGCTGGTCAGTTGGGCGCGCTACGCCGAGCTGTTCTCCTACGATCCCAACCGCGCCGTGCTCAAGAAGTTCGAGAAGGCTTATCTCGGCAAGCCGCCCGCCTCGCGATTGAAGACGGGTGCGTAAGGTAGCCATCCTCCTACCTGCATACTCTAGAACGCCGCGATTATCTTCGAAGTTCTCTTTTGATCGCAGATTCGGTCGCAGTTTGGGGCCGTCATTTGTGACGGCTCGCCTTTTCTATTGAAATCAGGGATCATACTTTCTGTGAACCGCTTTAAGTTACTGACAAATTTTTCAGCTTTAGGGTTACTGCTTTTGACTGCGGTTAAAGCTTTGGCGTGGACGCATGCGCTGATGTCGGACACTGACTTGGTGCAGAAGAGCGATTTAATTGTCATCGCCCATGTCAAGCCCGGTTCAATCGTATTCATCCCTCAAGAAGGCGGATCAAGTTGGAGGCACACCGCTGTTTTAGTCATCAGCGAAGTCATCAAAGGGAAAAACGCATCAACCGAACTTCCAGTGGTTTTCCGTTACGGAATGGATCCGCTCGTGATTGGGAAAGATGGAAATATTCGGGGAGTATCCAGAGGAATCTCCGATCCAAATTCTCAAATCGTTATGGGGTACCAAGGCGGTGAATACGGGACAATTCCCGGGGACTTGGCTAAGGATCATATCTGGTTCCTTCGCTTTCCTCCGGCACCAATTCATCCAACTGACAAGCCCGCAGACCAAAACGTCCTTGGGGTTTCGGAACCTGAAGAACTTCAGCCCGTCGAGCTAAAGTCATACTTTGAAGCTTTTCTCGCACTTAACCCAGAGGATATTCTTAAAAACTACGCCTCCGGAAACTCGACACTGGCCATTCGCTCGAAAACCTATCTAAACCACTTGGCAATCGCTCAGATACTTAAAGAACCAGACGTTCAGAAACGGGCGCAGTTACTGTTACCTTATTTTCTCTTCACGGATGACAAGGATAGGCCGCCAGACCAAGGCGAGGCCGCCTTGCAGTTATGGGAAAGTTGCGGCCAGACGGGCGCGGCGATGCTGCTTCCGTACTTCGATAATCCAAAATATCGAGCAATGCGCTCCGACATCATGAGCCTCTGGGCAAACGCTCAATATCACGGCGGCATTCCGTTACTCGTTGATTTGTTGACCAAGGAAACGACATACTGGCAAAACCAAACACCTGACCAGCGTGATTTATGGGTCGATGTCCGGCCGGGACATAGTCCGACAATGGATCAGATTACCAGTATGAGGCGCATTGAGATGATCCTCTTTGTCTTTCGGCAGGTACCTGATGCTAATGCGAAGGCCGCGATTGCGAAACTCTCTCCGATCTGGAAGAAAATGTTCCCTGGGGATTCTAGTCGAGGTTTGGGACAAGAGCTCAATCAGGGGCTTATGATTCCAGGAGTATGACGACGAAAATTACCGACTGCAGAACTTAGGATCAGTATAGTATAAAGCAGGACACGCATCTCTTAGCTTTAAGATGCGCGACCTACGCGGGGTGCGCAACGAGCCTCGCGAGTTATCCCACCCACTTCGGCAACGGGGCGACGGCGCGGCCTTCGAGCGGACGGCGATAATCGTAGATGCCGGGCGCGAGCTGGCTCTTCTCAGCGTACGTCTGCGAAAGCATTTCGAGATGGGCATCGATGTTGTCGATGTGGTGGAGCATCCAGGCCTCGGGCGTGCGTGGCGTGACCGGCGCGCCGTATTCCTTCTGGCCGTGGTGCGACGCGATGAGATGCAGCAAATGTTCGCGCACCGTTTCGCGCGGCGGCTGGGCGGTCGAGGCAAATTCAGGCCGGGCTTCGAGGCTGCGCCAGAGCTTGTTGACCAGCTCGATCCCGATGGTGATGTGGCCGAGCAACTCGCCGATGGTGGTCATGGGACTGACGAAGCCCTGGGGCTGGTAATCCATTTCCCAGAGCTTGCCGCAATCGTGGAAGAGCAGGCCCGCGCGGACGAGGTCCCAGTTCAGGCCCGGATAAACCGGAGCGAGCGCCGCGCCCGCGCGCATCATCTGCGCCGTGTGTTCCAGCAGGCCGCCGCGACGCGCGTGATGGTAGTCCCGCGCCGCCGCCGCCCGACGGAATTTCTCGCCATATTCCTGGAGATAGGTTTGCGACAGGAGCCGCAGGCGCGGGTCGGCCATGGCCTCGACCATGGCGGTGACATCGGTCCAGTCGCGCTCGAGGACCGCTCGGCGTTCCGGCGTGCCCGCGAAGAGGTCGGCGATCTCCTGCTTCTCGAGCCAGCGCACGCGCATGTAGTCGACATTCAAGCCGTATTGATTGCGCCAGAAGGAGCCGTCGAGCCGCACGCAATCGCCGTCCTCGACATCGTGAAAGGATTCATAGGCGTCGCTGTCCTCCCAAATCTTGAATTTCTCGGTCGCGGTGCCGTCGGTGATCTCGATGTCGAGATAGGGCTTGCCCGCCTTGGTCACGTTCTCGCGCGCCCGCACGACCTGGCAGGCCAGCTCGGCCTTGACGGCGCTGCCGTCGGCCAGCGTGAGTTTTGCAATTTCCTGGAGAGTCACAGCGGGAAAATTAGCCGCAAAAAAGCACAAAGAAAACAAAGAACCGGAAATACTTCTTTGGAAGCGGACTTATCCGCGAAAATGTTTTCTCGCACTGAAGAAAAAGACGCTCTTAATGGAACTCATGCGGATGAAATGGTGGCTTCTTATTCTTCTGGCCGCGGGAATGATCGATGCTTCGGCTGAACCGCTCAAGTATTTGGAATTAAGCAAATCGAAGCCCGTTGAGGTAAATGGCTTGGAGTTTGTCGCTGCAACCCAGAGTCAATGGATAATCCATAGTCCGGAGGAGAACGAGTCTGTCGAGGTCCAGCTTTTAATCACGAACAAGAGCGGGCACGATTTGATTTTTCGCACGTTCGATACCTTCACGGTGCAACTTAACAATGCCAACGGGACTCAGATACGTCCTGGAGGAGGTCGCGATGGAACGATGTATTCCCCGTCCGTACTGATTCCCGCTGGCGACACTTATTGTTTAAGTCGAAGGGACGAACTGCTTTGGGACTATTCGACCAACAACAGCCCTATTACCCGTGCCTTTGATTATTGGGACGGTACCGGCTCGGTGGCTACCTTTGGGCTTCATAATCTTGGGCATTACACCTTATCGTTCGGCGCATTTAGTTCTCAGAAAGATTCCGACCGAGAATCTCAAAGATTGGGGGGCCTGCCGGTATGGACTGGTACTGCCCAAACCAAGGAAGTTCCTTTCGAGATTATCGGGTATTAGGATTAGCCCGCAACTTCTGCCGTCCCGGCGACCAGCAGGTGGTGCGGCCGCCGATGGTGGCGTGCTGGAGTTTCGCGCCGGTGCGGGGACAGGTGCCGCCCTTTTGCCAGCGGTGATTGAAGAGCCACGAGTCGGGTGGGTCGGAGAAATCCTTGCCGATGATGCGCAGCGCCTCGCGGCAGACCCAGCGGATTTCGCGATAAAGCGTTTTGATCTGCGCGGCATCGAGCGAACCTGCCGCCTGGCGGGGATGGATCGCGGCGCGCCAAAGAATTTCGTCGGCCATCCAGTTGCCGATGCCGGGGAAACGCTCCTGCATCAGCAGCACGGCCTTGATCGGTGCACGGGCGCGGCGTTTCAGAAAAACAGTCAATTCCTTCACCGTGAAGGTGGCGGATAAAAGCTCCGGCGGAAGCCTGGCCCACCATTTGGGTTCGTCGGCACTTTCCGCAAAAAGGACGCGTCCGAACAAGCGCGCATCCTCGAAGACCAGTGCGTGTCTGGCCTGGCGCAAGACGAGATGGTCGTGCTTGGCCGGCTTGAAACCGGGCGGCTCGATGCGCAGTTTTCCCGTCATGCCAAGATGCAATCCCAGCCAGGAATGAACGGACGAACGGGTCGATGCGCGAGCGACAAAGAGCATCTGTTTGCCGCGCGCCTCGGAGCGCTCCAGCTTCGCGCCGGTCAGGGCCTTGACCAACCGCGCGGTATCGGTGCCGCGAAAAATCCGCGCCTTGGGATGGAGCAATACTTCTTCGATGCGCTGCCCAAGGCCGGGATTCCATTGCTTGCGAAAATAATCGACCTCGGCCAGTTCGGGCATGGATAGAGGTTAGGGGATGAATCTTGGCGCGAAATAAAATTTCGCGAGGAACAGGAAGCGTTCCCAAATGAAATTTGGGAACGAGGGATTAATCTCCACGCTCTTACGAGCGCGGCTATGAGCATGACACGCAGAATATCGACGAGCGTCCCGCCGCGCGTTAAGCTGGTTCTTTCTATGTTCTATCGCCGCGTCGCCCGCCCGCTCCTCTTTTCGCTGCCGCCCGAGTGGGTGCATCACGCTTCCCTGGATGTCTTGACGCATACGCCTCTGTCATTGCTGGTCGAGCCTTTCGCGCGACGCGAATTTCCCGGCCTCGAAAAAAAACTGTTCGGTCTTACTTTTCCCAATCCGATTGGGTTGGCCGCAGGCTTCGATAAGAACGCGGAGGGCATCACGGTCTGGCCGCGGCTCGGTTTTGGATTCATGGAGCTGGGCACGGTCACGCCGCGTCCGCAGCCGGGCAATCCTCGACCGCGCGTCTTTCGACTGCCCGCCGAGCAGGGACTGATCAATCGACTCGGATTTCCCAACGTTGGCGTGGAAGAGGTGGCGCGCCGTCTCGAAAAAATCAAGGCTGCCGGCCAATGGCCGCGCACGCCGGTGGGTTTGAACCTGGGCAAGAACAAGGATACGCCGCTGACCGAGGCCGGGCGCGATTACGTGACTTGCTTCCGCCGCGCGCGCGACCTCGCCGATTATTTCGTGGTGAATGTGAGCTCGCCGAACACGCCCGGCCTGCGCGAGCTCCAACAGGGTCAATTCCTCGATTCCATTCTCGGCCCATTGCGCGAGGAAGACCCCGAGTCGAAACTGCCACTGCTGATTAAGATCGCTCCCGACCTGAACGAAGCGCAGATCGCGGACGTGGTGAACGCCGTGGAAAAATATCGCCTCAGCGGGATCGTCGCGACGAACACGACCATTGATAAAAGCGGCCTATCGGTGCAGGAGGAGGGTGGCGCAAGTGGACGGCCCCTCACGGCGCGGAGCACGGAGATCATCCGCACAGTGCATCGGTTGACCGGTGGGCGCGTGCCCATCATCGGCGTCGGGGGAATCTTTAACTCCGCCGACGCGCTGGAGAAACTCGAAGCGGGGGCGAGCCTCTTGCAGATCTATACCGGGTTTGTCTACGAAGGGCCGCTCGTCGCGCGGAAGATTTGCCATGGACTGGTCAAATCTTCCAACGCCTTTAATTAGTAGGTGCCGGGTCCGCCGTACCAACGAGAATACTGTCGAGGGTGTGATCGTCTCTCTCAATATAATCGCGAACCTGCATGCCGACTTTGATGTCGCCAATTTTACCGCCTTCCGCGTTGGCATCGCCCACCTTGATCACGCTCAGGCTATCGAGCGTATAGGTGTGAGTGGTGCCATTGCGCATGTATTTGAGCTCAACGGTGCTTGCCGTCGTATCAACCGCATTGACCAAAACTCTTTTATCGACGGGGGGTGGGGGCGGAGCCGAACTGTGGGCTACTGTATGAGTAGCTGTCGCAAAGGTGAATAAAAAGGCAAATACCAGAAGGCTGAAGGCAAGCAGCGGACGAGAAGATTTCATAGCCTGTAAGATACAGGGGAGTTGCTCTGCAATCCAGGCAATTATTTCAATGGCAGCGTAACGTTTTAGCCAGGAACGGGGCAGTGACGGAGCGCTTCGATTTCGCAACTTGCTCCGGGGTGCCCTGTGCGACCAATCTTCCTCCCGCATCGCCGCCTTCCGGCCCCAACTCAATCAGGTAGTCAGCGTCAGCAAGAATATCGAGATGGTGCTCAATGACGACGACCGTGTGGCCCGCATTGACAAGTTGATGCAGGACATGAAGAAGCCGTTGCACATCGGCCAGATGCAGTCCTATGGTCGGCTCTTCGAGGAGATAGAGATGATGCAGATGGCTAAAACCGCCGGTCTTGAGCCGCTTTTGGGTGTTCATTTCGAGTGAGCGGGCCAATTCGGCCACCAGCTTGATGCGCTGGGCCTCGCCGCCGGAAAGGGTGGGGCTGCGCTGGCCGAGGGTGAGATAGCCAAGACCGGTATCGCGCAACAAGGCGAGCGTACGATGCAGGCGCGGGACATCGGTGAAGAAATCAACCGCCTGGTCGATGGTAAGATCGAGCACATCGGCGATCGATTTCCCATTATAATGAACTTCGAGTGTTTCGGGATTGTAGCGACGACCGCGGCAGGTTTCGCACGGCACGAAGGTCGAGGGCAGAAAGCTCATTTCCACTTTCACCGCGCCCTGGCCAAGACAGGCGGGACAGCGCCCCGATCCGCTGTTAAAGGAAAAACGCGAGGCCTCGTACCCGCGTTGACGCGCCAGGGGAAGCCGGGCAAAGAGCGCGCGCATCTCATCCATCAGGCCGATGTAGGTCGAGGGCGTCGACCGGGAAGTTTTGCCGATGGGCGCCTGATCGACCTCATAGACCGAAGTGAAAATGTCGAAGCCAGCGAGTTTTTTCCATGGGCCGACCGGAGCTTTTTTGCGCTTTCCTTTTCTTCCCGAGAAAGCCTGCGCCGCCGGTTTGATCACGTCGTGCAAGAGGGTGCTTTTGCCCGCGCCGCTGACACCGCACAGCGCGACCAGACGACCGGCCGGAAAGGCCACGTCAAGCTGCTTGAGATTATTCGCGTGAGCACTGAAAATACGGCACCAGGCAGGAGGAGTCGCAAGGGAAGTCGCGGATGAAGATGGCCGTCTCTCTGATGGCTCTCCGCAGAAGCGGCGCTGACCGGGCAAGGGGTGACGCAGCGGCTTGCCCAGAATTTTACCGGTGGGCGATTCGCCATTTTTCGCCAGGGCGCGCCAGGAACCCTCGGCGACGATTTGGCCGCCCTGCGTCCCCGCGCCGGGACCGAGATCGATGATGCGATCGGCGAAGCGCATGGTGTCTTCATCATGCTCAACCACGACGAGGGTATTGCCGCGATCGCGCAGCGTGCCGAGCGAATCGAGCAGCCGGGCGTTGTCCCGCGGATGGAGGCCGATGGTGGGCTCATCGAGGACATAGAGGACGCCCTGCAACTCCGAGCCGAACTGCGCGGCCAGCCGGATGCGCTGCGATTCGCCCCCGGAAAGCGTGGTGGCGGAGCGGTCGAGCGAAAGATAACCGAGCCCGACCTCGACGAGAAATTCGAGGCGCTGGACGATCTCGGGAAGAATGTCGCGCGCGATGCGGGCCTCGCGCCCTTTGGGTTTGATGGTGCGAAAATAACGGACGGCCTCGATGATGGAGAACGCCCCGATTTCCCCAATGGTGAAGCCGCCGTGGGCGCTCGCTCCTCGCCCCAAGGGCAGACGCACCGCCCGCGCCAGGGGATTCAAACGCTGGCCCTGGCATTCCGGGCAGACGGGCAACGCCGCGTCGTCCTCGACCCACTCCCGGGCGCGTTCGATTTCGATCTCGCGTTCTGCCTCGGTCTCGCCCTCGGTCCGGACCTTGAACAAGGTGCCAAAACCCTGGCAAGCCGGGCACCAGCCGTGCGGCGAATTAAAGGAAAAGAGACGCGGCTCGAGTTCGTCGAAAGAGCGGCCCGTGCCGGGACAAAAAAGCTGGGTGCTGTAGACGATTTCGCGCCCGCGCGAGTCGAGGACATAGAGCGTGCCGCGGCCCAGCGCGAGCGCCGTCTCGACCAGCTGACGGCGATCTACGGTGGAGCGCTTTTTATGGTAGCGGCCCAGTTCGACGCTGATGGTGTGCTCCACATACCGGTCGAGCGCCTTGAATTTCGAGGGCTCGATCCATTTCCCATCGACCCGCAGCAGGGGATAGCCCTTTTTCTGGGCCCATTGGGCGACCTCGGTGTGAAAGCCCTTGCGTCCCTTGATGAGCGGAGCGAGCACGCGGAGTCCCTCCCCGTGCGCGGCCTTCTCCAGGCGCGCCAGAATTTCGGCGGGCGTCTGGCGGATGGCGAGCTCGTCGGTCTCGGGATCGCGGACCTGGCCGAGCTTGGCGTAGAGCAAGCGGACAAACTGAAAAATTTCCGTCACCGTGGCGACGGTGCTTTTGCGGCCACCGCGCGTCACCCGCTGTTCGATGGCGACCGAGGGCGGAATACCGGTGATGGAATCGACATCTGGCCGTTCGAGTTGCTCGACAAATTGCCGCGCATAGGCATTGAGGCTGTCGAGATAGCGCCGCTGGCCCTCGGCAAAGAGAAGGTCGAACGCCAGCGTCGACTTGCCCGAACCGCTCAGTCCGGTGACCACGGTCATTTCGTTTAGGGCAATATCGACCGAGATGTTTTTGAGGTTGTGATGGCGCGCGCCGCGAATCTGGATCGCCTGCGGCATGGCGTCGAGGTGGCGCAGCGCGCGGGCATTGCCATAGCCTTTTGCCCTTTCACGCACTCGCGCGCCCGCTTTGCCCGGGGAAAGCTTGGGTTGCAGAAATTTCCCCGTGTGGCTCGCTGGCGCGTTGGCTACCGTTTCGGGCGTCCCCTCGGTTACGATGCGTCCGCCGTCCATTTCCGCCTCGGGACCAAGGTCGATGATCCAGTCGGCGCACTTGAGCACATCGAGATTATGTTCGATGACGACGAGTGAATCGCCTTGATCGACCAGGCGCTGCAAGACGGCAAGGAGCAGCCGGATGTCCTCGAAGTGAAGGCCCGTGGTCGGCTCGTCGAGGATGAAGAGACGGGTTTGTCTCGCTGGAGGGGAGGACTCCGTCCCTACCCTGACTTCTTCAGAATGGGGCAGGACAGAGTCTGACCCTTCAGTTAAATAACGCAGCAACTTGATGCGCTGCGCTTCACCGCCGGAGAGTTGGTTGAGCGGCTGACCGAGCCGTAGATAACCGAGTCCGACCTCGGCGAGCAGGCCAAGTTTGGCGCTAATCTTTTCGTGGAGCTTGATTTCGATTTTGCTTAAACCCGAAGCGCCGGGATCAAAATGCTGCCTCGCTTCATCGACCGTCATCTCGAGGACTTCGTGAATGTTGCGCCCGCGATAACGAATCTGGAGCAAGGGCGCCTGGAAGCGTCGCCCCTCGCAGATGGGGCAGGTCACAAAGACATCGGCGAGAAACTGCATTTCGATTTTTTCCGCGCCGGAACCGTTGCAGCGTGGGCAGCGCCCCGTGCCGCCGTTGAAGGAAAAATCGCCCGCCGAATAGCCCTGCAGACCCGCCGCCTCGGTGCCCGCGAAAAGATCGCGGATGGAATCGTAGGCGCCGAGATAAAGCGCGGCATTGGAGCGCGGCGTGCGCGACAAGGGCGACTGATCGACGCGGACAACTTCCGAAATGAAATCGGCCCCGCGCAATTCCCGCCATGCGGAGGTTTCCTCGTCCTCCTCCGCCTGAATATGTTTCGCGGCGAGAAGAGCCGGATGAAGCACCTGATGCACCAGCGTGCTTTTACCGGAACCGCTCACCCCGCTGATCCCGACGAACAGGCCCAAGGGCACGGTGACATCGATTCCGCGCAGGTTGTTGGCCGACGCGCCGATGAGTTGCAGTTGAAACGCCGGATTGGGTGGGCGGCGCTGGCTGGGGATCGGAATCGTTTTCGTTTCGTTGAGATAGGCGCCGGTGAGCGAGGTTTTGTCGCCCAGCATCTTTTGGAAATCACCCGAGAAAACTACGTCCCCGCCTGCCGCGACGCGTCCGGGACCCAGTTCGAGCAGATGGTCCGCCTCGCGCATGACGGCTTCCTCATGCTCGACGACCAGCACGGTGTTGCCGCGGTCGCGCAGCCGTTTCATCACGCCGACCAATTGTCCCATGTCGCGCGGGTGCAGGCCGATGCTCGGCTCGTCGAGAACAAAGAGCGTATTCACGAGCGAGTTGCCTAGACACGAAGTGAGATTGACGCGTTGAATCTCGCCGCCGCTCAGCGTGCGCGTGGCGCGGTCGAGCGTGAGATAACCGAGGCCGACTTCGAGGAGATAGGTGAGCCGCGCCAGAACGCCATCGCGGACCTGCTCCGCCGCATCGTCACCGGCAGGCAGCGGCAGCAACGCAAAAAAATCGCGGGCCTGGGTCAGCGGCAGGCGATTGATTTCCGGCAGAGTCAGGCCTTTGTCCTTCGCGTTCGCGCCCAGGCGAAAGTGGAGCGTCTCCGGCTGGAAGCGCGCGCCATGACAGGTGGGGCAGGTTTTGTAGGCGCGGTACCTGGCCAGAAAAACGCGCACATGCATTTTGTAAGTCTTCGTTTCCATCCACTGGAAATAGCCCTTCACGCCGTACCAGCCGCCCGCCTCCCACAACTCGTTAAGGGTCGAGCCTTCGCGCAGCTCGCCTTCAATCACAAATTTCTGCATCCAGGGTTCGAGATCGCAAAACGATTGGTCGATGGGAATGCCCTGGATGGCGCAGTGCTTGAGCAGGTCCTTCTGGCATTCAAGCGAGACGCCGCTTTGCCACGGCTTCACCACGCCATCGCGAATGCTCAGGCGACGGTCGGGCAGGGCGCGTTCGTAATCGATCTCGATGGTGCGTCCGAAGCCGCGGCAGGCCGGGCACGCGCCCTGGGGATTATTGTAGGAGAAAAGCGCGGGCGACGGCTCGCGAAATTCCGTGCCATCGTACGGGCAGACCCAGGTGCTGGAAAAACGAAGCTCGTTTGAAAAAGGAAAAGGGTAAAAGTTAGAAGGTAAAAGGACTGGATTCGGATTGTTTTCTGTTTCGCCTTTTTCCCTTTTCCTTTCTCCTTTTCCCCTTTCTGTGTCCCATACATGCACCTGCCCCTGGCCGTGACGCAACGCCGACTCGATGGCCTCCGCCAGGCGCGCGCGATTTTTGTCCGAGACCAAAACGCGATCCTGCACCACGCGCAAAAAAGGCGGCGCCGTTTCCCCCTCCGGCACCGAATCGTCGGTGCGGCGCAATCCGCCATTCATCCAGACGCGCAAAAAACCCTGTTGTTTCAGCGTGGCCATGGCCGCAGCCAGCGACGGCTTGTTCGGCATGGGCAAAGAAAAACCGATGAGCACCTCCCGGCCCGCGCGCGCCTCGATCACCTGATCGGTGATTTGCGTGGCGCCAAGCGGCCGCACCTGCCGTCCGCAATGGGGACAGGTGAGCGAGGCCAGCCGCGCGAAGAGCAGCTTCAAGTGATCGGCGATTTCGGTCATCGTGCCGACCGTGCTGCGGGAGGTCTTGACCGAGTTGCTTTGCTCGATGGCGATGGCGGGCGGCAGGCCGTCGATCCGGTCCACGTCGGGCTTGTCCATGCGCTCGAGGAATTGCCGCGTGTAAGGGGAAAAGGTTTCCACGTAGCGGCGCTGGCCCTCGGCGTAGAGCGTGTCGAATGCGAGAGACGATTTGCCCGAGCCGCTCAGGCCCGTGACCACGGTCAGGCGATGGTGCGGAATATCGACATCGATGTTCTTGAGATTGTGCTGGCGCGCGCCGCGGACGGAAATATGACTCGAACTCATGGGTGGGGGGCAGAGAATCTAATCCGCATTCGGCGAATGACAATGGATCGCCTTAAAAATCTCTCATGCTTGAGAAAAAAGTTGCGGCATGGCGGTCTGCGCCACAGTGTTTGCAGCTAATCCATGGCTTCATCCTCATCCCCGGTCCAGGCGCCGCCTCACGCTTTTCATTTCATGGGCATTTGCGGTTCCGCGATGGGCGCGGTCGCGGCCATGCTGCGCGACCAGGGTTACACCGTCACCGGCTCCGATGAAAGCGTCTACCCGCCGATGTCGACCTTTCTCGCCGAAAAAGGCATCGCGATCCAATCGGGTTACCGCCCGGAGAATCTGCCTGTCGAGGATGTGATCCTCGTGGTGGGGAACACCATCAAGCGCGGCAACCCGGAGCTGGAAGCCGCCCTGGAAGCCAAGCGCTATTATCTCTCGCTACCCGAAACGCTGAAGACCTACTTCCTGCGCAAGACGCATAATCTGGTCGTGACCGGAACGCACGGCAAGACCACCACCACCTCGCTCCTGGCCTGGATTTTCGAACATGCCGGACGCAAGCCGTCGTATCTCATCGGCGGGCTGCCGAAAAACCTGCCGCAAGGTTGCACCCGGCAGGAGGGCCCTTACTGGATTTTGGAAGGCGACGAGTATGACACCGCGTTTTTCGACAAGCGGAGCAAGTTCCTGCACTACCTGCCCGAGCTGCTCGTCATCAATAACCTCGAGTTCGACCACGCCGATATTTTCGACAATCTTGCGGCCATCCAGAAATCGTTCATGCACCTGGTGCGGATCGTCCCGCGCAACGGCATGGTGCTGGTCAACGCCGACGACAGCAACGCCCTCGCCGTGGTGAGGGAGAGTTGCGCGCCGATTCTCGAAGTCGGTTTCTCGGAGAACGCAGCGGTGCGGATTCAGGACGTGCGGGTGCAGGGGGAGACGCAGACCTTCCGGCTTTTGAACACCGAATTCACGCTCGCAATGTCGGGCACGTTCAACGTTCGCAACGCCGCCATGGCGATTACCGCCGCTCATTTCTACCAGATTCCGTTGCCGGAAATCGTCAAGGCCGTGGCGGAATTTCGCGGAGTCAAGCGACGCCAGGAAGTGCGCGGCGAGGTGCGCGGCGTGACGATCATCGACGACTTCGGCCACCACCCCACCGCCATGCGCGAGACCCTGCAGGGCCTGCGGCATCGTTTCCCGAATCGACGGCTCTGGGCGCTGTTCGAGCCGCGCAGCAACACGACCCGGCGCGCCGTCTTCCAGAAGGATTTGCCCGCGGCGCTCGCGCTGGCCGACGGCGTTTTTGTCGCGCAGGTCGCGGCGCTGGAACAGATCCCCGCATCGGAAAGACTCCACCCCGAGCAGGTCGTGGCCGATATCATCGCGGCGGGCGTCCCCGCCTATTACGAACCGGATGCGACGGCCATCGTCACCAAGCTCAACCCGCTCCTGAAACCGGGCGATGTCGTGGTCGTTTTCAGCAATGGCGGTTTTGGCGGCATCCACCAGAAGCTGTTGGCCTAAGTGTATTGAGAGACGTTGTCCGAATCGGCCAGGACGGCTAAGGTATCCGCGTGTCTGAACATTCCCCGCTTCATATTCTGATCTCGGGAGGTCACGGTGACCTCGCGCGCGCCATGGCGAAGGAGTTCCCCCACGACGAGGTTCGCGCGCCGGGGCGGAAGGAGATGGATGTGCGCAACGAGGCGCAAGTCGAGGCTTACTTTGCGAAGCTGGAACGGCTCGATGTGTTGATCGCGAATGCCGGGCTGACGCGCGACGGCGCGATGACGGCGCTGCCCGCGTCCGATTTCAACGAGGTGGTCGAGGCGAATCTGCGCGGGGCTTTTCTCTGCGCGCGCGCGGCGCTGAAGTTGATGCTGCGGCAAAGGAGCGGGCATATCGTGCTGATCGGTTCGCGCGCGGCCAAGCACGGGACGCGCGGGCAGAGCGCCTACGCGGCGGCCAAGGCGGGGCTGGCCGGCCTGGCGATGAGCATCGCGCAGGAGTATGGCGCGCGGAATGTCCGATGCAACGTGGTGCTGCCCGGTTTCCTGGAGACGCGGATGACGGCGGGGCTTTCGCCGAAGCGGCGTGAGGAGGTGCGGGCGGAGCATGCCCTGGGGCGGTTCAATACGGTGGAGAATGCGGCGCGGTTCATTGCGTTCCTGGCGCGACTCGACCATGTCTCGGGGCAGGTGTTCACGCTCGATTCGCGGCTGGACCGGTGGACGTAGGGAAACAATTTCGCACAGAGGACTGCAGAGGGCGGAAGAGGGGGAAGGCGGTTACGGAATTACCAAATTTTAGGAATTAACGGAATTGGGGGGCAGTTTTCTGGAGGGTCCGATCAGCATACCAAGTACACCAGCCCAATCATAAGTAAGATTGCTGCAAAGTATTTCATTGGCCAAACAAGACAGTCTCGAGCTTGCTCGATTAAGGTTTTTTCCTTTCCGGTCTTCTGCTCTTTCACGTTCTTGTTCGGCTCACTCTTTTTGCGCTGAAAGCGCTCGAAGCTCCACACAATCGCACTTGAAACGACGAGCGATAAAAACATGGGCCATTTGTGATTGTCCCAATATTCATTTCCCAAAGCGGCGTTAGACCCCAAATTGGCGAGGGCCGAAGAGAAAAGGACAATCGCTAAAACGAAACCGAACTGAGGCAACGTACAGAGAAATATGACCAATAGAGCCATAGAAAACTGGAAAATATTGGAAACGACATTCCATCTTGGCTTTTGTCCGGTATATGCCTCCTCAGAAAGCCAGTTCAAATTCGAGAAGTCTGGATCGGCGACCATGATCGCTTTGATGTCGTCGAGAACGCATTGGTAATAAGCGTCGTCCTTTAAGATAAAAAATCCACGAATCTGTTCTGTGATTAGAAGCCACGGTTCCTGCGCCTGAAATAAACACCATACGCTCGGCTTGCGTTTGAATAAGCCAATGGGTCCAACATGAAAAGACCAGCCAAAGTCCTCATGATTTTCCACGTCAGTTATCGGATAGCCCAACTTCTTTAGCCCTTCCTGAACGCGACTGGCGACATTATGCCCGGGCTGAATAAATCTGTTGCCGATTTCCTGACTATCATCTGGAAGACTGCTGTCGAATGTGGCGTACATCGACTGCATGATGATCTCCTTTCGGATTAGCTTCCCGCCAGCGGCTCAGGGCGGATGACGCCGCGTTCGGTGGTTTTGAGGAAAGCGACGAGGGTTTGGACGTTGGGGTTGGGGGCGTCGTCAGAGGCTTCGATTTTGGCGATGGCCTGGGAGATGTTGAGGGTCTTGTCGGCGAGAAGTCGGTAGGCGCGGCGGAGGGCCTTGATGTCGCCTTCGGAAAAGCCGCGGCGTTCGAGGCCGACGTGGTTGACGCCGCGGAGCTGGGCGGGGTTGCCGTCGGCGATCAGGAAGGGGGGAACGTCCTGGACGATTTTGGCGCAGCCGCCAATGATGGCGTGGGCGCCGATGCGGCAGAATTGGTGGACGGCGCTGAGGCCGCTGATGACCGCGTGGTCGCCGACCGTGACATGTCCGGCGAGGGTGGCGTTGTTGGAGAAGATGGTTTTATTGCCGACGATGCAGTTGTGCGCGATGTGCGAATAGGCGAGGAAGAGGTTGCCGTCGCCGATGATGGTTTTTTCGCCGGGGCCGGTGCCGCGATGAATGGTGGAGAATTCGCGGAAGACGTTGCCTTCACCGATTTCGAGGTGTGTGGGTTCGCCCTTGTATTTGAGGTCCTGGGTTTTGAAGCCGATGGCGGCGTAGGGGAAGATTTCGTTGCGGGGGCCGAGTTTGGAGGGGCCGTCGATGGTGGCGTGATGGCCGACGCGGCAGCCGTCGCCGAGTTCGACGCTGGCGTTGATGATGGCGTAGGGTCCGACCTGGACGCCGGTGCCGAGCTTGGCCGCTGCGTCCACGATGGCGGTGGGATGAATATTGGTTTCGGTCATGGGAAGAGGCGGGGAAGCATAACCAAATTTCGAAATTTACCAAATGACCAAATTTGGGAGGAGATATTTCGCACAGAGGGCCGAAGAGGCGGCGGAAGTGGGAAATTTGTTCTGGAGGGTCGGACTCCGTCCCGACCCTGACCCGTGCGAAATTCAGTTCAGGTATCGATCATGCCGAACATGAGTTCGGCTTCCGATACGATTTCGTTTTTGACGCGGCAGACACCGAAGGCGCGGGCGATTTTTCCGCGCGATTTGGTGAGCTCGACCTCGATGATGAGGGTGTCGCCAGGCAGCACGGGTTTGCGCCATTTGACCTTGTCGGCGCTCATGAAGTAGCCGATTTTGCCCGCGACGCCGCTGACTTTGCTCATGAGGATGCTGGCGACCTGGGCCATGGCCTCGACCTGCAGGACGCCGGGCATGACGGGATGGCCGGGGAAGTGGCCGGGGAAGAAAGGCTCGTTCATGGAGACGGCTTTTTGGCCGACGATTTTGGTCGTTCCCTCGAAGCCGAGAATGCGGTCGACGAGCAGGAACGGAAAGCGGTGGGGCAGGACTTTCATGATGTCCTGCGTATCCATGCCGCCTTCGCCGGTGGGGAGGGTCTCAAACGGCATCCGCTGGGCCTGACGATGTTTGTATTGCTTGTAGATTTCGCGGGCGAGCTCGACGTTGAGCGCGTGGCTCGGCTTGACGGCGTAGATGTGGGCCTTGAGGCGGACCGGAAAGAGGCTGAGGTCGCCGATGATATCGAGGATTTTGTGGCGGACAAATTCGTCGTCGTAGCGGAGAGGCTCACGCGATAAAATGGCGTCGCCGCGGATGACCACGGCGTTTTCGAGGCTCCCGCCCTTGATGAGTCCCTTTTCCATGAGGGGCTGGACTTCCTCGTAAAAGACGAAGGTGCGGGCGTGCGCGATTTCCTTGGGGTAGTTGCCGGTCTCGGGATTCCAGGTGCGAAACTGGGTGTGCTTGCCGAGGTGATTGGCGTTGGTGCAACTGACCTCGAAGCGGTCGGAGGGCCACGCGATGATGTAGCCGCCATCGCGGCTGGTGACGCGGACGGGTTCGTGGAGTTCGTACTCGGCGACGTTGGCGTCGAGTTCCTGGCGACCGGCTTTTTCAAGCATGTCGATGAAGAGTTTGCCGCTGCCGTCGCCGATGGGAGGTTCGTTGGCGCTGATTTCGATGAGGGCGTTGTCGATGCCGCAGCCGCGCAGGGCGGAGAGGAGATGCTCGACAGTGTGAATTTTGACGCTGCCTTCGCCGAGGGTGGTGGCGCGTTCGACCTGCTTGACGTTGTCGATGTGCGCCGCGACGGTGGGCTCGTCGGCGAGATCGATGCGCTTGAAGATGTAGCCGGTATTGGCGGCGGCGGGCTTGACGGTGAGGGTGACTTCAGCGCCGGTGTGGAGAGCGAAGCCCTTGACAGATTGGGGTTCGCGGACGGTGGTTTGCTTGAGACTGGCCATAAGGGGCGAGCCTAGCGGCAGTGGCGCGGTATTGGCAATCCCCGAGGGAAAGCGGGTTTCGCGCAATGGGCGGCAGGGGGATGGAACCGCGATGCCGTGCGTTCCCCAAGCAGCTTGGGAACGAGATGCAAACCGAGAGACCTAATTCGTCTTGCGGGTGGCGAGGACTTTCGGCTTTTCCTTCTTTGGCTTTTTGACTTCTTTTTTCTGGCTGTTGTTGCCTTTGCCCATGATGAACTCCTTGGTTGGATGGTTGCGCTGAGGGTGACGCTACTCCGGGAAAGTGCAATGGGAAAATGGAAGGCAGGTTTCGCACAGAGGACTGCAGAGGGCTGAAGAGGGGGAAGACTAAGGGGAAATTTCTGGGAGGAGAGGTGCACCGGGAATTGCGATTCGCTCGATGTTTCCCTTGAGCAGTTCACCACCGAAATTAATGAGCAGGCCCACCGGCAGCCCCGAAAGTTTGAGGTAGGTTAGAACTTGCTTTTTATGGACACGAGAAAGTTGCTCGATTGATTTGATTTCGACGATGACCTGACCTTCAACGACAAGATCCGCGCGAAAACCTTCGTCGTAAACTTTGCCACCGAAACGAATCGGCACCGGTACCTGTCGCTGAACCGAAAAGCCCACGCTCGTCAGCATATCCGCAAGGATAAGTTCGTAGACGGATTCAAAAAGTCCCGGCCCGAGTTCTTCATGAATGCGATAGGCGGTATCAACAATCGCACCCGTGATTTGATTGATTTCCATAAAGTGTTCTTTCCGCGCAGCGGCTTTTCTCTTCAGCCCTCTTCGGTCCTCTGTGCGAAATTTTCCGCGCGGTAGGCTCGGGCGAGGAGAGTGACCGGATGGACAACTTCGACCGGGAGGCCGCGGGCGGCGGCGCCGTTCTCGATTTGGAGGAGGCAGCCGGGATTGCCAGCGGCGACGATGGAGGCTCCGGTGGCGGCGATATGGTCGAGTTTGCGCTGGAGAAGCTTGTCGGCCATTTCGGGCTGGATGAGGTTATAGATTCCCGCGCTGCCGCAGCACCACATCGATTCGGTCAGGGGTACGATTTCGAGACCGGGAATTTTGGCGAGGAGGTCGCGGGGCTGGGCGGTAATTTTCTGGCCGTGGCAGAGATGGCAGGCGTCGTGATAGGTGACGCGGGTTTTGGAACCGCCGCCAGGCACAGTGGCGGCTACCCCGGGCGGCCGGAAGTCGATTTCCACGAGCCATTCGCTGATGTCCTTCACCTTCGCCGACCACTGCACAGCCTTATCCGCATATGCCGGATCGTCGTGGAGAAGGCGGTCGAAATGTTTCAGGTGAGAGCCGCAACCGGCGGCGTTGGTGATGATGGCATCGAGCTGGTCGAGATCGAACTGGTCGATGAGGCGGCGGGCGAAATCCTTTGCCATTTCGTATTCGCCGTTGTGGGCGTGAAGCGATCCGCAGCAGCCCTGCGCGGGCGGCGTGATGACCGCGCAGCCGTTGGCGAGGAGGACGTCGGCGGTGTCGCGGTTGACGTCGCTGTAGACGAGGTCCTGGATGCAGCCGGTGAGGAGTCCGACCCGATAGGCACGAGGACCCGTTCCCGGAACGACCGTCCGGGCGATCTCGCCGGGCGCGATGAGATCGGGTGAGAACTGGCGCTTGATCGTCGGCGTTTTTGTTTCAAGCACGCGCCACGAGTCAGGAAGAATGCGGAGAAGTCCGGAACGGCGCAGAGCGGTCTGCAAACCGGTGGCCTGATAAAACCAGAGGAAACGGCCGACGAGCCGCAGATGCCATTGGCGGCGGAAGAGGAGACCGAGGAGGGCCCAGCGGAGGAATTTGCGGAGGGGCTTTTGCTCGTCGGGACTCCGCTCGGCCTCGGCGCGGGCCATTTCGAAAAGCTGGGTGTAATCGACGCCGGCCGGGCAGGCGGTTTCGCAGGCCAGGCAGCCAAGGCAGAAGTACATTTCGTCGGCGAACGCTTTTTTGGCTTCGAGCTGGCCGTCGGCGATGGCGCGCATGAGGGCGATGCGTCCGCGCGGGCTGTTGCGCTCCATCTTGGTCTCCATGTAGGTGGGACACGTGGGGAGGCACATGCCGCAGTGCATGCATTGTTGCAGGACGGAGTAGTCGAGGCCCTTCAGGTAACTCACGGGATTAAGTTAGAAGTGAGAAGCAAGAAGTTAGAAGGAAAATCCATGGTGCGATAAGGGCGGAGACTCTTGACAACGAACGCCAGCCTGCTCCTTTAGAGGGCATGAGCGAACTTAAGGTCGGTGCAAAAGCGCCCGCATTTTCGGCACCCGATCAAACGGGAAAGACGGTCTCCTTGCCGGACTTTAAGGGCAAGGTGGTCGTGCTTTATTTTTATCCGAAGGATGACACGCCCGGCTGTACGACGCAGGCATGTTCGTTCCGCGACGAGTACGCGGTGTTCAGGAAGAAGGGCGTGGTGGTGCTGGGAGTCAGCCCCGACAGCGCGAAATCGCACGCGAAGTTCATCGAGAAATTCGCGCTCCCCTTTACGCTGCTGGCTGATACGGAGCACAAGATCGCGGAGGCTTACGGCGTGTGGGTCGAGAAAAGCATGTACGGGAAAACTTACATGGGTGTGGAGCGGAGCACTTTTGTGATTGATGGGCAGGGCAAATTAAGCGCGATTTACCGGAAGGTAAAACCGGCCGAGCACATTGCGGAGGTGCTGGCGGGGTTGTAGGGCGCGTCATCAATCTTTTGAATGTATCGCCCCCTCATGGAGTCTAAGTAAAGAGTATGCCTATCATCGGAGTCCATGCTGATTTGGAGCGCATGCAGAAACGCTGGATTTTCGGCGCGCTTGGCATCGCCTTTGGTATTCATCTGATCGTGGCCTGGGCGATGGGTTGGTACAAAATCCCTGGCCTGGAGGTGCCTTTCAGTCACAGCCCGCCGTCCGGCCCGTTCAACGTCAAGCGGATCGAGATCAATCCCGATGCGCTCAAGTCCAATCAGGACGATCCCATTGACCACCTGCCCCTGGCCGACCCTCCGAAAAATCCGGCCCAGTTCAACCTCGATCCCAACCTCGTCGAGAAAGCTCTGCAATCGCCACTGCCCGCTCTCGCCACTCCCGCCGTGCCGGAGCCGAACCAGGTCATCGCCGCCACCGACCTGAGCCATGGACTGCCCTTCGTCGAAGCCGACTCGGCAAAAATAACCGCGGAAATCTCCCGGATTGATCCCGCCGCGAGCAGTGGTCCCATCACTTCCTCGAACCTCGCGCAGGATTTGATCAGCTCAAACTCCGGGCCGCCTCAAAACGGCACCGCCTCGGGCGCTCCGCTGACCGGCAACGGCACGACTGGCAAGCTGCCCGGTTTCGCCGAACTCGCGCCCGGATTCAAGGCACCGGGACCTGACCTATCTAATCTACCCGAACCGGTGCTGCTTCGTCTGCCCAGCGACGTGCTCTTCGATTTCGACTCAGCCACCCTCAAGCCCGAGGCGGATGCGCTGCTCAGCCAGGCCGTCGGGCTGATCACCAAATACCCGGAGGCGGATGTCCACATCGATGGCTACTCCGATTCCTTCGGCAAGCCCGATTACAACGTAACCCTTTCCCAGCAGCGCGCGCAGGCCGTGCAGACCTGGTTGCAGGCCCGCATCGCGCAGGCGACCTACAAATTCCATTCACAAGGCCACGGCAGCGCCGATTACGTCGTCAGCGCCCTGGGCAGCATCGATCAGCAACAGCCCAATCGCCGCGTCGAGATACTTATCCAGGCGTTGAAGCAGTAGACAGGAGCAATATATGAAGGACATGAATTCCCCTTCATCAGTCCTCATGTCCCTTAGGTCTAAATTCCGTCAATTTGGAAAAATTTGGTAATTCCGTCAAAAATTCCCCACAAGAACGGTCTTATACCTTTTTCATTACTTGCCTTGCCGCCAAAATGATATACAATTTTTGAATGTATATCAATGGAGGATCGTATGCAGGTTGCAAAATGGGGTAATAGTCTGGCCGTGCGTATCCCTGCCGCCGTGGTGGATGCGCTGGCGCTGAAGGAAGGCGACGACGTCGAAATCCATGTCGCCGGGAAACGCGTATTTTCGTTGGATAAAACGCCCAGCCTGGAGGAGCGCCTGATCAGGCTACGTCGGTTCCGAGGAAGTCTGCCTAAGGATTTTCATTTTGATCGCGCGGAAGCAAATGAGCGCCGGTAAGCCTTTCTTCGACACGAATGTTTTGCTTTATCTGCTTTCGGCCGACACCAAGGCGGAAAAAGCGGAAACCTTACTGGCAGCTGGCGGCGTGGTCAGCGTGCAGGTCTTGAACGAATTTGCCTCGGTCGCCTCCCGTAAATCCAAAATGACATGGCCTGCTATTCGCGAAACACTGGCTACCATCCGCGCGGGTTGTGAAGTTATTCCTCTAACCGCCGAAATCCACGAGGGCGGGTTGGCTATCGCAGAAAAGTACGGCTTCTCGTTTTATGACTGCCTGATTCTGGCCGCCGCTGTAGAGGCAAAATGCCGCACGGTTTATTCGGAAGACATGCAGAACGGTCAAGTAGTGCAAGGCGTTACCATACGGAATCCCTTTGCTCTTCCATAAAGTAGACTGTCCCTCGCGGAGTGGCAAAGAATGGCGTTGACTCCACGGGCGCCTTTGGCAGACTACCCAACCCGCCAACTTTTAACCTGAAAAATCTTATGCCTGTCGAAGTCATCCTCAAAACCAAAATCGAAGGCCTGGGCAGCGAAGCCGACATCGTCTCGGTCAAGCCCGGCTACGCCCGCAATTTTCTCATCCCCAAGGATTTTGCCGCTCCCGCCACCAACGCCACCAAGCGCCAGGTCGAGGAACTCAGGCGCAAACGCGCCGAGCGCGAAGCCACCGAATTGAACGAAGCGCAGGAACTCGCCGGAAAGCTCGGCAAGCTCAAGCTCGTGTTCATCCTCGAAGCGGGCGAAGGCCAGGAAAAGAGCTTCGGTTCCGTCACCAATCTCGACATCGCCACCAAGCTGAAGGAAGCCGGCCACGACATCGACCGCAAGAAAATTGATCTCCCCAAGCCGATCAAGGATACCGGCGACCACGAAGTCATCGTCAAGCTCGGTTCTGAAATTCAGGCCACTCTTCGCGTCACCGTCAACCATCCCGCCCCCAAGGAAGCCCCCGAAGGCGCCGAAACGGCCGACGTCAAGGGTGGTAAAAAGCCTTACAAAGCCAAGAAGGCCTGATCGAATAGTGAGGGCTTAAAAATAAGCCCATCTTATTCGCTTGACGTTTATTAGCCTCATCTCCAAATTCTGCGGAGAATGTTGGCCAGCGCGTTTTAACTACCTAATCGGTATACCTAAGATGCTCGACTTCAAAAACAAAGGGGAGATTTGAAACTTTTTAATGGACAAATGAGGAATTCAGGAGTTGCCAAGGCCCTTGCTGTTGTCCTCCTCATCCTCATGCCCCAGCAGGGGGCTTTTCCCCAAACGACGAATCCTTCCGATGCCACCAGCGCCGCGCCTGCCGCTCCCATTGCGCCGCCGCCTGATCAAGCCCCGGCTCAGGCCGCAACTCCAGCGCCTGATCAAAGTGCCCCGCCTGCCGATGCCACCGCTCCAGCCAAGAAAAACAAAAAACTTGTCACGGCGCCCGATACGCAGGCTCCCGCTGAAGGTGAAACCGGCCCCATCGTTCGTGAAATCGATATCGAGTACATCGGCCCCAAGACGGTGGCCAAGACGGTCATCCTCTCCAACATGCGCACCACGGTGGGCGAGGTTTACTCCGCCGCCTCGGTCGAGGAAGATGTGCGCAATCTTTACGCCACCGGCTTTTTCACCAACCTCGCCATCAAGGACGAGCCTTTGGGCGACGGCGTAAAAGTCAACGTGGTCGTCGAGCCGAAGCCTCTGGTCAAGGACATCGTCATCAAGGGAGCGGTCAAAATCAAGGAGACCCGGCTCAAAAAAGAAATCAAATCGAAGATCGGCGAGCCGCTGAGCGAGCAGCAGATTTCCTCCGATACCGACAAGATCAAGGATTACTATCTCGGCAAGGGCTATAACCAGGTCCAGGTCAGTTACAAGATCGATACCAACGAGGAATTCGGCCGTTCCGTGGTGACCTTCATTATCAGCGAGGGAGATCGCGCCTTTGTCACCGAAGTTGATTTTGTCGGCAACGACCACCTGACGACAAAGGAACTGCGCAAGATCTTGAAGACGCGCAAGAAAAACTTTTTCTCCTTCATCAACAAGTCGGGCTTGTTCAAGGAAGACGATTTCAAGCAGGACCTCGACAATCTGCGCACCTATTATAATAGCAAGGGCTACATCGACATGGAGGTCAAGGACATCAAGTATGAGTATCCCGATAAGGGCCTGATGAAGGTCACCATCACTGTCTTTGAAGGCATTCAATATACCGTCGGCAAGATCGATTTCACCGGAAACACGGTCTTCACGAATCAGGATCTCCGCACGTACCAAAACCAGAAGATCATCCGGATGAACGAGGGCATGGTTTATTCACCCCGCGCCTATACCCCGGAAAAGAAAGAGCCGAACGAGGAACTGCCCACGCTCGAGAACGACATCAAACGCCTGCGTGATCTTTACGGTAAGCGCGGCTACATCGAAATGGATGTCACTCCCGAAAGGCAGGCCAACGTCGAAAGCGGCAAGATCGACATCCTTTATCATATCTCTGAAAAATCGCAGTCCTACGTCGAACAAATTATCATCCAGGGCAACAACCGCACCAAGGACAAGGTCATTCGCCGCGAACTGCTCGTTTCCCCCGGACAGATTTATGACAGCGTACGGGCCGATGTGAGCAAAAAGCGCCTCGAAAATCTCCAGTACTTCGACAAGGTCGATATCTCGCCTCAGGACACCAACGTGCCCAACCGCAAGAACATGGTGGTAACGGTGGAGGAAAAACGCACCGGTTCGATCACCTTCGGCGCTGGCTTCAGCTCAGTGGACAGCCTGCTCGGCTTTGTGGAAATCAGCCAGGGCAACTTCGATCTGTTCAACTTCCCCTACTTTACCGGCGGGGGAGAAAAGTTCCGCGTGCGCCTCCAATACGGTCTCGAGCGTCAGGATGCCGAGATCGAATTCAAGGAGCCCTGGTTCCTCGAACAACGCCTCTCCTTGGGCTACAATCTCTTCTACCACAATGCCACGTACCTCTCGAATTATTACAACGAACGGAACTTCGGTGCTTCCGTCAGCCTCGCCCGGGCCTTTGGTCCGTTCTGGAGTGGATCGATCACCTACACCCTCCAGGATTTTGATCTCTACAACTTCGCCGATAACTCTTCACCGCAATTGCTGAGGGAACAGGGCTACCGGACCGACAGCTCCATTACGCTGGGAATGGCCTACGATACCCGAGACAGCGTATTGCTCTCGCGCCACGGCATGCACGCTGACTTCTCCGCCGAATTCGCGGGTGGACCGCTCCTGGGGCAGACCAACATTTACAAATTCCAGGCTGATGCCCAGAAATACATCCTCCTGCCCTACGATATGATTTTGACCATTGCCGCTTCAACCGGCGTGGCCGATTTCTACAACACCAGCACGGAAGTGCCCCTCTTCGACCGGTTCTTCCTGGGCGGTTCACGATCCATTCGCGGTTTCGGCAATCGCGATATCGGCCCCATTGATAACAACAACGAACCCTTGGGCGGCGATACCATGGCTTACACCAACCTGGAATTGACCTTCCCCATCATGGATCGGGTCCGTGGCGCGGTATGGAACGACATGGGCTTTTTGGATGCACGGGCCTTCCATTACACGGATGCTTTACAAGAGGGCGACGCCGCGGCTGGTGTCGGTCTGCGCTTGAATCTGCCGATTGGGCCTTTGCGACTCGATTACGGCATTCCTTACAAGGATCAGGGCTGGAACCACAACAACACCGGCAAGTTTAGCTTTGACGTAGGCTACCAATTTTGACAGGCTACGCCGCTCATGAATAAGCTACTCCTGGTCCTTCTTTTGGTTTTTGCTCCCGTCTCCCTCGCCTCGGCTGATTTAAAAATAGCCGTGATCGACCTTGGGAAGGCCTTTGATCAATATTACAAGACGAAGGATGCCCAAGCCAAGCTCAAGCAGAAGCAGGATGGATACCAAAAGGAAATCCAGGACCTGATTAACGATTACGAACACATGGGCCAGGACGCCCAGGCCCTGGACAAAGCTTCCAAGGACCCCACTCTTTCTCCCGCCGCACAGGCCGATAAATCCAAGGCTTTGGATGCGAAGAAACAGGATTTGCTCAACATGCAAAATAAGATCCAGGAGATGAGAACGGAGCGCAGCCGCGAGCTTCAGGAAGAATTGCTTCGCCGGCACAAGGAGATCGTCGATGAAATCACCAAGATAGTTTCCGATTATGCCGGGCCGCAGGGCTTCGATCTCGTCATCGATAAATCGACCGCAGCGGCCGGCACCGGCGTTTCGATTGTCCTCTATAACTCCAACAAGCTGATCGATATCACCGATACGATCATCAAGACGCTAAACGCATCGGCGCCTCCTCCGGGAGCGGCTTCCTCGGGTACGGCTTCCACCTCGCCCTCCTCCCCAACCCCGTAAGCATCGAACTTACTGGCCCAGGAGCCATTCGTTGCTCGTAACTGTGCATACCGTACGCTCCCTGGCTGAATTCGTCGGGGGGGAAATCATGGGCGAAGGCGCGGAAAGCGCCGTCACCGGCATCAGTGATCTTCGCTCAGCCCTTCCCGACCAGATTTCCTTCCTGGGCAACGCGAAGTACGAGCCGGTTGCCATCGCCAGCCGCGCTGCCGCCATCCTCGTCACGCCGAAGGATGCCGTCCGCTTTTCCTTCACCCGGATCGTGGTTGAATCGCCCAGTCTCGCCTTCGGTAAAATCTCGGCCTTGTTTGCGCCGCCGCCCATCCGGTACGAGCCGGGGATACATCCCCGTGCGGTCGTGGCGCCGGATGTCGTCATGGGCGAGGGCGTCTGCATCCAGGCCAATGCCGTCATTTCCAGCGGCGTGCATCTCGGGGCGCGCTGCGTGGTGGGGGCCAACAGCTTCATCGGCGAGCAGACCAGGATCGGCGATGATGTCCTGCTTTATCCCCTCGTCACCATTCGCGAGCGAAGCGTGATCGGCGCGCGGGTCATTATCCATAGCGGCACGGTCATCGGTTCGGATGGCTTCGGTTACGACTTTGATCCCAAAACCGGGCGGCATGTCAAAATCGCCCACACCGGTTATGTCCAGATCGACGATGACGTGGAAATCGGCGCCAACACCGCGGTGGACCGGGGTCGTTTTGGCCGGACCCATATCGGTGAGGGGGTGAAGATCGATAACCTCGTTCAGATCGCGCATAACGTCACGGTTGGCGCCCATTCCATCGTCGTCTCGCAGACGGGCATTTCGGGCAGCACTTCGCTCGGGCGCTATGTCACGCTGGCCGGGCAGGTCGGATTGGCGGGGCATCTGAACATCGGGGACCGCGCGACCATCACCGCGCAGTCGGGACTCAACAAGGACGTACCGGCGGGAGCGGTGCTGGCGGGACACCACGCGATCCCGATTCGCGAGAGCCTGAAGGTGGAAGCCTTGACGCGGAAGCTCCCCGAGTTGGTGGAGCGGTTGAAGGCGCTGGAAGAGAAGGTCCGGTCGTTGTCCTGATTATCCAGGGGAGCCTATTTTTTTAGGAGATTTTGCCGATTTAGGAGCGGGCGCAACGGAGCGCGAGCCAGAGTTTGCGGGGGAAGGAGACGCGGACGCGGCCCCGGTAGACCTGATAATCGGCGCGCTCGATTTCGTCGAGGATGGCGCCATAGACGGTGCTCATGAGGCGGGCGCAATAACGCGAGCCGTCCGCAGGGAGCGCGGCGATGCCCGGTTCGGCCCGGCGGTAATAGTCGCGGGCGCGGTCGATCTGAAAGCGGAGCAAGGCGCGGAAAGTGTCTCCGGTGTTTTGTCGGGCGATGTCGTCCTCCGTGAGGCCGAATTGGCGCAGTTCGTCGGCGGGGAGGTAAAGGCGGTCGATTTGCCAGTCCTCGGCGATGTCGCGCAGGATATTGGTCAGTTGCATCGCGGTGCCGAGATCGCGCGCTGGTTTGAGGAGCTCGGGCGCAGGCTCGGTGAGGACGTGGACCATGATCAAGCCGACGACGGAGGCGACATGGTAGCAGTAGCGGTCCAACTCCGCCCAGGTCTGGAGGCGGACGCGGCCGCGATCCATTTCGACGCCTTTGAGCAGGTCCTCGAAATAAGCGGCGGGGATGGCGCGCCGGGAGACGGTTTCGCGAAAAGCCTGGAGCCAGGGCAGGGAGGTCTCAAAGGATTTTGCGTCCGCGGCGGAGAGATAGGCGGCGTGGAGGAGATGGGAGAGATCGGCGAAGGCGCGCAAGCGGGCGGGCTCGTCGGGCGCGAGGTCGATCTGGTCGTCGACATAGCGGCAGAAGGCATAGACCGCATAGGCGTCGCTGCGCTTTTGGGCGGGGAGGACGTGGGAGGCAAAGTAGAAGGTCTTGGCATGATGCTTGGTCATGCGGCGGCAAGCCTCGCGCGAGTCGGAGAGGGAGAGAGGGGAATTAGCCACAAAAGGACACAGAGAACGCAAAACAATTAGGGAACGCGGGGAGCATATTTGGAAGCAGGCCTTCGGCAACGGTCAATTCACAAATTACCTTTAAAGTATAATGCGATTCAGGACAGCACAGTCCCTGGCGGATTGAACCGATTCTTTGTAATTGGAGTCACCATCATGAGCTTGGATGTACTTCTGGTATATAGTTCCAGCATCTGGCCAATGTTTAATATCATCCATCAGGCTGGGGCGCACGTGGTCATCCGGGTCATTTAGAAAAGTGAGAATGATCTTTCTAGCTTTGTCTTTCTGCTTTGCGGCCAAAACGTATGACGCGCAAGATCGAACAATTGGATCGGGAGATTGCACCATTGAATAAATGGATTTTTGTAGATGTTCATGCCATGAAATATCGAGATCTAAGAGCACCATGCATGCACCAGATATCGCGTTTGAATTAGTCGGAATGGTCGACTCTAGGCGATCTAAAATTTTAGCCATTACTTCGGCTTTCAGCAGTTGGAACATCCCCTGCAAAATTAGGAACGTTCAATTCTTTTCCAGTCCCGTCAGTATCAAATGCTGCGGTGTATTTTGCCACCAATTTGTCTTCGGTGGAAGCTGTGGGGGCGAGGAAGGATTTGATCCTGCTGATATTCTCATCGGTAGCTGGTAGCAGCTTGAGAACTTGTTGGTCGGTTATAAACATGATGTACGTATCACGGAGATTAGGTTCCGCTTCCTTATCCTTGCCGATCGGTATAACCGAAAAACCAACCTCGAGACTGCCTGACTTATTGCCTTTGAGAGCTTGTGATATGGTGATTTCGCCGTTGTACAAGACTCCCAGCATGGAGGCAGCATTGGTAGGCCTCACTTTTGTAAATTTACCGAGTACGATGTCCGTCGCGGAAACAGTTACCTCTTTAGTCGAAGTCCGTGAGCCAACCAAGCGAGCGCCTTCGTCAGCATAAGCGGGCGGGCATGCCGTTACGGCAAGAAGATAGCAGACAAATAAGCGTTTCATACCAATCTGAGAGACGGTGGCATTTCAGAGTACGTCTCAATTGAAGCGGCGGTCTTGAATACCAAACTGGTTCTGACATCCTTGGCCGTTTGCCTGTCCCCTAAATTTGGGAATGAGAAGAAATCGATTGTGAATCGCCAGGCGCTATTGATTTGCGGGCGGCGGAGCAGGGGCTGGCGTTGCGGGATAAAGCAGGAGAGTCTGCAAAGTTTGGGGAGGCGCACCAGCGACGGCGCGTAAATTGGCGACCTTGAGGCCGACGGTGATTTGATCGATGCTTCCTTTGGTATGACCCAAGATGATGTGAGTGGTGGCGTCAATTTTGTAGGTTTGAATCGAGTTGTCGACCATGCTCTTGAGCACGATGATGCCGCCCGTTACGTCGACCGAATCGACCACAAGTTTCTCACGTTGAGCCGCGCCGTTTCCCATGCTGCCCGCGTTGAGAGGTGAGATCGCAAGTGCGGCGAAGAAGATCAAAGTCGTGACCGCAAGTAAGAGTCGAGATGTGTTCATTTTGGATTGGAGGAAGGGGACCAGCGGATTGCGGCTGGCCCGGGGTTTCATAGCGGGTTATGCAGGTTTTTCGCGCGAGATTCAAGATTTTCGGCGGGTTAGGCCCAACGCCCGGGGAACGTAAAAAGTAGAAGCGCAAGCCCTGACAGGGCAATTCAATCGCACTAATCTTTTAGGTCGCCCTTTCAGGGCTTTTCGCAGACAAAATGACAACCCAGGGCGCTGCCCTGGGCTTGGGTTAGATTGCCCCTTGCGGGGCTACGGATTGTCGCTTGGTAGAGTTAGGGCGTGTTAACACTAATGGCGGGTTTGTCCCAGAGGGACATCCGAAAGTAGCCCGGCGATTTATCGCCGGGTAGTGTGTGAAAG